>Ga0209169_10000070_pt1 | contig 57509 bp, 49 predicted proteins | sample HubBroMetageWRM4_FD_188346 | JGI IMG/M metagenome (GOLD analysis project Ga0209169, IMG submission 188346) | Warmed soil microbial communities from the Hubbard Brook experimental Forest, New Hampshire - Hubbard Brook CCASE Soil Metagenome WRM 4... | ecosystem: Environmental > Terrestrial > Soil...
AACGCGCCGGACAACGAATTCGTCACCGTGAAAGAAAAAGACCAGGATGTCCGCGTGGCGAAATTGAATGGCAACCTGATCGTCCACGTGCTGGACAAGAGCAAAGACAAAGACGGCCAGAAAGTGGACGTCACCATCCCGATGAAGGTGGTGGACGCGCTCTTTGCCACGACGAAAGACAATGAACTCGACGTAGCCGCCGCCATTCGCGCCCTCAGCGATGCGGGCGACGCGGTTCTGGTGACCGTGCAGGACGCCAGTGAACACGTGCGAATCTGGATTGATTCGCATAGCGCTTCGGAGTAGCTCGAAATTCGCGCAGGAGGTGCAACATGGTTCTTCTCGGCAAAGTGGCGTTGGGAATTGCGGGTACGGCTCTTGCTGGTGTTGGCCTGATTTGCAGCGAAGGGATGATCGAAGTGAAAGTGGTGGAAAAGCAGCCGGAAGTTCATCACGTTTACGTCCTCGCGCCGGCAATGCTCGTTCCCATCACGATGCACTTCATTCCCAGCAGCAAACTGGGCCGCGCGGCCGGTGAAATTAAACCATGGATGCCCACGATTCGCGCGGGCCTCGAGCAATTGCGCTCAGGCGAGGACGTGACCCTGGTGGAAGTGCGCGAACCCGGGCAGCACGTGCTGATCACCAAGGAGGGCGGTTCGGTGGTGGTGGACGTGACGGACACGGACGAAACCGTGCACGTCTCCGCTCCCATACGCGCCATCGAAAGCACTGTGGAACAGGTCGCCGCTGCAAGTCCCGAGACTCAGGACTAAATTGCGGCGGATTCCCTACTGGCGGGCGCAGCAAGGCCCCTTGCACGCGCCCGTCAGAATTGGGATTTCATTTTGGCGGAACCCAGTACACCTCTTCGCGCAAAGACTCTTTGCCGTAACCGCCGCGCAGCAGAATGCCTCTTCCCAACTCAATCATCTGGGGATGGCCGCACAGGTAGCCAGTGGTATCGGCGGGATCGAGATTCCATTCGTGCGCGTATTTGCGAATCAGGTCTTCCACTCGACCGGTTTCACCGCGCCATGACGTGTCCTCCCAGGGACGGCTGACGGTCGGAACATACTTCAGCCACGGAACTTCGGCGGCGATGCGCTCCAATTCTTCGCGATAGCCGAATTCCCAGGAACGACTGGCGCCCTGAATCACATAGAGCTGCACATCGGCCGGAAATTTCTGTTCTTTCCAGTCGGCATACAGCGTGCGCACGTAGGAAACGTAAGGCGCAATGCCCGTCACCGTCGCAAGCAGCAGATGATTGCGATGCCCGCTTTTCAGATCCAGCGTGAATCGGCCCTTGGCAATTTTCCGCACAGAAAGTCCATCGCCCACCTGCAACCGATGCAACAAAGGCGTCAATTCTCCGTGCTCGACCAATTCGATGAAAATCTCCAGCTCGCGCTCGTAGGGTGACGACACGATCGAGTAGGCGCGTTCGACCCGTTTGAGCGGCGAGTCTACTCCCAGCGTTGCGTACTGCCCGGCGATGAAATTGAACTCGCCGCCCGGATCAATCTTGACCTTCCACAGGTCCGGCGCGAAGTTTTCGCGGTGTGTGATAAGGGCACGGAAAAATTTGTCGGCGGTGGAACCCATAGCAAGGACCCCCCAGTCCTTTCGGATTCGCGTGCGATGCGGAAAAAAGCTCCCCAAAAAAGACAAGGCGCCCTGGTGCCACTTGGGGCGCCTCTCAGTCCCGAAACTACAAAATCTCTATCAAGGATGTTGCTGATCCTGCTGGAACTTCATGGAATTAAACGGAACCGGCGTTCCGGTAATTTTGTCCTTGGCATCCGTGATGACCTTCGTCAGCACCAGGGACGTGTCTTTCCCCTGAAATTTCACCAGGCCATAGGGTCCGGCCTTCGCAGCCACCCAGGCATCGCCCGAGCCGTCCTTCATCTTGTAATGCTCGGCGGTAAAAGTTCCGGCCGGAGTGGTGACGGTCTCGCTTGCGACATCTTCGGCGCGCTCGCATACATCGGCGGCCTGCTTTTGGGCGCCCGACCTCATCATCTGCGCGGGCATTTCCATCGGCGGGCGGCTCCCCATTTGCATGATCGTGCGTGAGGTGACTGTGTCCGTGCCATCTACGACCGTCAACGTCTTACTGACCATTTGTCCCATCGGTGAACTGGACATGGCCATCTCGAACCAGTAGCCGTCTTTGCCACCTACCGATTCCTTGCCGACAATGGCGATTTCCATCACCATCTTCATGCCCTTCTCTGTGGTCACTTCACATTCGCTGCCCGAACCCACCACCGGATTGAATATTCCGCACATGGCCGGAGCGACGTGCATCCCCATCTGGGCGCTCGCGAACAAAGGCAGCATCGCCACCAGAACGCCAACGCAACCGAAACGTGCCGCTATCTTCATGAACTCTCCTCGTGCACTTGAGATTCCGCAGCGATTGAGACTAGAGGTCGCGTCCCAATGAGTCCATCATCCTCGAAGTGTCAAAGCTGGCCTCTATTTTCACGTTGGTGACCACGCACAAGAAATCCACAACCTTTTCATCCGCGGCAACCGTCGATATACCGCTGTCCGACTTCCTGGGAAAGAAAAAGGCGACGGACTGTATCTTCTTCCCATCCTCGCTGTTCTGGATCTTTACGCTGCTAGGAGCGACTTTCTGTTTTGTTTTCTTGTCTATCAAGAAAGCGCCGTTTTGCAGAATCTTCTCATCCACGGACTGAAACGGCTTCATGTCCGGCCCCGCCACCACAATTTCGTAGGTGTCCACGGGCTTCGCAAGCTCTTGGGCGGCCGCGTCATCCTTCATCTGACCCGCGATCACCAGGTTGCGAACTACGGCTTCGCGGATCGTCCGCGACGACGACCAGCGCACCAGGAACATGGCTAAAGCCGCCGTCTGGGGACCACCACTGGCCGCATCAGCGGCGCCGCCACCACCGCCAGGCCCCGTCCTAGGACTTTGGCCGGATCTGGCGGGCCCAGGCTGGGCCGTCGAGCCGCTATCGGTACCGCCCGCTGCGGCGTCTCCGTTTAGCCACGGAGCCTCCACTTGTACACTGCGCGCCCAAGGTGATGCGTCGAGCACCTTGCGCACGTCCTTAGCGTCCCACTGCTGATAGGGCTTGGACTTCCATGGATCCCCGCCCGCCCACACAATTGCCGCAAGTAATAGTGCTACGCAACCGCTAAGAAGGATTTTGCGCATGATATGCCTCGATCCGATCGGCGTCGGTTGTAGCCAACGCCGCTCGAGGAATTTTCGCCGGGATACAATATCCCCGGCTAGACAGCCGTCAATCTATCCGCCAGCTTGCCGGGAAGCAAGCGTTTTTGCTTTAGGATATCCGGAAATGTTCGTGGCTTCGGGTCCGCCGTAGACGTGCTCCACCCGATAGATGGGGTTCTCTCGGGATTCGAAGTGCGTGCGCATGAGCAGCTCGCCTACCAGCCCGACGGCGAGCAGTTGTACGCCAAACAAAGTCAGCATCATTCCCAGGACCAGTAGCGGCCCGTGCAGCGCGAACAGGTCCAGGCGCCACCACATCAGTTTCTCGGCCAGCAGGAACGCCATGATTCCGCCGCCCACAAATAATCCCAGCAGTCCCGGAGGACCGAAGAAGTGCAGCGGGCGCGTCATGTAGCGCATCAGGAAGCGAATGGTGATGATGTCGAAAAAAACGCGCAGAGTGCGCGAAATGCCGTAATGAGACTGGCCGTCTGGCCGCACGATATTGCGTATCGGAACCTCGACGATCTTGGCTCCGTTCCACGCCGCCAGCGCCGGAATGAAGCGGTGCATTTCGCCGTACAACGGAACGTCCTTGATGGTTTCGCGGCGATAGACTTTGAATGTGGTGCCGAAATCGTGGATGGCCACTCCGGAAAGCTTGGCCATCATCCAGTTCGCCACGCGTGAGGGCAGCCGCCGCAAAATAAAATTGTCCACGCGCTTTTGCCGCCAGCCGCTGACGATGTCGCAGCCGGTCGCGTCCAGAGTTTCCAGCAGCGTGGGAATGTCGGCGGGGTCATGCTGCAAATCGCCGTCCATCGAGATGATGACGTCGCCCGAGGCGTAATCGAACCCCGCGGCCAGCGCCGTGGTCTGGCCGTAATTGCGTTTCAGCCGCAGTACTGCAACGCGCGGATCCTCTTCGGCTATCTCGGCGAGAATCTGCGGTGTCGCGTCCGAGCTTTGATCGTCTACATAAACGAACTCCACCGGTTCGAATCGCCCGGTCATGATCTCGCTTAGCTGCCGGTGCAATTCGCGGACGCTCTGCTGCTCGTCGTGAAAGGGCACCACCAGGGAAAAACGTGGCGGCGTTTTGACGTTCTCGCGCATGTGTTTAGTTTAACTCGCGATAGCTGATTAAGCGAACGCCTCGTTCGTGCAGCGCACTGCGCACGCCAGGGTCCAGCAGCGCGTCGAGCTCCGTTTCGCGTTGCTCGCGCAGCCGGGTGCCGGAACTCACCAGGTCGGCGTCGCAAATTCCAGGGTGCAACATTATTTCAGTGCTGCCTTCGTCAAGATTATCGACCATACGGCGCAGTGCGGCGGCGCTCACTTGCCCGGTCACTGCAAGTCCCAGGAAATGGTCCGGAAAAAGAAGCCCGTATTTCCGGGCAATGGCGAGGAAGCGTGGACCGACGGCGCGAACCGCGCCTGCCGCCACGATTTGCATCGAGATGCCCTTTTCATCGGCCTTCATCGTCTGCCAGGAATCATGTAGATTTTCCACAGGCTTGCGCACTCGCCTGAATCCGAATTCCTTGGCAATTCGTGCCAATGACTCCATCACCCGAGGATGCGCATGCGTATGTTTGTGCGTGTCCAGATGCGTCGGGCTGATTCCGGCAGCTTGAATTTTTTCGATTTGCGCGCGCAACTCCTGTTCGATTTCTTTCGCCGGGATCATTCCGGAGCTAAGTTTGGCGACAAATTTTGGCAGGGACTCCGGCAAATTGCCGTCTCCATCGGCCAGCGACGCAACGTCTTCCCGGCGAGCCACGCATTTCCCGCCGACCAGCACTAAATGGCACCCCACTCCCAGTTTGGGATTCGTCGCGCTCAGCTGCACCGCATCGTCGAATGCCGGACCGTTGGCCATCAGCGTGGTGCTGGTGAGAATCCCTTCCCGATGCGCGCGAATGATTCCTTCGTTCACACCACGCGTCATTCCAAAGTCATCGGCGTTGAGAATCAGAGATTTCATTTGGGTCCGGGACATTTTGCAGCCGCCGAACAATGATAGCAAGCCCGCACCAGGAAGCGCGCTGGCGCGGAGCCACGTGGGCTGCAGGAAAATTTCTTTTGGGGAAAGAAAACTCGCGGTCAGCTCCGGAATGGTTTGCGGAAAATGCGGCGAGGCATTTTTGAAACCATTTCAGCGTCGAACGATCCGAAAAATATAAAATTTGTGTAAAAGTTTTCAACAGTTCTGTTGAAAACCGTGTGGAAATGGCGGCATGGAAAACCAAATCATCCAGCAGCGTAAAGGTTTAATCCTGTTTGCACACGTTCCGGGCAGTCTAGAATCGTGGACCGAAGAAAAACGCGAAGCGAACAGATGGACGTAAAAATTTCGCGCCGAACGAAATTAATACCAGTGAGTGGGAGCTTCCAGCTTGATTTCAATCGTGTCTTGATCTTTTTCGATGTCGTACCACTTACCGTATGTGTGCAATCCCTTGGCAATCACCTGAACCAAGATCCTACCTCGAGGCACCGCGGGAACTTTCACCGAGCCATCCTCATTGGTCTTGAAACTCAGTTCTGCCAGTTTGTCTTTGTGCAAGAAACTACCCGGCTGGTTGAAGCGGACGTACACGCTGGCATTTCCCACAGGCTTGTCTTCCGGATTCGTAACGCGGATTCTTAATCTTGTCGTGGTGCCGTCGGAAGTTTGGTCGTCCTTCTGGCTGGACTTGTCCGCAGCGCCCGGTTGACTCTGGGTCGAGGACTGTCCCGGTTGGTTCGAATGCGCGCGGCAAGCGTCAGGAGCGAGCAATCCCGCTGCCAAAATAACAGCCCCAGCCAGCAGGGAGAACATTACTCGGCGGAGGGTGCAGGGCCTCATACATCCTTCTTGTACTCCAATCCGGGTAGTCTCTCAAGCATAAGTCCACGCGCGTCGGCGTCCGCCATCGGAACCCGTATGGATCGCGCCGGGACAGTTTGTAACACACCCCTGCTCTTCCGCTGCTGCCGCGTTGTTGCATCCTTAACCATGCTGCGGGCGTTCGTTGTCGTGCCGACCTCCGCCTGTCGTATGATGAAAGGTCCAATCCGAAAGTTACTGCGGATAGGCAAACTCCGCCTCGGCGGTGTAAGAGCGCATGCGGCTTGGAATTGCGAGTCGTGCGACACCACGCAGGGTCGATCTTGCGACCAGACCTTGGATCAGACGCAGTGCGCAGCCGAAAAAATTCTAAGCAATCATCTCTGGAGGAAAGTAATGGGTTTTTCGACCGATGCAATCCACGTGGGCCAGGAGCCGGACGCGCTGACCGGATCAATCGTCGCGCCGATTTATCAGACCTCGACCTACGTCATCGAGGAGATGGGCAAGAGCAAGGGCTACGATTACGCCCGCACCAACCATCCCAACAGAAAAGCCCTCGAGCGCACCATCGCGAAACTCGAAGGTGGTCACGCCGCCTACGTCTTTACTTCCGGCATGGCGGCAATTGATGCGGTCTTCCGCCTGCTGCGCCCCGGCGACCATACGATTCTTTCTCAATCCGTGTACGGCGGCGTCTTCCGCATCACAACGCAACTCCTTGTCCAGTTCGGCCTGGAATTCAGTTACGTAGACACTTCCAATCTGGAAAACGTCAAGCAGGCCATTAAGCCCAACACGAAAATGATTTACGTTGAGACTCCGACGAATCCCACCATGATCGTCACCGACCTGGCCGCCATTGCAAAACTGGGACACGAGCGGAATCTGACGGTTGTAGTGGACAACACATTCTTGAGTCCTTATCTCCAGCAGCCGCTCGCTCTCGGCGCGGACATCGTCGTCCACTCCATGACCAAATTCCTGAACGGGCACAGCGATTGCACCGGCGGAGCCGTAATCGTCAGCACGCCCGAACAAGCCCAGAAAATATATTTTGTGCAACGCTCGGCAGGCGCCGGCCTCGCGCCCATGGATTGCTTTCTGGTGTCGCGCGGCGTGAAGACGCTGGCGGTGCGCATGGATCGCCATAATTCCAATGGCATGGCGGTGGCGAAATACCTGGCCGGTCATCCCAAGGTAAAACACGTCATCTTCCCCGGCCTCGCTTCCCATCCGCAGCACGAAATCGCCAAAAAACAACAGCGCGGCTTCGGCGCCATGATTTCGTTTGACCTGGGCCCGCTCGAATCGGCCAAGAAGTTTCTGAATCACGTGCATCTGTGCTCGCTGGCGGAAAGCTTGGGCGGCGTCGAGACGCTCATTTCCCTGCCCGCGCTGATGACTCACGCCTCCATACCGCCGGATATCCAGATGCAGATCGGGATCACGCAGGGGTTGGTGCGCTTATCCGTCGGGATTGAAGACGTCGAGGACATCATTGGCGATTTGGACCAGGCGTTCGCGCAAATCTAGCGCGCGGGCAAAATTAGATCGGGCGCTGCATCTGGGATGACACACAAGCGAGTTCTCGGCGATCTGGTTGCCTCCGCTACGCACTACGAGCTCTTTACGGACGCCGCGATCCAATCCAAATAACCGCGCGAACCCGTCACGATCGGCAAAGCGATAATTTCCGGCACCTCGTAGCTGTGCAGCTCGCGCACCGCGTTGCGAACTGCTGCAAACCGCCGCCTGCTAGTCTTGATTAGTAGCAAAAACTCCCTCGCCGACTCGACCTTGCCCTTCCAGCGGTAAGTAGAAGCCACCGGCACCCCAATCTCGCTGACGCAAGCCGCCAACCGCTGCCCGACGAGCGCGCGGGCGATCTTCCGCGCCTCTCTTCGTGAACCGCAAGTGACCAGTACCAGGATTTTGTCGGTCATCGTTGCGCCCATCCGCCTTTACTCTTGCGACTCGCGTCGTTCTTCCTCGATTTTAGTTCGCCGGCCAAGATACAATAGTCGCCCGTGACGAAACAAACGATCCATTTCGGAACTTCCGGCTGGCGCGGCGTCATCGCCGACGATTTCACCTTCGCCGGAGTTCGCCGTGCCTCCACCGCCATCGCCGGACACGTCGGCGCGCAAAAGAAAAATCCGAAAGTTGTAGTCGGCCACGACACACGCTTCTTTTCGCCAGAATTCGCGCGCACTGCGGCGGGCGTGCTGCGGGAAAATGGCTGCAGCATCATTTTCTGCCCGGAACCGACGCCCACTCCTGTACTGGCTCACGCCATCATTCACAATAAACTCGATGGCGGCGTCAACATCACCGCCAGCCACAACCCCGCCGAATACAACGGCCTGAAATTCTCCGGCCCTGATGGTGGCCCGGCCCTCCCCGAAATCACCAAGGACATTGAAAAACGCGCCGCCGCATTGCCGGACGACGAAGAAAGTCATTTTCAGGACATCGCAGACGATTTCGAGCGAATCGATCCGCGCGGCCCGTATTTCGCGCAACTGAAAAAAATGATTCGCTTCGATGTGCTGGCCAAAGCCAAAGGCAATTTCGCCTACGACGCCGTACACGGCTGCGGCGCGGGCTGGCTCGATCGCATCCTCGTCGACCATGGATTGACGGTTGAATCCATTCGCACTAAGCGTGACGTGCTCTTCGACGGCAGCGGTCCCGACCCTTCGGAACAAAATCTTGCGCCGCTGACGAAACTGGTGCTCGAAAAGAAATCGCTCGCCGGCCTCGCCACGGACGGCGATGCCGACCGCTTCGGCATTCTCGACCGCGACGGCACGTTCGTCCAGCCCAATCACATTCTGGGCCTGGTGTTCGATTATTTGCTCGAAACGCGCGGTGAAAAACTGGGCGCCCAGCGTAGTGTCGCCACCACACATCTGATTGACGCCGTCGCGCGCCTGCACGGCGTAAAGACTTACGAAACTCCGGTGGGCTTCAAGTACGTTGGCCCGCTGCTGCGCGAAGGCAAAATTGCGCTGGGCGGCGAAGAAAGCGCGGGGATGACCATTCACGGCCACCTCCCAGAAAAAGACGGCATCCTCGCCTGCCTGTTGGTGGCTGAAATGATCGCCGCGCGCCAGGCGTCTCTGTCCGATCAGCTGCGCGATCTCTTCCGCCGCGTGGGCGCCGAATTCTGGCCCGTGCGCGAGAATTTACATCTCCCTGCGGAAGCCCAGGCCAAGCTGCCCAAGCGCTTGCTGGAAAATTTCACGGAATTCGCGGGGCACAAAGTCGCCAAAACCGATCGCACCGATGGGCTGCAGCTGATTTTCGGCGACGGCTCGTGGATTCTAATGCGTCCTTCGGGCACCGAACCCGTCGTGCGCATCTATACAGAAGCTGCGAAGCTGACCGCCTCTAAGAAATTGGCAGAGGAAGCACGCGCATGGATTACCCAGTGAACCGCGACGTCAACAATCCGCCGCCGGAAAAAATCGACGCGACCGCTCCGCGCCAATCCTTCACCGAGCAGCTAAGCGCGTTCTTCCGCCGCAATCTGTATTGGTTCCTGGTCGCTGGATTTGTGTTGCTGCTGCTGCAGGATATCTTCGGAACGCACGGAGTTCTGGCGATGCGCCGCTCGCAAGCCGAAGCGCGCAAAATTCAGCAGGAAATAAATCAATTGGATCGCGAAAATAGGAAACTGCAGGACCACGTGAAGGATCTCAAGACCGATCCCTCCACCATGGAATGCATCGCCCGCGAAGATTTCGGCTTGGCGCGTCCGGGAGAATTAATTTTCAAAACGCAGCCGAGGCCGGCCGATCCCGCGCATCCCACCACCTCGCAGGGCTGCTCCGCTCTGAAACCTTAAGACTCCGGCGCGAGCCGCAGGGTGCGTCGAAACCAGCTAATCACTTTCGCACGATTTCCCTTCCAACGAGTGCGCGCCACAGAAAGCAAAACCATCGCCGTGGTAATGATCAGCAGCCCGAACGTCGCCATGGCAATCGACTGCGCGCCCTTCTGCAGAATCGAAAACCGGCCGTACACAAGTTCAATGTGTACCCAGTAAACCAGCAGCGAGGTCTGGCCCATCTGCACCATCGGGCTGAACCGGATTCGCGAAACCACCCAGCGGCACCACACGAAGCTCAGCGGAAACATCACCAGCAGGATTCCCACGCGCGCCAGAAAAAAGTTGGGACTCGTGTGCCAGTAGTCGTAGACCGCGAACAGCTGCATCGGCCGCGCGTCCAGCCATATCGAAAAATAGTACAGCGCGATTCCCAATGCACCCAGGCACGCGACCACTTTCGCCTGATTCTTCATCGCCCAATCGTCGAACAAGAAAAACCCCAGCGCCAGCCCCGCAAAGGCAAACGCGGCCCACGGGAAAACCGGAAATAGCCACGCCTGCGGAGTCTTGAACGTGTGCACGCCATTGATGTAAGACTCCAGGTACCACGGCAGCCAGCTCGGCCGCCACGTGGTGTAAAGCGGCGGCGTGGCCAGCGCGATCGCCGCCGTCGCCACTACCGCAAGCATCAGATTCGCCGCGCGCGTGCGCGCGAACCAGCACACCACGCCCATCAAAATCATCGAAAAGCCGATGGTGTTTAAAATATCCACGCGCAACAAGTCAGTCCACGGAGCCCAAGGCAGGCCGAGCAAGTATTCCTGCAAACGGAAACCGTACCCGAGCGCCAAAATTTCCGCCCCACGCAAAATCGTCTTGCGTGCGATTTCGTTCGCCGCCGCGCCCTTGCGCCGCATCTTGTCCGTCACCAGCGCGAACGACACGCCCGCGAGAAACAAGAACAGCGGCGCAGGAACCGTGCCGCTCAGCTGCGACCACTTGAAGAATTTCGTCTCGCGCGCCGCTGGATTCAGCCATGAGTCGTACGCATGCACTTGAAACATCAGCAGGCAGGCAAATCCCCGCAGCCAATCAATAGAAGTAAATCGTTCGGATTTCGCAGATGTGGGCATGCGTATGGCGTCGTTTTGAGCCGCACCAGAATCGCACAAGAATCATCGCACCGGAACTCCAAAAGGGATTCGTGGAACGCCTGCTTCGGACAGGCCTGCGCTTGATAGTCGAGACGCTTCTCAACCAAATAGCATGGAAGCGTCAATCTCCAGCGGAGGCTTTTTTGCGACCGCTGATGAAGGCTAGACTGCGATGCCAAAATGAGCAGCCGTTCCATCTTCGAATTTCTCGCGAATGCTTCCGTCCCTGTCGTCGTTGTACTCGTCTTTTCACTGGCTCGAAGATAGATGTCCTCGGCCACTCTGAAACCACCCGAAACAGCATATTCAAGGGAAGATCTCGACTCCGGTTCAGTAATATCCAGTGGCTGGTTGGTGCCGGCATGGTGGGGATTGGCGTTCTCTTCGCTGATGGGTCATTTGCGGCGCTTCTAAAGACGAATCGCTTGCTTGCGAGCTTTGATGGCCCGGCGAACTATTGGATCTGGCCGCAAAGCGCTATTTGGTGGTTTTTCCCCGGGTTCGGCGCTGTCACGCTGTCGTGGGAGTTCGTGTTGCAGGTGTGGGCGCGTTTCGGGAACCGCGATGAGGCGAATCTGTACAGCTACTGGCCCAACCAAAAGTTGGGCTTTGATGCGACGAAATTACTTCGATGGATGGCGATCCTAATTGCTCTGCCCGTCGGAATCTTCACGGTTCTTGCATTGCCCATACACACCGCTCTTCGCCAAAGTGGCATCAAGGATTGCGGGTATGCATTCGCGCCCTGCAATTTGTGCCGATATGCAGACGCCCGCCGGATCACTGCAATCGAGGGTTACCGCGATCGCGATGGGAAGTTGAACCGCAGAGCCGGCATCGTAGTTGATTTTAGCGATGGCCGTCGGTGGTCATCGGCTAACGAAAGCGATCTCAGCAAATCCGTTGATCCCGATTTCGCGATGGTTTTGGCCAGCAAAACGAACCTTCCCTGCAATTACCCACAGACCGAGGCCGACATTCCGCCGATCGCTGTCGAGTTTGGACGGAAGAAACCGCAAAGAACGCAATATCACCGTGCCGGTGCCGACAAAAAATCCGTAATCTCTTCGAACGCCAAAGTTCTTCCCTGATTCTGCGCACACTTCAGTAAAATCTTCAGCCGTGGCGAAAAGCTCCGCATCGTGGTCCATGAATCTGCCTACCGCAGCTCTCGCGTGGGCGGTGATCGTTGCCCTCGCCGCGTTCTACGGAATTCGCCTGGGATACACCGGGCATTCGTTTGTGCTCGCGCTCGGCGTGGCTGCGGCGCTATTCGCGTTTGAATTGTCTCTTGCGGCGCCGCGAGTGCTGGAACGGGCGCGACATTTGTTCGGTGAACACGGCGCGGTGCTTGCGCCGCTCGTGCCGCTATTTGGCGTATTGATTTACACCATCGGCGTCACTGCCAATTGGAGAACGGCATTGCTTGCCGCGGCTTACGTCGTGCTGCCGGCGCTGCTGGCCGCGACGTGCATCGGGAAACCTGCCGGCCAATGGCAGGACTACGCCACCGTGCTGCTGATTTGGTTGCCACTCGAACTACGCTGGAGGGGTCTTACATTTCTGTACGTGCTGTTCCCGTATCCGCCGCAGTTGATGCACACGCTCACAATCCTGCTGGCGCTGAGCACTGGCGTCGCGGCGTTCGTGTTGCTCCGGCGTCTGGACGGAATCGGCTACGCGGTGGAATGGCGGCGCGGCTTCGCGTGGAATGTGCTTCTGCACTTTGGCGTGTTCGCCGTCATCGCCGTGGTCCTCGGGCTGCGCATCGGATTCCTTACCTACGCGCCATCGCTCGCGCGCCTGCGCACCGCGCCAATTGAAGTCGTCGGGATCCTATTCTTCACGGCGTGGCCTGAGGAATTTCTATTTCGCGGAGTGCTGCAGAATATTCTTTCACGCACGTTGAAAAATCCGTGGGCAGGCTTGGCTGTCGCGTCCGTCGCTTTCGGCTTTGCGCACATTTTCCACGCGCCCTTCCCCAATTGGAAATACGTGTTCCTCGCAGCGGTGGCGGGATTGTTCTACGGCCGTACGTGGATCAAGACAGGATCGCTATTTCCCGGCGCGATCGTGCACGCGCTCGTGGATATTCTGTGGCACATCTTGTTTCGCTAGGCCCGCGCACCAAGAACGCAACCGCAGTGCCCAACGCAACCGCAGCCAAGCAATCTACTTCACAACTCCGTGCAGCGGGCTAGAGGCCGAAGCATAAAGTTTCTTGCTGATGCGTCCAGCCAAGAACGCCTTGCGGCCAGCGTCCACAGCCGATCCCATCGCCTCAGCCATCAACACCGCATCCTGCGCCTCGGCAATCGCCGTGTTCATCAAAACGCCGTCCGCCCCCATCTCCATCGCCAAAGCCGCATCCGAAGCCGTGCCCACGCCCGCATCCACAATCAACGGCACTTCCGTAATCCGCTCACGCAAAATCCGCAGATTCGTCACATTCTGAATTCCCATCCCCGAGCCGATCGGCGCGCCCAAAGGCATCACCGCCGCCGCGCCCGCACCAATCAATTTCCGCGCAACAATCAAATCGTCATTGGTGTAAGGCAGCACCACGAATCCTTCTTTCGCCAAAATCTTCGTCGCCTCAATCAACTGCTCGGTGTCCGGAAAAAGCGTCTGCTGGTCGCCGATCACTTCCAACTTCACCCACTCCGAAAGACCCACTTCGCGCCCCAGCCGCGCCGTGCGCACCGCCTCGTCGGCCGTGTAGCAGCCCGCCGTATTCGGCAAAATGAAAAAATTCGCGCGGTCGATGTAGTCGAGCAGGGATTCTTTGGACTTGTCAGTGAGATTCACGCGCCGCACCGCGACGGTGACCATCTCCGCGCCTGAAGCCTGATGCGCGCGCCGCATTTCATCAAAGCTGCGGTATTTCCCTGTGCCCACAATCAAACGCGAATTGAAAGCGCGCCCGGCGATCACCAGTTGGTCGGCCATCACGATTCTCCGAATCTCATTGTACAGCGCGCGGACTGCGCAACGCGCGATTCCAGCCGGCCCGCAATGCCCGCGCGCGGCCCCGAGAGGCTATACGCGAAACCCTCGCCAGCCGCTAGGCCTGGTGCTGCGGCCGGGGCTCTTCCACGTCTGCATACAGCCGCGCGATCACATCCTGATAACGCTCTTCGATCACGCGCCGCTTCATTTTCAGCGTATAAGTCAGCTCGCCGCTCGCGTAAGTAAAATCCTGATCGAGCAGCGCAAATCGCTTGGGCTTTTCATACTGCGCCAGCGACGCCGTCAGCCGTTCGATCTCGTGCGAGATTAAATCGCGCACCCAGGGATCCACAAGCATCTGCGCACGCGTCGCGAATTCGCGCGCTTGCCGCTTCGCTTCAGCTTCGATAGTGGCAAAATTCAAAACGATCAATACGGAGACGAACTTGCGCCTGTCACCCACCACAATCGCATTCGTAACGTACGGGCAGGACTTCAGCATATTTTCGATGGGAGCGGGCGCGACGAATTTTCCCGCAGCAGTCTTCAGCAATTCTTTCTTGCGGTCGGTAATGATCAAGTATCCATCCGCGTCTAGCTTTCCGATGTCGCCCGTGCGAAACCAGCCATCCGCGGTCAAGACTTCGCGCGTCTCCGCCGGCTTGCGGTAGTACCCCTGCATCACGTTCGGACCCTTCACCAGAATCTCACCATCTTCCGCGATGCGAATTTCCACATGCGGGATAGGACGCCCCACCGTGCCCACCTTGTTCGCGGTCGGCAAATTCGCCGTAACCACCGGCGCAGTTTCCGTCAGGCCGTAACCCTGATACACCCGCACATGCAACGACCAGAAAAATTCCGTCAGTTCCGGCGCCAGCGGAGCTCCACCTGAGCAGAACGTGCGAATCTTGCCGCCCAGCCCCGTGCGAATTTTTGAAAAGACCAGCCGATCCGCTATTCCCCACCGCAACTGCAAACTGCTGCTAGGCTTTTTCCCATAAGCGCGCCACGGCACCGATTCCTGCGCCACGCCAAGCGCCCAATCGAAAATCTTGCGTTTGATGCCCGTCTCTCGATGCCCCTTCTCTAAAATGTTCGCGTACAATTTCTCGAAAAATCGTGGCACCGCAGCCGTCATCGTCGGATGCACTTCCAGCAACGCTTCCGCTACTGCTTCAATCTGCTCCAGGTAGGCGATCGAAACGCCGCGAGACAAATATCCGTAGCCCACGGTGCGCTCATACACATGCGCCAACGGCAAAAATTCCAGCGCCACGTCATCCGGATAAAAAACATATTCCTTCAGCGAATCAATCGCATTCGAACTGAGATTCGAATGATTCAGCATCACGCCTTTGGGTTCGCCCGTGGTTCCGGAGGTGTAAATGATCGTCGCCAGTAGATCGCCTGAAACTTCCGCAGCGCGGCGCCGGTATTCCGCAACATCCGCGTCTCCAGCCGTGGCAATCAACGTCTCATAGCGCAGAATTTCACCATGCAAATCGCTCGGCGGCGCCACCGAAACCACATGTTCCAGCCCAGGCATGCGTTCCCGCGCCTCAGCAATCTTGCGCGCTTGCGCTTCACCCTTCGTAATCACGATGCGCGCGCCCGAATCGTTCAAGATGTAAGTCAGCCGATCCACGGACTCATTAAAATAAATCGGCACGCTGGCCGCGCCCAGCCCAGTGATCGCGAAATCTGCGACGTGCCACTCCGGGCAATTCGGCGCGAAGATGCCCACGCGATCGCCCGCCTTAATCCCCAGTTCGCCCAGCGCCTTAGACAAGCCCGCCACGCGCCGCAGCATTTCGCCGGCGCTGAAGGATTCCCAGCCACTTGCGGCCTTGTAAATTTGCGCTTTCGGATTGGCGTAGCGATCTACAGCTTCCAGAAAGAGTTTGTTCAGCGCGGGATAGTCCATGTTCTCTCAATCAACTCTAGCGTATAGCCGCAAGACGCGCAACGCGATTGGACCTGCCCGCTGTGGATGCGCGCAGATCTTCGCGCGACGCTACAATTCCACCGCCGGTCTGCGATAAGATGCGAACGGAGGATGTCCATGTCGAAGCTCGTCACCGAAGAGGCTTCCGGTTACCAACCGGTGCGCGCCCCGCGCGGCTCCACGCTCTCCTGCAAGGGCTGGCAGCAGGAAGCGGCATTGCGCATGCTGATGAACAACCTCGACCCGGACGTCGCCGAGAAACCTGAAGACTTGATCGTCTATGGCGGGCGCGGTAAGGCTGCGCGCAACTGGAATTGCTACCACGCGATCGTTGCATCATTGCGCTCCCTTGAAAATGACGAAACTCTCCTCGTGCAATCTGGCAAGCCCGTGGGAATTTTTCGTACGCACAGCTACGCGCCCCGCGTGCTCATCGCCAATTCCAATCTCGTCGGACACTGGAGCGATTGGAAACATTTCGACGAACTCGATCGCGCCGGCCTGATGATGTACGGCCAGATGACCGCCGGCAGCTGGATTTACATCGGCTCGCAAGGAATTCTGCAGGGGACGTACGAAACATTCGCAGCAGCTGCGCGCCAGCATTTCGGTGGCGACCTGGCCGGAAAACTGGTCGTGACCGGCGGGATGGGCGGCATGGGTGGCGCGCAGCCGTTGGCCGCCACTCTGAACGGCGCCGCGTTTCTGGGAATTGACGTAGACCCCGAACGCATCAAGCGCCGCGTGAAAACGGGTTACTGCGACGTGATGGTCAACGATTTGGACGAAGCTCTGCGCATCCTGAAAAATGCCGTACGCAAACGCGAAGCCACTTCCGTAGGCCTCACTGGAAATTGCGCGGACGTAATTCCCGAACTGGCGCGCCGCGGCGTGGTCCCCGACCTGCTCACGGATCAAACCAGCGCGCACGATCCCATCGGCGGCTACATTCCGCAGGGCCTCGACGTCACGCAAGCCGCCGAGCTGCGCAAATCCGATCCCGCCGCCTACGAAAAACGCTCGCTCGATTCCATCGCGCGCCACGTGGAAGGCATGCTCGCGCTGCAGAAAATGGGCTCGGTCACTTTTGATTACGGCAACAACATCCGCACCTTCGCGTTCCAGCAAGGCGTGAAGAACGCCTACGATTTTCCCGGCTTCGTGCCCGCTTACATTCGCCCGCTTTTCTGCGAAGGTCGCGGCCCATTCCGCTGGGCAGCGCTTTCCGGAGAGCCTTCCGACATTCACCGCACCGATCAGCTGGTTCTGGAGATGTTTCCGCACGACGAAATTCTTTCGCGCTGGATCAAACTCGCACAAAAACGCGTGCGTTTTCAGGGACTGCCCGCGCGCATCTGCTGGCTCGGCTACGGCGAACGTGATCGCTTCGGCCTGGCGCTCAACGACCTAGTGGCGCGCGGTGAATTGAAAGGCCCCATCGTGATCGGCCGCGATCATCTCGACTGCGGTTCGGTCGCTTCGCCCTACCGCGAAACCGAAAAAATGCTGGATGGCTCGGACGCCATCGCCGACTGGCCTCTGCTCAATGCCCTGCTGAATACTGCCAGCGGCGCCAGTTGGGTTTCGATACACAACGGCGGCGGCGTAGGCATCGGCTACTCGCTGCATGCTGGACAGGTGACGGTCGCCGACGGCTCGAGTGAAATGGGCGAGCGCATTCAGCGCGTGCTCACCAACGACCCCGGCGTCGGCGTTGCCCGCCACGTCGATGCCGGCTACCCTGAAGCCGTCACCTTCGCGAAAAAATCCGGCGTAAAAATCCCGATGCCCAGTGAATAGCTCGCGCATCTGATGTGGGGTTACCGCGCTTAGCGTGGAGTCCTTGCCCTCTTCGCGCGCAACCAGAGGAGCCAACATGATCGTAATCACCGGAGCCACAGGAAACACAGGCAAGCCTGCCGCCGCAGCCCTGCTCGCCAAGGGCGAAAAAATTCGCGTCATCGGCCGCGATGCATCCAAGCTTCAGCAATTCGTGCACAAAGGCGCCGAAGCCGCCGTAGGCAGCGTGGATGACCCGGCGTTCCTCCGCAAAGCATTCCAGGGCGCGCAGGCGGCGTACCTGCTGATCCCGCCAGACATGCGCACGAACGACTATCGCGGCTACCAGGAGAAAATCGTAGCCGCCTATGCCCCCGCAATCGGAGAAGCCAAAATCCCCTACGTAGTGACTCTCAGCAGCGTCGGTGCGGACCTGACCGAAAAATCCGGCCCCATTCTCGGCCTGCACGATCTGGAAGTAAAATTAAACGCCATCAAGGGCCTCAACGTCCTGCACCTGCGCCCCGCCGGATTCATGGAGAATCTATTCATGAGCGTGCAGCCGCTTCGCACCATGGGCACGCTCCCTGGCCCGATGCCCGGAGACGCAATGCATGCAATGATTGCCGCGCGGGACATCGGCGCCTACGCCGCCGAAAGATTGCACGCACGCGATTTCACCGGCAGCTCGGCGCAGGAACTGCACGGCCAACGCGACGTGACCATGAAAGAAGTCGCCTCGATTGTCGGCAACGCGATTGGCAAGCCCAAGCTGGGATATATGCAAGTTCCCTTCATGATGCTGGAACCAGCTCTAGTGCAGACTGGTTTGCCGAGATCCACGGTCGCTCTAATGATCGAAATGTGGAAATCCATGAACTCCGGCGCGCTGAAGCTTCACGAACCCAGGAACGCGAAAAACACCACGCCGACTTCGATCGAAACCTTCGTCACAGAAGTTTTCGCGCCCGCATATTCAAGCATGGCGGCGAAAGCGTAGCTCCGGCGTCTAGCGCGTCTTCGTAGCGGCGCACTTTAGCGCGCCACCGATGTTAAGGCGCGGCTCGGCGGCCCGTAATAGATCGCCGGTGCGCTACTGATCGAGGGCGGTTCCGGGCCGCGGGATCGCCGCTACAAAATCGACCCGAACCGTTTACCGTTCCGCATCGCCTGTAGTCATTTACTCCCGTCGGCGTTAGTATCGCTGCACCCGTGCCCGACTTGCTCATCACCGGCTGCTCGCAGCTGTTGACCTTGCGCGGACCAGTTCCCCGCCGCGGCAAAGCTCTCAGCGACCTCGGCATCATTTCAGACGGCGCCATTCTCATCCACGAAGACCGCATCGCCGCCATCGGCCCCCGCCGCCGCATCGAAAAATTGCGCCAAGCGCACCGCGCTGAAAAGTTAGATCTCGGCGGGCGTGTCGTTCTCCCCGGCTTCGTGGATTCGCACACCCACCTGATTTTCCCGCGCAGTCGCGCTCATGAATACGAAGAGCGCATCGCCGGAGCCAGCTACGAAGAAATCGCAAAGAAAGGCGGTGGGATCCGCTCCACGGTCAATAGCCTGCGTAGCGCCACTCCGAGCGCGCTTAAAACGCGCGCCATCGCCAACCTGAATTTATTCGCCACCCACGGCACCACCACCATCGAATCCAAAAGCGGGTACGGCCTCGACTGGAAGAGCGAACTCAAAATTCTGAATTTGCTCTCCGAATTGCATCAGGAGCATCCGCTCGATATCCACTCGACGTTTCTCGGTGCGCATGTCGTTCCGGCGGAATATCGCAGTCGTCCGGAAGCTTACGTAAATCTGCTGGTGGATCGCTGGATTCCCACGGTAGCGATGGCCGGCCTCGCCGAGTTCTGCGACGTTTTCTGCGATCGCGGCGCATTCACCGTCGCGCAGTCGCGCAAAATCCTCGCCGCCGGACGCGCGGGAGGCCTGGTCCCGCGCGTCCACGCCGAGCAACTTGCAAACACCGGTGCGGCGCGACTCGCCATCGAATTGCAAGCGGCCAGCGCCGACCATCTGGAAAAAATCAACGCCGCAGACATTCGCGCGCTCGCTCTCTCGAACGTCGTCTGCGCGCTGCTCCCCGGCTGCTGCTTTCACCTCGGCCTCAGTCACTTCGCACCTGCGCGTAAACTGATCGATGCCGGCGCCATTCTGGGCATCGCCACGGACTTCAATCCCGGCACCAGTCCCACGCTCAGCATGTCCATGATTCTGTCGCTGGCCTGCACGCAGATGCGCATGACTCCCGCGGAAGCCATCACCGCCGCCACCATCAACCCTGCCTATTCGCTGCGCGCACACGATCGCGCCGGTTCTCTGGAAGTTGGCAAGTATGCGGACATCGCCGCCTTTGACGTGGCCGACTACCGCGAAATCCCGTATTATTTTGGTGTGAACCTGTGCGCCTTTACCATGAAACGCGGTGCCGTGATCCACTCGAAAAATCTTTAACCACATGAAACGACTGGTCGAATCAGTACCAAACTTTTCCGAAGGCCGCGATTTGGCCAAAGTTGACGCCATCATCGCCGCGATGCGCGAAGTTCCCGGTGTCTATCTACTCGATCGCGAAAGCGACGCCGACCATAACCGCAGCGTCGTAACGATTGCCGGAGAGCCTGACGCAGTCGCCGAAGCCGCGCTGCGCGGCGTTGGAAAAGCCGCCGAGCTGATTGACCTCACCAAACATTCCGGCGCGCATCCGCGCATGGGCGCAACGGACGTCGTGCCGTTCATCCCCGTCGAAGGCGTCAGCATCGAAGACTGCGTCGCCCTCGCGAAAAAAGTCGGCCGCGAAATTTGGGAGCGCTACCACATTCCTGTCTATTTCTACGAAGCTGCCGCGCAACGCGCCGAACGCAGCAACCTGGAAAGTATTCGCAAGGGCCAGTTCGAAGGCTTGCTCGCCGAAGTCCCCAAAAATCCCGATCGCGCCCCGGACATCGGCGAGCATCGGCTGCATCCCACCGCCGGAGCAACGGTCGTCGGCGCGCGCAAATTCCTGGTGGCCTATAACATCAACCTGAACACTCCAGATTTGGAAATCGCAAAAAAAATCAGCAAGAACATTCGCTTCTCGAATGGCGGCTTGCGCTATGTGAAAGCCATGGGCGTGGACCTGCGCGCCCGCCATCTGGCGCAGGTTTCCATCAACATGACGGATTTCGAGCAGACGCCGCTGCATCGCGTCTTCGAAATGGTGAAGCGCGAAGCCGAACGCTACGGCGTCTCCATCGTCGGCAGCGAAATCGTCGGCCTGATCCCCAAACGCGCCATTGAACTCACCGCCGATTTCTATCTCCAGCTGGAAAACTTTTCCCCCGCGCAAGTGTTTGAGAATCGTATCGAGGCATCGCTTAGCGGCAATGTGACACCAGAAGGACCTGGCAAGCTGGCAGCGCTAGCGCAGCCTTTTCTCGAGGCGGTCGCGGAGCCTACAGCCACTCCCGGCGGAGGTTCGGTTGCGGCGCTCGCTGGCGCGCTCGGAGCAAGTCTGGGCCAGATGGTCGCCAGCCTCTCGCGCAAGAAAAAGTCGCAGGCCTCTCACGCGGATCAACTCAGCGACGCGCTGGCGGAATTTCAGGCCTCCGCGCGCGCGCTTTCAGAAGCGATTGATCGCGACGCGGCATCCTTCAGCCACGTGATGGCTGCTTACAAGTTGCCGAAGGATACGTCTGAACTAGAGCGCCAGCGCGACGCCGCAGTTCAGCAGGCGCTGCACGGCGCCGCCAGCGTTCCACTGGAAGTCGCTCGCGCATCCGCGGAAGTTTTTGACCGGCTCGGGCAACTGGAAAGCATCTCCAGTCCGTCTATGTATTCAGACATCCGCGTAGGAAGATTGATGGCGGCCGCGGCGGTTCGCGGCGCGCTGGAAAACGTAGCCATCAATCTGGAATCCATCACAGACAGCGAATTTGTCACCAGGCTGCGCGCGGACTCCGCGACACTCTCCGCGCGTGTGGCCGGAAATCCGGTCGCCGTCAGCCGGTGATAATTTAATTTTGAGAATGAACGTAAGTACTTGAACTGAGGGGATACTCAATGACAAAAACAATCATACGCAGCGCGATTTCAGCTCTACTCGCCTTCGCTCTGGTGTTCGGCACCGTCACCATCGCTCCCACGCGCACCTCGGCAGCTTCGCTCAGCACGGCAATCATCGGCATGTTCCCGAAAACCGTCGGCGAATTTTCCTATGCCGATCTGAAAGCCGCGCGCAAATTTCCCTGGTTCTCACAACTCTACGGCCAGGTGCTTCCGCCGAAATTCCGCCAGTTCGAAAGCTTTCTAGGTTCCTCCGGCGTGGACCCGAATTCTCAGGTTGAAGAAATTGCCTGGGCCAACGTCAGCAGCGGCAGCACTGACGACGTTGTCGGCATCGCGCTCGGCCAATTCGATCCTTCCTCGGTGGAAACCAAACTCAAAGCGCAGAAAGTTCCTTCGTTCGAAGTGCAGGGCTATCATCTCTACGCGTTTGGCAGCGGAGCCGCCGCTGGCGACATTCTTTTCGTGTTCTTCGATTCCAGCACCGCTGCTTTCGGCAACCGCACGGTTCTCGAACATCTCATCAACGTCCGCATGGGCGGCGAAGAAACGCTTCTCACTGGCAAACTTTTTCCGCTGATTTCCGAAGCCAACGGAAACGGCATCATCTGGGCCGTCCTGGACAAAGACCACACGCACCTCGCGATGCAGCAACTCGTCCCGCAAGCGGGGCAATTTCCGCAGGCCGCAGCCATCATCGGCCGCCTGCATGCGATGATCATCAATATCAATGCGGATAGCGGCGTGGACGCGCACTTCCAGGCCGTCTGCGATTCCGTGGACGACGCAAATTTGCTCGGCGCCGCGATGCAGGCCGGCATCATGTATCGCAGGTATCAGGAAGCGCAGGGCAATCCTTCACTCGCGAAAACTCTCGATCAGGTGAAAGTCACACCCGCCGGCGATCGCCTGAAAATCGAAGCGCCCGTGAGCCAGGAAGAATTATTGTCGCTGATTCAGACCAAGGCCTTCGCTGCACCTATGTGATCGAAGTTTCGCGCGAGAGCAGCGGCGGGTTTCGAGACTCGCCGCTGCGCTTACTCCTAGGTCGAATCCTCCCAATTTTTCCAGCCATGCAAAATTGCCGCTGGGATTTCCACGCGCGGACGCTGAGCAGCTCACGAAACGATTGCCTAAGGATGCGGAGAGAAGAGAATCGAGGAACTAAGCGTTTGCCTTGCGTCCACCATCACAATACTTGATCAAAGTCGTGCGCGAGAGCCCGCCGCTCGTCGCATATTGCACGCGATCCACCTTCGTCATCTGCAGTGCCCTGCTCAATCCCGCGCCAGGATCGGCCGCCGCATCGCCAATAAACGTATCCAGCCCCGCGGTAGGCAGCGCTGCTCCCGTATGCTCGATCGCTACTTCCACGCGATCCGGATAATCCGAAATAATCACCCGCACAGTTGGTTCCCCGTTCGCCTGCCCTTCCAGCAGCGGAAAAGTTTCGCGGCAAGCTTCTTCCGCCGCCGAGGTGAGTCCCTGTTGCCCCGCTTCCGACAAACCGCAGCGCTGCGAAGCATGCTGCACCACCGCACCGATCGCCCCGAAAAAACGGGTATCTTCGTGCAGGATTAATTCCGTATGCGCCGGTTCGGTGCTCATTCTGGATGGCTCATGGACTAGTGCTGTTCGGCGTCGGCCACTCGCACGTCGCAGGCCTCGCGGCAGTCTGGACAATAATACATTCCGTCCACCGCCAGCCGGATATTGAATTGCGATTGGCAGAAACAGCAGAATTTCTCGCAAGTGCACTGCGATTCCGGTTTGTCACATTGCGAACAAAGTGTAAGCACCGTTGCCGCCTCTGGGTCGAATACGCGCCTGTATCGCTTAGCTCATAGTAGGACATGCGCGACGCAGCCACAAGCGCCTTGCACTCCGCGTTTGCCTGCATCGCAAATGCGCAACGGTGCAATGCGCTCGCCCTCGGCGTAACGAAAATGACCGGCGGTCGCCTTCCTTGACACTCCAAAACTCGCATGCTACGTTCGATATTTCGCCGCGAGAATGAGAAACCCTCTGTGAACACATCGGCAACCGTGGAATTGCGCAAGACCGCTCTGAATTCCGTCCATCGCCGTCTCGGCGCGAAGATGGTCAACTTCGCCGGATGGGATATGCCGTTGGAATATTCCGGAATCATGGCCGAGCATCAGGCAGTGCGCACCCGCGCGGGCCTGTTCGACGTAAGCCACATGGGCGAACTGGAAATCAAGGGTCCGGACGCATTAAAGCTCGTCCAGTGGGTGAGCTGCAACAACGCTGCGAAGTTGAATGTCGGCCAGGCCCACTATTCCGGCCTCATGACGTCCCGCGGCACTTTCGTGGACGATCTCCTGGTCCACAAAATCTCGGACAAGCACTACCTGCTCTGCGTCAACGCCGGAAATCAGGACGCCGACTTTCAGCACGTCGTCGCCAACAACCAGTTCGACGCCGAAGCCGAAAACGCAGGTCCGCGCTATTCGCAGCTCGCGATTCAAGGCCCACGCGCCGCTGAAATCCTGCAAAAGCTCACGACCGCGCCGCTCGACGCCATCCGCTACTATCATTTTACGTTCGGCAAAGTCAGCGGCGTGGATGGCCTCATCGCTCGCACCGGCTACACCGGCGAAGACGGGTTCGAAATTTATTTCGCCCCGGAATACTCTGAAAAACTCTGGGCCGATCTCATGCAAGCCGGAGAACCCGCCGGAATGATTCCCTGCGGCCTCGGCGCGCGCAATACTCTGCGCCTGGAGGCAGGCATGTGCCTCTACGGCCATGAAATTGACGACACCACCACGCCCTGGGAAGCCGGCCTCGCCTGGATATGCAAAATGGAGAAGGCTCCGTTTCTTGGCAGCGACGCGCTCGCGCAGCAAAAGCAATCCGGCCTGCAGCGAAAGCTCATCGGATTCGAAATGCTCGACAAACGCATCGGCCGTGATGGCTACCAGGTCATCATCGCAGGCCAGGAAGCCGGCAAAGTGACCAGCGGTTGCCCCTCACCGTTCCTGAAGAAAAATATCGGCATGGCTTACGTTCCGCCGACGAAGAGCGCAGCCGGCACGGAAATTGAAATCAGCATTCGCGGACAGGCGGCGCCAGCGCGCATCGTCGCTCTGCCGTTTTACAAGCGTCTACAATAGCGAGCGCGCATCAAATTGAAAGGGGCGTCATGTATCCAACCGACTATCGCTACACCAAAGAGCACGAGTGGATCAAAGTTCAGGGTGAGGTCGCCACCATCGGCATCACCGACTACGCGCAGCAGGAATTGGGCGACGTCGTTTTTGTTGACGTGCCCAAAGTCGGCGCCAAGCTGGCTCCCGGAAAATCCTTCGGCAGCGTGGAATCCGTGAAAGCTGTCAGCGAAATTTACAGCCCCGTTTCCGGCGAGGTCACCGAGACCAATCCTCTGCTCATCGACACGCCGGAAAAATTAAACACGGACCCGCACAACACCGCGTGGCTCATCAAGTTGAAGCTCGCCGATCCGAAAGAAGTGGCGAGCCTGATGGACGCCGCCGCCTATGAAGCCTACATCGCCGAGCAAGCCAAGGAACACTCCGCCTGATGCGCTATCTCCCTAAAAGCCCCTCCGAGCGCCAGGAAATGTTGTCTGCGATCGGCACGCGCTCCGTCGAAGAGCTGTTCACTTCCATTCCGGAAAAATTCCGGCTGCGCGCGCCGCTCGATCTGCCCGGTCCTCTTTCGGAATCCGAGATCATTCAATATTTTCAGGCGCGTGCCGCGGAAAATGCGCGCGGCTACGTTTCTTTTCTCGGCGCCGGCGTGTACCAGCATCTGCGCTCCGTCGCCGCCGACGCGCTGATCCAACGCGGCGAATTTCTCACCTCCTACACGCCGTATCAGGCCGAATTCGCGCAAGGCACACTCACCGCCATCTTCGAATTTCAGACTTTGATGTGCCAGATCACCGGCCAGGAAGTCGCCAACGCCTCCATGTACGACGGCTCAACTGCCCTCACCGAAGCCGTGCTGATGGCCGAACGACTCACCAGCCGCCGCCACATTCTCGTCGCGCGTTCCGTGCACCCTGAATATCGCCAAGTTCTCAACACGTACGCGAAAAATCTCGGCCTGGAAATTGAAGAGATCGGCTACACATCGTCCGGGCAACTCGATCGCGCCGCACTAAAACCCGAAACGCTCGCGCGCACCGCCGCCGTAGTCGTGCAATCTCCGAACTTTTTCGGCGTGCTGGAAGAAATTCCCGCGCTCGCTGAAGTCGCGCACGCTTCTGGCGCTTTGCTCGTCACCGCGATCACCGAAGCGGTTTCGCTCGGCATTGTTCGCCCGCCCGCAGAAGCGGACATCGTTGCCATGGAAGGCCAAGCCTTCGGCATTCCACCGAGTTACGGCGGCCCGTACGTCGGCGTAATCGCCACGCGCCAGAAATTCGTGCGCCAGATGCCAGGCCGCCTCGCCGGACAAACCACAGACGCCTCCGGTAATCGTGGATTCGTCCTCACCCTGGCTACGCGCGAACAACACATCCGCCGCGAGAAGGCCACCTCCAACATTTGCACCAACGAAGCTCTTTACGCTCTCGCCGCCACCATTCATCTATGCCTGATCGGCAAAGAAGGCTTGCGCGAGCAGGCGCTGCAAAATCTCGCGAAGGCCCGCTTCGCCCAGGCCGAACTCGAAAAAATTCCCGGCTTGCGCCGCGTATTCAACGGCCCCACGTTCAACGAGTTTTCGCTGGAATTTCCGCGCTCGGTGAAAATGATCAACGCCGAGTTGCTGCGAGAGAAAATCATCGGACCGTTCGCACTAGGCACGCAATATCCCGAACTCACCAAGCGCGCAGTCATCTGCGTCACCGAAACCACGCCGCGCGCCGAAATCGAACGCTTCGCCGCCGCCGTGCGCCGCATTCTCGAAAGGCCAGTTTAAGGAGCTGTAAGATTTGAATCCCAAGCTCACCGATCTCGAAGCGCCCACCAAGAATGTGGGCAAAGCTCGCGCCCATGTCAGCCAGAACGAAGGTCTGATCTTCGAACAATCCGCCCCCGGCAAACGCGGCATGGAACTTCCGCCGCTCGACGTCCCGGCCGTCGATCCCGCGAAAGCTCTCGGCTCTGAATTCACGCGCGCTGCAATCGAAGGCTTTCCCGAAGTCAGCGAAATCGAAGTCATCCGCCACTTCACGCGCCTTTCCACCTGGAATTACGCCATCGATCTCGGCATGTATCCGCTGGGCTCCTGCACCATGAAATACAATCCGCGCGTAAACGAATTCGTAGCGCGTCTCGATGGTCTGGCGAACGAACATCCCGAACAGCCCGCCGAAGTCTCCCAAGGCTGCCTGCGCATCCTGCACGATCTGCAGAAATGCCTGCTCTCCATCACCGGCATGGACTCCGCCACACTGCAACCCGCCGCCGGCGCGCAAGGCGAACTCACCGGCCTGCTGATGATTCGCGCGTACCTCGCAAGCCACGGCAACCCGCGCCACAAAGTTCTGATCCCGGATTCCGCGCACGGCACCAATCCCGCATCCGTGGTGATCGCCGGATACGAAGTGCAGAACATCAAGTCCAATAGCCGCGGCCAGATTGATACCGATCACCTGCGCGAATTTGTCACCGACGATGTCGCCGCGCTGATGCTCACCAATCCCAGCACGCTCGGCGTCTTTGAAGAACGCATCGCCGAAATTGCCGCGATCCTCCACGAACGCGGCGCCCTGCTCTACATGGACGGCGCCAATATGAACGCGCTCGCCGGAATCACGCGCCCCGGCGATTTCGGTGTGGACGTGATGCACCTAAACCTGCACAAGACCTTTTCCACGCCGCACGGCGGCGGAGGCCCCGGCGCCGGCCCCGTGCTAGCCAAGAAAGTCCTCGAGCCGTTCTTGCCGGTTCCGGTCGTCGTTCAGAAACCAGACGGCACCTACGCCCTCGATCACAATCGCCCGAAATCCGTAGGACGGGTCCGCGCCTTCGCTGGAAATTTCGGCGTTCTGCTGCGCGCCCTGGCCTACACGCTCGCCTACGGCCCGGGCATCCGCCAGGCCACCGAAGACGCCGTGCTCAACGCCAATTACATTCGCAAAAATCTCGAGCCTTATTTCGATCTCCCGTACAATCTCCCGTCCATGCACGAAGTCGTTTTCAGCGACGCGCGTCAAAAAGTGAAAGGCGTAAATACCATGGACATCGCCAAGCGCCTCATCGATTACGGCTTCCACCCGTACACCACGGCGTTCCCGCTCATCGTTCCCGGAGCCATGATGATCGAGCCTACTGAATCCGAATCGAAGCAGGAATGCGACCTGTTCATTGACGCGATGCGCTCCATCGCCGCCGAGGCCGACGCCACGCCCGACCTCGTGAAGACCGCCCCGCATTCCACGCGCGTCGGCCGCCTCGATGAAGTCGCCGCCGCGCGCAAACCAGTCCTGCGTTGGAAGCCCGCTGAATAAATCAGTGCGGCGGTTCGCCGATCTTGGTAGGTCGTGGCTTCAGCACAACTCGCGCGCGCTGCCCGTTTACTGGCATAATGTAAGTGACCCTCAGAATTTTGAAGGCTGTCTTAGGCAAGAACGAATCGCATCAGAAACATCAGAAAGAGGACCATCGTGACGCCCGATCAAGCCAAATTTCTCGTGGAAATTCTTCTGCCGCAGGTTCAGAAGGAATACCTCACCACGCGCCGCGTCCTGAAAGCCATCCCCATCGCCAAAGAAAGTTACCGCCCGCACCCGGATTCGCGTAGCGCCTTCGAACTCGCCTGGCACATCGCTTCGTCCGACGTCTGGTTTCTCGATGGCTTCCTCACCGGCAAATTCGAAATGGAAGACGACGTCATGCCCGCGGATCTCGGCACCACCGAAGACATTCTGGCTCTCTACGAAGATGGCTTCGAAACAAAATTGCCGCAAGTCAAGAACCTTTCGCCCGATTTCTGGGCCACTCCTCTACCCTTCTTCGGAATTTATAATAATCCTGCCGTGCTCTACCTCCAGTTCATGCTGCACCACGCCGTTCACCATCGCGGCCAGCTCGCGGCCTACCTCCGGCCCATGGGCGCCAAAGTCCCCAATATTTATGGCGGTAGCTTCGACGAACCCTGGACCGAGCCGGAGACGTAGGGCGACGCTCGTAGTAGCGCCGGCGTCCCGCCGGCTATTTTCGTGTCAGCAAATCCCCAAGGAATTTTTGGATTTCGGAAAATCGGGGAAAGCTATGCCTGCAGACTTGCGACGGCCCCCGAAACTCTCTGTTGTAGTCGCTGCGAGAAAAAAATCGCGGCGAGCCTCGTGAAACTCACGACGTTCGCCGCGAATAACTGAATATCAGCCGTCCTACTTCTTATCGAGCTTGGCCTTTTCGATCGGTAGCCCGCGCGTCGCCGCAGGAGCCACTCTCTGCGTGGAAGTAAGCTCTGCCGCCGCAATCGCCGCCGGAAACAGCGCGGTTCGGCCATCTGAATTTGCCGCCGCCGCTTCGGTCAGGCGGTCAGTTGCTGGCGAAGGCATCGGCACCAAAGCGCCTTCTGCCTCTTTCAGGAACGTCAAGCCCAACTCTCCGCCGTGCCAGTCAATCGAAATCACATCGCCCAGCGACACCTGTTCCGTCGCCAGCAAACTCGCCAGCGGGTACACCACGTGGCGCTCGATAGCGCGCTTCAAATGCCGCGCGCCATACTTCATGTCCGTCCCTTCCTTCAACAAAAATTCCCGCGCCGGTTGCGTCACACGGAACAAGAATCGTCCCTTCGCCGTTTCCAGCACGCGCTGCTGCACCATCCCCAGTTCAATCTCCAAAATCTGCTCCAGCTGAGCCGAACGCAAAGGATGGAACACCACCGTCTTGTCAATCCGGTTCATGAATTCCGGCGCGAATTTTCGCTTCGCAGCCTCCGACGCTGTCTTCTCGACCTTCTCGTCGAGGCCTGCCTTGGTCTCCGCCCGCTGCAGCGGCGCAAATCCCAATCCGCCGGTCATCAACTCGGTAATTTCCACTCCGCCCAGGTTCGACGTCATGAAAATCATCGTCTGCGACAAATCCACCCGCCGGTTGTCGCCCAGCGTCAGCGTCGCCTTGTCCAAAATTCCCAGCAGCAACTGCCACAAAGCATCCGAAGCCTTCTCAATTTCGTCGAACAGCAAAAAGCTAATCTTCAATTTCTCGGTGTGATACTGCGCCAGCGCTTCCTGCGTAATCAGCGGATGCGTCTCGCGGTGCCCCAAATAACCCGGGGGCGAGCCGATCAATTTCGCAATTTCGTGCGAGTGCTGGAACTCCGCGCAGTCCACCTTGATCACCGCGCGCGGATCTCCAAATAGCACTTCGGCAGTAGCTTCCACGACACGCGTTTTCCCCGCGCCCGTCGGCCCCAAAAACAGCAAATTCCCTACCGGCCGCCCTGGCGAATTTAAGCCGGCGCGAAACACCTGGTACAAGTCCACTACCGCTTGCACCGCTTCGTCTTGCCCCACGATCTTCCGCCGCAGCCCGGCCTCAAAGTCCCGAGATTCCACGCTGCGTTGGGTTGGGTCTAGTTGTAATGCCTGCGCGCCCACGGTTTTGCTCCCTACCGGAACTTCCTGCCGCTTTCCGGATTGCGCGGTTCCGTGCGCTCGAATTGATCCAACTTTACATCGAGCGTTGACCGCAACAACCGTAATTGCGTGACCAGTTCACGGCTTGAATTGGCTCGATCTGCCAAGAGCAGCATTGGCGGTGACAGATCGGCCAGGTCCAGGTTAAGGTTTCGCAAAGAATGCATCAGGTTCTGTACGTACGGCGACCGAATATCAAACAGCTCGATCCGCCCGTTCACCTGCTCACGCAGATGCGACCAGTCCAGATCGAGGAAGGGGTGGTTGCGCGATACCTTGCGCACCACGTCATCCGTTATGCGCGGCCGTTCCCCCAACCGCGCCAGATGCAACTGCTGCACCTTGCCCTGCCGGCGCACGTTGTGCACCAGAAAGTAGGTGTTGCCTTTGCGTCGAACAAAAGCCACAACACCTCCTTTTCTCGCGGGACAAGTTCTAAGATGCTCTGCACGACTACACACTTAGATGCTGATACGTAGTGTATGGGTGGTCCACTACGAGAGCAATAGTACGGAAGGTTAGACTTCTCAGCACTGTATCGTATGCGTCATTACTCGTTGCAGCGTTCTCAGAGCGGCCAACCGCTCGTTTCCGGCGCCGCTTCCATCATTTGACACCGTCGCAGTGAGATTTCATCCCTTCCGCGGCTCATCGCAGCGCCTCTCGCGCCGCGCAAATCCGCCGCCCACGTTGATGCCGCAGCGCCACCCAATTCGATTAAACTGTAAGCAGAGGTGGCAAATGTCGTGGGATCCAGTCTATCGGCTCGTGAAACAAATTCCGCGCGGCCGGGTTACTACTTATGGCGAGCTTGCAAAATCCCTGCGTCTGCGCGGCGGAGCCCGCGCCGTCGGTTACGCCATGGCCGCCACTCCGCGCGGCCGCGGCATTCCATGGCATCGTGTGATTGGCGCGGGCGGCAAAGTAACCATACCCGAACCGCACGCCAGCCTGCAGCGCCGCCTGCTCGCCAGCGAAGGCGTACCGATCGAAGGCGCCAGAATTGACATGAAGCAGTTCGCCTGGTCGCCGAAATCGCGCGCGAAATCCCGCGCTAATTCTCGCGCCAAATCTCGCAAACCAAAGCGCAAACCCACCCGTCGTGTCGCGCCGAAATCACGACTGTGATATAGAAGATAGCTCCACGTACACTGAGGAAATCATTCGTGCCGGAACCCATCATTGCCGTCGAAGGCCTGTTCAAAAGCTATGGCGCCGTAGAAGCCGTCCGCGGCCTCAGCTTTTCCGTCGAGGAGGGTGAGGTTTTCGGCCTGCTCGGCCCCAACGGAGCCGGAAAGACCACTACCGTCGAAATCCTCGAAGGAATGCGCACTCCCGACCGCGGCACCGCTCGCGTCTGCGGCCTCGATCCCGAAAAAGCCGGCTCCGAGTTCAAACAGAAAATCGGTGCCGTCCTTCAATCCACTTCCCTGCCCGACAAACTTCGCGTCAAAGAAGCACTCGACCTGTTCGCGAATTTCTACACCAACCGCGCCGACACCGAATCGCTGCTGAAACGATTCCAGCTAGAAGAAAAGCGCGACGCCTTCTATAGCCAGCTCTCTGGCGGACAAAAACAGCGCCTCGCTCTAGCCATGGCGCTGGTGAATAACCCCCAGGTCGTCTTCCTCGACGAGCCCACCGCAGGCCTCGACCCGCAAGTCCGCCGCGAGATCTACGACATCATCGAGGAATTGCGGAAAGACAAAAAAACCGTGCTCATCACCACCCACTACATCGAAGAAGCCGAGCGCCTCTGCGATCGCGTCGCCATCGTCGACTACGGCCGCATCATCAAAACCGGCACGCCGCGCGAGCTCAAACATTCCTCCGCCGGAACCACGCGCATCGAAGTCCGCCTCGCCAAACCTCTCACCAACGGCATTCTCAGCACCCTCGAAGGCGTCGCCGATTGCCGCGATTTCGAAGGCACCTACGTCCTGCATTCCACGCTGCCGCCCCGCACCATCGTCGCGCTCGTAAAACAGCTCGAAGCCGAAAACAACGAACTGCAAAGCCTGGAAATGTTCTCGCCCTCTCTCGAAGACGTCTTCATCGAGCTGACCGGCCGCAGGCTAAGGGACTAATCTAGAAATGGCCTCCAACGTCTTCGCAAATACCTGGACCCTCACCAAAGTCCGCGTCCGCCTCGCCATGCGCAACCGCACATTTCTGTTTTTCAGCCTGTTCATGCCACTCGGCTTCCTGTTCTTTTTTGTCATGGTCTTCAGCAAAGGTGATTCGCCCTGGACTGCCTACATACTCGGCTCAATTCTCACCATGACCGTGATGGGCAGCTTCTGGGGCCTGAGCGTCCAGCTCGTGATGTTCCGTGAGGCGGGGATTCTTCGCCGCTTCCGCCTGGCGCCGTTGGGCGCAGGCCCCATGCTGGCATCCAGCATTCTGGCGAATTACATCCTCGTGGTTCCCTCTGCGGCGATCGAAATTCTGGTGACCAAGTGGGGTCTGCACATGCAAACGTGGGGCAATCTGTGGGCTATTTTCCTGCTGGTTACCGTAGGTTCGGCGGCGTTTTCTGCCTTCGGTCTAATCGTCGCCAGCGTGACCAATACCATGCAGGAAACTCAAGTAATCAACCAAATCATCTGGACTGCATTTCTGTTTCTTTCGGGCGCCACGGTACCGCTTGCGAAATTTCCTGATTGGATTCAAGGCGCTTCGCTCTTTTTGCCCGCCACGTACCTGGCCACCGGCCTGCAGTTCGCCGCCACGAATCTCGCCACGCTCACCGAGATCATTACGGATTTCGTCGCACTCGCTCTCGGACTCGTGGTTGCTTTCGAAATTTCTCGTCAGCTTTTTCGCTGGGAGCCTGAAGCAAAAGTTCCTGGCCGCGCCAAACTCTGGGCGCTCGCCGCACTGATTCCTTTCGTCGCCTTCGGCATCTATGAAAATGTCGCCGGCCATCGCCTGACCCACATCCGCCAGGATTTCCAGATTCTGAACACCGGCGAAGCGCCTCCTCCGCCCTCCGACGTGCACTGAAACCGTATCCCTTCGTTCAAATAAAAATTGCGCTCGTCCCAACCGTGCGAACGCTGGATTTCAGCCCGTCGCAAGTGTAAAACAGTTCCTGGCATCCAGGCCGAACGCCACTCCCGGCCGCATGAATCCCGTCGCACAGAATCAGAATCAAAATCCGGTAGTCCACAGGAGGTTCACATGCAACGCACCGCAACAGCGATCTGGAACGGCACACTGAAAGACGGCCAAGGCAGCATCAGCACTCCCAGCGGCACTCTCAGCAACGCGCCTTACTCCTTCCTCACCCGCTTTGAAAACGCCAAAGGCACTAACCCCGAAGAATTAATCGGCGCGGCCCACGCCGGCTGTTTTGCCATGGCCCTCTCCGCGCAACTCAGCACCATGAATTTCACGCCCGAAAGCATCAAAGTCACCGCCACCGTCTCGCTCGAAAAACTCGATGCCGGCTGGACCATCTCTAAAATCCATCTGGACCTCGCCGCGCGCATTCCCGGGATTACGCAGACAGCCTTTGAATCCGCAGCCGCCAGCGCCAAAGCCAATTGCCCGGTCTCGCGCCTTTTCAAAGCTGACATCACGCTGACATCCGTCCTGGAGCAAGCTGCATGATTGTTCCGGTCGTCATCGGCCTCTGCATCATCGCGGTCATCCTGCTCGAAGCGTTCGAAACCATCATTCTCCCGCGCCGGGTCACGCGCCGCTTCCGCCTGACCCGCGCGTTCTACGTTTCTCTATGGGTGCCCACCAAAGCCGTCGCGCGTTTGATCCGTTCCACAAAAGTGCGCGAAGCGTTCCTCAGCTTCTTCGGCCCGCTTTCCCTGCTGATTCTGTTCGCGCTCTGGGCCGCCAGTTTGATTATCGGATTCGGATTCTTGTACTACGGCAACACGCCGCACGATCCCACCCGGCCGTCGCTCGAAACCTGCTTCTACCTCAGCGGCACGACGTTTTTCACCTTGGGCCTCGGCGACGTCACTCCGCACACTTCCCCCGAGCGGGTCCTCGCCATTTTTGAAAGCGGCCTCGGCTTCGGTTTTCTCGCGCTCATCATCAGCTATCTGCCGGTCATCTATCAGGCCTTCTCCAAACGCGAAGTCAGCATCGTGCTGCTCGATGCCCGCGCCGGCTCGCCGCCCACCGCTGCCGAACTGCTTTCGCGCCACGCCGGCCCGCATGGCCTGGACGCGCTGCTGATCCTTTTCCGTGATTGGGAGCACTGGTCCGCCGAGCTGCTCGAAAGTCACATCTCCTATCCCGTCGTCAGTTATTTCCGCTCGCAGCACACCAACGAATCCTGGCTCGCAGCTCTCGCGGCAATTCTCGATTCCACCGCCCTGTTGATCGCCACCTCCGATAATCCTTGCTCGCGTCAAGCGCGGCTCACCTTCGCCATGTGCCGCCACACCGTCGCCGATCTCGCGCAAGTTTTCTTCGCCAAGCCGCGCGCTGACGGCCCCGACCGCTTGCCTCCCGAACAATTCGCGCGCCTGCACGCTAGTCTCGCTCAAGCCGGCTTTCAGCTTCGCAACGATGACGCTTCCAACAGTAAGCTCAAAGAGCTGCGCGAGATGTACGAACCGTATCTGCACGCACTCGCGAATTTCCTCTTCGTCGAGTTGCCACCCTGGATTCTCTCCAGCGAAATCACTGAAAACTGGAAGACCAGCGCTTGGGGCCGCATCTCCGGCCACACCGGCCGTGGGCACGCCGCCCAGGATATCGAGGATCACTTCTAGCGCTCTTGCGAAACATTCGCGCGCATCTTTCCAGTCCGTCGCGACTCTAATCATTCAGGCCAACACAATTATTTCTCACCGGAGGAACATCCCGTGACCGAACGACTGGAAAATCTCGAACGCATGATCCGCGGTGAAGTCCCTGCTCCTCCCATCGCGCAACTCATCGGCTTCAAACTCGTCGCCGTAAAACGCGGCGAAGCCGTCTTCGATTTTGAATCCAGCGCGAAGCACGCCAACCCCATGGGCACTCTTCACGGCGGCGTCCTCTGCGATGTCGCCGACGCTGCCATGGGCGTTTCCTTCGCCTCCACCCTGGGAGACGGCGAGTCCTTCACCACTCTCGAGTTGAAAATCAATTTCCTGCGCCCCGTCTGGAGCGAAAAATTGCGCGCCGTAGGAAAAGTCGTCAAACGCGGCAACACCGTCGGCATGGTTGAATGTGACGTCACCAACGCCGCTGGTGTTCTGGTCGCGCGCGCCTCCTCTACCTGCATGGTCCTGCGCGGCCCACAGGCTAGCGGACGCTGAGGCAATTCGTCACGACGCCGACCGCCGCACGATCGCAAATCTGTCTGATTTAGGGACGCGCGTCCCAGCAACGAACGCTCCACGCGGCACCGCACCAGCCCTCGTACCTTAATCGCAACAAATTCTCCTCCCCCTGCTAACACAAAAATAACTTCCCACGTCTTACTTCACGATCCGTATCGGTCCGTTCCCGTAACGCCCAAGAGGAGCCGAAATGGCCTCATTCCTTCGGGACGTCCGCTTTGCCTGGCGCATGCTCGCCAAAAATCCCGGCTTCACCATCATCGCGATTCTCACGCTGGCTCTCGGCATCGGCGCGAACGTCGCCACCTTCAGCATCGTCTACGCCATCCTGCTTCGCCCGCTGCCCTTCCCGCAGCAGGAAAAACTCGTGCGCGTCTTTGACGATTTCCGTGGTTCCAACGTGCAGAACGTCGGCATGTCCGTACCGGAATTGTGGGATTTCCAGCAGCGCTCTGGCGTGTTCGAAGATCTATCCGTCGTCTGGCCCATCAGCGCGGACCTCAGCGGCGGCGATCGCCCCGAACGCATCGAAGCGCTTGCCACCAGCCCGAACTATTTTACGCTGCTCGGTGCGCAGCCAAGCATCGGCCGCGTCTACACCCAGGCGGAAACCGTTCCCGGATTCCTCGACGCAGTAGTCCTCAGCGACGGCTTCTGGCGCCGCGAGTTCGGCGCCGATCCCAACATCCTCGGCAAGAAAGTTCGGCTCGACAACGATCCATACACCGTCGTCGCCGTCATGCCGCCGGACTTCCGCCACCCGGGACGCACTCTCGAAACAGACGTGGACGCCTGGATCGCCGCCGGCTACGACGCCAATCCGTTTCCCCACCCGGCCCTGCGCTCCATCCGCATGATTCCTGGCGCCATCGCGCGCTTGAAACCCGGCCTCAGCGTCGGTGCAGCGCAAGCGCGTCTGGAAACTTATTCCGCGCAGTTGAGCGCACAATATCCCACCGACTATCCGCCCGCCGTGCGCTGGACTCCGCGCCTCGTCTCCGTCCAGGAAGATCTCGTCGGCAAAGTTCGCACGGAACTATTCGTCCTGTTCGGCGCCGTCGCCTGCGTGCTCTTGATCGCTTGCGTGAACCTCGCGAATCTGCTGCTCTCCCGCTCCGCCGGACGCCAGCGCGAAATTGCCGTCCGCCTCGCTCTCGGCGCTGGACGCAACCGTCTGCTGCTGCAAATGCTCACCGAAAGCATGCTGCTATCGATCATCGCCGGCGCCATCGCGCTCGTCACCGTAGTCTCGATGAAAGCCTCGCTGCTGCGGCTTGCTCCAGCAAATCTTCCGCGCTTGAGCGAAGTCAATCTCAGCGGCGGCGTACTCCTGTTCGCCGTAGTCGTGTCCATCTCCACCGGAATTTCGTTCGGCCTCGTGCCGGCGCTGCAGGCTTCGAACGCCAATCAGGTCTCCAATTTGCGCGAAGGCAGCCGCGGTTCAGGTTCCAGCCGCAGCCACACCCTGATTTCGCGCACCCTGGTCGTTTCTGAAATCGCGCTCTCGCTCATCTTGCTGGTTGGCGCGGGCCTCTTGCTCCGTAGCTTCTGGCGCATGTTGGAAGTTCGTCCCGGCTTCAATCCTCATGGCGTCGTCACCGCGCAAATCTGGATGCCTGTCCCCAATGATCCGAGCACCGATCCCTATCGCCCGCCTGAAAAACGCGCCGCATTTTTGCGGGAAGCGGTCCGCCGCGTCAGCGCTATTTCCGGCGTCGAAGGCGTCGCGATCGGCGCCAGCAACAGTTTGCCCATGGGTTCAGCGCGCAACGGTTTCCCGTTCGTAATCGAAGGGCGCCCCGCGGATTCCGAACGCTCCCCCGTGGCTGAATTCGCCGGCATCAGTCCGAACTATTTTGAAATTCTCGGCACTCCCCTGATTCAAGGCCGCGTCTTTCTCGATTCCGACGAACCGAAATCTCAGCCAGTCGCCATCATCGACCAAACCCTCGCCAACCGTTATTGGCCCGGCGAGAATCCGCTCGGCAGACACATCCAGTTATTCCAACCGAATCCACAAAATCCGTGGACGACGATCGTCGGTGTGGTCGGCGACATGAAATCCGACGGTTTCGATGCTCCCACCGCGCCGCACATTTATCTCCCCGCTTTTCAAGGGCCGCCCTACGCATCTGTCCTCTTTCTGCGCACCCACGCCAGCCCCGGCACGCTCGGCGACCAAATTCGCGTCGCCGTCCAGTCCATTGACTCCAATCTTCCGCTCTTCGGCGTCCGCACCATGGACGAAGTCATCTCCCGCTCCATGGCCGAGCGCCGCTTCGCGCTGGAAATTCTCGCCATCTTCGCAGGCGTCGCGCTGCTCCTTGCCGCCATCGGAATTTACGGCGTCATGTCCTACACCTTCAGCCGCAGAGTCCACGAAATCGGCATCCGTGTAGCACTCGGCGCCCAACGCATTGATATTTTGCGCATGGCGCTGGGTGAGGGCATGCGCCTCGTAGTGCTAGGCCTGTTCGCTGGGCTAATCGGCGCCGCCGCACTTACGCGCTTCCTCCGCTCCCTGCTATTCAACGTCACCTCAACAGATCCCTTGGTCTTCGCGTCAATCGCGGCCCTGCTGGCAGCAGTAGCACTGCTCGCCTGCTACATCCCAGCCCGCCGCGCCACCCGCGTGGATCCACTAGTAGCTCTGCGCGAAGAGTAATCGCCCATTTTTATTTCTGTTTCGGTTTTTATTTCTGTTTTCGTTTTTGTTTTTATCAACGCCTTTATCAGTGTTCATCTGCGTTCATCAGTGGTGCCTTCGACCTTCCCGTCGCCCGTCCAAATTGGAGCATCACACCAAGACACAACCAATCCGCGACAGATTGACACCGCCCCGCCCCTGCTCTACTCTGCCTCAGTAGCCATTTTTAAATATTTTTTGCGCGCGGAGCCACCCAATGCCCATACCGAAGACTGAAAAGATCTGGCACGACGGCAAGTTCATCAACTGGGATGACGCCCAAATTCACGTCCTCTCCCACGTCGTCAGCTACGGCTCCGCCGTCTTCGAGGGCATCCGCTGCTACGAAACGCAGCAAGGTCCCGGCATCTTCCGCCTCAAAGAACACATGCAACGCCTGCTGAACTCTGCCTACATCTATCGCATGGAAGTTCGCCACACCCTGGACGATCTCTGCAACGCCAACCTGGAACTCCTGCGTGTGAATAAAATCGGCGCCTGCTACATTCGCCCGGTGATTCTGCGCGGCTATGGCGAAGCCGGAGTGGATCCGGTCGGCTGCCCGGTCGAGGTGTACATCGCGTGTTACCCCTGGGGAAAATATCTAGGCGAAGAAGGCCTGCGCAGTGGCGTGGACGTCTGCGTCAGCTCCTGGAATCGCCCCGCGCCCAACACGCTGCCGCAAATGGCCAAGTGCGCCGCCAATTACATGAATTCCCAGCTCATCCGCATGGAAGCCCGTGCCAACGGCTACGTCGAAGGCATCGCGCTCGACACCAACGGCTACGTCAGCGAAGGCTCGGGCGAAAATATCTTCATCGTCTCCGGCGACACAGTAATCACTCCGCCGCTATCAAATTCCGCCCTACCAGGCATCACGCGCCACTCCATCATGACCATCTGCAAAGACCTCGGCATCCCGGTCGTCGAGCAAATCATCCCCCGCGAAATGCTTTACATCGCAAACGAGGTCTTCTTCTGCGGCACCGCGGTTGAAGTCACTCCGATTCGCTCGATTGACCGAGTAAAAATCGGCATAGGCTCCCGCGGCCCCATCACCAAACGCATCCAAGACGAATTCTTCGCCCTAGCCGAAGGCAAAAAACCCGACCGCCACAACTGGCTAACCCCAGTCGGCATCCCGGCGGCCGCCCTTCGCTAAACTTCTGCCGCACCGCCCCGGGGGCGGTTCGCGCGATCGCTATTCACTCCCCCAACAAACCGGGAACTCTTAAGGTTTCGGTAGTCCTTGCCGTTCCAACGTCATGGCTGCTCTCTACTCGTCATTTCGCCGTCAATCACATTCACTTCAAACCTGCTGCCGCCGTCAGCCGTCCACGTTCTCAGATCGAAAGTGTCCCCGGCGCTAAGCTTCAAAACGTTCACATGATGCAGCGTCAGCGGTTTTCCATCCACACAAACCTCCGGCCGGTGATCGAGCGTCATAAAGTAGGCTGAATTTTTCCCGACCACCCGGGCATGGCCGTCCGCTTCCACCAGCACCGCGGTGGTTTCATCAATGCCGATGCCGTGCGCTACCTGCGCCCAACCGTCCTGCACAATGCGCGCCAGAAACGCGAGCGACCGTCCCATGCGCCCGCGCTGCGAAAAATGGCTATCGGTAATAATGCTTTTCAGTACTGGTATTGAGAGGAAATCTCGCAGCAGCGTCACGTGCGGATCGTAAGGGTTTGCCAATGCTTCCGGGCTTTTCACCGTGTCCAGCATGGAATCAAATACGAACTCGCCTTGTACCGCCAGTCCCGCGCTGATTCCACCGATGGGAACGCCGCGCTTCACGTCTTCGCTAATTTCTTTTTGCACGGCATTGCCCGTCCAATATTTCACGTAGTTCGATTGATCGCCGCCGGCAATAAAAATCGCATGAGCTTTACGAATCTTTTCCGCAACAAAGGGATCATTCGCGCCTTCCCGCGATGTGATCACAAGAGTCACAACGGAATTTCCAGGGCACGCCGACTGAAACTCCGAATTGTAGTCGTCAGCCCCAGACGCGCGTAGAACCACCAACTCGCCGCCCCCGGAATGCCCGCATAAAAATGATGTGGCCTCCTCCACGTCGCCGTGACCGCCCAGCAACACCACGGCAAAAGTCGGCGCGCGCAGCGGCTGCGGATCCTTCGCGGCCACGCTGTAGGCCGTGTACCCGTTACCCTTGATCGTCTGCCCAGTACCAGGTAACGCCAGGCTCAAGGAGGCTCCGACGAATGGAATGGCGAACCGAAATAGTTTCGCGCCCATAGGCCGCGCAGTATATGTCAGGTGGTGTCGTGTTGGTTCGAAACAGAACACCCGTTTTCCTTCCTGGGAAGGTGTTCCAAAGTGGTCAGGATAACCACCTCGATTCCGAATTTGTCGCAACGTCGCGAAACAACATTGACTTCCTCTCGCATGTGGTCTACTTTGTCGCGCATTGCATCATTTCTTATGGGACCCGGGCCTTTCATTGCGAATCATCACAGCCAGCCGGCATCACCGGCTCGCATCCTTCTTAACTGCCTCGTAGACCTGGGTAAACTCGCCGCAGGCTTGTAATTCTTTTCAGCGCCCGCTTTTTCCTTTCCATTTCAGCACGCGTAGGGACTGCATTCATCCAGCAAGCGAACGGAATTGCACGAAAAAGGAGCAGGCGATGAAAAGCTTACGCTTTATGAGCGTGGTGCTCGCAGTGTTTTTGCTTCTAAGCCCAAGTTCCCGTGCGCAAACCAATGAGGGCCGCATCTTGGGGACGATCCGTGATTCGTCCGGCGGCGTGCTGGTCGGCGCGAAAGTGACGGTTACGAACACCGGGAAGCAAGTTTCGCGCGAGCTGGTGACGAATGACACGGGAGAATACGTCGCCCCTGACCTCGAGCCAGGCTTGTACACCATCTCGGCGGAAGCGGCTGGCTTCAAGAAAGTCCTCAGCAGCGTGGTGCGCCTCGAGGTGACGAATGACATTCGCATCGATCTGCAACTGCAACCGGGTACCGTAAACGAGACTGTAGTCGTAAACGAGGCGGCCGCGGCCCTGATTGATTCAACCACTCCGACCCTCGGGGGCTCCTTCAGCAACAAAGAGATCAACGAGTTGCCGCTGCAAGGCCGCGACTGGCAAAACCTGGTCATGCTTATGCCCGGTGTTGATCGCACACCCGGCGGAGGATTCCACTCGATCATTTCCAATGGCGCGCGGCCGGAAGACAACAATTACATCGTGGATGGAACAGACGACAACGACCTTTATTACGGAACCTCGGTATTGAATGAAGAAGGCGTCAGCGGCACGCCCGCAAGCCTCCTCCCCATTGACGCGATTCAGGAATTCAGCACCCAAGAGCACCCGACAGCAGAGTACGGCTGGAAGCCGGGGGCGGTAGTACAGCTTGGTTTGAAGTCGGGTAGCAACGAATTCCACGGGTCGGCATATTATTTTGCGCGCAACAGCGCGGCCGACGCGCGAAATTATTTCGATCCGATCGGCCAGCCCGTATCCCCGCTTATTTTGCACCAGTTCGGAGGTTCTGCCGGCGGAGCGATCGTAAAAGACAAGCTGTTCATCTTCGGAGCCTATGAAGGCGTGCGAGACAAAGTTGGCAATCCGCTGCTGGCGAACAGTCCGGATACGGTGACGTTGGGCGGCGACATGAACAATAGCATTCCGGACGTCATAGCGAACTGCCAGGCATTACCCGGTTGCGTGATCAATCCATTAAGCCTGAAAATTTCCTCACTGTATCCTGCGAATAATGGTTCCGCAGGTCCTGGCTTGCTTTTTCAAGATCTCGCCAACTTGAATCGCGCAGACAATGCGCTGGTCAAAGTGGACTACCATTTTTCAAAAAATAACACACTGACTGGACGCTACTTCTTCGCGGACAGCACGCAAACAGAAGAAGACGGCGACTACCTCCTGCCGCAATTCCTTTCGCAAGCGCAGACTCGCCCTCAAGTCGTGGGCCTCAATTGGACGTATACGCCAAACAGCAACTGGGTGAGCGAGGCGCGTTTTGGATACAGCCGATTCTCGCAGCAAATTGTTTCAGCGGACCATAACGTCAATCCAACCACCTATGGAATCAATACCGGCGTCACCAACCCATTCAATTTCGGCCTTCCGGAGATTGACGTCGGAAACTTCTTCCAGCTGGGCGGAGGCAACGGCTTTCCGCTTTTCACAACGCCCACTGCGACCTATCAGTTCACCGAAGGCCTTGGATATCTAAGGGGCCGCCACAATATTCACTTCGGCGGTGAAATACGCCACGGGTCCGTTAACAATATTCGCAACCGTCACGCAAAAGGCGAAATTTTCTTTGAGAGTCTTCAGGATTTTCTGGAGGCGGGCTCGGTAGACCCAGGCAATGGAACCGCGCTTGACCCCGGCTGTCAGGAGACCCCGTGCGGACCTTTCAGCGGAGAGATCCTGTCTGGAGACACCCACCGGTTTATCACGCAAAATGCGTACGCTGCCTACGTGGACGATGAGTTCCATTTCAATTCCAAGCTGACCATCACTGCCGGTCTGCGCTACGAAGTTTCAGGCGTGATCCACGAGCAAAACAATCTGCTCGCCAACTTCGAGCCGGCCATCGGATTTGCCCAGGTGGGCAAACAGATTTCGTCGCCCTATAACGTACAGCACAATAATTTCGCTCCTCGGCTCGGGTTCGCATGGGACCCATGGGGAGACGGAAAAACTGTGATTCGAGCCGGCGCTGGCATCATTTACGAAATGGCTCCTATTTCCGATTTCATCGGCCAGACGGCCGGCGGCGGCATTGGGCTCAACACGATCCCCACCGGAGCGCAGGGAGTTACTCCAGGTGGTGGAACGATAACCGCAGCGGTCGTGCAAGCCGACGGTAGCGACCCCACACAATTGAATTGGACGGATTCTACAACGCAGGTATTTCCGATCCTGTCGCAGCCGATCCAGTGCACCGCGGCAGGGCCATGCAGTATTACGTCCGTCAAAAATCACCTCGATACTCCTTACACCGAATTCTGGAACCTCAACGTCCAGCGAGCCATCGGAAATTGGTCTTCGCTGCAAGTGGGGTACGTCGGGCAACGTGGCGTAAAACTCTTCAGCTTGCTCGACATCAACCAACCCAACGGAGCGGCGGCAGCCGCTTGCGCCGCAGGCGGAGGCGACTCTTTCGATTGCGAGCAAAGCAACCGGCCATTCTTCAATCCCTATCCCTTCCTCGGCGAGACCACCGAATTTGGAAACGCCCAGAACTCCAGCTATGACGGCTTGCAGATCACTTACAAAACCCACACCTGGAAGGGTCTGAATATCGTGGCCGGCTATACCTATGCACATTCCATCGATGAATCCACCAGCAACCGGCATTTCAACGTCCAGAACAGTTTGGATGTTGCCGGGGAACGCGGTAACAGCGACTTCGATATACGCCACCGCTTCACGTTTGCCGTCACCTACGCCGTTCCGGGACGTAAAAGTTTCTGCCAGCTTCTCGAAGGCTGGCAGCTCAACTCCATCGTCATTCTCGAAACCGGCATGCCGTATACACTCTTTGATTTCGATGACGACATCAGTTTTACTGGCGAGTTCAACGATCGCTGGAACATTACCGGCAGTCCAAACAATATTCACTGGTCAAAAACGACTCCCATTCCATTCATCGACCCGAGCACATTTACTACTGATGGCAGCGGAAATGTGATCGGTGGTAATCCACAATGCATCAGCGCTGCAGGTCCAGCGGCCGTCAATCAACTCGCGACGTATGGCTGTTACGTTTCGGGAGCCACCGCACTAACGCCTCCCGCGAATGGAACGTTTGGCGACTCCGGTCGCAATATTTTTCGTGGCCCGGATTTCACGAACTGGGACTTCTCCATGAGCAAGAACACAAGATTGGGCGAACACCTGACGCTTCAGTTTCGCGCCGAGTTTTTCAACATCCTGAACCACCCCAACTTTACAGGTATTGGCGAAAACCTGGCAGGGTCCAGTCCGGGGCTCGCCTCATTCACCCCCGATCTTGGGGCTTCCAATCCCGTTCTCGGCAGCGGAGGTTCACGTCACATTCAACTGGGCGCCAAATTCATCTGGTAATTTCGATGCCCCGGGCAGCGGAACCCGTGCATCATTAGCTTCGGCCCAACTTCACGTTCAAATCGAGCGCCATAACTCGCCCAGGAAACCACCGGCCTCCCCGCGCCCGGTTAGGCGCGCCCGGCGCTGAACGCCATGTTAATCAATCCGGCCATTCCCTGATGTAGAATGACGCCAGCAAACCGCGGCCCGATCGCCATGCCCAACTGCGCGGGAGAACCACATTGATAGACTGGAAGAATTTAGCGAAGGGCGTCCTGGTGGGCGGGATCGCAGGTACCGTGGTCGGACTCGGCGGTTTCTATATCGCCGAGATCCCTGCAACCCACGCCATGGGCCCGGTCATGTTTCTGCTGGTGCCGCTTGCCGCCGGGTTTGCGATCGCCATGGTGACGCGCGACCGACAAACCGTACCGGCTGCCATGCTCTTAGCGACAATCGTTTCGCTTGCCATACTGATCGCCTCGCATACCGAAACTCCAGTCTGCGCCTTGGTAGCGTTTCCCTTGCTCGCTCTCGGCCTTCTGGCTGGCGTGGGCCTTGGAACTATATTCCATACCCTCCGGGTCAAGCTCGGCGGCAGCGGGCCCACATTTACTTCGTTGGTCCTACTTTCGATGCCGCTTCTGATTCTCACCGGGCACCGCATCGAGGTGTCCACGCTCATTCATCCCCGCCAAGAACTCGTCACCTCGACGATCCAGCTCCCTGCGGATCCCGGCAGCGTCTGGAACAACCTCCAATCGTTCGATCGTCTCGCGGGCGAAAAACCTGCGTTGATGTACATCGGCCTCCCCGTCCCCGTTCGCTGCACGCTGCAAGGCAGTGGCGTAGGCGCCAAGCGGACTTGCTACTTCGACCACGGCTCCATCGAAGAAACAGTAATCGATTGGCGGCCGCCAAACGTAATGGGCCTGAAGATAGATCGCACCAACATGCCCGGACGACACTGGCTCGGCTTCGAATACGCCACCTACACTCTGCAGCAGGATGGCAACGACACAATCCTGACGCGTAGCACCACGATCATTTCCAATCTTTACCCCGCATGGTACTGGCGCCCCTTCGAACGCTGGGGCGTAACTAGCGAACACAACTACATCTTCAGCGACCTCGCGCGCCGCTCGCAGCGTTAGCCCTCGCTGGCCGCCAGCAGCTCGTCCATCTTTTGACCTATCCCCGTTAATTCAGTAGAATCGCGCGCGGCGCAATCACGTCGGCCTCAAACGCATCGCGCCGCGCGAATCCTGGGAGCGCCGCTTGTACAGCCTCACCCAAAAATTACTGGCAGAATTCTTCGGCACTTTCGCCGTAGTCTTCTTCGCCGCAGGCGCCCTTTGCGCCGACCAATACCTCCGCTCCTCCGGCCAAGGCAGCATCACCATCCTCGGCCTGGCCCTCGCCTACGGCCTCACCGTCGGTATCATGGTCACCGCCATCGGACACGTCTCCGGCGGCCACCTGAATCCCGCCGTCACGGTAGGCTTCTGGGTCAGCCGCCGCCTCAGCACCCTGCAAGCCATCCTCTACAGCGCAGCCCAACTCCTCGGCGCCGTCGCCGCCGCCTACGCTCTCGTCGTCATCATCCCCGATTCCAGTTGGCGCCCCGAAGCCCTCGGCTCCATCACTCCAGCCCTCTCGCCCGATTTCACACGCCTCCACGGTATGCTCCTGGAAGGCGTCATGACGTTTTTCCTCGTCTTCGTTTTCTTCGCCACCAGTGTCGACGCCAAAGGCGCCTTCAACAAAGTAGCCGGCCTAGCCATCGGCCTCGCCGTCACCGTGGACGCCCTCTGCGGTCTCCCCTTCACCGGCGCCGCCGTCAACCCCGCCCGCGCATTCGGCCCCGCCCTCGTCACGCGCAACCACTGGGCCCACCACGGCGTTTACTGGGTCGGTCCCCTGCTAGGCGGCGTCCTAGCCGGCGTAATCTACGACCGCATCTTCCTCCCAGACCAACCACCGATCTAACTTATTCCTCCACCTGTCCCAAGGTTCAGGTTGTCCATTTCGCACCATCAGCCTCCAGCGCGTCTTGCAGCCTCCACAATCCATGCTAGTTTGACTAGACGACGCTCCTCGGAGCCCAGGACGATAAATGGCCATCAATATTGACGACCTACTGCGCCGCGCTGTCGAAAGCCGCGCCTCCGACTTGCACCTGAAAGTCGGCAATCACCCCTATCTTCGCGTTGATGGCATCCTGAACCCGCTCAGCGACGTGCCACGCATCACGCCTGAAGAAATGCTCTCCATGGCCTTCAGCATGATGACCAATCGCCAGAAACAAAAGTTCAAAGAAACCGCCGAACTCGACATGGCCTACGGCGTCGCCGGCCTCGGCCGCTTCCGCGTCAACGTCTTCCAGCAACGCGGCAACGTCGGCATGGTTCTGCGCGTTATCCCCACAAAAATTCGCACCATCGAAGAACTCGAGCTGCCACGCATCCTCTCCACGGTTTGCGAAGAGCAACGCGGCTTGATTCTCACCACCGGCACCACCGGTTCCGGCAAATCCACCACGCTCGCCGCGATGATTGATCGCATCAATTCGCTGCGCTCCGAGCACATCATCACCATCGAAGACCCGATCGAATATCTGCACCGCGATAAAAAGGGTTTTATCAATCAGCGCGAAGTGGAAGTGGACACTGCGTCCTTCTCCACCGCGTTGCGCGCTGCACTTCGCCAAGACCCGGACGTCGTCCTCGTCGGCGAAATGCGCGACCTGGAAACCATCTCCACCGCCATTCTCGCAGCCGAAACCGGCCACCTGGTTCTGTCCACCCTGCACACTCTCGACGCGACGGAAACCATTCAGCGCATCATCGCCGTTTTTCCGCCGCCCGAGCAAAAACAGATTCGCTTGCAGCTTGCCGGCACACTGAAAGCCGTCATCAGCCAGCGCCTCGTGCGCAAAGCCGACGGCACCGGCCGCGTGCCCGCCGTCGAAGTCATGATCTCCACCGGATACATTCGCGATTGCATCATCAATCCCGATAAGACGCGCATGATCCGCGACGCCATCGCCGCTGGCGTCAGCCAATACGGCATGCAAACGTTCGATCAATCGCTCTTCGATCTCTACTCGCGCAACCTGATCACCTTCGAAGAAGCCATTCTGCGCGCATCCAATCCGGACGATTTCCGGCTCCGCGTCCAAGGCGTCCGCTCCAGCGCCGATTCCGCCCGCGAAGACATGGAACGCGCCATGTCCGAATTCGACAGCACCAACTCTTCGCGCCGCTAATTTCCGTAGGGGCACGGCACGCCGTGCCCGCGTTTCCGTTCGCCGCTGCAGGAGAAACAAAAGACCAGCCGCCCGATAATCGACCCCGAAGTTTCCATCCATCATTTTTCCGTTATCAGTGTTCATCTGCGTTCATCTGTGGTGCCTTTGACTTTCTCCTCAGCTTCCTGCAACTCCTATACTTCCTCCACCACCTGCTCTATCCTCAATCTATGCGCTCGCGCCCTACCTCCCGTAAGCTCCTCACCGAAACCCAGCTCTACATGTCGGCGCAACGCGCTCTGATGCGCCGTGCCCACTCTGTTTCCGAAATGAAAAAACATCTCGAGCGCCGCGCCGAAAATAAAGACCTGATCCCCGCCGTCATCGCCCGCCTGCGCGAACTCAATTATCTCGACGATGCCAAGTACGCCCTGAACTACGCCGCGCAGCATGCCAAGCTGCGCCGCCAAGGCCGCTTCCGCATCGCCCGCGAACTCCGCGCCCGCGGCGTCCCCGACCGCTACATCGAATCCGCCGTGGACTCCGTCTTCGCCGAAACCGACGAGGCCTTGCTCGTCCGCGCGCGCCTCACACGCCGCCTCGCCCATCTCCGGGGACCACTCGACCAAAAAAAGATCGCCTCTCTTTACCGCAATCTCCTAGGCGCCGGATTCTCTTCTGACATAATCCGCGCCGAACTCAAAGGCATCACACACGGCGACCTCCCCAAGCTTCCCGACACCGACAGCGCCGACTCCGAACTCTCGGAGCCGTAATATGCAGCCTGTCGGCTTGTGAATCGCGCTGCTGCCGTATACGAAAATTCATCCGTCCACCGCAAAAAAATCGGCCCAACAGTGAGATTTTTCGCGCCGTCCTCCGTCTAAGCCTCACAGCAGCAACCCACGGGGATGTTCGTGAAGCAAATTGGCATCGCAGACTCCATGAAATGGAAGGTTGGTTAACGGCGCAATCCGTAATCCGGTTGAAGCATCTCGACTCCGGACGCTGCGCGACCGACTTTGCCGATTTCGGACAGTGTGCTGCTCCGCGGGACGCACGATTAAATTCGCAGCATCTGCTTCTAAAGGAGAACCACCAATGAAGAAACTCTTGCTGTCTGCAACGGCTTTGGCCCTGCTCTTCAGCGCCGGCGCGTCCCGCTCGTTCGCATTTTCCGGCCCGACCGCGCAAGCCGCCGCTCCCGCCGTGCAATCCAAGGACAAGACTCCGCCCAGCTACGACATGAAGCCGCAATCCCTGCAGGACTTCGACATCATGCACAAGAAATTCGTCGACCTGGCTACCGCCGTCCCCGCCGATAAATACAGCTGGCGCCCCGCCGAAGGCGTGCGCTCCATCGGCGAAGTCTTCCTGCACATCGCCAACGCGAATTACAACATCCCGAACTTGATGGGCACGCCGCTCCCGGCCGGCTTCGATCCTAAAACTTTCGAAAAGTCCACCACCGACAAAGCGCAGATCATTGACGCGCTCAATAAGTCCTTCGACAGCGCCCACAACGCCATCGAAGCGATGACCAACGCCGATTTCAATAAGCCGTTGCCCAAGCTCGGCCCCGATGCCAATTATGGCGACGTGATCTACATTCTCGTTACCCACGCGCACGAGCACCTCGGCCAGTCCATCGCCTACGCCCGCGTCAACGGCATCGTCCCGCCGTGGACCGCCGAAGCCGAAGCAGCAGCCAAAGCCAAGAAACAAGCCGCGCCGGAAAACTAGTCCAGCGTTCTGGCGAATCACTCGGTTAACTTCATCGCAAATTGTAGGGGCGGCTCCGAGAGCCGCCCCAACGTTCCTGCTGACCTAGCACAGGCGTCTTAGGTTTTCCCCGCGCTCTCGGCGCCGCAGCGGTAAGAAATCCATACGTCACCACATATATAATCCTCAGCAAAAAACCGCCCCAGTGCTACAGTCTCTTGCATGACTCCCACCTCTAAGATCGTCTGGTCCCTCGTCTGGGCGATCGCCCTCATCGCCACAGCCTTCATTTTCAAAGGCAATGAAGCAAGGTATTGGATCGAAGCAGGCCTGATCGTAGGCGCGCTGACCTTCGTGATCCTGAAGTCCCGCCGCCCCGTCCGCGTCTCGTAATTCCGCACACCGTGGTTCAGCAGTCCGCGGTCACGGATCGCGCCAAAGCCCTTAAGTGACAAAACAGCGAAAAAACCACCGGTTAGAAAAAGTTTTCTCTTTTGTTGTGAGCGCGTTAGCTTGATTTCTAATAATGGACGACTACCGATTAGAATGCGGCGGCGTTGAGTGACAAGTGATGAGTGAAGGGTGGATAGAGATTGGTGATTCGTGAACCGTGAATTGCGATTCGTGGTGAGCGATGTTTGACCGACGCGGAGGCCGATTCGGGCGGGCCGCAGCGGCGCTGGGCGCCTTTGTAAATCGCGCGATCGTGAGTGTGATTTCATTTTTTAGTTTCCGCTCGAAATTAACACCGCAGAGATGTGAAAGCAGCTGAGCGGCGGGACAGAGTCGGTACAAGCTGGCCGAAAAAGTATTCGACCTGCACCTTTTAGCGATGAAGAATTAGGACACCTGTCCTTTGCTCATTCGGCGTCTCGCGGCGTTACCCGCCGTCGGGTGGCGTTGCGACCGCTGTGACCCTCTGCGATAATGAACCGTTTCTACAGAGGGCATCCTTGACTGACAAGCAGTGGACCGGCAACAAAGTCCGCGAGACATTTCTAGAATTCTTTAAGCAGCGCGATCATCGCGTGGTGCGGAGCTCTTCGCTCGTCCCGACGAACGATCCCACGCTGCTTTTCACCAACGCCGGGATGAATCAATTCAAGGACGTCTTCCTGGGCCTGGAAAAGCGCGATTACAAGCGCGCCACCACTTGCCAGAAATGCGTGCGCGCCGGCGGCAAGCACAACGACCTGGAAAACGTCGGCTTCACCAACCGCCATCACACCTTTTTTGAAATGCTGGGAAATTTTTCCTTCGGCGATTATTTCAAGAAGGAAGCCATCGCGTTCGCGATGGAGCTGATCACGTCGCCCGATTGGTACGGCATTCCGCTCGAAAAACTCTACTTCACGGTTTTCGGCGGCGCGGAGGTTTCTCCGGGGAAAATGCTCGCTCCCGATGACGAAGCCGCCGCCCTCTGGACCAATATCGGCGCGCCCACCGGCCGCGTAATCGAAATTCCCGGCCTGAAAGATAATTTCTGGGCCATGGGCGACACCGGCCCCTGCGGCCCCTGCAGCGAAATTTTCTACGACATGGGCGTCGCAGCCTCCGATCAAGGCCACACCGATTGCCAATTCCCCTGCGACTGCGGCCGCTACGTAGAAATCTGGAACCTGGTCTTTATGCAATTCAATCGCGACGCGAGCGGCAATCTCAACCCCCTACCGAAGCCTTCCGTGGACACCGGCATGGGCCTTGAGCGCGTCACCGCCGTCCTTGAGCATGTCGTCTCGAATTACGACACGGACCTTTTTCTGCCGCTCACCGGTCGCGCTGCCGAACTTTGCGGTGTTGATCTCAAGAAAGAAGAATCGCTTGAGGAAGGCCGCGGCGGCGCTGCTTCGCTGCGAGTCGTGGCCGATCACACTCGTGCAACAACCTTTCTACTGAATGACGGCGTTGTTCCCTCCAACGAAGGCCGTGGGTACGTGCTGCGGAAAATTATTCGCCGTGCGATCCATCACGGCCGCTTGCTCGGACAGGAACAGCCCTTTCTTTACCAGATGGTGTTCGCCGTCCGGGATGAGATGAAGGACGCGTATCCCGAACTCATCGAGAGTGCAGAGCGAGTTTCCGTGGTCGTTAAGGGCGAAGAGACAAGATTCACTCGCACGCTCGATGCCGGCTTGGGTCCGCTGGAAGATGATATCTACAACTTCGCGCTGCAGTCGGTTCACCCAGGACCTGACCACAAGCCCGACGGGGCGAAAGGCCCGCGCGAAGCGGAACGCGCCGATCTGTACAAGAAAATAAACGAAGCGAGTCAGACGGGAGCGCGCCTCACGTATCCGGGCAAGAATGCTTTTAAGTTCTACGATACGTTCGGGTTACCGTTGGACTTTATTCAGGACGCGGTCCGTGATTTCGGACTGGACTTCGAACAGGAAGGCTTCGAACGCGCCATGGACGAGCAGCGCACGCGGGCACGCGCGTCATGGAAAGGCGCGCACAAAGACGCGGCGAATCCTGTCTATTCGAAGCTCGCGCAGACGAACAAGACCGAGCCTGAATTTTACCATGGCACGAAGACGCGCGACGCGCGCGTTCAAGCTATCGTCACCAGGGACGGCGCGGTGAATGTAATCAAAGCCGGGACGGAGGCCGAAGTCGTCCTCGACCGCACTTCGATCTATTCCGAATCGGGCGGCCAGGTCGCCGATACGGGCCGCTTCTACGACAATTCCGGGGCGCTGGAAGTGGCCGAAGTGCGTGGCGCCTACTACCCCGTGACCGGACTGATCGCGCACCGCATCGTCGCGAAGGAAGACCTGCATGTGGGCGATCACGTTGCGACCATCGCCGATCCCGAACGACGCGTGCGCGACATGCGCAATCACACCGCGACGCACCTGCTGAACGCCGCGCTACGCAATATCCTCGGCACGCATGTGAAGCAGGCCGGCTCGCTGGTCGCGCCCGATCATCTGCGTTTCGATTTTTCGCATTTCGCGCAAGTGGATCCCAGCGAACTAGGCGAAATCGAGCAGCAAGTAAACGAAGAAATCCGCAGAAACCTGGAAATGCGCACGGACATCATGAACATTGACGACGCGCTCTCGTCCGGCGCGCTGGCCTTCTTCGGCGACAAGTATCCGGAAGCGAATGTCCGCGTCGTCACCATTCCAGACGGCACCGCACCGCGCGGTTTCTACAGTAAGGAGCTATGTGGCGGCACGCATGTGATTCGCACGGGCGACATCGGCGTGTTCAAAATCATCGGCGAGCAATCGGTAGCTGCAGGAGTGCGCCGCATCGAAGCAATTTCCGGAGATCGCGCTCTCGCCGAATATCAGAAGTCGCTCGCAACGCTGCGCACCATAGCCGGAATGCTGAATGCGGGCGAAGACGAAATCATCGCCGCGCTCGAACGCCAGTTCGAAGCCACCAAGCAGCTGGAAAAGCAACTCGAGTCGCTGAAACGCAAAGCGGCAGGCTCGCTGGCGGGTGACCTGATCGAAAAAGCTCGCACCGTAAAGGACGTTCGCCTGATTGCCGCCCAAGTGATCGGATACGACCGCGACGCCCTGCGCCAACTGGTGGACGCCCTGCGCCAAAAGTTAGGCTCCGGCGTGGTGATTCTGGCGTCCGCCGAAGACGGCAAAGTTGCTCTAATCACAGCAGTTACGAAGGACCTGATCCCCAAGCTCCATGCCGGCAGAATCGTCCAGGAACTGGCCAAGCTGGTAGGCGGTTCCGGAGGCGGCCGTCCCGACCTTGCAGAGGCTGGCGGAAAAGACACATCGGGCATACAAAACGCCCTGGACCAGGTTTACCCCCTACTCGACCGATTGCTATAATTGCTGTGGTGCCAGATGCTTACGCCGGAGAAGCCTCCTTCTTCGCCGCATTCGTGTCTTTCGTTTGAAGATGAAAGTAAAGCGCTCTGCCTTCCCCGAGGCTCGCTGTAAGGTGGTGCGTCGGCGCCCTGAAACAGCGCTGGCGAAATCTATAACCATGAACAGGAACTGCATCCCAGTTGCAGTGCTGGTCGCAAGCGTGATGTTGGCGCTGTCCACGCCGCTGCACGCACAGATTGCAACCTCGCTGGACGAGAACGGCAAGCTCGTCTTCGTGAATGGGGATTCCCCGAACGCACGTCGTGGGAGTACTATCAGTTCTACGGCGAGCGGTTCGCATTCCCGGTTGACGCTTTCGTCTGAGTCTGCGGCGGAGACGCTCGGTGCCAATGATGGACGCCTCGATCGCATCGTGCGCGATGCCGCGGCGCGTCATCAAGTGGATCCCGCGCTGGTGAAGGCCGTAATCAGCACGGAATCGGGATGGAATCCGCAAGCGGTGTCTCGCAAGGGCGCCGTCGGGTTGATGCAGTTGATCCCTGGGACGGCACAACGCTTTGGCGTCGGTAATCCCTTCGATCCCGCGCAGAACGTGGAAGGCGGGACGACGTACCTGAAAGCTTTGTTGGATCGTTACAACGGCGATTTGAGCAAGACGCTGGCGGCTTACAATGCCGGCGAGCACGCCGTGGATGCCAATAGAGGCGTTCCGCCGTACTGGGAAACGCAGCGGTACGTACAGAAGGTGCAAGACGCATACTTTCGCCCCGGCTCGGGACGCGACTCGACGCTCTGGACTCCGCCAAGAAATCCAGTGCGAAAAGTAGTGGACGCGAATGGCCGGGTAATTTTCACGAACGAATGACGCACGTGGTATCCGCCAGAATATTGCCGGCCCGATGGTTCCTCCTAGCCCTGGCGCTAGCCGTTCCCCTTTGTCTGTCCGCGCGATCCGACTTCAAAATGGAAGCGCGCCAACAGTTTGAACGCGCGGTACGCATGCGGACTACTCTGGAAGGCACGCCGCAGAAACAACGTTCTTTCGTCGATTACCGCGCGACGGTCGCTGCTTATCACAAGGTTTATCTGATTTCGGCGCAGGCGGAAGAAGTGACGCCTTCGCTGATCGCGGAAGCGGAGTTGTATGAGGAAATGGGGCACTTGTTTGACGCGAAGTATTTTCAATCCGCGATTGATTCTTACAATTTCTTGCTGAAGCAGTATCCGGGCAGCCGCTTTCGCGAGCAGGCGCTTTATTCCATTGGGTTGGTGCAGAAGGATGGATTGCATCAGCCTGATGTGGCCGAAGCCACACTGAAGGAATACATCAGGCGCTTTCCGAAGTCTGACCTTGCTAGTGACGCGCGCGTGGCGCTAAAGGACATCGCCGAGACGCGAGAAAAAGCCAAGGCGCAAGCTCTCGCACAGGCTCAGGCCGCCGCGCAGGCACAGGCCCAAGCGCAGGCGAAACTGCAGCCGCAAGCCAAGGTCCAGGCTGCGGCCGCGACCGACGCGTTCCCCGAACTGAAAGGCAAAGTGGTGGAGCAGCAGGAGAGCGAGAACGGAACGCCGCACGTGCTGGATGTGAAAAGCTGGAACACGGAAAATTCGGCGCGCATCGTGGTGACTTTGAGCGACACGATTGCGTTCAATGCCGCGCGGATCGCTGCTCCGGACCGCGTTTATTTCGACATGCACCGAGCGAAGCTGACGCCGGACATCGCCAAGAAAAATTGGGACGTCAAGGACGGGCTGCTGAAATCGTTGCGTCTGGGGCAGAACAAGGACGGCGTGGTGCGGTTGGTGCTGGATGTGAATGGCGCGCGTGATTTTTCCGGTTATTTGCTGGCGAATCCTTACCGGCTAGTGATTGACGTTCACGCGAAGCCCATTGCAGCTTCTGCAAGCGAAGTCGCTAACGCGGCGACGCCAGCGTCCGCTGCATCGGCTTCTGGCGCTGCTACGAAGAATGCGAAAGCGGAATCCGACGATCCGGATGCGAAACCGCGCGCTGTGGCAGGCGAGACGGTTTCCGTGAACACGGAGAGTAAACCCGCGTCCGCTGCGAAACAGTCTGCCGCGAAATCGAAGGCGGATAACGCGAAATCGGCCGCTCTGGTGCCGCCGACTGAATCGAAGCCCACGCGCGATGGGCAGCGTTCTCTGACGCGCGCGTTGGGATTGAAGATCAGCCGGATCGTGATTGATCCGGGCCACGGCGGACACGACACGGGAACGATCGGGCCGCACGGGCTGATGGAGAAAGACCTGTGCTTGGACGTGGCGTTGCGCCTGGGCCATGAGATCGAAGAAAAACTTCCCGGTGCGGTAGTGATTTACACGCGCAAGGACGACACTTTCATTCCACTGGAAGAGCGCACGGCCATCGCCAACGAAGCGAAGGCGGATCTTTTCATTTCCGTGCACGCGAATTCCAGCCACGACGCGGCGGCACGCGGAATCGAAACTTATTATTTGAACTTCGCCACGTCTGAAGAATCCATGGCCGTGGCCGCGCGCGAAAATGCGCTGGCGCAGTCTTCGCTGCACGATTTGCAGGACATCATCAAGAAAATCGCTCGCAACGAGAAAGTGGAAGAATCGAAGGAGCTGGCGAGCGATATTCAGGATTCTTTGACCCATCGCTTGCAGTTGGTGAGCCAGGACGAGCGGAATCGCGGCGTGAAGAAGGCTCCTTTTGTGGTGCTGATCGGCGCCAATATGCCTTCGGTGCTTTCGGAGATTTCGTTCATCAGCAACCCAAGTGATGAAAAGCTGCTGCGCAAGACCGATCAGCGCCAGCGCGTCGCCGACGGCCTGTACCGCGGCATTGCCTCGTATCTCGATAGCCTCAATAGTCTTTCCTACGATAAGTCCAAGCTGGTCTCCGCCAACCGCGCCTCGGGCGGCGGCTCTGCAACAGTAGCTTCCGACGGGAACCCTAAGTAGAATATTGGCGTCTAATAAAGGGACACTATGCGCCACGCCATCCTTTCAATCATTCTATTTGTGCTTGTAGCCGCACTTCCTGCGTCTGCGCAGGGCATTCTGCCGAATTCGTTCGGCGGATGGAGCGGCAACACCAGAGCAGGACTCGATCCTCCTATCATATTCAACGGCGACCACGTTGCCAGCATGACGTTCGAGCAGCAAGCGGCCGCGCGGCAGGAATACGGATTTCTTTCGGGCGAGGAGGGAGCATATTGGCTGGGCGGAGATGCGCTCCAAGTGAGTCTTTATCGCATGAAGGATCCCAGCGGAGCATATGGGCTGTACTCCTACCTGCGCGCGCCAGATATGTCGCGGCCAGGTCCGAACGACCACTCGGTTATGTCTCGCGAGGAAGCGCTGGTGTTGCTGGGAAACCTGGTGTTGGATATTCACGGCAGCGATCTGACCAAGGCTGCGGGCGATTTGAACGGTCTGGTGAGCGCGGTGTCGTCCAAGGCGCAGCAGGGTCCCCTGCCGACACTGACGGAACACTTGCCGACGAAAGGATTCATCGAGCGTTCTGACAAATACATTTTGGGACCGGTGACGCTGAACCAATTTTTTCCCGTGTCGCAGAAGGACTGGCTGGGATTTTCGACTGGCGCCGAGGCGGAGGTCGCCAGATATCACGTGGACGGACGGGAACTGAATCTTTTGATTGCGGACTTCCCTACTCCGCAGACAGCGCAAAAAAAATTGGGCGAGCTGCAACAGGACTATCACGTGAACGCAGCGAACCCGGACCAGAACGGTTCACCGGTGTTCGCCAAACGCTCCATCACGTTGCTGGTAATTGTGTTTGGCGCGCGCACGCAGGCGGAAGCGGATAAATTGTTGAATCAGGTTCAATCCGGAGCGGAAGTCACCTGGAACGAGCCTACATTTCAATTCAAAGAGCCGCCGATCACTACGATGATTGTCGGAGCGATCATTGGTACCGGTATCATCTGCTGCTTCGCGTTGATTTCGGGCATTGCATTCGGCGGATTTCGGATCGTGGTGAAACGATTCTGGCCGGATAAGGTGTTTGATCGCAGCAGCACGATGCAAGTGCTGCAATTGGGGCTGGGCAGTAAACCCATCAATTCAGAGGACTTCTACGGTATCGAGCGAAAACTACCGAAGTGACCACCCGGTGGAAAAGCCCCCTTTTGACGCCTAAGGCCATTATTGTCAGTGTCTTGGCGAAGGGTTAAAAAGTACCCTTTCCTGCTTGACTGATTTCCGCACCTCGTACTAGACTGCGACCGAGGAAAGAGTTCTGCCGCCCACCGCGCAGTGGCCGTGGAGCTTTCTCCCCTCGAAGGCCCGCCGCAAGGT
>Ga0209169_10000071_pt1 | contig 57098 bp, 53 predicted proteins | sample HubBroMetageWRM4_FD_188346 | JGI IMG/M metagenome (GOLD analysis project Ga0209169, IMG submission 188346) | Warmed soil microbial communities from the Hubbard Brook experimental Forest, New Hampshire - Hubbard Brook CCASE Soil Metagenome WRM 4... | ecosystem: Environmental > Terrestrial > Soil...
GACGATGTCGAGGTCGCGCTGAACGGTCCGTTCGGGATCGATGAGGAAGGGCCAGTGCGCGCCGAGACCGTCGCGCATCTCGTTAGCCTCCATCATGGCGTCGGTGGAGATGGTCACGATCTTGGTGTATGCGACCTTCAGTTCGGGCTCCATCTCAACCAGCAGCCGGTGCTGCTCTCGGTCCTTGGGGCAGAACGCGCCGCGCGACAGTACCAGGACCATCGGGTCGGCTCCCTGCAGCTCGGAGAGCTTGCGTTTGGTTCCGCTGTGGTCGCGCAGCTCATAATCCGGGAACAACCCGCCGGGGACGATGTCTGAGCGCATGATGTGCCTCCCTAGTGTCTTGGCGTGGCCATAGTTATTAGTGCCGGGTTGGTTATCGGTGTGGGGTTCGCCGGCGCGGGGCCGATCAGGAGGGCAGGCCTTCCGCCTTGAGCCAGGCGGTGGCGACCGTCACGTAGTTTGCGTGATCCACGATGATCGCTTTGTCCATCGCGCGCAGGCCTGCTGTGGTCAGCCTGGCCGAGATCGCATCGAGAGTGTCCGCGATCGTGGCGTTGACGCCCTTCCTGTAGACCAGCGGCAGCACGTTCTGCGCGGCGAAGTTCGACTCGGGGTCGGCCAGTACCACCAGGTGGTCGGTGATGATCTGCGGCGTGGTTGTGAACACGTCCGCGGCTTGCACCTGGCCGTCCGTCAGGGCTTTCAGCGTGATCGGGCCGGACTCATCGAGTGCGTCGAAGCCCTTGAACCTCAGCCCGTAGTGTTTCCACAGCCCGGCCTGTCCGTCGGCTCGGGTCTTGAACTCGGGCGGTGCGCCGAAAACCATGCTCCGAGCGAGCGGCTTGAGCTGCGCTATCGAGCTGAGGTGGTACCTCGCCGCGAACGCCTGGGTGGCCGTCACCGAGTCCTTGTCCTGCGCCGGCGAAGGGCTGAGGATCTCCAGCGACACTGGCAGCCTGGCCTTGAGCTGCGCGTCTACCTGAGCCGTCGTGACTGCCGTGCTGGACGGGTCCACAGCGGCGGTGAGCAGGGCGCCGTTGTACTCCGGGATGATCGTGATGGCACCCTTCTCGATCTCGGGATAGTAGACCTCGCGGGAACCGATGCTGAACTGGTCGGTGACCTTGACGCCCTTGGCCGCCAGCACCGCAGCGTAGATCTGAGCGAGTAGCTCATCCTCCGGGAAGTTGGCGGAGCCGACGACCACGGAGCCCCGGGATGCGGCCGGTGTGAGCGGATTGCCTGATGCGGAACCGCCGCAGGCGGCGAGCGCGATGGCAGCCGCCAGCACCAGGCCGGCCGCGCATCTCCGTTTCAATGATCGAGTTGCCAGGTACATGAGTACTTTTCCTTCCGTGAGGCCACGGAACTAGCGGGAACCACGCGTGAGCGTCCGGAGCCCGGCTGGCACGGCCAGGCGTCGCACCAGGGCAGACAGCAGCAGCACTGCGAGCCCGAGCAGGACCACGAGCACGGCGCCCCCGGCGACCTCGCCATAGTTGTTGTTAGCCAGGCCGTCGAAGATGTAGCTGCCGAGACCGCCAAGGCCGATGTAGGCGGCGATCGTCGCCGTCGACACGATGAAGATCGCCGCGGTGCGCAACCCGACGATGATGAGCGGGAGCGCTACCGGCACCTCGAGCTGCAGCACCTGCTGCCAGCCGGTCATGCCCACGCCGGCGGCCGCGTCCCTGAGGCCGGGATCGACCCCGGCTACCCCTTTCGTAGGCGTTGACCAAGATGGGCGGGATCCCGAGCACGACCAGCGGGATTAGCCAGGTAAGAGCCGAGTTGCTCCAGGATGCGTGCGGGGATGGCGCCGGCCCCGTGAACACCTGAGAGGCACCAAATGCCGGAGCCATCTGGATCACCGCCCCCGCGTCATGCTCGCCTGCCAGGTGCACCATGAACGGCCCGGCGACCATGGCCGGGCCGTCCTGGAACTCCAGCACCTACCGCAGCCGTCCGAGCGGTATGGGCCATCGCGGCGATCCATAGTCGCTACTTGCGGCCGTCGGTCCGTATGCGCTCGGCGACCGTGCCGGAGCCGGGCCTGTCCGGACACGCGGTACACGAGCACAATGCAATGCTCAGGGATTCCTCTCCATGCCGCCGGCCGGCTTCATGTCACCGGTTTCCTTCATGTCACCGGTTTCCTTCATGTCACCGGTTTCCTTCATGTCACCGGTTTCCTTCATGTCGCCGGCCTCGTTCATGCCACCGGTTTCGTTCATGTCACCGGCCTCGTTCATGCCACCGGTTTCCTTCATGTCGCCGGCCTCGTTCATGCCGCCAGTTTCCTTCATGTCGCCGGCCTGGTTCATGTCACTGGTTTCCTTCATATCTGTTGGTTCCATGTCGGTGGCTCCTTCTTAGTTCCGCGTTGTGTTGGCCGCAGGGCCCGAATCGCGCCGGTGATTGAGACATCGGCCCCGGCGAATTGCGAATCTGCTCGGGCCGCACTCGCGATAACGGCTCACACTCGAGCAGGTTTTCACCCTCGACTCTCCTTTCATGCCTGACATTTCCGGCGAGAGCTTGTCCTGCACAACATCGTGCGGTGCCAGGACGTCGGCCGGTATTCGAAACGTGACTGAACTTGGCCACGCTCGACGCTGACGCCGGTCTGGATGCGTCTGGTCCACGGCAATAATCACTGTCAGCCTGGCTAGGCATCACCGTGGCTCGGTGTTCAGCCCGCCGGGGTTGGCGTCGCGGAGACCACGTCAGCGGACTGCGGTGAGATGGAAAAGGATTGAACGCCACGTTCAGATGGGAGCATCGCTTCCGGCGTCTTCGTGTGCCGGCGCGGGCGTTGTGGCGCGGGCGATCACGTCGCGTAGCTGGTGGCGGTCTGCAACCCCGAGCTTGGGATAGGACCGATACAGATGTGTGCTGACGGTCCGTGGTGAGAGGAAGAGCCGGTCGCCGATCTGGCGGTTGGTCAGGCCGTCGCTGGCCAGGCGGACGATCTGGCGCTGCTGGGGGGTTAGCTCCCAGAGGGCATCGGGTTCGGCGGGCGCGTCGGCAACGGCCACGCCGCACGCTCTCAGCTCGGCTTGCGCCCGCTGCGCCCACGACCGGGCCTTTAGCCATCGGAAGGTCGCTAGGGCTTGCGTCAGGACGGTTTTGGCGTCGTTGATCCGGCGCTGCCGCCGCAGCCATTCGGCGTAGTCGATACGAAGCTGGGCCCGCTCGAAAGGCCACTGGTCCCCGGCCGGGTCGGAGAGCGCCTTGTCGAAATGGGCTTCGGCTCCGTCCGGGCCGGCCAAGATGCCGCGAGCTCGGGCGATGAGCTGCTCAAGCCGTGGAGAAGCCGTTCCGTCTAGATGGCTAAGCGCCCGTTCGAGGACGCGTTGTCCTTCCTGCCTCCGATCGGCACGAACCGCGGCAGCCGCGATATCGGCCACGCCCAAGTAGGAGAAGATGTTGTGGACGGGCGCGCCTTCCTCGCTGAACAGCTGGCGAAGCTGCGTGAAGGCAAGGAGGTAACTACCGTCGGCGAGGGCCGCGATTCCGACTACTACGCACCACCCGGCGCCGCGTTCGAGAAGCGGATCAAGGCGTGCTGTGCGTGGGGAGCGGTATGGGATTACGGCGCCACCTGGCAGCGCAGATGGGGCCAGCTGATCGTCGACTGGTTCGCCCAGCATCTCGGGACCCTAGCCGGCCCTCCGCCTGACCGGCCGCCGCCGAAGCTGCGGCCCTGGCCGACCCTTGCCTACGACGCCATGTCCGGCTGGAGCGACGACGTCGCGTAAAGGGCGTCCAGCTGATGTGCCGACTCGGTACCCGGGGCCGCGGTGAAGACGGCCACCCGAAGGTCGCTGCGGTGTGCGGTCAGTATCTCGCAGTCCAGGTGCAGCAGGCCCAGGTCGGGATGCTCGATGATCTTGCGTTCCTGGTCGTAGACGCCGACGCGGTGCGCTTGCCAGAGCGCGCAGAACCTGGGGCTGACCTCGCGGAGATCGGCGATCAGCTGGGCGAGGCGGCTGTCGGCCGGGTACGGCGCTGCGCGCTTGGGGTAGAACCGGTACAGGTGCGAGATCACCGTGGCGTCAGAGGAAGAGCCGGTCGGCGATCTCGCGGTTGGTCAGGCGGTCACTGGCGAGACGGACGGTCCTATCCCTGCCGCCGGCGCCCAGCCTGGTCTGCATACCGCACCGCTGCGGACCGCCATGGCAGCAGTCGCCGACCTCGCAGCACTGGGCGGCACAGGGAACTGGGGCCGCAGAAAACTGCTTCGCGGTGTCAATGGGCCCGCGACGACTCCACGTTCTCGACGGCTACGGCGCTGGCGGGCTCTGGCCCCGCCGGCCCGCTGCCGGGCGGGGCGGGGCGGGCGAACAATCCGAATCCGAGCAGGGCGAGTGCTGCGACCACGGTGCCGGTCCAGATCGCTCCCCTGTCGCCCACGACGCCGACGACAACGCCGCCAAGCAAGGAGCCGACCGCGATCGACGCCTGGAACACGGCGGGATACAGCGCTGAGCCTGACCACAAGTCCTGGCGATCCGCGGTGAACACCCACGTCTGCATGGCCACAGTCATGGCCCCGTACGCCAGGCCCCACACCGCCAAAACCACCGCTATCGCCGGCCGCCAGCCGCCGACTACCGGCATCACGGCCGTGGCGACGGCCAGCGTCGCCGCCATGCCCACCACGGTCGCCTTCATGCGGCGGCTCAGAAGCCGGACCACGCCGAAATTGCCAACGAGACCCCCGACGCCGAAAACCAGCAGCAGCACGCTGACGACGCGCGGTCCGGCGTGGTCAGCCTTGGCGAGGAACGGCGTAATGAACGTGTACGCGGCGTACTGGCCCGCGACCAGGCCCAGTGTGACCACGAGCCCCAGACGCGCGTTCGGCGCGCGCAACACCCTGACCATCTCCGCCCTGGTCACAGGGCGTTGCACCCCGATCTTCGGCAGGAGCAGAGCCATCAGGATCAGCGCGAGCAGCGCAAGCCCTCCGGCCGCAGCGAACGCGATCCGCCACCCGAGCCACCCGCCCACGAACGCGGCGACGGGCACCCCGAGCACAATCGCGAGCGAGATCCCGGAAAAGATCACCGACCTGGCCCACGCGGCACGGGTATCGGGAACCAGGCACCCCCCGATGCTCGCGCCGATGGCCCAGAACCCGCCGATGCCCGCGCCGAGAAGGAACCGCGCGAGCAGCATCGTTGCGAAGTTCGGTGCCGCAGCCGACAATGCATCACTGACGACAAACAGCCCGGCCATCGGCAGCAGCACGAGCCGCCGGTCGAGCCGTCCGGCCGCCACCGCCAGGGCAGGCGAGGCGATGGCGGCCACCACCGCCGGGACCGTAACCATTGTGGCTGCAGTGCCCTGGGAGACCCCCAGGCTCGTGCGGATGCCCGTGAGCAGCGCGACCGGCAGAAACTCGTTGGTAACCAGCGTGAATGTACCTAGCGCGACAGAGAACACCGCAAGGCGCTGCCGCAAGGAGACAGCCTCCGTCATTGCGTCCACTCCTCTCGCACTCAAGTGACGTCAACCGGAATCAGTGCCAGCGCCCCAGGTCGGGTCGGGCGGAATTCGCTCGCATGCGGATCAGGCAGACCTGTCCCTCTGGTCATCGACCGCCATCAGCTCACGGCCATGCAGGTACTCCTGGTCCAGGAAGATGCGCGCGTGGCGGACGAACAGTTCGGGGTACTGGAAATGAGCGCCGTGGTTCGCGTCCGGGTACAGGATCAGCTCGGCGTCGGGAAGAAACTGCTGCAGGATGTAGGAGTTGATCGTCGGGATCACGATGTCGTCGCTGCCGTTGACGACCAGGACGGGAAGCCGTAGGCCCTTGAGGTGGACGTAGCTGGGGTCCTTGGCGGCGCCGTACGCCGCGAGCGCCGCGCGCTGGGCGGCGATGGACTGGTCGGACACGGGGGCGTCGCGGTCGGCGCGGGCGACGATGCGCCCGACGTAGGCCCGCCCGGCCGCCTGGCTGGTCTCTGTCGGCGCGAACAAGATCGGCAGCCACATGTCTTCCTGCCGCTCGTACTTGCGGGTGAACAGCTCCGCGACCCAGCCCGGTAGCGCGCCGATGCCCTCGCCGCCACGCGGCCCGGTGCCAACCAGCACAAGGCGGCGCACCAGGTCCGGGCGGGCGAGAGCGACCTCCTGAGCGACCAGACCGCCCATCGAGTGGCCGAGGACGTCGATCGTGTTCAGTCCGAGCGCGTCGGTGAAGGAGATCGCGTCGCGGGCCATGGCCTCGATGGTGTCGGGCACGATCCCGCTGGACGAAGCGACGCCGGCGTTGTTGAACAAGATGACCTCGCGGTCCTCGGCGAACGCGTCGCTCAGGGCCGGGTCGTGGTCGTCCAGGGAGCCCATGAAGTGCTGGAAGAACAGCAGCGGAGGACGTCCGGGCATCCCAAATCGCCGGTAGCCGAAGCGTATCCCCCCGCCCTCGGCGTACAGCGTCGGGACCGTGTCATGCGTGAACGAAGTCACGGAATTCTCCTTTTGAAGGCAGCCTTGGCCGCGTTCGGATCGATGTGCGAATTGGCTGGTTTGCCGCGCGTCAGATGGCGGTGCGGCCACCGTCGGCGGCGACCACCGCGCCGCTATAAAGGTGGCGTCGGGTAAGGCGAGGAAGACGACCATGGTGGCGATCTCGTTAGGCTGGGCGACCCGCCCCATGATGGTGGTGGCGCTGACGGTTTCGGCTTGCTCGGTTGGCTGGGATCGGGGTGTAGACGGGCCCGGCGGCGATGGTGTTGACCCGGACGCCAGCGGGGCTGAGCTCGGCGGCGGCGAAGCGGGCCTTGCCCCCGTCGGCGGCGATGGCATCAACGACCACAACGTCGCGGGTGACGTCCCGCCCGTCCACGACGACTTCGGCACCGTGCCGGCCCAACGCGTACGCGGCTCCCGGCCGATGCCGGAAGTCGCGCCGGTGACCAGGGCCGTCAGGCCTTCGAGGTCCCGCTGCTTGTTCATGGCGCGTCCTTTCGGCTGATTACCTCAACCATGGACGGCGCCGGGCCCGCTTGGGCATCCGACACATGACTGCACATGGGGAATGCCTGCGCCGTCAGCGCTTCGACACTCCCGGGGCCTGCCTACTCGCACAGACCGGGTAACTCCGGCGTGGCGAAGCGCGTCACCACGAACTCGCGCCGGCGCCCTTGGCAGGTTGGGGTCTGCGGAGCTGCAGGCGAGGAAGAGGGGCAGGCTACAGCGGAAGGCGGACCGTGACGGACGAGAAGCCGAGCACGGTGCCGGGAGACTCCCTGCCCGGTGAACTGGGACCTTACGTGCCGGGCGGCCGGGGTGTGTCCGTCGAGCCGCCGTGCCTGGAGCTGGCAGCAGGTGGTGGTGCAGTCACGTTACGTATACCAAACGTCCTGCGGCGCCAGCCAGGCTATGTCTTATACGGGCAAACCGGCGAAGGGTCGGGGCCTGCCCTGATCACAGCAGCAATACGGATACCGGAGGATGGCATGACCGCTTACATGGTCGCTCAGGTGGAGATCCTGGATCCGGAACAGTGGGAGCGGTACAAGCAGATCGCCGCGCAAGAGATCGCCCGGCACGGCGGGCGGTACCTGGCGCGTGGCGCCAGCGCGGAAGTGGAAGAAGCGGACTGGAACCAGCCGGAAAACGTGCAGGTCAACATGGTGGCTTTCCCGACCATGGAGCACGCCCACGCGTGGTACTCCTCACCGGAGTACGCCAAGGCGCTGGCATTCCGGCACGGCGCGGTACACCGCCGCCTGTTTTTCGTGCACGGCACAGACGAGCTGCGAGCCGTAGGCGCGTAACGCGCCACGAATGATCAACTCACGCTGCTGGGAGCGCAGGTCTTCCGCCTGGCGCATCACGCCGGTAGCCGTCAACAGCCTGACCATTGGCGCTGCGGCAGTAATTCCTCCGGAAGGATTCGCATAATGATCATCTTCGATAACCCTGCCAGCGTTCCCGCCCCGGCTGGCCAGTATTCCCACGTGGCGCGCGTCGGTCTTGCCGGCAAGACCGTCCTGCAATTGTCCGGCCAAGTCGCCGTCGACGCGGACGGCAAAATCGTCGGCACCGACATGACGACCCAGGCGGAGTTCATCATGGACAACATCAGCGCGATCCTGGCCGCTCATGGCGCCACCCTTGCCGATGTGGTCAATCTCCGCACGTATCTCACCGACATGAGCAAGCTCCCCGACTACGGCAAGGTACGAGCAGCGCGCTTCACCACGCCGCCGACCATCACAACTGTCGAGGTGTCCCGCTTGTTTATGCCCGGCGCGCTCATCGAAGTCGAGGCGCTCGCCGTCATCTGACTCTCCAAACCATGTCCAGGGATCGAGGTTGTCATGACGACCACGTACACCCGGCCTTCATGGGCTGTTCGACGGGTGTCGGCGATGCTGACGCGACTGATGGACCTGGGCGTTCCGCTGGGCTCCCTGTGGCTCCTGCAAGGCCGTCGGACTATTCCGGTAATGCTGTTCCGGCTCGACGGGCACGACTGCCTGGTGTCGATATTCGGCGAGACAGGATGGGTCAGGACGCTCCGGGCGACCGGTGTGGTTCGGCTGCGCCGGGGCCGTCACACCGAGACGTTCACAGCGGCCGAAGTCGACGGCGAGCAGAGCACGGCCGTGGTTGCGCAGACGGTCGCGCCGACGTGGCTCATCAGGTAGGCCATCGTGGCCACGTGATCGTTCTGGGCAGGGACCGGAGTGGATGCGGATGCTGTCGCCGAAATAGAAGGACAGCTCGCGGCACTGCTGACGGTGAGCTTTCCGGTGAGCATTCTGACGCCCGACCAGCGCCTGAGACCGCTGCGCGCGTCGAATGGGAAATCCAGTCGGTCATTCATGTTCCCGCTCTGTTCTCCCACCCGGGCCACGCTCAGCCCTGTTCCCGCCGCGGGCGCCTGCGGAGCAGGAAGCTGCCCGCGGCCCCGGCGGCGAGCACAGCGAGAGCAGCGGAGTAGACCAAGGCGGTCTGGTGCAGGCCGAAGTGCGTGGTGGCCACGCCGGCGATCACCACCGGGACGCTGAACGCCAGGAAGAAGACGATCCAGATGGCGGCAATCAGGCTGGCGCGCTGGCCGGGGCTAGCTAGCAGGGCCAGGATGCGGAAGGCGCCGAGAAAGAACCCCATGCCGAAGCCCCCGCCGGCCACCGCCGTGCCGGCGAGGAAGGCACCAGCCGATGCTGCTTCGATCGCGGCGAGGGTCACCACGGCGCCGGCCACCAGGGCCAGGCACCCAGCCAGCATGGCCGCGGGCCCACTGACACCGCGCAACGCGACCGTAGCCGCAGCCCCGATCCCGGTGACCAGGAAGATCACCAGGCCGCCCCACAACAGGTCCCGCGAGCCAAGCACCTGCGCGGCCAGCGACGGGCCCAGGGACAGGTAGAACCCGCTCAGCGCGGGCGCCGCGATCATAACCGGCAGGGCCACGGCGAACGCCCCGCGTGCCTGTCGCGGCACCGTCATCCGTGGCCGCAGCGCGGCCAGGAAGCCAGGCCGCTCCGCCGTGGTCTCCGGAATCGCCAGCACGGCCACGGCGACGACGGCAAAGGCGCCGAGCAGCAGCCACCAGACCAGGTGGGTGGGCGCCGGCCCGTACTGAACCAAAGCACTGGTGCCCAGCCCGCCAGCTGCCAGGCCCGACAGGTTGGCGGCGCTGGTGACCACCGGCCCTCCACCGCTGCCCTCGGGCTGCAGGTCGATCAACGCCGCACCGACCGCTCCGGCCGCGGTGCCGACAGCGGCGCCGGACAGGGCCCGCGCCGCGAACAGCAGCCCAACGCCGTGCGCCGCCAGGAACAGCGCGCACGCGCACGCTCCGGCCGCCATCGCGACCGATATGACACGTCGGCGCCCCAGGTAGTCCGACACCGACCCGAACACCAGCAAAGCAACCAGGAGCCCGAGGGCGTAGACGCCGAAAACGGCGGTCAAGGTGATCGCCGAGAACCGCCACTCAGTTTGGTAGACGCCATACAGGGGCGAGGGGGCCGCCGCCGCGAACAGCAGCAGGAACCACGCCCCAGCCACCAGCCAGAACGCCGCCGACCGCGGCAGGGCCGGCCGCGGCGCGTTCTCGTCGGCAGGCCTGGTCACCATTTGGCGATCTGATGCTGCGTCGCTTCCCGCGCGCTCGCGACCTGTGTCGGCGCTGCGGATGGTCATCGCCGCTTGCTCTTTGGGACCGTGTCCTGCGTGAACCTGGTCATGACGCCAGAGTCCCGGCGGTACGGGCGGGACGGTATACGAAACGTGACTGCACATGTGCCATGCCAGAGTCACGCGGATCCTTCTCGGCTGGCAAGAGCTGCGATAACGCCCCTGCGACCGCGTAACGGCCACCCGCAACGTGCAGTCATGGGGCGGATGGTTCAGCGATCCCGACGCCACCGGATCAGTGAAGGGCAGCCACCGGGGCCTGCGAACTGCACTGCGGCCCTTCCTTGGGCAGGCCGCCGCATGCCCGATGCGGTCACAGGTTGGCTGCGTCCCGGGCGGGCTGAGCGTGGCGGGTCCTTCAGCGACGGCGTAGGCCCAGCTCGCCCGGACAGGTAACGGCGCGGTCACTGGCAGGCCAGCAGCCCGCTCCTGCCGTAGCCGCCGGCTGGAGATGGGTTCAGTAGGCGGCCGGTGAGGACTCCAGGGCCTACCTTTCTAGGGCACCACGGAGTTGACTGAGGTTCCCCAGTTGGCGGTGATGAAGGCTGACGGGTCCGGGGGCAAAACCCGCCGCTCACGCACGCCTTGACAGCGCAATTCGCACTGGGCATCGTGCTCCCAACGCCGCTATGCGTACACTTGCCGGTTACAGTCGGGCCGCGCCCGGCGGCACGCCAGGCGGCGGCATGCTCCCTACCGCGTCGGCAGAAGGGGGCATCCGTGGCTGACCTCGCCAACGACGCACCATCTGTTTCTCAGCCAAACGAGCCAGCTCGCGGCCAGTGCGGCTTCGCGTTCGCGGCCGGGTGGGGTGCACAAGGTCGAGGCCTGCCGGCGGACCCTGATCCAGGCCCGGTGCCGTCTTGGTGATGATCGGCTCGGACCGCTTCCGCCCGCTGTCGCTGTACAACATGCGCAGTTCGTTGTCGGCGCGACGCCGTTTGCCCCATTCCGACACCAGCACCTGATTCTGCCAGGGGGGTACACCATGAGCAACGAGCCTGCGGTGGGCACCGACGTCCTCGTCGTGGGGTCCGGGCCCGGCGGCGCCGGGGCCGCGCTCTTCCTGGCCACCTACGGCACGCCGACCCTGGTCGTGACCAAGTACGGGCAGCTGTCGGACACGCCCCGCGCGCACATCACTAACCAGCGCACCATGGAGACCCTGCGGGACATGGGCCTGGAGCAGCGGCTGATGCGCGAGGCCACGCCCTGGGAATACATGGGCAATACGACCTTCTGCACCAGCCTGGTCGGCGACGAGCTCGGCCGGATTCCGTCCTGGGGCACCGACACCCGGCGACACGCCGACTATGAGTTGCAGAGCCCGTGCACGATGCTGGACGCGCCGCAGACCATCACCGAGCCAGTGATGATGCAGGCCGCCCAGGCCCGCGGCGCCAAGGTGCGCTTCGACACGGAGTACCTCTCGCACCTGCAGGACGAGTCCGGGGTGACCACCCAAGTAAGGGACCGGCTGACCGGGGCGGTCTACGCGATCCGGTCGAAGTACCTCATCGGCGCCGACGGGGCGCGCAGCCTTGTGGCGGCCGATCTCGGCCTCCCCTTCGAAGGGCCGGGCGCCGTCGGCGGCGCCCTGCACATCATCTTCGAGGCCGACCTGAGCCGCTTCGTCGCGCACCGCCCGTCGGTCCTGTACTGGATGCTGCAGCCGGGCGCCGAGAAGGAGGGCGTCGGGCTCGGCGTCCTGCGGATGATCAAGCCGTGGCATGAGTGGATGCTCATGTGGGGCTACGAGGCGGCAGCTGGCCCGCCCGAGATCACTGACGAATTCGCGCGCGAGCTGGCCGTGAAGCTGGTCGGGACCGACGACTTCGAGATGCGGGTCACCTCCCGGCTGCCCTGGACGGTGAACCACCATTTCGCGACCACCATCGCCCGCGGCCGGGTTTTCTGCGTCGGCGACGCCGTGCACCGGCACCCGCCGACCAACGGCCTGGGGTCCAACACATCCATTCAGGACTCCTACAACCTGGCCTGGAAGCTGCACGCCGTCGTCCAAGGCTGGGCGGCGCCGTCGCTGCTGGAGTCCTACGACGCCGAGCGGGCCCCGGTCGCCCGCCAGATCGTCGAGCGGGCCAACCAGAGCATCGCCGACACCGGGCGCATCGTCGCTGCCCTGGACGTCGACGACACCTCAGACGTCGCCAAGCTGAACCAGCAGCTGGCGCTGAGGGTCGCCGCCGGCCCGGAGGGCGAGAAGATCCGGGAAAACCTCCGCGAGGCCATCGCCTACAAGGCCTACGAGTTCGACGCGCACGGTGTGGAGCACAATCACCGCTACGCCTCGTCGGCCGTCATCCCCGACGGCACCACCATGCCCGCCTTCACCCGCGACCCTGAACTCTACGCTCAGCCCACGACATGGCCCGGCGCCAAGCTCCCGCATACCTGGGTCACGCGCTCCGGGCACCGCGTGTCGACGCTGGACCTGGCCGGCCACGGCGCCTTCAGCGTCTGGACCGGCATCGGCGGCCAGGCCTGGCTCGACGCCGCGGCCGCCTTCACCGACCGGACCGGCCTGCCGATTACCGCAGTCTCGATCGGTCCCCGTGAACCCATCGAGGACCCCTACGGCACCTGGGCCGAGCTGCGCGAGATCTCCGACAGCGGCGTCCTGCTCATCCGGCCCGACCTATACGTCGCCGCGCGCCACGCCAGCGCCCCCGACTCCCCCGAAGCCGCCGCGGCATGGCTCACCCGCACCCTCACCTCCATCCTCGGCACCTCTACTCCGCCCATACGCGCGTGAACGCCCGCGGCAGCTGGTGACCCATCAGCTGGCGCGGCATCTCAGACGGGACCGTGACAGCCGGACCAGACCCGCACTCCCGGATGCAAGAACCGCGCAGGTTGCCGCACACAGCGGCTGGCCTGGCTCTGCGCTTTCATCAAGATCGGTCGACGAGCTAAAGCCCATCGAGACCATCATTCGAAAATGAGAGCGGTCGAAGGCGACGCCCAACACCTTCAACGTGACCGTCTCAAGCTCGGCTCGCCGGGGCGATCGGGTTCCCCGAACGCCAGTGGCGGCTCGTCCGGGGCGGTCGCGGGCGCGTGGACCTGGCCGTCGAGGTGGACGGCGACGAGCAGATGCTGGTCATCATCGAGATCAAGGGGACCGACTGGGATGCGATCCCGGCGGGCCGCGTCATGCGGGACCTGAGCCGTCCGTCCAGAAAGCCGTCGGCATCCCAGGGCAGGAACACCAGGAGATCCGGACTGTCGCGCGCCGTAGGCACTCCTATTCGAACTCGCCTGACGTGCAGAAACGTCTCGCATTCTTGGAATTCCTGCCGTGAGACAGGACCGGGCAACGTCCGAACTGAGGAAGAGGCCCCTGCGGCGTGGGCCGCATGTGCCAGGTGTGATACTTCCGAACTGAACTGGGCAGCTGCTCTTACTCGATTGGCTGGTGGGCGATGCCCGACGGCCTGCGGCCGGCAAGCAACCAGCCGGCCGCAGCCGCAACAAGGGGCAAACCGAGAAGGATCACAAGGAGGTTTGCTACGGGCACGTTTCCGAGTGTGGCGATGCCACCGTTGACTGAGTTGCCTCGCAACCAGCCTATGACGCAGATGTAGGCGGCGAATGTGCCGAGGACGGCTCCGAGGAGGCCGAGCGCTCCCGCGGTCGCGGCGGTCAGCGTCCGGCGGGTGTAGCTGCTCGCTCCGGTGGCGGCGAGGGTCCGTAGGTCGTTGGCGGTCTCGCTTCGGATCAGCCCGACGCTCATGGCCAAGATGCACAGGGCCATTGCGGTGCCGAAGACCGTGGCCCAGTTGACGATGGTAGAAGACGTCGGTTCGCCGTTCCTGGTCTCGATGCTCAGGCCTGCCGCGCCCGCGATTGCTTGCGCATTGTGGATCTGCTCGGCGGTGAGCGGCTGGGCAGCGTCGGCGAACCACGCGATCGGCGACCCGATGACCGTCGGGGAAATTCTGAGGTCATGGACCGCGTGTTCCGTGACCAGCATGTCGGGTGTGTGGATCCCTGTCGGCAGCGCCGCGAGGTACTGGATTACGGGGTGTGTCAGCCCACCGTTCTTGATGCAGGTGCGACTCTGTATCGAATTCCCGCTGTTCGTCCCGCCGGCCGGGGCGAACTTCTCGCAAAAAGCGAACTCCAGACCTGATACACCAGCGAAGCCTGGCCGCGAGGTCACAACGTCGGCATTTGGCGCGATCTGTGACTGGCGGATGCCGAGGACTCGCAGCAGCTGCGGAGTGGCGACAGTGAGCGATTGGTTGGTGGACTTCGATCCGGTGCTGTTCTGGAGGTTGCCGACCAAATAGAGCGCGGCGACCTGTTGCGCGCCGAGTGCTTTGCCGACACGAGGGGCGGCGAGTGACCACGACTTCACCTGCTGCGCGGAGGGGTTCGGGGGCGGTCCTGTCTCGATGTTCGCCTGGTTTGAGGCGAGGTTCGGGCCGGCCGGGTCCCAGATGTTGGAGTAGCGAGCCTGGGCAAAGATGGCGATGATGACCGCGATCATCACGCCGAGGCCGATCGCGGCGAGGGCGGGGGCTGATCGAGCCCGGTAGCGAGCGAGGTCACGCAGTGCGATCCGGACGGCAACCGGGGCGTGCCGGGCGAGCCGCCCGAGCCCGACGAGGAAAACCGGCGCCAGCAGGATGATCGCGGGAATGAGGGCGACGATCCCGAGAACGAGTTCGGGTATGCCTGTGCTGCCGCTCCCTGCGCCTGTGCTGCCGGAGTAACCGAGGAGGAGGAACGCGATGACGAGAAACCCGATCCCGGGCAGCGCTGATCGGTGAACCTGTTTCGGTGGGGCGGGACGACCGGACAGGGCGGCCATGACGGAGAGCCTCATGATGGAGCGGGCGGGCCGTGTGGCCGCCAGGTAGGTCGCGACGATGGCGAGCAGAATCGCGGCAGCGATGACGAGCCAAGGCAGGGCGAGGACGCCGATCAGGTGGTGGGCACTCTGCTCGAGGCTCGGTCGATAGGCGACCCAGGCGACAAAACCCAAGCCGGTCCCGATCACCGCCCCGACGACGCCCACGATGAGTCCGTTCGCCCGCACGACAAGGGAGAGATTCCTTTGGGTGGCGCCGATCGATGCCAGCATTCCGAGCGAGCGCTGCCGGCGCTGGGCTAGCACGGTGAACCCGCCCACCGCCACGAGCGCGATCAGGAGCATGCCGATCGTGAGCACGACAAGGGAAAGGGTCTCGGGGCTGATGCTGTTGCTCTGCGCCACAGAGGCCGGGGTACTCACGTTGGAGCCACGGCTGCCGTAGGGGCCGCAAGTGGCGCACGGCTCGCCGATCGAGCTCGGTGCCACTCCCGGTGCGTTGAAGAGCACCCTGACCTGGCCCGGGGATTTCACCTGTCCAGGAAGAACGACGGCGAACTCGTCGAGGAGGTTCTGTGGGTTCTCGACGATGCCAGCCACCCGCCGGGCTTCACCTCCGACGTTCCAGGTTTTGCCGACGGTCAGGGTGAAGTCCGATGCGACCCCCGCCGTGACGGCAACCTGGTCTGCTGCCGTTGGGTAGTGGCCCGAGACGAGGGACAGCATCGGCTGGCCGTAGGTGCCGCTGGGGTTCTGAGCTCGGAGCTCGTAGGTATCGACCGAGCCGGGAACCTTCAGCGTCTGGTTCTCGATGACGTCGACCGCCCCGAAGCGGTGCTCCAACGCGGCGATCTCGGTGGCAAGACGAGGGTCGGTCCCGGCGAAGGTGGCCGCGTCCTGAGCGGTTCCGAACCCCGAGTCCGCCGGCGGGGGCGTGTTGGTCGCCACCGCTGAGCCGACGAACGTCGCGGCCACGGCCACGATGATCAATGCGAGGATCAGAAGCTGTTGGCGCCACTCCCGGCGGAACAAGCGCCAGGCCCAACGGGTCATCGCGCGCCGAGAAGGGGTGATGCCGCGAGCGCGACGAGCCTCGCCGGGCGGCAGCGCGACCGACACGGTCACGGTGTCGGTCCCGGCTCGAGAAGTGACTCCACGCTCGGAGGGGGCACCGTCTGGTCGATGATGCGACCGTCCTTGAGGAAGACGACGCGGTCGGCCCATGATGCGAGGTGGGCATCGTGGGTCACGATGACGGCGGCGATGCCCTTCTTGCAGGCGCCACGGATCATCTTCATCACCGCGTCCCCGTTGGCGGAGTCGAGCGCGCCCGAGGGCTCGTCGGCGAGCAGGAGGTGGCGCTCACCGACGACGGCGCGGGCGATGGCGACCCGTTGGCGTTCTCCTCCTGAGAGCTCGTCGGGGAAGTGCCCAGCCCGCTCGGCGATCCCGACGTTCTCCAGCGCAGCCATCGCGGCGATCCGTGCCTTTCTCGGCGAAAGGTCATCGAGCTCGAGCGGAAGGGCGACGTTCTCGAGCGCGGTGAGTCCGGCAAGCAGGTTGAAGTCCTGGAAGATGTAGCCGATCATGCGGCGGCGAAGTCGCGCCTTGTCGTTGTAGGACATCGACGCGAGTGACTTGCCGTCGATCAGCACGTCACCGCTCGTCGGCTCTTCGAGGCTGCCGGCGATCGTCAGGAGGCTGGACTTCCCCGATCCGGACGGTCCCATCACTGCGACGAGGTTGCCGCGATCGACCGAGAGCGAAGCGTCGATGAGGGCGTGCACAAGAGTCGAACCCTCGCCATACGACTTGGAGACGGCTTGGATTTCGAGAAAGCTCATCGCCGCGCCACCAGCCTTCGCCGCAAGCGCGGCACCGTCGAGGGGACTGCCGGCTCAAGTTCGGCCCGCATCAGCCGCCCTTCGGCCTGGTCGAGCCAGCGGATGACCGAGTCCAAGCGGGACAGCTCGGCGTCGGCCACAAGGGCGAAGGCAAGATCGGTGTCGGCCTCCTCGTCCTTCAGGTGCGTCCACTGCTGCATGAGCTCGACGAGGTGGCGCCGATGGAGCTGGATCAGGTCGTTGACGTCGACGCCGGGTACCCGAAGGGCCGACAGCACCTTGATCACGAGCTCGTCCCGAGGTGGTGAACTCATGTCCGTCGGCGTCGAGAGCCAGAGGTCGAGCTCTGCCTTGCCCTCCTCGGTGAGGCGGAAGACCTTCTGAGGACCTTCGTCAGCCAGGTCGTCGGATTCGATGTGGCCTGAGTGCTCCAGCCGCTGGAGCGTCGAATACACCTGACCGATGTTGAGCGGCCAAACGTCTCCTGTGCCCTCCTCGAACTCCTGGCGGAGCTGGAACCCGTACTTCGGACCTTCACTCAGAAGCGCCAGCAACGCATGCCGGACGCTCACTGCTCCATCCCTGCTTCAGGGCATACCTCTACGAGGACCATACGGCGTATGTTACGGTGAATCCCCAGAGTGTCAAAGCAGGTGAACCAGATTTCTCCCTGCAGGTCGCGCAGATTTCCCCGAAAACCAGTCCTGACCTGGGCCATCCTGGCGGACGGTGCCCGAGACCCTTGGTCTCGCCATCTCGGGCGGGCGCCAGACCGTCGGCTGCTAGGTCAGACACGCGCCCGGCACATGACGCTGGCCTTTCGCCGGAACCTGCACAGTCGCAGCAATTCTCTACGGCGTGTGGCTGTCCTCCTCTTCGAACTGCTGGTAGCGCCGTTCGACGGGGCATCGGTCGGGGGGGCAGGCGGAGAGGTCGCACAGGCGGCACATCTGGCAGCTGTGGTCGAGGGTCCTGGGCCATTCGGCCAGCAGTGTCTCGAGCAGCTGCTCGAGGTGGCGCTGCTGGTCGTCGGGTATGGCGAGCAATGCCTTCTCGAGCACGGCACCCCGGGCCGCGGTGACCTCGATCGCCACTGCCTGCCCCTGTTCGGTCAGCGTGATCGAGGTGACGCGGGCGTCCGCGCCGCCGCGGCGGCGGCGGATAAGGCCGCGCTCGTCTAGCCGGTCGAGTAGCCGGACGACGGCGGGATGAGTCAGCTTCAGACGGCGGCACAGGCCGTCCACGGTGAGTCCCGGGTGCTCGGCGAGCTCCACGAGCGCGGCGGGTCCCTGACCTGCCTGCCCTGCGGCACGGGCTGTCGCGGCGTTGATGTCGTCGCTGAGCGCGAGGACCGCCGCCCCCAGAAGGTTCATCTTGCGATTATGTGCGTAACTCACGCACCTAATATACGGTGAGGACAGCGGCGCAGTCCACCCTTCAGGAGGTGATCATGGCCCGTCCATCGCGGCTTTCGGCCGGCCTGCTGGCAGGTACCGGAGCCGGCCTGGTGTGGGGCCTTGCCTTCCTGGTTCCGGTGCTGCTTCCCGGCTGGAGCGCGGTCGCGGTCACCGCCGGGCGCTACCTCGCCTACGGGATCCTGTCGCTGGCGCTGCTTGCGTATGAGGGCCGGGCAGCGCGGCGCCTCGCCCGGGAGCACTGGCGAGCCGCGCTGGCCTTCGCGGTCAGCGGCAACGTCGGCTATTACCTGCTGCTCGTCATCAGCATCCAGAAGATCGGCGCCCCGGTCACCGACACGATCATCGGATCCATGCCGGTCGTCGTTGCTGTAATCAGCAACTGGCGTGCCCCGGCGCTGCCGTGGCGGCGGCTGGTCCTGCCGGTGGCCCTGAGCCTGGCCGGGCTGGCGCTCATCAACGCCGTCGAGTTCACCGGAACCCACTCGGCAGCGGCCACTCCGCTCGGCGCCAGGCTCATCGGCCTGGCCGCTGCCGTCGGTGCCGTGGCGCTGTGGACCTGGTACGCCCTGGCCAACGCCAGGTTCCTCGCGGCCCGCCCTGGAATCCCGGCGGGCTCGTGGTCCAGCGTCGTGGGCCTCGCCACGCTAGTCGTCACCCTCGCCGCGCTCCTGCCGGTCGCCGTCCTGGGCCACACGAGCTGGCCAGCCGCCGGCCGGCGCGACGCAGCGATGTTCCTCGCTGGCATTGCCCTGCTCGGCGTCGCTGTCTCCTGGGGCGGGACCTGGCTGTGGAACACCGCCTCCGCCCGGCTGCCGACCACCACCGCCGGACTGCTGATCAACGTTGAGACCGTGTCCGGCTACGTCTACGTCTACCTCGCCCGCCATCAATGGCCGCCCCTCGGCCAGCTCCTCGGCTTCGCTTTCATTCTCGCTGGCGTCGGCCTCGCGCTCACCCGCCGCCAGACACCCGGGCGCCCCCACCAGCATCGCCCGCCAGACCGGAAACCCGAGCCACCCGACGGCCTGATCCTTGTCCCGCAGAGGGATCCCGCTGCGGTCCCTTAAAGCCCCCGGCCAGCCAGGGCGCCCAGGGAACTGGGAGCAGCCGGCTTGGCGACTCAAGCGCCTGGCATCGTGAGCAAAGGGAAGCGGGAGGCTGCGGCTGACGCGGCCAAACGATCAATCCTTCGAAAATGAGAGCGATCGAAGGCGGACCCCAAAACTTTCAGCGTGACCGTCTCAAGCTCGGGATACTGTTCAAGTCGTTTTATTCCCGTGGGCCCGCGTGGCTGCAGCCGAGCGGACGGCCGTAGCGGTCCCCCGCCACGGAAATGCTCCGACTAACCTGCCGCGCTGAGCCGGCGGTTTTACAGGCCGTTCATTCCCGCCCATCTGCGGATCCCTCATTCCCCATGACTGAAACCGCGTTCTGCCCGCGCTGCGCCCGTAATTCCACGGAATCCCTGGTCAGCGCGACGCACCTTTTCGATCATGTCCCACGACATCCAGCTGAATCCTGCTGCGTCTAATCCCCGGCTCCCGGCCCGCCGTCGCCGCTCGCGCTCATCTGTTGTGGCTTGGCACAAATTCAAAACATCGGTTTTTGGCGCGTACCACAATACTGCCGATTCATTGCACCACAGTGGCCTATTAAGCCTTGTGCGTGCTCAGGGCTGGCTCTAATATCGGCTCACCTCCCCCGCAGTGGGCGAGTTTATGCCGTCACCACCAGGAGGTGGAGGCAGGTGCAAATGCACGAACGCGCATCGAATACATGCGGAAAAGTCGCACTCGTCGCTACAGTCGGGATGTTCGCGCTAGCCAGCTGCAGCAGCTCGCCCAGCCCTAGCGGCGGCAGCGGCACACCGTCGGCTAACTCGTCCGCCACCTCGAGCCCGGCGGTCGTGAGCGCATCGCAATGTGGCACCAAGCCGGGCGTCGTCGCGACCGGCACGCCGATCACGCTAGGCGGGATCGTCACCAACCAGCCGGGGACGTCGTTCACCGACATCGCGAACATGGCGAATGCCTACTTCACCTGCGTGAACGACAACGGCGGCATCAAGGGCCACCCGATCAAGTACAACATCGAGACCGAGCAGACCAACCCAGCTCAGATTGCCGGCGAGGCCAAGCAGCTAGTGCAGACAGACCACGTGGTCGGGATCGTGGGTAATACGAGCATCATTGAGTGCTCGATTGACTCCAGCTACTGGCAGAAACTCGGCTACGACATCATCGACTCGGGCATCGCGCCCGAGTGCTGGTCCACGCCGAACAGCGCGGCCGTCAACATGGGCCCACGCTACAGTTCCGACGGAGCAGTGCAGTACGCGCTTGCCCAGCACGTCACCAAGATCGTGTTCGACCAGTCGAACGTTCCCGGCACCGGCTACATCGCTGCCGGCCCGGCGGCGCTCGCCGCGGCCGCGAAGGTGCCGATCGTCCAGCTGACCGAGAATGTGCCGATCACGGACGCTAGCTCGGTGGCACTCAAGGAAGTCGACGATGCGGGACCGAACGGCGCCGTCGTCCTCAACTTCACCCCGCCCGAGGCACTCGTGATTCTGCAGGCTGCACAGAAGCTGGGCATCGAGGATCGCGTCAAGCTCTGGGGCTGTTCGACGCCATGCAACACCGACTTCCTGGCTCAGTCGCTGGGGCCCAAGTGGAATAACAAACTCTTCGTCAACGCGGAACTGACCCCGCCGGACTCGACCAGCACACCGACGATGCAACTGTACGAGGCGATACTCAAGCAGTACGGCAAGGCGGTCTCAGGGGGCATCGGCAGCTTCAGCCAGATGGGATTCACCGAGGCTGAGATCGCAGTACACGCCCTTGAAACGATCACCGGCGCGTACACGGTCGCGAGCGTGAACGCAGCGTTCAAGGCGGTAGCGAACTATAACACCGGAATGCTGTGCCAACTCTGGACGTACGGCAGCTACGCGATGCACATTCCAAACAACGAGGACTACACGGTCACGCCAAATAACGGCAAGATGGTAACGGCCCAGGGCTGCACAAAAATCTCGTCTGTCGATCCGCAGATAGCGGAATACCGCAAACTCGCGGGTGTCGCCGCGCTCGCGCCATGACAAACCCGGACGGCATCTGCACCGCAGCGGCTGGGTAGAGGCTGCCAATGCCGAGCTGGCAGGACTTTCAGCCGTTCATCGTGACCGGTCTCGCCCTGGGAGGGGTCTATGCCCTCTCCGGGGTAGGACTGGTCGTCCTGTACCGGGCCACCGGCGTGGTCTATCTCGCATTCGGCGCCGTCGGCGCCATGGGCGCGCTGATTGCGTGGTCGGTGACTAACGCGCACGTGCAAGCCTGGGTTGGGTGGCTGGCCTGCCTGCTGTTCAGCGGGGCCGTGACACTCGGCTACGGAATGCTATTCGGCCCGGCTTTGTCGAAACGAGATCCACTCGTCAAGGCGACGGCCACGCTCGGCCTGCTGCTCGTGTTGTTCGGGCTCATGGACCTGCTATGGACAACAAGCGGGGGCCAATCCCGCGCAATCACGTTGCCGACGGACAACAGCGGATTCATCATCGGGCAGATCCAGGTGACCTGGACCCAGGTCATCGGGCTGGCTGCGGGCTTCGCTATCACGGCGGTGACGGGCGCGTTCTTGCGCTATACCAAGCTCGGCACGGCCATGCGAGCGATGGCTAACGACCGGGAGATCACCGCGACGCTCGGGGTACCGGTGCGACGAGTCGAGGCAGCGGCGTGGCTCGGCTGCGGCCTCCTGGCCGGCCTGGCCGGCCTGCTGCTCGCAGACATGGTCGCGCTCGACGCGACAACGCTTACGTTCCTGGTGATCTCAGCACTGGCCGCCGCGCTGATCGGCCGGCTGCGCTCGATCACCCTGACTCTCGCCGCCGCGATCGTGATCGGCCTGGTTCAGAACCTGCTGGTGCCGATCCCGTCGCTGTCCAACTACAACGACATGACGCCGTTCGTGCTCGCTGCCACAGCGCTGCTGGTGCTGTCCCGTCGCCACGTGATAGCGCGATCACGCGAGGAAACCTAGTGCTCGATACTGCGGATGCACGCACCGGCGGGCGCAGGCAATTCCGGCTGCGCCGACCTGGCCCGGGAACCCTGGTCCGGGCCGCGGTCGTCACCGGCCTGCTGCTGATCCTGCTGTTCGCGGCACCCGCGCTGCTCAGCGCCTACTACGTCGACTCGATGACGCAGGTCGCCGTGTACGCCATGCTTGCAATCGGGCTTGGCCTGCTAGTCGGCCGGGTCGGTCTCGTCTCGCTCGGCCAGATCGCTGTTTTTGCAATCGGCGCATGGGTAACTGCCAGGCTGCTCTTCGCCACCTCGCAGCCCTACCCGCTCGTGCTGCTTGAGGCCGGAGCCAGCACGATGGCCGTGGGAACGCTCGTCGGGCTGCCTGCGCTGCGGCTGCGCGGTCTGTACCTGGCGCTGATCACGTTGATGCTCGCTGGCGCGTTCTCGATCGTGTTGGCAACCACGAACTTCCCCAACGGCGGTCACGGTTTCCTCGGCTACAACGGCAGCTCGGTGCACATCCCGCCGATCCGCCGGCCCAGCATCGCCACCACTGACCCGGCGTACTTCCGCTATGCCGTCGCCGTCGCCGCGCTCATGTTCGCCCTCGTCTACGCGCATATCCGGACCCGGCCGGGCCGGGCCTGGATCGCCATCAGGCAGAGCGAGCCGGCCGCGATCGCGGCCGGCATCAACACCACGATGTACAAGCTGTGGGCATTCGCCCTAGCATCCTTCATCACCGGCGTCGCCGGCGGGATATACGCGGGTGCCGTGCACTTCCTGTACTCGATCGACTTCCCGGCTCAGGACTCGATCATCCTGCTCGCAGTAGTGCTCATGGGCGGCGTATACAGCATGTGGGGCGCGATCGTCGCTGCGCTCCTGCTGCAGTTGCTGCCGGCGCTGCTCAACGACTGGGGCGTGTCCGCTGACTGGCTCACGATCTTGTTTGGTGTCGGCGTGCTTCAGGTGCTGACCACCGCCCCGGCCGGACTTGCCGATCAGGTTCCGAAGGACCTGGCCAGACTCGGCCGGCTGATCCTCCGCTCGACCGGACCGCGGCATCGTCAGGGAGTGAGCGAGCATGATCGAGGTTAAGGACTTGACTGTCCGCTTCGGTGGCGTCACATCGCTGGACAGCATGAACGTGACCTTCGAGCCGGGCACCTGCGGCCTGATCGGGCCCAACGGCGCCGGGAAGACGACATTCTTCAATGTCCTGAGCGGCTTCGTCCGCCCGGCTTCCGGCAGCGTGCGGGCCTTCGGCGATGATCTGCTGTCCGTTGTTCACTTCCGCCGGGCCCGGTGGGGACTGCGTCGTACCTTCCAGACTGAGCAAGCGATCGAGGACCTCTCGGTCTATGACAATGTCGCGATCGTCCACGAGCACGCCAGGCAGCGCGGCACCGCACGCCGCCGCGACGTGCTGGACGCTATCTCGTTTGCCGGGCTGGACGTCGATCCGCACGCCAAGGTAGGAACTCTCGGGGCGGGCCAGCGCAGGCTCGTGGAACTCGCCAGGGCAGTCGTCGGCCGGCCGAAGCTCGTGCTGCTCGACGAACCTGCTGCCGGGCTGCCAGACGAGGAGACCCGGAACCTGGCCGACGTGATCGGCAGGATCCCGTCCCGGACCGGAGCGCTCACCATCCTCGTGGACCACGACATGAGTCTTGTGTCCGCCTGCTGCCAGACCACGGCCGTCCTTGACTTCGGACGGCTCATCGCATCCGGGCCGACCGCGGAAGTGCTCCGAGACGAGCAGGTGACCCGGGCCTACCTGGGTACGGCGGACGTCACGTGAGCGAGCCACAGCCGATCGCGCCCGGCGCGGTTGCGCCGGAGCCGGCCAGCGCCGCGCTTAGGCTGCGCGGCCTCGTCGTGGAGCGGGGCCAGCGCGCCGTGATCCGGGACCTGTCGATAGACATCCCGGCCGGAGAGGTGACCGCCTTGCTCGGGCCGAACGGGGCCGGCAAGTCAACTCTGGTGCTAGCTGTCGGTGGCGTGCTCAAGCTGCAGGCCGGCTCGGTGACCATGGATGGGCTCGAGCTGTCCCGTCGGCGCCCTGAGCAGATTCGGCGGGCTGGCGTCGCCATCGTCCCGGAGGGCCGCAGGCTCCTCTCCGACCTGACTGTCGCGGACAATATCCGCGTCGCGGCCTACTCGCTGTCGGGCGATCGGGCCAAGGCCGGGCGTGATCGCGCACTTGCGTTGTTCCCGGAGATTTCCAGGCGGCTGTCGGCGCCCGCGAGAGCGCTATCGGGCGGCGAGCAGCAAATGCTCGTGCTAGCGCAAGCCCTTGTGACGGAGCCCAGGTACCTGCTGATAGACGAGCTGTCGCTGGGGCTCGCACCGGTGGTTATCAACCGGCTCATCCCGACCATCCGGGCTGTGGCCGAGTCCGGCATCGGCGTGCTGCTTATCGAGCAGTTCGCAACGGTCGCACTGGCCCTCGCTAACAACGCCTACATCCTGGAGAGCGGCAGGCTGCGATTCTCCGGGCTGGCCAGTGAGCTGCGAGCAAACCCGGAACTGCTCAGGTCGGCGTACCTGCTGCGAGGTAGCGACGGTCACACCGGCGATGGCGGCGGCTGATGCGTGCCGCGGTCACCGAGGGCGCCGGTTCCATGCGGGTGGTCGAGCGCGCCGAACCGGCTGCCCCCGGTCCGCGGGACGTTGTGATTCGCCCCGAGGCAGTCGGGATCTGCGGCTCGGACTATCACTTCTTCGCCGGACATCTGTCGGACGCGGCTGGCGGGTCGCAATTCCCGCGGGTGCAAGGCCACGAACTGGCCGGGTGCATCACGGCGCTTGGCCCCGGCTGCCGTCCGCAGCTGCATGTTGGCCAGCGCGTCGCGGTATGGCCTCTGCATGCATGCGGACGCTGTTATCCGTGCAGCGTAGGCCGGCCGAACACCTGCGACGCGTTCAAGCTGACCGGGATTCACCTGGATGGCGGCCTTCAGGAACGGCTGTCGGTCGGCGAAGGACAGGTTTACCCGATTGACGTCGGCGATCCCGCCGTCGCGGCCACGGCCGAGCCAGTGTCGATTGCCGTGCGCGCCGTGAACAGAGCGGCCATCCAGGCCGGCGAACGCGCCGTCGTGCTCGGGGCCGGGCCGATCGGCTACTGCATCTGCCTGGTGGCGCGCGAACGCGGCGCCGAGGTGCTGGTGATTGACCTGCTAGAACATCGGCTCGCGCTGAGCCGCGAGCTGGGCGCCGAGATCCTGCAGTGGCGCGGCGTAGCCCATGCCGTCGAGTCCGCCCGCCGGTGGGCCGGCCCCGCGGGACCGCCGGTTGCCTTCGACGCAACCGGTGCCGCGGCAGCAGTCCAGGCAATGGTCACCATGGTGGCGTCGGCCGGCCGGGCAGTGCAGGTAGGGATGTCGAACGATGAAGTGCCGATCCGGATCGGCAGCCTGACCGAGAAGGAACTGGACCTCCTCGGGGTGAGCTGCTGCGGCCAGGCGGAGTTCGGCGACGCGGTCGCCGTGGTCCAGCGCCAGAGCGCGTCGCTGGCGCGCCTGATCAGCCACGAGTTCCCGCTGTCGGAGGCGCCAGCGGCCATCCGTTACGCGATCGCCAATCCGGCCGAGGTCATGAAAGTAATGATCAGGACTAGCTGAGCGCCGCGGTCAGGGCGTCACAGGTACAGCCGCTCGTCGATCGGAATGCCTTGCTCCTGACAATAGGTCTCGTAGTGGTTGATGAACCAGAACACATCCACCGTCTCCACGACGCGATCCTCTTCGTCCAGGAACTCCAACGGGCCGTTCAGCCAGAAGAAGGTCTTCATTCCCTTCTCGGAGTACAGCGTGTGGGTCCGGCCAGGGCTCTCCCGCACGAAGTCACCGGCCTTGGCCACCCAGGAGTACTCGCGGTACAGCCAGGTGCCTTCGATGACGTAACCCGATACCGGCCCGCGGTGGCGGTGCCGTCCAAGCTCACCGCCCGCCTGAACCCAGAGCACATTCGCGGCACTGCTGCTGCGGACGTCGAACGTGAGGTGCTTGATGTACACATTGGGGATGAACGGCACCCAGGGCGAGCCCTCGCCGTCGACGTAGCCTTCCTTGAGAGCGTACTTGTCCCGCATTTTGTCCACGCGGGACTCAATCTGGATGTAATTGCTGATGACCTCGTCAGTCGTGGTCATACCGGACCCCTCTCGATGCTGGCGCCGACGACTCCGGCGGCGTGCCGTCCGGCCCGCCGACGAACCAGACCGTAATGCCGCTGCTCGCGCTGTCCTTGACTGTGAGCGCATAGATGCCTGACTCTGGGTGCACCGGTAACGGCCCATTGACGAAGCCGGTCCCGGCCGGTCACTGGAGGATCCCCGACGAGGTCGCGGCCATGCCAATCTGCTTCTCGACCGCAACGGTGGACAGGCGGTCCCAGCTGAGCTACTGGCGCGAGGTCGTCTGCGCGACCTTTGTCGGGCTCGACGTCGAACCGCTGCAGCGGGCGACGGCCGGATTCCGGGCCGAGGTCACGGCTCGCCGTCTCGGCGGGATGCAAGTGGCCACCGTCGTGTCCGAGCCCCATGCGGTCTTCCGGTCGCCGGCCCTGATCCGCAGCTCAGCCGACGATGACCTGTTTGTGAACCTCGCGGTCGGCGGCGGCGCTGTCGTGGCACAGGACGGACGCGAAGCGATTCTGCGCCCCGGTGACTTCGCTGTTTATGACAGCGCGCGGCCCTGCCGGATAGCGTGCCACGATCCGTTCCGGTTGCATGTCCTGAAGGTGCCGCGGGAGTTGTTCATGTCCCGCTGCCAGCTTCCGGCGGGTACCACCGCAACTGCGCTGCGGGGAGATCGCGGCGTGGGCGCGCTATTCACGTCCCTGCTGCTCAGCGTATCCGCGCACGCCGACGAGCTACCATCACAGGTCGGCGGGCAGGTTGGGGTCAGCGTGCTCGAGCTGCTCGCCACCGCCCTGGCCGAGCAGGCCGGCCGGGTCCGGCCGACGCTGCCACGGGAGGCCCAGCTGCTGCGGGCACAGCGTTATATCACCGACCACCTGGCTAACCCCGACCTGACGCCGCGGACAGTGGCCGAGGCCCTCGGCCTCTCCGTGCGGTATCTCCAACTGCTCTTCCAGGCGGAGCAGACATCGGTGTTCCGCTGGATCCTGGAGCGCCGGCTTGACCTTGCCGCCCGGCTGCTCACCGATCCGCGACAGCTCAGCCGGAGCATCACGAACATCGCTTTCGCAGCCGGTTTCAAGGACAGCGCGCACTTCTCCCGCGTCTTCAAGGATCGATATGGGCTTGGTCCCCGCGGCTATCGTCAGGACGCCCAAGCAGGTCCCGGACACTGACGTACGTGAGGGCTCTTGTCATGTATAGTCCGTCCCGCGGCGGCAGTGGTGCACTGGCTCAGTTGCCTCGATGGTGGTTTGAAACAAGACCCCCCGCCCTGACGCCGAGCGTAATAATAGCCTGCTAGCAGGCCACATGTGCGCTTCAAGCGGCAAGCTGCGAAGCGAACATGCCTGCCTGGCTTGTGCATTTACACATGGCTGCCAGAACGCACGCGGTGTAGATTTGTGCCTGTGGTGGCCAGGTTGCAGGCGTCGCGCCAGCCCTCCGTGGTACTGGACGAACATGCCGTCCAGCGTGAGAATTTCCTGCTCCGCGAATTGGTCACTGTATATCAGCGGCTGACCGGGCTCACCTTGCAGGACGCCGACGTGTCAACGGTCGTCCAATTGCTCGCCGAGCGGACCGCCGCGACGGTGGCGGTCGTCAGCCGCGGACTTGAGATCCTGGCCGCCGCTGCTCCCGATGTCACCCACGAGGACATTGCCGCGAGCGTCCGCGCGTACCTGCGGAACCCGGGACTGGGCGCGGTGCTCAACAACACGGCACAGACCCGACGACCACTCCGGCTGCCTGACGTCGGCGATTCCGTGCCCGTCATCGTGGCGCCGATCCTGGTCGGTGACGACGTCCCGGCGTACCTCATGACCTTCGGCCATGCCCAGCAGCCCGACGGCGGCGACATGAGTCTGCTCGTGACCGAACACGCAGCAACAATCTGCGGGGTGATACTAGGCCGAGAGCGCGTGGTGGCCGCCGCTGCCCGCCAGGTCCGCAACGATCTCGTCGAGGGTCTCCTGCTGGGTACCCGGGAGAACGGCGAGGTCGGACGGTGGGCTCGGCACCTCGGCTACGACTCCAGCCGGGACCACCGGATAGTCGCGGTGGCTATCCATGCCGGCGGCCCAGCACGTCCGGTGAGTAGCGTATCGACGCCGGCAAAGCCAGTGGCTGCCGCAGTCGATCACTTCTTCACGGCGCGGACGCCGGGTGTTATCACCTCCATTCGCGATGATGAGGTGGTCGTCGTGATCGCCGAGCCTGACGGCCACGCCGCGGCCGATGCAGACGCGAAATGGCTGAGCTCAGGCTGCCTCACCCGGATGCGCGATCTGTTCCCGGAGGCTGTCATCACCATCGGGATCGGTGGAGCCTGCCGCGACCCGGCGGAGATCGCCCGGTCCTACGGCCAGGCGCGGCGTACGATCGACGCCATCGTCCGCCTGGGACATCAGGGACAGGTGGTGGCATTCGAGGACCTCGGCATCCACCGGCTGCTGCTGCAGGTCCCTGACCTCACTGAGTTGCGGTCGTTTGCCACCGAGATACTAGGTGAGCTTGATCGGCAGGATCCTCAGCGGGGTGTCGAGCTGCTGACCACTCTGGCGTGTTACTTCCGGGAAAACAACAGCCCGCAGCGGACCGCGCGAAGTCTCTATCTGCACCCCAACACCGTCGCCTACCGCATCAGGCGGATCCAGGAGATCACCGGCCTGCGGCTTGACACCTATCGCGACCGGCTGATGGCGCAGGTGGCCATCGAAATCCTGGGCGCCGCCGAGGGCAGGCTGAACGTCCTGCCCGCTGCGAGCGCGGCGGGCTGTGCGCGCCGGATGACCGCGCTGCCCGCCGGCGGTGAACGAGGTGCCTGCGGACGACCGGCAGGACGCCGAAGCACAGCCGCCACAGCCGTCACAGGCTGATATAGGGACCGAGCTTGGCCAGCGGGTGCTGATCTGCGACGGCGCGATGGGCACGATGCTGCATGCGGGCTGCGATGCCGGCCGGGCGGCCATCGAGATGGCAGCCGAGTTGCTCGCCGAGGCCGGTCCGCTCGTGCAGGGCACGGTGCTGGCGCTACCTGGCACCGATCCGGCCGCGCTCGACCGGCTGCTGGACGCCGTGCCCTGACCGGACAATATTGTCAGGTCAGGGCGTTGTCTTCCGGCCACAACGAGGTGCGGCGGACGTTGTGGCTACGGATGTTGATCCGGATCCGGCCACCCGCGCATGCTGAAGCCGCGCACTAGTTGCGCTCGTCGCCCGGCCCGGCCGCATCCGGCCACCCGCGGCAGCCGACCGCTACGGAAGGGAGCGTGGGTGAGTACGCGAACCCACTCGCCGGTTCCGCAGTCCGGGCGACTCACCGCGGCGCCGCCGAGCCCGGTGCGGCCGCGCGTTCCGGCGCGTTCCATGTACAGGCTGCATCGCCTGCTGCAACCGAACGCCGGATACCGGCGGCTGGCCACCTGGCTGGAGGCGAGACGGTGGCGCAACCGCCTGTTCACGATCGTCGAGGAGCACGTCAAGGACGATATGTTCGGCTGCCGCATGTGTGGTCAGTGCGTCCTTCCCGTCACCGGCTATGCGTGCCCGATGACGTGCCCGAAGCAACTCAGGAACGGCCCGTGTGGCGGCGTCGGCCAGGACGGTAGCTGCGAGGTCTACCCGGCCACCAGATGCGTCTGGCTGGTCGCGTATGAGCGCGCCGAGAACGCGGGAAACGGCCGTGACCTCCTCCGGCTGCAACGCCCGATCGATCACCGGCGCTGGGGTCAGAGCTCCTGGATCAACTACTGGCAGGGCCGGGACGAGAGCCTGTGCACCGAGGATGACGGACTGGCCCGCACCGCGTCGATCAGTCCCGCCGGACTGCAGCGGCCGGGATGACGACCACATGATCCAGCTCGACAACCCGGGCCCCGCCGGAGCCGCGCTTCGCGGAACCAAACCCGTCCCTGGCCGGTTCCAGTCGGCCCTGGCCAGCGGAGCATTCACGGTGACGGCCGAGGTCGGGCCGCCGCGGGGCGCCGATGCGGAGGTGATCCGGCGCAAAGTGCAGCCGTTGCGGGACTGGGTCGCAGCAGTCAACGTCACTGACAACCAGAGTGCTGTCGTCCGGCTGGCGAGCTGGGCCGGCAGCCTGCTGACGCTCGCGATCGGGGTCGCGCCGATCATGCAGCTGACCTGCAGGGACCGTAACCGGATTGCACTGCAGTCCGAGTTGCTGTCGGCCGCGGCGATGGGCATACCCAACATCTTGATCATGACCGGCGACCACCCGCGCTTCGGCGACCACGCGGACGCCAAACCCGTGTTCGACCTGGACAGCGTTCAGCTGCTGTGGGCGGCTCGAACAATGCGCGATGACGGGCGGCTGCTGTCCGGCCGGGTGCTGGACCCGCCGCCCACGTGGTTCCTCGGCGCCGTCGAGAACCCGTTCGCGCCACCGGTGAACTTCCGCGCGGCCCGCCTGGGCAAGAAGGTCGCCGCCGGTGCGCAGTTCGTGCAGACGCAGTACGTCTTCGACGTCCCGGCGTTCGAGCGGTTTATGGCCCAGGCGCGGGACCTTGGGTTGCCCGGGCGATGCCATATCCTCGCCGGGGTCGGGCCGATCATGTCAGCGCGAGCGCTTTCGCACCTGCAGCACGCCGTGCCCGGCGTGCACGTCCCCGATGAGGTAGCCCGCAGGCTGCTGAGCGTTCCGGCCGAGCGCACGGCGGATGCGGGCGTCGCGCTCTGCGCGGAGACAATCGCGCGGCTCAGGCAGCTGCCCGGGGTGGCCGGCGTGCACGTCATGGCAGTCGGTAACGAGCAGCGCATTCCGGAGATACTGCAGCTGGCTGGCCTCAGCCCGGCACCGCCGGACTCCCCCTGCGCCGGCCTGGGAGGAAGCAGCGATACACCTTGATGTGCGGCCGGTCAGCCGGCTCCGCGGCGCCGAGCTCGAAGGCAAAGGAACGGAGAATTGAGCCCGACCCACGACGCCGGCTGGCGGGCCTGGCCAGCCCGGCCAGCTTGTCCGCGGCGTGCAGGTAGTCGGCCACGAGCACCAGCGTCACGGTGATGGAGAGCTCGGCCTGACCGCGGAACGGGTGATGCCGACGGCGCGCATGGCGTCCTCCGCGGCTTCGTGGTCTGCTGTCAGTGACCGGCGAAAGCCGCTGCGCCCTTCGGCGCGATCCCGAAGACGCGCTCGGCGTTCTGGTGGAAGATCTTGTGCTTGTCCTCGTCCGGTATCGGGGCGTCGTTCATGAACTCCACGGCGCCTTCGGTGACCTGGTACGGGTAGTCGATTGCCCACATGATGTTGTCGGCCCCGACGACTTCGATACAGAACCGCAGGGCCGGATGCCAGTTCATGCCGCTCGTCGTGATCATGAAGTTGCGCTTGAAGTACTCGCTGGGCTTGAGCTCCAGCTTCGGGCGGATGTTGTGCGAGCTGCGGACCGGGTGCATGTAATCCACGCGCCAGAGCCAGAACGGGATTCCCTCGCCCAGGTGGCCGAGAACTATCTGCAGGGCCGGGAAGCGGTCGAAGACGCCGCTGCAGATCAGCCGGATGCCGTGCAGCCCCGTCTCGGCCTGGAACCCGTAGATGCCGGTCTCCAGCCCGAATCGCTTGTACGGCAGCGCCATCTGCGCCGACGGTGAGCGCGGATGTATATAGATAGGTGCGCCGAGATCCGCCGCGGCCTCGAAGATGGGCCAGAATTTCTCATCGTCGAGATACTCATTGCGGGTGTGTGAGTTGATCACGACGCCGTTCAGCTTCAGGTCACCGATCGCGCGCTCGATCTCGGCCGCCGCCGCACCCGGATCCTGCGGCGCGATCGCCGCCAGGCCGGCGAATCTGCCCGGGTGCCTGGCTATGACCTCGGCCAGCCGGTCGTTCACCCCTGCCGCCAGGGCCGTTGCCCGGTCATTGTCCAGGGTCTGAACGCCTGGTGCAGTCAGCGAGAGCAGGTGCATGTCGACGCCGCAGTCGTCCATGATCTGCAGCCGCTCGTCCTCCAGGTCCAGCAGCTGCCGGCGAACCCGGAGCAGGCCCGGCAGATCCTGGCCGAACAGGAAGCTGAGGAAATCCTGATCGGGCTCGTCCGGCCCGGCCTCAGCTACCCACTGCTGCAGGGCAGCGAACACCTCCGGAACCGAGAACGCCTCCTCGACGGCGATCCGGCGGTATGACCGGGTGGAAGAATCGGCCACGTTCCCTCCTTAACCTGGATTTTCATGCGGAGCACGCTGCGGCCGCCTGGCGGCAGATCGAGAGCAGTTCGTCGACACCACGCAGCTGCAGGTGCGGCCGGCGCGCTTCGGGCAGCTGCCGGAACGAGTCGTCGTCGGCCAGGCCCGAGGTCACCGCTACCGCCAGCGCGCGACCGCGGTGCGCCATTGGCACCTCGAGCTCCGGGTCGTCGCCGACCACGGCCAGCTCGGCGGTGCGCACGCCGAGCCAGCTGCTCGCGGTGCGCAAGGCGTCGAGCGATGGCTTGCCGACCAGCTGCACGCGGCAGCCGGTTAGGCTCTTGACCATCGCCGAGATCGCGCGCGAGGTGCCGATCGCGCGGCCCTGCGCGGTCGCGAAGAACACCGACTGCGAGCAGCTATACAGCGCGGCCCCGGCCCACACGGCCTGGCAGGCCTGCTCCAGGGCGGGCAAGCTGAAGGCCGGATACCAGCCCGCCACAACGGCGTCCACCGCGTCGGGCCGCTCGCCAGGGAGCACCGGGACGACATCGAGACCCGCGTCCTGCAGCGGGCCGGTCAAACCCTCTCCGCCCAGCACCATGACCCGCCGGTGCCCGCGCCTGGTGAGGACAGCAGCCGCGCTGCTGGCGGGCGTGAGCACGGCGCCATCCGGCAGTTCGAAGCCGATTGAGCGCAGCGTCTGAACGTACTGCTGCGGTGTCTTGGTGGTCCCGTTGGTGAACACGGCGAACGGCAGTCCCTGGCCTTGCACCCAGCGGGTCAGCTCCAGTGCGCCGGGCAGCGGCGTCAGGCCGTGATTGTGCCGGTCGCCGAGCACTAGCGTGCCGTCCAGGTCGAAGACGAACCCGCGGACCGTCCCTAGCCGCCTGATGGAGTCGGCGTTCGCTCGCTGGCTCGCGCCCGCGGCAGGCGTGGCGGCGTGGTCAGGCACTCTGCGCTCCGGTCGGGTCACCGCCGCGCAGCTCCAGCCGGAAGCCCGGCTTGTCGATGCGTACCGCCGCTACCGGCGGCCGAGCACGGAGCGCGGTCAGCAACGCAAGCACCGGCTTGAGTTCCGGGTTGTAGTGCCGTTTCGCCGGGCCGGCCGCGATCATCGCGTCGACCTCGTCCGCGGGCATCGTCGCGCGCAGCAGGAATTCCTCGTCTGAGATGCCGGACGGCAGCTTCTTGCGCAGCTCGGCCGGCGAGGCAGGCGGCGGCGCGGCCATCAGTTCCCGCGCGCGCGGCCGGGACAGGATGCGGTCCTGCACCTCCGGGTCCACCGGCGCGGTCGGCCGGCCGAACTTGCCGAGAACGTAGTTGATGGCCTGGTCGGAGACGTTGCCGTACCGCTCGGCGCCGATCACGTTGTACAGGGCCTGCCCGCACACCATCTGCGGGAAGGGCGTGACCATAATCGGATAGCCCAGTTCCGCGCGGACCCGGCTCACCTCGGCCAGCACCGCGTCGAACTTCCCGGCCAGCCCGAGCTCGGCGAGCTGACGGCGCAGCGTCGTGACTACGCCGCCCGCCATCTGATGGCGCAGGAACGAGGCGTCATACTCCTGCGGGACGCCGGGCGGCAGCGACTCAGCCGCGGCCAGCCGGGTGAAGTAGCCGGCCGCTTGCGCCAGCAGCCGGCGGTCGACGCTGACTGTGTGCCCGAGTTCGGTGAGGTTGGCGACGATGCGCTCGGCGTTGGGCAGCGACGTGCCGTTGGCAAGCGGACCGCAGGCCACCTGGAGAGCCTGGACGCCCAGCTCAGCTGCCACCAGGTAGGTCAGCGGCGAAAGCCCGATGGTCGTGTGTGAGTGCAGCTCCAGCGGCAGCGGGCCAAGGCGTGCGCGCAGCGCAGGGAAGAGCGTGCGCGCTCGCTCGGGCGTCAGCAGGCCTGCCGGATCCTTCACGTAGACACGGTCGAAGTCCGGCGACGCCGCCATCTGGCCCGCCAGGCCCGCATAGAACTCGTCGTCGTGCACGGCACTGACCGTGAAGGTCAGCGCGCCGACGATCTCGGTGCCGCCAGCCGCGCGGATGTCGCGGGCGGTCTGCAGGATCGCGCTGATGTCGTGCATCGGGTCGAGCACGACGAAGCGCTCCATCCCGGCCACGACCAGCCGCTGGTAGGCGAGCCGGATCAGGTCGGGATGAACTGGTTCCCAGGAAATGAACCGCAGGCCAGACCCGATGAACTGGAGCGGCGTATGGGGCATCGCGGCGTGCGTCAGCCGGATCCGTTCCCACGGATCCTCCCGGTGCGTGCGCACCGCGACGCCCATGTGGGTGCTGGAGGTGAAGTCGATCGCCCGGAAGCCGGCCCGGTCCAGTACCGGGGCAATCTGCAGAATATGCGCGGTGGCCAGGCCGGTAGCTCCCCACAGGCTCTGGTTGCCGTCGCGAAGGGATACATCGATCAGCTCGATCTCAGCCATGACGGCCCCCGGTAGCTGACAACCGCCCGGCGGCCTGGTGACCAGTGCCCCGGCGCCGCAGGAACTGGTCGAGGTATCCGGTGTCCGGGCCACCCCTGGTGAAGGCTTCGGTGCCGAGCAACTGCGCGTGCATCGCGATCGTCGTGGCGACCCCGCCGATCTGGCAGCGGCCGAGCGCCGCCTGCATCCTGGCCAGCGCTTCCGGGCGGTCGCGGCCGCTGACGATCAGCTTGGCCAGCAGCGAGTCATACCAGGGCGGTACTTGCGAGCCGGCCTGGATGTGGGTGTCCACCCGGATCCCTGGACCGGCCGGGAACTCCGCCACCGTGATCAGGCCCGGACTGGGCCGGAAACTGTCGGTCCAGTCCTCGGCGTTGATCCGGCATTCGATCGCGTGCCCGGTCAGCTCGACGCTGCCCTGCTGGATCCGCAGCGAGTTGCCTTCCGCGATCCAGATCTGCTCGGCGACCAGGTCGAGTCCGGAGATGGCCTCGGTGACAGGATGCTCCACCTGGATCCGCGCATTCACCTCCAGGAAGTAGAAGGCATCGCGTTCGCAGTCGACCAGGAACTCCACGGTGCCAAGCCCCCGGTAGCGCAGGTGCTCCCCCAGGGCGACTGCTGCCTGCCGTAGCTGCGCGCGCAGCTGCGGGGCGAGCAGCGGCGCCGGGGCCTCCTCGACGAGTTTCTGGTAGCGGCGCTGCACCGAGCAGTCCCGGTCGCCGAGATGAATGACGCGCTGGCCGTCGCCGAGCAACTGCACCTCGACGTGGCGGCCCGAGGTGACGTAACGCTCAAGGTAGACCCGCTCATCACCGAAGGCGGCCCCGGCCTCGGCCATCGCCACGCTCAGCGTTTCGGCCAGCCCGGCGGGCTCGCGCACCGGCCGCAGGCCGCGGCCGCCACCGCCAGAGACTGCCTTGACCAGGACCGGCCAGCCAGTCCTGGCGGCCAGGTCGATCGCTTGCTGCTCACCGGTTACCTCGCCTCCGGGCAGCACCGGAAGGCCGGCCGCCGTCGCGTGCCGCCGGGCCGAAACCTTGTCGCCGACTGCCTCGAGCTGCCCGGCGGTCGGGCCGATGAAGATGATCCCGGCCGCATCGCAGACTGTCGCGAGCCGCGGATTCTCGGATAGGAATCCGTATCCGGGATGGATCGCGTCGACCCGGGCCGCAATCGCGGCGCGGACGACAGCATCGATGTCAAGATAGCTGGCGGCTGGCGCAGCCGGACCGAGGCGGATCACCGCGTCAGCAAGCCGGGCAGGCAGGCTGTCGCGGTCGGCGTCGGACACCGCGAGCACGGTCTCGATGCCGAGCAGCCGGCAGGTGCGCAGGATGCGTACGGCGATCTCGCCTCTGTTGGCGATGAGAATGCGGCGCAGGAGTGCCATTACCGGTCCGCCCTGATCCGCATCAGCACGGTGTCCTGCTCCGCGAACTGCGCGTTGGCGAGCAGGATCTCCGTCACCGTGCCGCTGACGCCTGCTGTCACCGAGTTCATCAGCTTCATCGTCTCGATGATGCAGACGACCGTATCCGGCCTGACCAGGCTGCCGACGGCGACGAACGGCGGCGCGCCCGGCCTCGGGGCCCGGTAGAACGTGCCCAGCAGCGGCGCGCGCACATCGGTGAGCCCGGCGCCGGCCGGGCTCACCGCGGCCGGCCGCCGCGGCCCGGCTGCCGCTCCCCCGCTCGATGCTGGCTCGGCCGGGCCTGCCGGGGCGCCGGCGTCAGCCGCTAGCGCGGGCGGCACCAGTATCTCCAGCGCCTGCGTCCAGTCGCCGTTTCCGGCCCGGCGCAGACTCAGCCTGAACCTGGCTGTCTCCAGGGACAGTTCGCCGAATGGCAGGCTGTCGAGAACGTGCAGGATGTCCTGCACGTCCTCGTTGGTCAGGTCCACATCAGCGCTCCGGCCTGGCGATCGGGACGACGCGGCTGAGCTGCTCGAACACATGGTCAGCTGGCCGCGCCTTCGGAGTTGCGACCGGCCCGCTGCCGCGGCCTGACCAGACCGTCTCGGGCCGGCTCTGCAGCAGCACGATCCGGTCGCCGCCGCCGCTGCTGCCGGTCAGCGCCCACTCGATGTCCTGCGGGGTGCCGTAATGGCGCTCCACCAGCTTTCCGACCCGCGCCAGGGCCCGGACCTGGTCATCGTCGAGGCATGCCTGTTCCCGCAGGTGCTCGGGCACGTCCGCGGGGACTGTTCCCGAGCCGGCCGGGTTCAGCTGGTGCAGCCGGAGCTTGGCCGACACGGTGCGCCGGACGATCTCTCCGGTGACCTTGCTGACAACATAGGAGTCCGGCGTGACCTCGCCGCTGACGAGCACAGAGCCCAGACCCCAGCTGCCCTCGATGGCGATGACCGAGCGGTCGCCGGTTGTCGGGCTGCAGGTGAACATGACCCCCGCACAGCGTGGCTCGACCATGCGCTGCACGACGACACCCATCGCCAGCGCCTGCTCACCGATGCGCTGCTGCCGCCGGTAACTTACCGACTCGGCGTTATACAGGCTCGCCCAGCATTTGCGCACGTGATCCAGAACTGACTGCTCACCCGCAACCCACAGGTAGGTGTCCTGCAGGCCGGCGAAGCTCGCGCCGCCGCTGTCCTCGCCCGTCGCGCTTGACCGGATGGCGACGGGGCTATCGCGGCCGTGATCCTGGCTGTCGGCAAGCGCGCGGTAACTGGCGCTGATGGCTTCGGCGATGTCGGCGGGCAACGGGGCAGCCGCGATGCGTTCCCGGATCCGCGCGGTAACCTGCGCGATCACGGCACCGTCAGCAGCCGGCAGCTGCTCAATCTCAGTGCTGACCGCCCCGGCCGGGTCGACGGCCCGGATCGCGCGCTCGAATGCCCGCGCCGTGACGATGAACCCGGCCGGGACCGTCAGGCCCGCCCGGCTGAGCTCACCAAGGCTCGCGCCCTTCCCCCCGACAACCGGCCGGTCGTCGAGGCCGACGTCGCCGATCGGGCGGACCAGGTCCTGGGTTGCCATCGCTATGTCCGCCGGTCACTGCAGGACAGTGACGACTCCGCGGTCCCCGTCAACCCGCACGATCTGGCCGGTCTTGATGAGCTTGCTGGCATGCCCGGTGCCGACGACGGCCGGCATGCCGTACTCGCGGGCCACGATGGCGGCGTGCGACATCGTCCCGCCGATGTCGGACACGGCCGCCTTGATCTTGCCGAATATGGGCGCCCAGCTCGGCGCCGTCACCGCGCAGACCAGGATCTCGCCGTCCTTGATCAGGCCGATCTCGTTGACGCTGCGCAGCACCCTGGCGACGCCCTCGACGACGCCCGGCGACGCCGCATAGCCGTGTATCACCTGGCCGTCGCTGTCTTCAGCCGCGGCCCACATCGCCAGCGTCTCCGCTGTCACTCCCCATAGCATCCGGACCGCCGGGTCGTTCAGCGCCTCGGGTACCGGGCCGATGGCCGGCGGCGGCGGCCAGCCTTTGAGCACCTCAAGCATTCGCCTGCGCTCGGCGATGATCGGGCCGAAGTGGGCCGCGCCGAGGGTCGGCGCGCCCGCGGCCCAGGCCAGCATCACGTCCGACAACGCCTGGTCGACCTCGGTGTGGTGCAGGTGGAAGATGTCCTCGACGTCGGCCAGCACGCCCTGCCGTACCAGCAGTTCGCCGAAGTCGCGGATCTTGGCGAAGAACCGCGTGGTGAACCAGTGCTCGCAGTAGAACTTGTGGTCTTCCACGTACGGGAAGACGAGCCGTGCCAGGCCGAGCATCTGGTCAAAGGCCGCGCGTTCTTCGTCGCTGGACAGCAGACCGCGGTACTCGCCGACGATCTGCTCGCGCTCGGTCCTGAGTTGCTCGGTCGGCCGGCTCAGCGGGACCCCTTCGCGTACCAGCCGCATATAGCGGGGCAGCGCCGCGAACGGCACGGTGAGGTCCTCGTTCCAGCTGCGGTGGTGATGGTAGAAACCGTCGCCGGTCGACACGTTGAACCACGGATCGCGGGCTCCCTCGAAAGCGGCAAGCCAGCGCTGGCCGGCCGCGCCGCGCCCCGCCAGCGCCGTCAGCACCTCCGCCGGCGCGCGGCCGTCCGCGAACTCATCGTCGACCGCGGTCTCGACGGCGAGCCTGGCCAGCTGCCTGAGCTCGTCGTCTGGCCGGTACATGACCACGTCAATGCCCGCGACCATCCGGGCCACGGCCTGGTCGCCGATCTCGGGGAATGCCTTCTTGCAGAACTCGAAGAAGACCACGTAAGCGCCGTACCCGAGCATCAGGAACTCGGTGTGGTAGTGCCACATTTTCGAGTACAGATCCAGGCACCGGTGGTAGTTCTCGCGCACGTAGTGGTTCTGCGCGATCCCTGTCGCGCTGGTCACCACCTCAGCGTCGTCGATCTCGGGCAGCTCAGGCACCTTGATGGCATCGATCTCGCCGATGAGGGCGGTCATCTTGGCTTTCCAGGCGGTGAAGAGATGATCCCAGTTCTCGTAGTAATAGCCGGCCCGCTCCTGGAAGACCGCGAGCCTGCGCTCGATCTCGGCCGGATCGGTGACGGGGATCGCGGTGATATAGACACGCCCGTTGAGTATCCGGTGCTCGATTCCGAGCGTGGTCGGGAACGAGAACACCCTTGCGGTGTTCGCACCGATCGCGCCGTACGGGATCTCACAGGTCACCGTGTCGAATGCGGGCAGCGGCTCGGGAAAGTGCATCGCGTTGTGGAACCAGAACCGCCCGTCGTCCTCCGGCTGGAACCTGGTGAAGTACTGGTACATCGACCGCCATCCCTCGGCGCCCGGCACGTCGGCAATCTGCGAGGGGAGCGGGAAGCCGAAGCCGTTTCCGTCCATGGGAGCCTCCAGGTGAGGGGATGTCCGCAGCCGCGGCAGAGCGGTCAGCCGATCGGATATTTCTGCTGCGTGGCCGCATACCTGACGTAGAAGTCGAGCGAGCTAGGATTTGCCATCGCGTTGCGGTTGGCGGCTTCGTCGGCCGGCACGCCGAGCAAAATCCTTCGCACCGGTACCTCCATCTTCTTGCCGGTCAGCGTGACCGGGATCGCCGGAACCTGAACGATCAGGTCCGGCACGTGCCGGGGCGTGCACTCGCGCCGCAGCCGCTCGGAGATCTTCTGCTCAAGCGCCGCGTCGAGGACGAGTTCGTCGGCGAGCTTGACGAAGAGCGGCATGAAGAACTTCCCGCCGTCCAGGTCGAGGTTCACGATGATCGCGTCTTCTACTTCCCCGATCGTGGCGAGCGTGCGGTATATCTCAGCAGTGCCGATCCGCACGCCTTGCCGGTTCAGCGTGGCGTCGGAGCGGCCGAGCACGAAGCAGCCGCCGCGGGAGTTGACCCGGAAGAAGTCGCCATGCCGCCAGACTCCGGGGAACTCCGCGAAGTAGGACTCCTGGTATCGCGACCCGTCGGCGTCGCCCCACAGGCCGACCGGCATCGACGGCATCGGCGCGGTGACGACGAGTTCGCCCACCTCGTCCACGACACTCTCGCCGCGCTCGCTGAACGCACGCGCGTCGACGCCCAGGTGGCGGGCCTGGATCTCGCCGGCATAGACCGGCGCGGTCGGCATACCGCCGACGAAGCCGGTGCACACGTCGGTGCCGCCGCTGCCCGTGCACACCCAGACGTCCTGCTTGACGTTGCGGTAGAACCAGGCTGTGCACTCGGCCGACACCGGCGAGCCGGACGGCATGATCGCGCGCAGGGCGGGAAACTCGTACTGCTGCCTCGGCACGAAGCCCGCCTGAGACATCATCTCCACGAAGGCAGGGCTGGCGCCGAAGAACGCCACCCGGCAGTCCTGCGCCAGCCGCCACAGCGTTTCCGGCCCCGGGTAGGTTGGGCTGCCGTCATACAGCACCGGGCACACGCCCAGCAGCAGTGAGCTGACCAGGAAGTTCCACATCATCCAGCCAGTGGTGGTGAAGAAGAACATCCGGTCGCCGAGCCGGAGGTCCATGTGCAGGGTCTGCAGCTTCAGCTGCTCGATCAAGATCCCGCCGTGGCCGTGCACGATCGCCTTGGGCAGCCCGGTCGTACCCGACGAGAACAAGATCCACAGCGGGTGGCCGAACGGAACCTGCTCGAACTCGAACTGCGCGGCGGGCACTGGCGGGTGGTCGAGCGCCTGAACCCAGGTCAGCGCGCCGGCCGGCGGTGCGGTACCAGCAGACGGATCGAGGTAGGGCAGCCAGATCACCCGCTCGAGGCTGTCCAGGCCGCCGATGATCTGCCGTAGCTCGTCGGTGCGGTCGAACCGCTTGCCGCCGTACTTATAGCCGTCGGCGCAGAACAGGACCTTCGGTGTGAGCTGGCGGAACCGGTCGAGCACTCCCCGCCAGCCGAAGTCCGGCGAGCAGCTCGCCCAGATCGCGCCGATGCTCGTGGTGGCCAGCATCGCGATGACGGCGTGCGGGATGTTGGGCAGGCAGGACGCGACCCGGTCGCCTGGCCGCACGCCCATGGCGCGCAGCTGGGTGCCAAGAATCCGTACCTGGCCGGCCAGCTCGGCCCAGTCCATGCTGACCGCTGGCGCGGACTCGCTCACCGACAGCAGGGCGGTCTCGCCTGGACGCTCGCGCCGCAGAATGTGCTGCGCATAGTTGAGCCGGGTGCCGGGGAACCACTCGGCACCCGGCATCTGGCGGCGGCCGAGCACGCGCTCTGACGGCGCCGAGCAGGTGATGCCGGTATAGTCCCAGATTGCCTGCCAGAAGCCGTCGAGATCGGTGACCGACCACCGCCAGAGCGCGTCATAGCTGTCGAAGGCGTGGCCGCGGTCAGCGAGCCAGGTCCGGAAGGCGGTCAGGTTAGCGTCTGCCACCTGCGCGGCGCTTGGCGTCCATAGCAGGCTGCCCTCGCGAACTGGCACGGTCATGCCCGGCCCTCTCTGCACGTGGCCTTCGGCCGCAGAAGCCTGATCCAGTTCCCCGGACGCATCGTTGCATTACATGGCTGACGGTCGCATAGGCCAGCGCCGCCGGGCAATGACACTTTCACTGGGTGAAAGTGCTCAGCACCGCGAGTTGACGCGGCCCGCGCGGCCCCAGCGAATCAGGCGAAAACAATCGTCTTGTTCCGGTGCACGATGATCCGGTCGTCCAGTTGCCACCCTGAGAAATCCTTCGGGCGAGAGGCCCCGAATCATAGCGAGCCCCAGACCTCCTCCGCGGTCTGGACGATCAGGGCGAGCTTGTCCCACTGCTGCTGCGGCGTCAGGTCGTTGCCTTCCTTGGTGGAGGAGAAGCCGCACTGTGGTGACAGGCAAAGCTGACCGACGTCGACGAACCGGCAGGCTTCGTCGATCCGCCGCTTCAGGTCGTCCTTGCTCTCGAGCTCGCCGCGCTTGCTCGTGACCAGCCCGAGCACGACCCGCTTGCCCTCCGGCACGAACCGCAGCGGCTCGAAGCCACCGGAGCGCTCGTCGTCCCACTCACAGAAGAACCCGTCCACCTCGAGACGGTTGAACAGCGCATCCGCCACGAACTCGTAGCCGCCCTCGGCCGCCCACATGCTCTGATTGTTGCCGCGGCACATGTGTGTCGTGACCGCGAGGTCAGCCGGCCGTCCGGCCAGCGCGAAGTTGATGTTCTCGATGTAGCGCTCGTGCTGGTGCTCCGGGTCGCCGCCGATCTCAGCGACGTGCTGGCGCTGCGCCGGGTCGTTCATGTAGGCCAGGCTGGTGTCGTCCAGTTGGAGATAGCGGCAGCCGAGATCGTAGAGCCGCCGCACCTCTTCCGCATAAGCTGCGGCCAGGTCGGCCCAGAATTGGTCCAGGTCGGGGTACACCGACGCATCGATGGCCGACCGTCCGCCGCGGTAGTGCACCATGCTCAGCGAGGGAATGGTCAGCTTCGGTACCGCGGTGGTGGCCGTGTCGCGCAGGAAGCCGAAGGCCTCGCCGAAGATCGTCTGCTTGAGCGTCACCGGCGCCACGACATGCGCCGACGGCGGCGCCCAGTCATAGTTCCGCTGCTCGTTGTGGAAGGCCACCCTGATGGTGTCGTCCTGGACCTTCTTGATGCCGCCAAGCTGGTAAATAAAGTCCATATGCCAGGACTCGCGGCGCAGCTCGCCGTCGGTTGCCGCGCGGAGCCCGACCTCCTGCTGCATCCGGACAACCTCGCGGATGGCGGCGTCCTCGACCGCCCGGAGCTCGCCTGCGCCGATCCGGCCGGCCGCGAAGTCGTCCCTGGCGCGCAGCAGCTCAGGCGGCCGCAGCAAGCTGCCGACGTGGTCGGCGCGGAAGGGCGGCCGTCCGGCGGACTGTGCCGGGCTGGCTGCGGCGTGCGGCCCGATGCTGTGCGTCTCTGTCATACCGACCTTCTCCTCATGAGGTTTCCGCTACCTTGCTGGCCACCACGGGCGTGCCAGCTGCATCCGGCTGCTCGCTGGCTGCGGCCGGCGGCCGGCCGCTCGACAGCGGGAAATGACAGGCGACCAGGTGCCCGTCACCGAGCGCGCGCAACTCCGGCACCTCGCCCGCACATAGCTCCTGCGCCCGCGGGCACCGGGTGCGGAACCGGCAGCCGCTCGGCGGGTCCAGCGGCGACGGCAGCTCCCCGCTGATGACGCTGCGGGCGTCCCGCTTCCCGGCTGGCGGGACGGGAGTCGGAATGGAGTCCAGCAACGCCAGGGTGTAGGGATGCAACGGCTGGCGATAGATATCCCGGACCGGGCCGATCTCGCACAGCTTCCCGAGGTACATGACCGCCACCCGGTCGCTCACCTGCTTGACCAGCGCCAGGTCGTGAGCGATGAAGAGATACGACAGGCCCAGGTCAGTGCGCAGCTTCTCGAACAGGTTGAGTACCTGCGCCTGCACCAGCACGTCGAGCGACGAGACGGGCTCGTCGCACAGGATTAGCTTGGGCTCCAGCGCTAGTGCCCTGGCGACCGCCACTCGCTGGCACTGACCGCCGGAGAGCTCGCGCGGGCGTGCGCTGCCGTAGCGGGCGGCGTCGAGCCCCACCCGCTCGAGCAGCGAGCCCACCTTCTCGTGGCGTTCGGAGCGGGTGCCAACCCCGTAGGCGATGAGCGGCTCCTCGACGATCCGGGACGCCGTCCATCTCGGGTCCAGGGACGAGAACGGATCCTGGAACACCATCTGCAGGTTGCGCCGCACCGACTTCAGGGCACGGTAGGGCAGGCGCACGAGATCCTGTCCGTCGAAGATCACTTCACCGTGCTTCGGGCGCGGCGCCTGGATCACCGATCGGGCCAGGGTGGACTTCCCCGATCCCGTCTCGCCGACGATCCCGAGCGTCTCGCCGGCGTGCAGCTTGAAGGACACGTCGGATACAGCCTGAAGCACGCCGCCCTTCGCCCCGCCATAGTCGCGCAGCACGAACTCCTGGACCAGGTGACGGACCTCAAGCAGGACGTCATCGCCGGCCGGCGAGGGAACGCCGGCCCCGTTCACTGTCGCTGTCATCGCGGAGCCCCCCTCCCGCACGGATGCCAGCATGCCCACCAGCGGCCCGGCTCGTGTTCCGCGAGGCGAGGAGGCTGCTCCCGGCAGTCCTGCTGTACGCCAGGGCAGCGCGGCGCGAACGGGCATCCGAGCGGGATCGCCGACAAGTCTGGCGGCCGCCCGCCGACGACCGGAAGCAGCACGTGCGGCTCTAGCTCGATCCGCGGCATGGCGTCGAGCAGTGCCTGCGTATAGGGCATCCGGACGTCACCGAAGAGCTCCCCCGCAGGCGCCCGCTCGACCACCTGGCCGGCGTACATCACGATGATGTCCTCAGCGTAGCTAGCGGCCAGCCCGAGGTCATGGCTGATCATCACCAGCGCGGTACCAGTCTGGCTTTGCAGGTCAAGGAGGAGATCCATTATCTGTGCCTGAGTCGTCACGTCGAGCGCAGTGGTCGCCTCATCCGCGATCAGCACGTCCGGCCCGCAGGCCAGCGCGATGGCAATGACGACGCGCTGGCGCATCCCGCCGGAGAGCTGGTGCGGATACTCGTGAAAACGCCGCTCCGGCGCGGGCACGCGCACCATCCGGAGCAGCTCGACGGCGCGCTCATGCGCCTGCTCGCGGTCCAGCAGCAGGTGGCACCGGACCACCTCGGTGATCTGGGTGCCGACCCGCATCGTCGGGTTCAGCGACCGTTCCGGATTCTGGAAGACCATCGCCACATTGCGGCCCCGGTAAGCACGCAAGTCATGCTCACTGCGGCCGACCAGTTGCTCCCCCTTGAACCGGATCGAGCCAGAAACGTGCGCAGAATCCGGCAGCAGGCCCATCACCGCCAGAGCGCTGACGGTCTTGCCCGAACCGGATTCTCCGATGATGGCCAGCGTCTGGCCTCGCCCGATGCTGAAGCTGATGCCCTGCACCGCATATACCCTGCCGCGCCGGCCGTGGAAGGTGACATGCAAGTCCGAGACGTCGAGCAGCGGGCTGGAGTCCGTCCGGGCTTCAGGCAGCCCGACGGCACTGGCCAGCGCGGCCGAGTCCGCCGTCGTCCCCGCTGCGGCTGGCCGGCGACCTCGGTCGCGCAGCAGCCCGGCCATCAGCGCACCCCCCAGCGCGCTCGCAGCCCGTCTCCGAGCAGGTTCAGGCAGAGCACGCTCACCAGCAGGAAGATGCTCGGCACTAGCACGAAGCGCGGGTAGACCGACATGAACGACTGGCCGGCTGCGATCATGTTGCCCCAGCTCGGGCCCGGCGGCGGGATGCCGTAGCCGAGGAAGTCGAGCGCGCCCTCCAGGATTATCGTGATTCCGGCGCCGAGCAGGCTGAACGTCAGCAGCTGCGGCAGCATGTTGGGGACGAGGTGCAGGAGCTGGATGCGCCAGGCCCGGCTGCCGGACAGCCGGGCTGCGACGACGAACGGCTGGTCGCGCAGGCGCAGCGTCGCGGCCCTGGCAACCCTGCCGAAGGCCGGGATACTGAAGGCGGACAGCGCCCAGATCACGTGCGTCTCGCTGGGGCCGAGGCTGTCGGAGATCGCGAGGACGAGGACGAGCGAGGGAAAGGCGATGAACACGTCGAGGATCCGCATCAGGACCGCCTCGAGCCAGCCGCCGCGGTACGCGGCGAGCATCCCGAACAGCCCGCCGATCACCAGGCCAATGACCTGGACGGCGGCGGCGACCTCGAATGAGACCCGGCCGCCGTACAGGATCCTCGACATGACATCGTCGCCGACCGTGTCCGTACCGAGGATGTGACCCGGCGACCACAGCGGCAGGTTGGTAGTGAGCAGCGACCCGCCGATCGGCTTGGGCACCGGGTAGACCAGCGGCCAGATGAAGCAGAAGAAGAGCAGTGCCGCCAGCACGGCGCCGGGAATCGTGATCTCTGCCGAGCGGAGCCAGCCGCCCGACGCCCGTCCGGCCGCCTCGGACTCCGGCCCCGCCGGTACTGGCGTGGTCAGGATGTCAGCTGCGGGAACGGACATGGCGGATCCTTGGGTCGAGCACACCGTAGAGCAGGTCGGTGGCAAGGTTGGCCAGGACGACGACAGCGCCGAACACGAGCACGATTCCCTCGACGACCGGGACGTCCCTGTTGCTGATCGCCTGGAGTAGCTCGTAACCGATGCCGGGCAGCGAGAAGATCTGCTCCACGATGACCGTCGACCCGATGAGCGTGGCGAGGTTCAGGCCGATGACCGTAAGCAGTCCGATAAAGGAATTCCGCAGGGCGTGCTGGGTCAGTACCCGCCAGGGCCCGAGGCCCTTGGCCCTGGCCGTCACTATGTAGTCCTCGGACTGCATCTGCTCGAGCAGGTCTGCCCGCAGGAACCTGGTGTAGAAGGCCGCCAGCGGCAGCGCGACGACGATCGCCGGCAGGGTCAGGTCCTTGAGATTTCCCGCTATCCCGGCGCCGATCGACTGGTAGCCGATCGCGGGGAAGATCGGTATGTCGACGGCGAAGAACAGGACAAGCAGCAGGCCCAGCACGTACGGCGCGATCGAGATGCCGCACATGCTGAGCACCATGCAGAGCCGGTCGGTCAGGCCCCGCGGCCGGTGCGCACACAGCACCGCCAGCGGGATCGACACTACGAAGGTGATGACCAGTGCGTAGGCCACCAGCTCGAGGGTGACCGGGAGGCGCTGCTCCAGGACCGACGCGACCGTCTGCGGGCTGGCGAGCGAGCTGCCCAGGTTGCCGTGCACCACACCGCCGAGCCAGTGCCCGTAGCGGACCCACAGCGGTTCATTGAGGTGCAGCTTGATGCTGAAGGCCCGGATCTCGGCCGGGGTGGCGTTGATGCCGAGGAGGGCCGAGGCGGCGTCACCGGGCAGCGCGTTGAGGGTAAGGAACGTCAGGAATGTCACGCCCCACAGGACGGGAATGGCCGACAGCAGCCGACGGCCGCTCAACCGCAGTGCCGGAGAGCTGGCCAGGCGGCGCGCCCGCGCGCCGCCCGGCCAGCGAGCCGGCTGAACGGTAACCGATGCGTTCATGTCAGCAGCGATCTCACCCTCATCCGCTGTTGTACACGTATTGCCACAGCACCTCCGGGTTGACGTCGGTCACGGGGATGGGCGTCGTCAGGCCGGGTCCGCCTACGCCCTTGACGGCGATGTTGTAGCTGGCGATCGGGAACAGGAACGGCCCGTAGGCGTTCTGGGCAATGTAGGCGGCCACCGCGGCGTAGTCAGTCTTCCGCGTGGCGCTGTTGATCGTCGCCGCCGCGGCGTTCAGCAAGCCGTCGAGCTTCGGGTCGTGCACGCCGCTGAACGGCGAGGTGGATGCGAACCGGAATGCGACGCCCACGCCGGTGCCCGGGTCGTAGGCGCCCGCGGTCTGCAGCATCGCCTGCCACTTGCCCTGGGTGAAGGCGCCGATAAGGCCGGTCAGGTCGAAGTCACTGAGATTGACCTTCATGCCGGCTGCCTGCCACTCGGTCTGGACAGCCTCGTTCAGCGAGATGGCAGTAGGCACGTTGATGGTGCCGAGACTGAAGCTCAGACCGCCGAGCTGCTTGACCAGCGCCTTGGCCTTCGCCAGGTCGTAGCCGATGTAGCCCGTCACGGTGTGCTGGTAGAACAGGCCAGCCGGCGCCGTAAACGACTCACCGGGCGGGTAGGTGTCCTGGAACAGGCCCTTGTCCAGCAGCGCCGCGTCGGTCGCATAGTAGATCGCCTCCCGCGCCAGCTTGTTGTTGAACGGGGCAATCTTCGTGTTGAGCTGGATGTCGTACGGAGACGTGGATGGCTCCGCCGTCGTCTGGAACTTCGCCTTGAAAGCGCTCACCAGCTGTGGCGTCGACATTCCCTCGTAGGCCTGGCCCGAGCCAGCTTCCATAGCCGTCAGCGCTTGCTGGTCGCCCGCCACCGACTTGAAGGTCAGGTTGTGCAGGTAGGGCAGGCCGTTCTGCCAGTAGGCCGGGTTCTTCGCCAGCACCAGCTCGGAGTCCGGCGTGTCGCTGACCACGGTGAACGGGCCGGCCCCGACGGGCTTCAGGGCGAACGCCTTCGCACCGAGCTTCTTGATCGCGGTCGGCGAGGCGATCCAGTTGAACACGTTGCCCTGCAGGGCGTTGATGAACGGCGCGTCGACGTAGGACAGCGTGAGGGAGACGCTGTAGGGCCCCGTCATGGTGATTGTGGGGGGGCTGAGGAAGACCGGCTTGCAGGTGCAGGTCGCCGCCAGGTCGCGCTTCCAGTTGTAGACAACCGCGGCCGCGTTAAACGGGGTCCCGTCGGAGAACTTCACGCCGTGGCGGAGCGTGATGTTCACAGTCTTGCCCCCGTTGGCGAAGCTGTAGCCGGTGGCCAGGTCCCCCACCGTCTTGCCGCCGGCCTCCAGCTGGAACAGCTCACCAAAGATGGCGTCCATGTAGCTCTGGTTCGCCGCGCCGTCGGTGTCGGTGGCTGGGTCCAGGCCTGGCCAGTTGCCCGCGTAGCCGGAGCCCTCGAGCACGGTGAGCGAGCCGCCGTGTTTCGGCCCCGAGGTTGCGGGCGATGCTGGGCTCTTCGACGCCCCGCAGCCGGCCAGGATGACCGCCACTACCGTCGCGATGATGACAGACGACACTCGCAAGGCAGACAGCCTGACGTTGCGTCTCGGATACGCATGTGGTCTCACGTCGATGCTCCCGCCATAGAGATACTCCCGTTACGGACCGGCGGCTGCGCAGGCCAGCGCCGCCTGGCCCAGGCGGCGCGGCTCGGCAGACTTCAGTGCAGTGCCTTGCCTCAGTGATGACGCGCCCAGCTTCGGCGACTCGCCCCACGTGCGTCCACAACGCTTCCGCCGGGCGAAAGGGAGATGCCGGCTCGCGGGTGCCCCTCGGTGATACCTGGCCGCGGCCGTGTCCTGCCGTAGCCGCACCTGCGTCGTGCACCGAAAGCTCGCCTCATGGTTTCGGCGGGCTTTGGTCCAAATCACATAGTTCTTGCAGAACCAGGCATCGCGTGCCAGCATAATTTCAGCCGTGTTAACTGCTCTCAGCGCTCCCTGGCTGGACGCTGGCGAGCTGTCGGCCTGGGCACATAGCGCTAAGGGCGAAGGTGCAGCATGCCGGAACTGCTCGATGCCTCAGCGGAGGCGAACGCGCAGACTCCTCGCACCAACGCGGCCGGCCGACTGCTGGCGGTGCTTGACGCTTTCGGGCCGCGAAACCGCGCGCTCTCCCTGAGCGAGATATCGCGGCGCTCGGGGCTGAGCCTCTCCACTGCTCACCGGCTGGTCCACGAGCTGGTTAGCTGGGGTGCGCTGGAGCGGGATCCGAACGGGTGCTACTCGATCGGCGTGCGCCTGCTGGAACTGGCGGCCCTGGCGCCACGCGGGCTTGACCTGCGGGAGGCGGCGTTCCCCTGCCTGGACCAGCTGCATCACCGCACCCGCGGCAACGTGCATCTCGGCGTGCGCGACGGCATGGAGGTTGTCTACGTCGAGGCGATCCGCGCCTGTGCCACTCACCCGACCAACGGCAAGGCGGGCGACCGCTGGCCACTGCACGCCACCGGCACCGGCCTGGTCCTGCTGGCGTTTGCCGACCGCGAGCTGCAGGAGGCGGCAATGCGGCGCCCGCTGGAGCGGTACACGCGGCTGACCGTCACCGACCCGGCGCAGCTGCGACGAAAGCTTGCCCAGGTCAGGCAGTCGGGTTATGCCGTCGCGGTCGGCCAGATCACGCTGCCAGATCTGGTCGTGGCGGTGCCCGTGCATGACCCGTTCGGCGGTCTGGCCGCAGCCATCAGCGTGGTGGTCGAGGCCGCGCGAGCCAGGCCTCAGGCCCTGGCCAGGATGCTGACCGACGCGTCCACGGAGATCACCCGCAGGCTGGCGGCGCAGTCCGAGCGGCCGCTGGCCAGCGGAGCGCACCGGCATACCGGATTCGCGCCGGTAGCACCGGCGACGTCTGGCCGCGTCAGCGCACCGGTTTGATCCCCAGCCAGCGGAACGCGTTGTTCCAGGTGATGTCGTCCAGCGCGGCCGGCGGCAGTTCCAGCGAGCGAAGCGTCCGCCCAGCCGGGTCCTCGCGCGGCATCGCCGGGAAGTCGGAGCCGACGAGCAGCCGGTCCGGGCCGAGATAGTCGACGAGGAAGCGCAGCGCCCGGCGATCGAACACCAGCGTGTCGTAATAGAAACGGCGGGCGAACTCCAGCGGCGACGGGCCGTCGTCGGGCATGGGCGCCCGCTCCGGCACCCTCGGCTCCTCGTTCCAGCTGCCGCTCCAGAAGTACTGGGCGCGCGGCAGCATGAGCGGGAAGCCGCCGGCCGCGTGGCTGAAGGCGATCCGCAGCTCCGGGCACTTGGCCGCCGTGCCGCCGGCGATGAGCGACGCGGCCGCCAGCGCGCCCTCGATCCCCACCACGTACGTCCCCGCCGCCTTGGGCGGCAGCCGGTCGGTCGCGGCCGGCATGGCGTGCACGAAGACCGCCAGGCCCAGCCGGGCAGCCTCGGTGAAGAACGGCAGGAACCGCTCGGCGCCGATCGAGGCACCGAGCACGTTCGAGGCAATCTCCACGCCGGCCAGGCCCAGATCACCGATCGCGGCCAGCTCCGCGGCGGCGGCGTCCGGATCCTGCATGGGCACCATGCCGAGCCCGACCAGGCGGGTCGGATCGACGGAGCAGAACTGCGCGGTGACCTCGTTGACGTGCCTGGCCAGCGCCATGCCATCGGGGGCCGGCAGGTCGTAGCGCAGGAGCGGCGGCATGGGCGTGAGCACCTCAACGTTAACCCCGGAAGCCGTCTGCGCCGCCAGCCTGCGCTCTGCCTCGAAGAACACATCCCTGGCCCGGAACCGCATGGCGCCGAACACCAGCATGCGGTCGGTGCTCTGCTCGACCGGCTCCATCTGCGGGAAGCACGCGGGCGCGCCGGGCGGATAACCGCGCGGCAGCAGGTGGCAATGGGCGTCGACGAGCACGGAACAGCCTCCGGGTAATCGGGCGCTAGGTGGCCGGGTGGACCGAGACGTGGATCGCCGACTCGCCCGGCACGTCGCCGCCGAGCGTCTGGATGGCCAGCTCTGCCTCGTCTAGTCCGAACGTGTGCGTGTGCATCTTCTCCAGCGGGAAGCGGCGGGACTCGATCAGCGCGATCGCGTCCGCCATGCCCCTGGCATCTACGCCGAAGGCGCCGCGGATCGTGAGCGCCCGGTTGATGATCAGGTCGCTGCGCAGCGGTATCTCGCGGTTGCCCTTGAGCCCGGCCAGCACCACCCGGCCGCCTGGCCGGACGGCCAGCAGCGCGTCGGAAACCGGCCCGGCGGCCAGCGGCGTCAGCTCGAGCACCAGGTCGGCCATCTTCCCGTCGGTGATCTCCCGGACCCGCTCGACGATGTCGTCTCCCGTGGTGCTGGCCCCGGGGTCGCCGTCCACCACCACGGTGTGGTCGGCGCCGAACTCGCGCGCCACCGCCAGCTTGTGGGCGTCGGCGGCCAGCCCGGTGATGATGATCGTGCCAGCCCCGGCCGCGCGCGCCGCGACGACCGCGGCTATGCCGCGCTGTCCGGCGCCCAGGACGAGCACGGTGTCGCCGAGCTGGACCTCGCCGAGGTGACAGGTCCAGCGCACGCCCGCGCCCAGCGCGTTGTACATCGCGGCCAGTTCGGCGGGCAGGCTGTTATCCATCTTGTGCAGCACGGACGTGGGGGACAAATACATGTACTCGGCCAGCCCGCCCCACAGGGCCGGCTCGGTGTCGACACCGGTCACCCCGTGGCCGTACTTCCGGTTGCGGCAGAACTGGTACCGGCCGGTCAGGCAGTCCTGACAGGACCGGCAGGGCACGATCACTTCCAGCGCCACCCGGTCGCCGGGCTGGACGCCCCAGCGCTGCGCGGCGCGCTCACCGATCTCGTCGATGATTCCGAGCGGCTCGTGGCCAGGGATGAAAGCCGGCCTGGGGCCGCCCAGATGGCCCCGATAGGTCTCGACGTCGCTGCCGCAGATGCCGTTGGCCTCCACTCGCAGCAGTCCGTCGTCGGGACCTACCCGAGGGCGCGGGAACTCGCGCAGCTCGATCTTTCCCGGGCCCACCTGGACCGCCGCCCGCACCATGTCAGCCATTAGCTCTCCTCGTGCTTGTCCGTTGTCCGGCTGGCCGCGTCGGGCCTGTCAACCGGAACGGCAGCGCCGGACCAGTCGGCGAACAGCCGGATCACCATCGAGATGCCCGCGTTGCGCGCCCCGGCTACGGCGATCAGCAGGTTCTCCCGGTCATCGCTCGACAGCATGCGCTGGAAGTGCGCAGCCGGCTCGCCGTCGCCGGGCAGCCGCACGCGGCCATCGAGGCCGTCTTTGCCCGCGCGGGCCAGCTCTGCGGTACTGCGGCCGCAGCGTTCCGCCAGCCAGGCCCGCACCTGCGTCCGGTCAAACCCAGCGCCCGCCAGCAGCTGGGCGTGCTCCGGGCAGAACACGACTCCGGCCGCCGCGTACTGGAAGATCCACGAGCCGGACCGGCCAATGGTGTCGGCAAAGTCCCCGAGCAACTGCTCGGCGCTACTGGTGTGCCGGTTGTCGACGAACTCGCAGGTGCGCAGCAGTGTTGCCGACACCGCCGAGATGCCGTCCGGAAGCCCGGCCTCGCTGGCGAGCGGCGGCCAGGGGCTCTCCTCCTCGTTCTCCGCCAGGCAGATCGACCAGCGGCCGGGCAGCCCCTGGGTGGCCTGCTCGAGCTCGTGCGGGCGGATGCCATAGACATTGCGCACGATCAGCCCGATCGCCCGGGGCACGGTCGCGTTCGGCCGGAACCCCGGCCCGAAGGCCCCGCCAGCGGCGTTAAAACCCAGCTCGGTGCGGACCGGGCCGTTCACCACGATCAATGGCGCTGGCCCGCTGGTCGACTGCCAGCCGCCGCCGGTCGCCCGCTCCCGCATCAGCGCTTCCCACGCGGCCAGGACGACCGGGAAGTACTCAGGCCGGCAGCCGGCCAGCACAGCGTTGATGGCCGCGAGCCTGACCGTGACGACGCGGTCCAGCTGGGGCAGGCGCCCGATCACCTCGTCCGGACTGCGGCCAGCCGCCGCCAGGAACGTGTCCACCAGCGGCTGGGTGGCCGGGACGAGCGGCAGGCCGTCGGACCAGCCCTGCTCGTAGCAATGCTCGATGGCCGCCTGGGCGGCATCCGGGTCGAGCCCGGCCGGCGGCCCCGCGGGTGCCGAGCGGGCGGCGGTTGTCACTGGCCGGCTCGCGCCGTCAGTAGTGCGACGACCTCCGGCGCCAGTCGCTTGGCTCGCTCGCGCACCTGCTCCGCGTCGAGCACTGCGACCGGGTGCTCGGTGACGATGTACCGATAGTCAGGCGCGCCGCGCAGTTCCGCCATTGCCGTGGCGGTAACCGCGAAGGCATCACTGCAGATCACCGCCGCGGGCAGGCCGGCCTGCTCGAACAGGATGCCGTCGGCGACCGCGGACGCGCTGCATGACCCGCAGTCGCCGACGCCGGTGATCACGACGTCGCATTCGCGCCGGTACCGCCCGATCAGGTCGGCCGGCGCCGGCGCGGCAAAGTTCGGCTTGGTATCCGCGACCGTAACCGATGCCTCGGCGTGCTCGGCGGCCAGCAGCTTGCCGATCTCGGCCAGCAGCAGCGCGGCGTTGTGCTTGGTGTTGTTCATCAGGCCCACCCGCAGGCCGGCCAGGCCGGGCGGACGGGGCGCGAGTACCAGGCCGCGCGGCCGCGCGGCCGGTGCGAAGTCGGCCCGCCCGGTCGGGTCGAGGATAGCGTTCGGCATGGCAGGACTTCCTTTCCAGATCTTCGGTGCGATGCGCGGCTCGCGCGGACTCGCGCCGCCGGGCTTAGTGCTCGTGCAAGATCACGCCGCGGATGTTCTTGCCCTCACTCATGTCGCGGTAGGCCTCGTTCACCTGGTCAAGCCGGTACGTGCGGCTGACGAGCTCGTCCAGTTTGAGTTGGCCGTCCCGGTACAAGCGCAGCAGCCGGGGAATGTCATAGAGCGGATTGCTGTCACCGAACAACGCCCCCCTGATCTGACGCATATAGCCGATCAGCAGGCCAGCGGGCACATGCACGGCGTGCTCGTCGATATGGCCGACGGCCGTGATCGTGACCTTGCCGCCCTTCCCGACCACCTGCACCGCACTGTTCACGATCTCCTCGGTGACCACGCCGGGCGTGCAGATCGCGTGGTCGGCGAGCTGGCCCCAGGTCGTCTCGGCCACAAACTCGTGCGCCGCGCGCGCGTCGGCGAAGGTATGCGTCGCGCCGAAGACCTTCGCCATGTCCCGCTTGAACTCCACCGGGTCCACGACGATCACGTTCTTGGCCCCGGCGTACCTGGCTCCCTGCACCGCGTTGCTGCCGACTCCGCCTGCGCCATAGATGACCACGGTGTCACCGGCCCGCACTCCGGCCGCGTAGACCGCCGACCCCCAGCCGGTCGGGACACCGCAGCCGACAAGGCACAGGACCTCGAACGGAATATCGTCGGTCACCGGCACGCACGCCCATTCCGACACCACCGCGTACTGCGAGAAAGTCCCAAGCGAGCAGAACCCGCCAAGGTCTTCCGCGCCCAGATGAAAGCGGAAGGTGTCGTCCAGGAACATGCCGGTCCCGGCGTTGAGCCCTTTGACGCACATGTTCTGATGGCCGGTGGAGCACGGCCTGCAGGCACCGCAGGCTGGTATGTACGAGCACACGATCCGATCGCCTGGCTTGACCCGGCGCACACCCGGCCCGACGGACTCGACCACCCCGGCGCCCTCGTGCCCGCCGACCATCGGGAAGCGCACCGGCGCGTCGCCCTGGGTGATGTGGTCGTCAGAGTGGCACAGCCCGGACGCGTGCAGCCGGACCCGGACCTCATGCGCCTTCGGGTCGTCGAGCTGCAGCTCGGCCAGCTCCCAGCCGATGTGCGGCCCCCGCGCGATGGCGGCCCGGGTGGTGATCCTCATCTGGTTACGTCCCTTCCTAGCTGGCCCGGGACATCGTCTCGAGCTGGGGCAGTACCTCCGCGCCGATGAGCGCGATGTGATCAAGATCGTGGATGTCAAAGATGTGCAGGTAGACGGTGTCGGCGCCGGCCCCGGCGAGGCCGGCGATGCGATCGGCCAGCAGTCCAGGCGGCCCGATGACCATCGACTCACGGATGCGGGGCGAGGCAACGATCGCCGCCCGCCGCTCGGCCTCGGCCTGGGTAGACCCGATGGCCACGGGGATGAAACCAGAGCGGCGGGCATCGGCGGGATCGCGCCCGATCGCCTCGCAGGCAGCGCCGAAGACCGCGAAGCGCGCCCTGGCCTCGTCCACGCTGCTGAGGGCGGAGTTGAATTCGGTGGCGAACCTGGCCGCGATGGCTGGCGTTCGCCTGGGCCCGCCGCCGCCCACGATGACCGGCGGGTGCGGGCGCTGGGTGACCTGCGGCGGCGTGCGATTGTTGTCGGCCCGGTAATGCTGGCCGGTGAACGAGAAGCCTGCCCCGCCCGCCGAACCGGCGAGCCAGAGCCCGGTGATGATCTCCAGCTGCTCTTCCAGCCGGTCAAAGCGCTCCTTCATCGGCGGGAACGGCAGGCCGAACGCGGCATGCTCGCGCTCGTACCACCCCGTGCCAAGACCCAGCTCGATCCGGCCGCCGCTCATCTCATCGACCGACGCCACGATGGCCGCGAGCAGCCCGGGCGCCCGGAAGGTCGCGGCGGTCATCAGCGAGCCGAGCCGGATCCGGCCGGTGTCGCGCGCGAGCCCGGCCAGCGTGGTCCAGCAGTCGGTCGGCCGGTAATCGGGATCGTCCGGGTCGACGCCCAGCAGGTGGTCGGATCGGAAGAAGGCGTCAAAGCCCGCCCGCTCGGCGGCGAGGGCCAGGGCCAGGATCTCCTCGTAGCGCGCGCCGTGCCGGGGCTCCAGCAGGATCCGGAGCCGGATCCCGCCGCTGTCACGCTCCGCCGCTGTCATCCTGCCGCCCTCTCGGTGCCGCGCAACGACACCGTCTTGACCTGCGTGTAGTCGAGCACTGCGTCTGCACCCATGGTCCGACCGAAGCCACTGTGCTTGTAACCGCCGAATGGCCCGCCGATGACGCCCGCGCCTAGCGCGGCATTGACCGCGACCTGCCCGGCCGCCAGCCGCCGGCTCAACCGGACGGCCCGCCCCACGTCTCTGGTCCACACCGAGGCGACAAGTCCGTACTTGGTTCCGTTGGCCACCTCGACGGCCTCGTCCTCGTCATCGACCGTCAGCACTGACAAGACCGGGCCGAATATCTCCTCCTGGGCGATGCGCATGCTCGGCTCGACCCGGTCGAACAGCGTCGCCTCCACGAAGTACCCGGCTTCGTACTGCGGGCCGGCCGGAGTCCCGCCACCGGTCACCACCTCGGCGCCTTCCGCGCGGCCGAGCCGCACGTAGTCGAGCACGCGGGCGTGCTGCTTGGCGTTGATGAGCGGGCCCATCTGGACCTGCTCGTGCCAGGAGCCGATTCGCACCTTTTCCATCTGCGCCGCCAGCCGGTCGACCAGCTCGGTGTGCACTCGCCGGTCGACGACCACCCGGGAGCCAGCGGCGCAGATCTGCCCGGTGTTGAGCGTGATGCCGGCCACCATGGCCGGTACTGCCGCGGCTATGTCCGCGTCAGCGAAGACGACCTGCGGGGACTTGCCACCGAGCTCCAGGTGCAGCGGGGTGAGGTTCCTGGC
>Ga0209169_10000072_pt1 | contig 56763 bp, 51 predicted proteins | sample HubBroMetageWRM4_FD_188346 | JGI IMG/M metagenome (GOLD analysis project Ga0209169, IMG submission 188346) | Warmed soil microbial communities from the Hubbard Brook experimental Forest, New Hampshire - Hubbard Brook CCASE Soil Metagenome WRM 4... | ecosystem: Environmental > Terrestrial > Soil...
CATTTTTTCGCGGCTGAAATCGTTGATATCCAATCCCTGGACAATGCTGTACTCGCCGCCCTTGCAGGTAACGGGATAGGAATAGACGATCCCCTCGGGAATTCCATAGCTGCCATCCGACGGGACTCCCATGCTCACCCAATTGCCCGCCGGCGTGCCGAGCATCCAGTCATGCACATGATCGATCGCCGCCGCGGCGGCGGACGCGGCGGACGAGGTACCGCGCGCCTTGATAATGGCCGCGCCGCGCTGCTGCACGGTGGGAATGAAACTGTCCTTGAACCAGCTCTGATCCACCAACGACAGCGCCGGTTTGCCATCGACGGTGGCGTGGTGCAAATCCGGATATTGAGTCGCCGAGTGGTTGCCCCAGATGATGACTTTCTTGACTTGCGTCAAGGCGGCACCGGTTTTCTCCGTGAGCTGCGCGAGGCCGCGGTTGTGATCGAGACGCGTCATCGCCGTGAAGCGGTTGCGAGGCAGCGAGGGCGCATTGCGCTGCGCGATGAGCGAATTGGTGTTGGCCGGGTTGCCCACCACTAGTACGCGCACATCGCGGCTTGCCACCGCATCCAGCGCCTTGCCTTGTGCGGAGAAGATTTTGGCATTTTCCAACAAGAGATCCTTGCGCTCCATGCCGGGGCCGCGCGGCCGGGCACCCACCAGCATCGCAAAATTGCAGTCCTTGAAGCCCACGCCGGCGTCGGAGGTTGCCGTGACCTTGTTCAAGGTGGCAAAGGCGCAGTCATTCAATTCCATCACCACGCCCTGCACCGCGGCGGCTGCGGCGGGGATTTCCAGGAGATTCAAATTGATGGGCTGGTCGGCGCCAAGCATTTGGCCCGAGGCGACACGAAAGGCTAGCGCGTACCCGATATTGCCGGCGGCGCCCGTGATGGTAATGGTGAGTGGCTTCTTCATGACGAGCTCCCGCGCAAAAACCCAGAATGGTATCCGAAATGGCCCTGGATCGTCATGGGCGGATGGCCAGCGGCGTTTGGCGCGCAGCGGGCAAGCGTACACCGAGCAGCTGTGCAACGGTGGGCGCGATTTGCCGCATGTCGATCAGTCCCAAGTCGCGCCCACGCGCAATGCCTGAACCTTCGATGAAAAAAGCCGCGCGCATCTCGGGATATTCCGGCGAGAACCCGTGGCTGCCCAGAGTGCCCTGAATGTCGCTTACCAGCGGGCTGGTTGCGTCGGCCAGCGCGTAGTAGCCGAGTTTCATGACGATCAGAAACGCTGCGTCTGGGAATGCGCCGCGCTGCTGAATGGCGTCGCGCTCCAGCACCTCGGCGATGCCGTTGTTGGGATCAGCCTGTATGGTATGCAGCAAATCACGCACCTGAGCCCGAGTTTGCGCATCGGTGGGATCGTGCAGCATGACGGCCGCCATTCCACTGCCGGACCAAGGCTGCGCCTTCCACGAGCCGCCGCTCTGGACCAAGCCGGCACGCAAAAACGGTTGCATGAGATTTACCTTGTGGGTGATTTGCACGAAGCCGTGATCCGACACCACCAACGTGATGGCCTTGGGGTCGTTGGCGCGGGATGCGGCAAACAGTTGTGCGAGTTGACCATCGATCACCTCGAGGTCCGCATTGGCCTCCGCGCTGAACGGACCGTGCCCGTGCTGCTGCTCGTCGAGCGAGCTCAGGTGAATGGTCATGAACTTGGGCTTCTCGGTCTTGAGGATATCCAATGCGAAGCGGGTCTTGATTTCATCGCCGGGCGGGCTCGGATCATTTCCGCGCATATAGGGGCCAAGACGCGCCTGCATCTTTTGCAGCAGGTCCTCGGGACGCGAGATCGCCGCCACCAGCAAGGCGTCGGACGGATCGACATCCGTCAAGCGCGCCACGCGCCAATACTCCGGGATGAGAAAATCCACCGCCGTGGCGCCCACACTCACCGGCCAACCGATGCTCGCGGTGGACAACCCGGCCTCATGAGCAGCCTGCCACAGCGTCCGCGCGCGAATTTGCGGCGCATACCAATACCAGGCATTCGCGAACGTGTTCTTGGGATCGAATTCCAGGTTGTTGTAGATGCCATGTTCGGCCGGCGAGAGACCGGTGAGCAGCGTCGTGTGACTGGGGTAGGTGACCGTCGGCCAAACGCCGGTCACGCCGCGGGCATACGCGCCACCCTGCATCAGGCTGCGTAAAAAAGGAATCTTGAGACCGTGCGCGTCCGCATCCAGGACGTATTCCGGCTTCAGTCCGTCGACTGAAATCATGAGCACCGGAACGGCGGGTGCGCGCGCGGCGGCGGCAAGCAGTAAAAATAGCGTCAGCGCCGGCAGGGCGCGCGGGGAGCGAACGCGGGGGTGAATCACTTTAGGATTATCACTCGCTGATGGGAATGATGTAGTCGGGATAGGCGCTGCGGAAGCGGCGCATTTCCAGGTCCGCCTCGTTGCCGCGGCCGGCGCGGCGCAACGCGTTGATATCCTCGAGCCAAAGCACCGGGTTGCGTTCGCGCACAGATGCGGGCGTCGCGCGCGGCGGCTCGCTTTTGAAAATGCGGACCCGCACCACCTGCGGTTTGTCATCGGGCTTTTTAACCTGCGGACTAAAAAGCATCGCGAGCACCAGCGCGAGCGACAAAAATACACTCGCGGCGAAGGCAAGCGGCGCGAGACTTTGCGGCCTGAACGGCGTCTTGGCCTGCGGCGAACCGGCGGCGTTGAGCACCAAGCGATCGAGTTCATGCGGCGGTACGGGCGAGGAGTCCCGCTTGTACTGCTGCGAGATGTCGCTCCCGCCGTGCAGATAATCGTCTAGTTCATCGGCCATGGGTTCGTCAGGCATAAGTTCGAAGCCGCAGAGCTTCGAGCTCCTGCATCGGGCGCAGTGAGTTCTTCAATTTTCGGACCGCATAGCGCAAGCGGCTCTTCGCGGTCTCAACGGGCACGTCAGTGATGCGCGCAATCTCCTCGACGTTCAATCCGGTTTCCTCGCGCAGCAAAAACGCCTCGCGCTGCTCCTGCGGAAGCGCAGCGACCGCGGCGAGCACGGCGGATTGTTGTTCGACGAATTCGGCGACTCGGTCCGGACGCTGATGTTCGGGGACCTCTGCTTCCAGCAGTGACGCCTCGGCGTCGTGCGCCGGCAGCACACGGCGCAGATTCAAATCGCGCCGGAAATAATCGATCGCGCAGTTGTGCGCAATGTGAAACAAGAACGTCGCGAATTTGGCGCGAGGCTCGTAGCGCGCACGCGTCGCGATCAGATGCGACCAAACTTCCTGGAACAAATCCGCCGCGGCACAGGCGTTGCGCACATGGCGCAAAAGATATCGATACAGAGGGCCTTTGTAGTGAGCGTACAGCGCGGCAAAGGCTGCGCCGTCACCGTCCCGGTAGCGCAGCATCAAGTCAGCGTCATTGTCCGAAGGAAGCATCGTGTCGGCAGCATACGTGGCGCCATCCTCGGGGGCAAAGCCGGCGGAAGCCCTCAATCGCCCACCTAAAGGCGCGCCACTATTTTTACGTGGATTCCCGGCGATTTTGATATTTCTATGAAAAACAATAACTTAGAAGCATAAATATTTTTCAAAAGGTGCTTGCATGTAGTGGTGTTGTATATTACTATATCACCAAGTCACCGAAACACCTTCGATGACGGAAGGACGACCGGAAACTTTGCTAAGGAGACGATCATGAACACCTCAATCTCAACCAAACTGACAGCCCTTGCTCTCGCGTTGGTCTTCAACAGCGCAATCATGGGTGGCATGGCCTACCTGTTCAACGCGCAGCTGCAGCAGCCGACGGCGGTGGCCTCTCTCGCCAGCACCGCGGCGAACCTTTCGAACGACGTGGCCTGAGCCTTTAGAAGCTCGGCGCTCTGGTAGATTACCGTGCTACATGTCCCCCACACGCGGGGTCGGCACATCGAGCGAGAAATGGACCCGAACTGGAACGACAACCAACCTATCTATCGCCAACTGCGCGATCGAATGGTGGCCCTGATCTTAGAGGGCGCGCTGAAGGAGGGTGACCCCTTGCCCTCCGTAAGGGCCGTGGCTGCCGACTACCGGCTCAATCCGCTGACCGTGCTGAAAGGCTATCAGCAGCTGGTCGATGAAAACCTGGTCGAAAAACGCCGTGGCCGCGGCATGTACGTGAGCGAGGGCGCCCGGCGGCTGCTCCTGGCAGGCGAGCGCGAGCGCTTCTTGAACGAAGACTGGCCGCAGATACTCGCCGTCATCAACCGGCTGGGATTTTCCTCCGAAGAACTATTTGCGCAAACCCCCGCGCTTACCCACCCGGCACCGCCGCCCCGCGGCAGCGATGCCAAAGAAGAATGAGACCTACTATGGCTCTGCTCATCGAAGCTCGAGATCTGACGAAGAAGTACGGCGCTCACGTTGCGCTGGATCGCGCCAACCTCAAAGTCGAGGCGGGCCGCATCGTCGGACTCATTGGTCCCAACGGCGCCGGCAAAACCAGCGCTCTGCGCGCCATTTTGGGCCTCACCCATTACGAAGGTCATCTGACGGTTTTGGGCCGTGAACCGTTTCGCCAGCGCACCGAACTCATGAACGAGTGTTGCTTCATCGCCGATGTGGCGGTGCTGCCCTCGTGGCTGCGCGTCGACCAGGCCATCGACTTCGTCGCCGGCGTGCATCCGCGTTTCCGCCGCGATCGCGCCAGCGCTTTCCTGGCCAAGACCCAAATCACCGGCAAACGCCGCATGCGGGAACTGTCGAAGGGAATGAAAACCCAGGTGCATCTGGCGCTGACCATGGCGATCGATGCCAAGCTGCTGGTGTTGGACGAACCGACCCTGGGGTTGGACATCCTCGCGCGCCGCGCCTTTTACGACGCGCTGGTCAACGACTATATGGACGAGACGCGAACCATCCTGATCACGACTCATCAAGTGGAAGAAGTCGAGAATCTGCTCACCGACATCATCTTTATCGACAAGGGCCGCATCGTTTTGGACAGCTCGCTCGAGGATGTCGCCACGCGCTTTACCGCGGTGGCGGTCATGGCCGATCGCCTCGATGCGGCGCGCGCCGAGAAGCCGTTTTACGAACGCCACATTCTCGGCAAGGTGGTGCTGTATTTCGAAAACGCCGACCCGGGCAAGCTCGAGGGATTTGGCGAAATCCACACCCCGAGCGTTTCCGATCTATTCGTCGCGAAGCTTTCGGGAGGTGCAGCATGAACAATAGCAACTGGCTCATCCGCCGGGAATTCTGGGAAAACCGTGCGATCTGGATGATTCCCGCGGTATTCGGCGGGCTGCTGCTGCTCGCCGCGTTGTTCACCCAGGTCAGTATTCCGCGTCTGACCTCGCCGCAGGAATCCGAGCAAGCGGCGGCCTTTTTTTGGGTGGTCGTTGGGGGGATGTTCTACCTGGTCATGGGGGTGTATTCGACCTGGTATCTGCTGGACTGCCTGTACACGGACCGCAAGGACCGCAGCATTTTGTTCTGGAAGTCCCTGCCGGTTTCGGACGTCGCGACGGTACTGTGCAAACTGTTGGTCGGCATGGTCATCATCCCGTTGGTGTACTTTGCGGCTGCCAATGTCACCGCGCTGATCGCGGCCTTCATTCTGTCGATAAGGGCGCGAGCCTCGATCGGCAGCTCGCTGTGGAACGGTGATGTTTGGGGTCAGGTTCAGGTGCTGTGGATGTATGTCATCGTCACGTCGGTGGTGTGGTACCTGCCGATTGCCGGCTGGTTGATGCTGGTATCCGCTTTGGCGAAGCGCGCGGTCATGTTGTGGGCGGTCTTGCCGCCGCTGCTGCTGTATTTCCTCGAGCGCGTATTTTTTGGAACGCACACAGTTGGTGAACTTATCAGCCGGCGATTAGCCGGGCTGCCATTGGTATCGTTCAAGGGCTTGGGCTCGCACTACGGGTGGACGCATGACGGCGGTGTTGTGGATAATGCCGGCTCACCCGCACCCAGCGTGTGGCATCTGATCAACCCCAGTGGATTTTTTACCAGCGCTGAGACATGGATAGGAGTAGCCATCGGAATCGCCTTGATCGTCGCCGCCATCCAGCTGCGAATGCGCCGCTCCGAGATTTGACCTGATGCGGGGCGCCGCGCCCCGCGACCCCAGGCGCGCTCTGCGCTTTTTGTCCCTCGACGCCGCGGCATTCGTTGCCGCGGCGGGATTCCTCGCCCTCAGCATCGCCTGCAATCCCGCGCGGGCCGATGAATTCTTTCTGGTCCGCGACGAAAATCCCCTCATCCGCGGTTTTTATTTGCCGTTGCCGAGCGATGGCCGCTTGAGCGACGGCGCAGACTTGTCGGCAACGCTGTCGATCAGTAATACGCTCAACGTGGAGAACCGCGGGCAGGAGAGCCTGTTGGTGGACGGCGAGAGCCATACACTGCGGCTGACCTACGAGGACACCCTGTACCAGTCGTGGCGATTTCGATTTACCGTCCCGCTCATCAACGACAGCGGTGGCTTTCTGGACTCGACCATCGATCATTGGCATCACTGGTTTGGGTTCAACCCGGGAAACCGGCCCTTTTATCCCCAGAATCAACTGGTCTATTCCTATTCCGGCAAGGGCAGTGTCGATCTGACCCAGCCGCACACCGGCATCGGCGACATTTCCGGCGAGCTCGGCTTCTATCCGATCGATGACGCCCAGCGAACAATTTCTCTGTGGGGGGGATTGGAGGCGCCGACGGGCTCGGTGGCCAGTCTCACGGGGGACGGTGCGTGGGATGGCGCGGTTTGGGCGCACGGCGCCTGGCGCTGGCCCAAGTGGCAGTTGGGCGCCGAGGTGGGTGTCGCACAGCCTTTCGGCGATGAAATATTTGCCGGCGCCGCGCATCGCACGTCCCTGTTTGCGCGCTTCGCGGCCACCCGCGCTGTCTCGTCGGATTGGTCGCTGCGCGCGCAGCTCGATGGCCAGACGGGCCGGGTCGAAGACAGTGATCTTCGATTCTTGGGGCCGAGTTTGCAGCTCACGGTCGGTGCGATACGCCGCTTGGGCGACCGCTGGCGCATCGAATTCGGCTTTGCGGAGGACGCCGCCGTGAATACCGCTCCCGACATTACTTTCTTTCTTGGGATTCGCCGCCAAAGCAGTGCAAAATAGCCCTTAGTTTTTTGCTATTTCGAAGGGGCGCGCCATGTACAAAACGAAGATCGATCTGTCGGAGAAAGTCCGCCGCAATGTTGCCGGCATTTTGAATGATCGGCTGGCTTACGCCATTGACCTGCAAAGCCAAATCAAGCAGGCGCACTGGAATGTCAAAGGTCCCAATTTCATTGCCCTGCATGAGCTGTTCGACAAGCTGTCCGATGTCGTGTTGGAACAGATCGACGAGATCGCCGAACGAGTCACCAGCTTGGGAGGCACCGCCGAAGGCACCGTCGCCGTCGCGGCCAAGCGCAGCAAACTGAAGAATTACCCCTTGAGCATCACCGCCGGCAAGGATCATCTGTTTTATCTCTCCACGCAATTGTCGGTTTACGGCAAAGTGGTGCGCGCGGCGATTACCGAAACCGACGAGCTCGGCGATGCGGATACGGCAGATCTATTCACGCAAATTTCCCGCGAGGTCGACAAGTACCTCTGGTTCCTCGAAGCGCATCTGCAGGACAAGGCGTAATGCATGAGCGATTCCAGCGCCGCCGACGATGACTTGGGCCTGAGTGCGGCGCTGGCAACGCTGCAGGGATTGTTGACGAGCGGCGAGACTCTCGAGGCATGGGCGGCGCAGCGGCGTGTGTATGCTCTAACTCATCGGCGCGCCCTCATCGCCGCCACCAGCGGGCGCTTCATTTCGCTCAAGAGGCGCCTTTTCGGCGGCTACGATTCAGCCGACATCCGCTGGCAGGACCTGAAAGAAACACGGATCAGCGCCGGGATCATTGCCGCCGACCTGACCCTGGTCGCACAGAGCAGTGCCGACCTGAACATCGGTGCCGAAGTGAATCGCGTGTGGAGTTTCGAGGGCTTGCACAAGGATCAGGCGCAAGCCATGTATCGGATCTGCCAGCAGCACGATCAAGTCTGGCGGGAAAAGCGCCGCGTGCGCGAACTCGAGGAGTTGCGCGCGAAATCCGGCGGCGTGCAGATCAGCGGCGCTCAGCCGTACGGCGGCGCCCCGGCGTACGGCAGCGACCCCGCCGGGGCAGAATCCGAACCCGCGCGCCGCTTGCGTCAGGCGCGCGAAATGCTCGAGGCCAAGCTGATCAGCGATTCGGAGTTCGAAACCATCAAGGCGAAAATCGTTTCAGGACTGTGAATTTGAGCGGACGTTCGAACTCACAGTGCTGGAGACGAGCCTCGAGTGGCTGCGATCGATCCGATGGCCCGATGCGCACTCGTTGGCCGAAAATTAGGTGTCGTCCACACCCGCCGGTAGGGCCAGCCTGTGATATTGACCGGCTCGACTTCCCGTCAGAGAGGGTTAGAAGAATCTAGGCCCTGTAGCCTTCGGGCCTAGATTCTTCTAAACCTCCCTGACGAGCGCAACCAGCCGGTCAAAATCACTGGTCCGACTACCCCAACAGATATGCGAAGTAGCTATTGCGCAGCCGATTCAACGGGTCGGTGCGCTGGCGCAGCGCACGGAACAGCTTGGCGCGTTCGCCGAACGCCTTCGCCACGTGTTCCGGCTGCAGAGCCCGGGTCTGATTGAACGTCGGGACGCCGCCATGCGCGGACGCGAAATCGTTGAAATCGATCAGGAAGTCGTCCCAGCCTTGTTCGCCGCTCGACGAAGGTTCCAGGGTAAACATGGGGCCGGTATAGCTGGCGCTGAACAGAGAACCGCGGTCCTGATGCAGGCGGCTGGCGCCGCTCACCACGTTGCCGCGATAGCGGTGCTGCTTGTAGTACGACTTACAGAACGCGAAATAGGCGCTGAGCAGTTGCGGATAATCGGCTTGCGGAAAGGCCCACAGGCTGTAGGTATGACGCGCCTTCCAGGGCTCCTTCGGCATGTCGCGCATCCATTCATGCGAGTACATCATGACGCCGCGGCTGCCGCCGCTCAGGGCGCGGTGCATGCCCGACAGGACCGCATTGCGCAGGCCAGGCGCCGCCAAAACGCTGCCGACGGTCGAGCCGAAAGCGGGCAGCACATTGCGCATCACGGACTGCTTGATCTGCCAAATCCCGGAGCGGTTGATGGCCGCTGAATCATCCAGCGTGCGGCGCTCGAGCGTAATGCGGTCATGGAAGGGTGAAACATGCAGGCGCAGCGCCCCCGGCGACTCCACCAACCCGGCATAGCGAGAGGTGAATTCCCGCAGCGTCATCACTTGATAGTCGATTTTCACCGGTGTCAGGGGCCGCACGCGAACCACGACCTCGTGCACGATGCCCAGCAACCCGAAACTCGAACGCAGCACCCGCATGAGGTCGCGTTCGCGGTCTGTGACGTTCATCTGCTTGCCCTGCGGCGTGATCATGTTCACTTCGGAAATGCAGGACGATAGTTGAGCCATGCCGTCGCCGTAGGAGGCCTGCGGCAGGGTCGTCACGGCCATGGCGCCGAGGGAAATCTGGCCCATCTCCGGGGTCAAAGGCAGTTCCTGGCCGCGCTCTGCAAGTGCCTTGACCAGGGTACTGACCCGTACGCCGGCCTGGGCCCGTACGCTGTGTTCGCCGAATTCCAAGATCCGATCGAGACCGCTGGTGTCGACCGTGGTCCCGCCGTCGCCGCCCACGCAGCGGGTCTGCGAATAATCCGCGCCGACCATGCGCACAGGCGTGGGATAGCTCTTGGTCTTTTCGAGCAAACTGGGCAGGTCTTCGAAACGCTTTAGACGCAGCACCAGCCGCGGCCGTCGATAAATGCCTGATGAGTCCGCGCCTCGCGGATCAATGACTTTATTTACCATGTGCTTCCCCCCGGAAGACGCGAACAAGCCTAAAAAATGCTTGCTGTCGGGGGCACAAAACCGGGCGGTTCTGGATGCGCGTGTGCGCTTTGAGATTCACTGGCGACCCCGCTATCGTCAGGCTTCCGAAGAAGCCCCTAAGACCGGTGGTTTTGCGTCCCCACCTTTCGGCGGGTTTGCCCTTAAACAGCTGGCAATACTATGCGATGGGCCGCCCGGCTTGTAAAGGGGTATTTCCGGGGCCGGACTTTGCGGCGATTTAACCCATCAAAAGCAGCGTTTCCGCGTGTTCGACCGCCTCCGGGGTGCCATAAACGACCACCACATCGCCCTCCTTGAACACGGTGTCCGGGCCCGGATCCCGTCCTACGATGCCGTCGCGCCGCACCGCGTTGACCGCGACCTCGGCGCCGCGCTCTTTGAGATCGGTGATGCTGCGGCCGACTGCCCAGGCGTGCGGCGGCAGAATCACGCTGTGCAACTCCTCGCGAAAGGCATGAGTCTGGTCCAGATGCTCAGCATAAGCGTCGCGAAAGTATTGCCGCAGCATGCTGTAGCGATGACTGCGAATGTCATTCACAGTGCGAATCACCGCACCCACCGGCAACTTCACCAAGAGCAGCAAGTGGGACAGCAGCATCAAGCTGGCCTCGAACGTTTCCGGCACCACCTCGGTCGCGCCGGCAGCCTGCAACTCCGTGAGCTTGGTATCGTCTTGCGTGCGCACCAGGATCGGAACATCGGCGCGCAGTTCCCGCACGGCTCTCAAAATGCGTAATGCGACGTCCGGATTCGCAAACGTGATGACCACAACGCTGGCTTGCGCCAGGCCCACGTTCTCCAATACCTTGACTTGACCGGCATCGCCGTAAACCACCGGGTCACCCGCTTGGCGGCCGGCGCGGATGCGGTAGGGATCCACGTCGAGCGCAATGTACTCGAAGCCCGACTGCTCGAGCACCCGGGCGATGTTCTGTCCGACGCGGCCAAATCCGCAAATCACCACGTGCTCCCGATCGGCGGCCGCCAAGGTCACGCGTTCCTGGCGCATGGCCTCGGTTTGCGGATTGCCTGTCTCGCGCAAGATGACACGGGTGATGCGCCGGTTATGCCGGATGATCAGCGGCGATATCACCATGCTCAACACGGTCGCGGCCAGCAGCGGCTGCACGATGGCGGGATCGAGCAGTGAATTGCGCAGCAATAGAATCAGCAAGGCGAAACCAAACTCGCCGCCCTGTGAGACGATTACCCCGGTGCGCAGGGACTTGAACCAGCTCTTGGTGGCAGGCTTGGCCACCACGGCAACCACCGCCGCTTTAAGCAGCAGCATGCCGGCCAGAATCGCCGTCACCAAGGGCAGATCACGCAACAGCAATCCGACGTCGAGCAGCATTCCGACGGTGATGAAAAACAGGCCCAAAAGCACTTCGCGGTAGGAGCGAATCGTGGCCTCGACCTGATGCCGGAATTCAGTTTCCGCGAGCATCATTCCCGCAAGAAAAGCGCCTAATGCCAGCGACAGGCCCACCGCGTGCGTCGCCCAGGCCGAGGCCAGCACGGCGAGCAGCACCGCCAGCGAGAATAATTCGGCGGAGCGCACCGAGGCGATCATCAGAAATAGCGGGCGCAGCAGCCATCTGCCGGCGGCCAATACCAGCAGCAGAGCGAGCGTCGCCACAGCGATCGCGCCCAGAATGTGCGCGGCATCGACGCTGCCCACACCGCCGCTCAATGCCGACAGCAACGCCAGCAGGAGCGGGAAGCTCAAGTCTTGGAAGAGGCAGATAGCCACGGCGAGCCGGCCGTGCGTGCGGTTGTTCTCGGATTGCTCAGTCAGCTGCGCGATGATGATGGCGGTGGAGGACATGGCGACCGCGCCGCCGATCAGGACGGCGACGGCCGGCGCCACGTCGAAGAACACCATGGCGCCCGCGGCCACTACGCCGGTGGTGATCAGCACCTGCGCGCCGCCGACACCCAGCACTTCCCAGCGCATGGCGACCAGGCGCGGCAGCGAGAACTCCAACCCCAATGTGAATACCAGGAACACCACGCCGAAGTCCGCCAGCAGTCGCGTGGTCTCATTGTCCGCCGCGAGCGCGAGGGCGTGCGGACCCAACAGCATGCCGACGGCGAGATAACCCAAGATCGCGGGCAGCGCCAGTTTGCGCACCGCTGCGACCACGCACACCGATGCAGCGAGCAGAATCAGGATCTGTAACAGCGGATCGTTATGCCCCATTGCCTGCTAGCATATCGCTATGAGTGCAACTATGACGGACCCGTTGGCGCTCGAGCCGGACGGCGACGGCTGGCGGCTCAAGCTATTCGGAGACTGGTCGTTGGCGGGGTTGCCGCGCATCGAAGCGCGGCTGAATAGTTTGCCGGCGACGCTGCACGGCAATGTGGTTTGCGATTGGACCGATGCACAGACACCCGAGCTCAGTCCCGCGTGGGCGCTGCTGCGGCGATTGGCCGAAGCGGTGCCGCCCCTCAATGTGAGGCATGCGGGTAATCCGCCGCATTTTTTGGATCTGCTGGAAAAACTCCATGTTGAACGGCATGCCGCGTACAGCCAGCAGGCAGAGCCGACCCTGGAAAAGCTGGTCGGCAAGCTGGGGCGCTGGTCGGTTTTGCAAGGCGTGCATGCACGCGGCGTGATCGTCTTTCTCGGGCGCATTGCTACAGTGGTCGGCGCGGCATTCCGCCGTCCGCGCGCCTGGCGAATCTCGTCGCTGGTGCGGCATATTTACGAGACCGGCATTACCGCCATTCCGATCGTCGCACTGATCGCCTTTCTCATCAGCGTGATCGTGGCGTACTTGGGCGCGCAGCAGCTGGCGCGTTTCGGCGCCGATATTTTCGTGGTCGACCTGGTGACCATCGCGACTTTGCGCGAGATGGGTGTGTTGCTGACTTCCGTCATCGTGGCGGGCCGCTCTGGCAGCGCCTTTGCGGCCGAGATCGGGGTCATGCAGCTCAACGAGGAAACCGATGCGCTGCGCGCCATGGGCATGAATCCAATTGAGCTGCTGGTCGTGCCCCGGGTGCTGGCGCTCGTCATCGTGCTGCCGCTGCTGACCGTGATCGCCGATGCCATGGGTCTCGCCGGCGGCGGTCTGCTCTCGCTGATCAATCTGCATATTCCCCTGCCGCAATTCACGGCGCGGCTGCGCGAATCGCTTTCGCCCACGACCTTCTGGTCGGGACTGGTCAAGGCGCCGGTTTTTGCCATTCTGATTGCCATGGTAGGCACCTACCGCGGCATGCAAGTACGCGACTCGGCGCGCGAGCTGGGCCGCCTAACCACCGTCGCAGTGGTCCAATCCATCTTCATGGTCATTCTCGCCGACGCGCTGTTCGCCGTGCTGTTCGTGCAGATCGGGTTCTGATGCTGGACCCCAATTTCAATCCGGCGATTCGGGTGCGGGGACTGCACAATCGCTTCGGCGCGCAGATCGTTCACGACGGACTCGACATGGAAGTCGAGCAGCACGAGATATTCGGTGTGGTCGGCGGTTCGGGTGCCGGCAAGTCGGTGCTGCTGCGCTCCATCCTGGGGTTGCGCCATCCCGACAGCGGCAGCGTCGAAATCTACGGCCGCGACGTCGAAAGCCTGGCCACCACCGACCGCAGCAGTCTAGTGCAAAGTTATGGCGTGACTTTCCAAAATGGCGCGCTGATCAGCTCGTTGACCGTCGCGCAAAATGTTCAATTGCCGCTGCGGGAACACTATTCCTTGTCGGAAAAGACCCTGAACGAGCTGGCGGACATGAACCTGCTCATGGTAGGTCTGGTGCCCGATGACGGCGCGAAGTTTCCTTCGCAGTTGTCCGGCGGCATGATCAAGCGCGCGGCGCTGGCGCGGGCGCTGGCGCTGGAGCCCAAGCTCTTGTTCCTCGACGAACCGACGTCCGGCTTGGATCCGATTTCCGCCACGGCCTTCGATGAGCTACTGTTATACCTCCACGCGCAGCTGCGGCTCACAGTTGTCATGATTACACACGACCTAGATACCTTGTTTCAGACCTGCAGCCGGGTTGGCGTGATCATCGATGGCCGGATGATCACCGACACGCTACCGGGCATGCTCACGAATCCGAATCCATGGATTCAGGAATATTTCCACGGGCCGCGGGCGCGAGCCGCCGCGATGGAAGCTGGGAAGGATGGCAATGGATAGAGACGCCAACTATGTCGCGGTCGGCGCTTTCGTGCTGTTGGTGATCGCCATGGCCGTGTCTTTCGTGTTCTGGTACACCGGTGAACGCGACAAGCGCACTTACCAGCGTTACGAGATCTATTTCCCCGGATCGGTCAGCGGCCTGACCGCCGGCAGTCCGGTGCGGTATCTCGGCGTGGACGTGGGCAAGGTCGTGCGCATCATGCTCGATCCGCAGCAGCGCAAGACGGTGCAGGTGCTTGCCGATATCGATTCCACGGCGCCGATTGACGACCGCACGCGAGCCTCGTTGAGCCTGCAAGGGATTACGGGTCTGCTGTTCGTCGATCTCGAGCAGGATCCGAAGGCCGAGACCACCGGCGCCCTGGCGCAGGGCCAACAGTACCCGATGATCCGCTCGCGGCGATCCGATTTCGATGTGTTGTTGAGCAATCTGCCGGCCTTGACCACTCACTTGGTGGAATTGGCGGATCATTTCAATGAGATTTTCAGCGACGACAGTGTGCGGGCGCTCAAGGCCACGCTCGAGAATGCCCGGCTTGCCAGCGAACGTTTGCCCGACACGGTGCGCCAGGCGCAGCAGCTCCTGATCGAGGTTCGTCGCACCACCCAGGAGGTGCAGGGCACGGTCGCGGAGTTGCACGGCCTCATCACCGCAGAATCGCCGGACCTCAAGGCGGCATTCGCCAATATTCGCCAAATTTCGGACAATCTCGCGAAAACCACGACGCGATTGAACAGCTTTGTGGCCGAGAACGAGCCGGGGTATTCGCGCTTCTCCAAACAAAGTCTTCCGGAATTCGAACAACTGCTGCGCGAGAGCCGCCAGGCAGTGCGGGATTTCCGCGACCTATCGCGCAGCCTGAAGCAGAATCCCTCGCAGTTGATTTACGAGTCCAACTACCGCGGAATCGAGGTGCCCAAGTGAAGCGGACGGTGCTATTGGCTCTGCTCGGGGTTACGCTCGCGGCCTGCGCCGGATCGTTGTTCAAAAACAAGGCTGCGCCGCCCACGATGTACATGCTCAGGGCGACCCGGAGTATGCCGGCTGCCGATCCGCCGGGCGAAGATCATCCGGCCAACCTGGCAGTCTTACGGCCGCGGGTGCGCGCGGGTCTCGACACCGACCGGATCGCGGCGCTCTATCCGGACCGGCACATGGACTACTACGCCGATGTTCGCTGGAGCGGACCGCTCGATGAGGTATTACAGGACTTGACGGTGCAGCAATTTCACGTCAACCCCGGGCTGAGCAACGTGAGCGCCGATGTCTCTGTGTTCGCCAGCACCTACTGGCTGGAGATCGAAGTATCGGATTTCCAAGCGGAGTATTCCGCCGCGGGTGGACCGCCCACCGTGCACGTGCACCTGCGGGCACGCGTCGGCAACTCCGGCGATCGGCATGTTCTGGCCCACTTCGAACCCGATGTGCATGAAGCGGCGGCCGACAATCGCATGAGCGCCATCGTCGATGCTTACAATCGGGCCGCCGACCAGGCGCTGTCGGATATCGCCACGGGCGTCGCTGCGACCTTGAACGTCAAGTAGCCGCGCGCGGCTCTGACTCCTCTGCCTCCGCCGCTTCGATGGCGGTGCCGATTTCCATCCACTGTGATTCGAGATACGCCGCGTCCCTCTGCAAATTGGCGCGCCTCATGGCGAGCTTGGGTTCCAACGGATTGGCGGCGAATTCGGCCTCCGCCAAGGCGCGCTCGGCGGCAACCGCGGCAAGCCGCGCCTCGACTTGTTCGAGCTGTTGACGCAGCTTCGCGAGAGGGTTGCGGCGCGTTGCCTTGGGTTGGAGCGGCGCCTTTTTCGCGACCGCGCCGGCGGCCTTTGCGCCGGCCTTCGCTGCGGCCTTGCTCGAGCGCTGTGGCGGCGCGCCCTCGGCGGCCACCACGGCCGGCGCCGCGTTGCCATGCGATCGCAGCCACTGTTGGTAGTCATCCAGGTCGCCGCCGAACTCCTGCAACTTCCCGTCAGCCACCAGCATGAGCGTGTCAGCCACCGATTTGATCAAGTGTCGGTCGTGCGATACGACGATGAGGCCGCCTTCGAAGCCCTGCAGTGCCACGGTGAGCGCCTGGCGCATTTCGATATCCAAATGATTGGTCGGCTCGTCGAGCAGCAACAGATTGGGCCGCCGTGCCACCAACAGTGACAGCGCCAGCCGGGCCTTCTCGCCGCCGGAAAAACGGGCGACCGGTTCGAACGCGCGGTCCCCCTGAAAACCGAAGCTTCCCAGGTGGTCGCGAATTTTCTGCTCATCGCCGGCGGCATAGTCCGCGCCGCCCAGATTGCGCACATGCCAGAACGCGTCGCAGTCGGGCTCGAGCTGCTCCAACTGCTGTTGGGCGAAATAGCCGATCGAGAGATCCGGAGCCGCGGTGCGTTTTCCCGCGAGCGCCGGCGATTCGCCGGCCAACAGTTTGGTCAAGGTGGATTTACCCGCGCCATTCGGCCCGAGCAGCGCGATGCGATCCAACGGTCCGATCGACACATTGATGCCGCGCAATACGTGCCTGCCGTCGTAGCCGCACGCGGCGTCTTCCAGGGTTATGAGCGGCCGCGGCGTTTTCAGCGGCTTTGAAAACTCGAATTCGAACGGACTGTCGACATGCGCCGGCACGATCCGCTCCATTCGTTGCAGCATTTTTAGCCGGCTCTGCGCCTGCCGCGATTTGGTGGCGGAGGCGCGAAACCGGTTTACGAAGGCGGTGATCTCTCCGATGCGCTTCACCTGCCGGGCATGCAGCACGGATTTGAGCGCCAGTTCCTCGGCGCGCTTTTGTTCGAATTGAGAATAGTTGCCGGCATATGCGCGGATGGCTCGATTCTCGATGTGCAACACACGATCGATGATCGAATCGAGAAATTCGCGGTCATGCGAAATCATCAGCAAAGTGCCGGCGAAGGCTGTGAGCCATTCTTCCAGCCAGACGATGGCATCGAGATCCAAGTGGTTGGTGGGCTCATCCAGGAGGAGAAGGTCGGCGCGGGAATTGAGAGCGCGTGCCATGGCGAGGCGCACCCGCCAGCCGCCGGAAAATTCCGCAACCGAGCGCTCTAGGTCCGCCGCTTTGAATCCCAGGCCGTGCATGATGGCTGCCGCGCGCGCTTTGGCGCGATAGCCGTCGATGGCTTCCAATGACGAATAGAGCTCGGCGAGCGCGATGGCGGCATCGCGCCGCTCCGCGTCGCCGATGGCAAGCTGCACGCGGCGCAGCTCGGCATCGCCGTCCAGTACGAATTCGATCGCGGCTCGCGTGCTCGCGGCGATTTCCTGCTCGACATGCGCAACTTTGATTGCCGCCGGCAGATCGATGTCGCCGCGATCGGGAGTGAGCTCGCCTAATATGGCGGCAAACAGGCTGGATTTTCCGGTGCCGTTGGCCCCGGTTACGCCGACCTTGTTGCCGCGAAAGACCGTGAAATTGACCTGCTCAAAGAGCGGCTGCGGACCGCGCCGCAGCGTTAGATCTCGGGCGGAGAGCATCGAGGCCTATTACTGGGAAAGACGCACGGGCCGAAGCACGGTCGGCGCGCACAGATTGCCGTGATGCGGCGTGCCGCCTTCCTGGCCGGCGAGAATACCCAGCAATTTGTTCGCTTCCATCGCATCGCCGAACAAGCGTCCCTGAGCGTAGTAGCAGCCGTGCGTGCGCAGGAATTCGAGCTGCTCGGCTTCCTCCACGCCCTCGGCGATGACCTCGAGGTCGAGACTCTTGCCCATGTCGATGATGGTGCGCACGATGGCGGCGTCGTTGGTGTCGACCGCGACATCGCGCACGAAGGACTGGTCAATTTTCAAAGTGCCGATGGGAAACTGCTGCAGCGCCGAGAGCGACGAGTAGCCCGTGCCGAAATCGTCGATGGCGAGGCTCAGGCCCATGGCATACAACTCGTTCAGCAGACCGATGGTGCGCTTCGGGTCGGTCATCAAGGTCGTTTCGGTGACTTCCAGTTCGAAGTACGTCGGCGACACACCGTGCTTGCGAAACACGCTGCGGCAGCGCGAGATGAAGCTCGGTTGCTTGAGCTGCCGCAGGGACAGATTGATCGCAATTCGACCCGGGTGCGGCACGACTTTCTGCCATTCGCGGTAGTCGGAGCACACGCGATTCAATACCCACTCGCCGATATCCAATATCAGACTGGTTTCTTCCGCGAGCGGAATGAAGTGCGATGGCGAGATATCGCCGTAGCCCGGCAGGCGCCAGCGCAGCAACGCCTCGGCACCGACCACGCGTCCGGTGCGCAGATCCACTTTGGACTGATAGAGAATCACCAGCTCATCGCGTTCCAACGCACGCCGCAGCTTGCTTTTGAGCATCAATCGCTCGACCGCCGCGGCATTCATGCTCGGCACATAAAACGCGCAAGAATTGCCGCCGTTCTGCTTGGAGTGATACATCGCCGCGTCGGCATTGCGGATCAGATCGATCACATTCTCGGCATCGTAGGGACAAATCGCGATACCGGCACTGGCCGTGAGGTAAACCTCTTGCTGATTGACGTAAAAAGTCCGGCTGATTTCATCGAGCAGCGTGCGGGCCAGGGTTGCCAAGGCGGCGCGATTGTCGGTGTCGACCGGCAGATCATCGATGAACATGGCGAACTCATCGCCCGCGAGCCGGCCGATCACCGCGTCCTTGCTCAAGTTTCGCGTCAGCCGCTCGCTCAATATTTCCAAGGTTCGATCGCCGGCCGCATGGCCGAAGGTGTCGTTGACCTCTTTGAAGCGGTCCAAGTCCAGGTACAACAGCGCGAGGGAGCGCTGGTTGCGCCGCGCACGCGCAATCGCCTGCTGCAACAGATGCTGAAACTGCATGCGGTTCGGCATTTTCGTGAGCGTGTCGTAGCGCGCCAGGTAGCGGATGCGGCGCTCGGCGCGCTTGCGTTCCGTGATGTTGCGCGCGACGTAGATGTTGCCCTGAAACTGCGGGTCTTCGGAGTCGATCGCGGAGCTCGCCATGGACACGGGAATGGTCTGGCCGCTGGCGGTGCGCAGCACCGTCTCGCGCGCCTCCGCCGCGGAATGCGTCGGGTCGAAGGCGCTGCGATGCACCTCATCGATGAAGCCCACCAACGGCTTGCCAACCAATTCTTCGGAGGAATAGCCCAACAGCAATTGCGCGGCCTCGTTGCAGCTTTTGACGATGCCGTCCGGCGAGGTAACGAACACCGCATCGCTCAAACTGTTGAGCACGGTGTTGAGGTAATTCTTGGTGATGGTCGTTTCGTTCAGATTCTGCCGCATGCGCTCGAGCGCAAATTGCAGATCGCCGAGTTCGTCGCTGCGCACCACGGCGAGCGGCCGGGTGTAGTCGCCGTCGCCGATTCGATCGGCGCTCTTCACCAGCGCCGCGATCGGGCCGGAAAGCCTGCGGGCGATGAGCCAGGCGCCCAACAGCCCCAGGATAAAGAGCGGCACGGTAACGATGGTGAATACGCCTCGAAGGCGCTTGGTCTGCATGCCCTGCTTGCTGATGAGCTGCGAGCGTATGCTCGAGAGGGTCTCCTGCATTTCAGCACGGCTCATCCAGATCTCGAGGCTTCCCGCGTGCGGCAGGTCGGTGCGCAGGACGAACGGTCCCGAGCTGGTGGGCCGGGCCTCGGGATTGCTGCCGGAATAAAGGATGTCGTTGTGCGCGCCCCAGACCTCGACCCGCTCGATGTCGCGTTCGTCGAGCAGCCGCGCGGCAATCGCCGCCACGGCGGCGTTGTTGCCCTCCTTCAGCGCAGAAGCGAGGGAGGTGCTGGTAATGTTGCTTAAAGACCGGGCACGAGCCTGTAGATCGTTTTCGAGCTTTTCTTCGACGGTGGCATAGGTGAGCTGGTTGGCGTCGGAAGTATTGACCCGATGCTCGTAGTAGGCCAAACCGCCCAGAATCAGCGCCAGCACCGCGCTGACGCCTAAGGCAAGCAGTAAATAGCTCGTTTTGAGGCTTCGTGCCATCGCTTGTCTAGTCCCCGGTCTCTTGGCCGATAATCATACCTGTTCAGGCCAACCCCCATAAGGGGCGAGGGTACAATCGGAAGCTCATGGGCCGCTCACATGCGCATTGATATCTATTCGGACACCGTCTGCCCCTGGTGTTACCTCGGCAAGCGACGCTTCGACCTTGCGGTCGCGGCGCGCCCACAATATGAACCGGTGGTTGTCTGGCGGCCGTTCGAGTTGAACCCCGACGTACCGGTCGAGGGCGTGGATCGCGAGACCTACATGGCGGCCAAAATGCCGGATCAGGCGCGCCTCGAGCAGGCGCACGCGGAACTCGAGCGCCTGGGAGAGGCCAGCGGTATTCGCTTCCGCTTCGATCTGATCAGCCGCATCCCCAACACCCGCCGTTCGCATCTTCTCATCGCCCATGCGGCGCGCAGCCGACAGCAAGCAGCGATCAAAGACCGCATCATGCGCGCCTATTTCGAAGAAGGCTGCGACATCGGCGATCCCGACGAACTGGTGCGATTGGCCGGAGAAGTGGGTTTGAACACGGCTGAAGCGCGCAACGCGCTGATCTTGAGGGTGGGGCAGGATGGCGTCGTCGCTGCAGAGCGCCACGCCGCCGTGCTGGGAATCACGGGCGTTCCGACTTACATCTTCGACGGGCAGTACACGATCTCCGGCGCCCAGGAAGTGGGCATTTTCGCCCGGGTGTTCGACCAAGTGGCTGAATTCGCCTCTGCTCGCGGGGTTGCCTCGTGAACGACGCGGAGCTCACGGGGCAGGCGCGCACCCATATCGCTGCCGTTGCCGATCCTGAGTGCCTGCTGCACGCCCAGGTCGTGAAGCCGTTTCTGAATCTGCGCCGTGCCGCGCTGGCCGAGGGAATTGACCTTCATGCCATCAGCGGCTTTCGCGATTTTGGCCGACAACTCACGATATGGAACGGCAAATTCAGCGGCGAGCGGCCGATGTTCGACGCCTCCGGCTCAAAGCTCGACGCGGCGGCGCTTACGCCGCGGGAACGCGTCGACGCCATTTTGCTCTGGTCGGCCTTGCCGGGCGGCAGCCGCCATCACTGGGGCACGGATCTTGATTTGGTGGATCGCAAAGCCAGCGAAGCGGGCCATCAAATCAAGCTGACACCGGAGGAGTTTGCCGAGGGCGGACCGCTTGCGCACCTTAACGCCTGGTTGGACGACAACGCCCCACGCTTCGGGTTCTTCCGCCCCTTTCAGGGCGTGCGTTCCTGGGTACAGCGGGAGCCGTGGCATTTTAGCTTCGCGCCGATCGCCGAAAAAGCCAGACAGCGCCTGAGTCCGCAGGTTTTGCGCAACGCCATTGCGGGTGCGCCGCTGCTTGGAAAGGAGGTCGTGCTCGGCGCTCTCGAGGAGCTGCACGCGCGTTATATCGCCTTGATCGACCTGCCTTGAAGCCTCAAGCCCAGAGGGCTTTTAGGCGGTTCAGCATCAAACCGCGCACCTGATTGACCTGCGTGTCTTCGGCGGTAAAGAGCGGCGGATTGCGCCGGAGCATCGGCCAGCGCTCGGTGCGCAGCACACGATGCAAGTAGCCCAGATTGCGTTCGATGGCCTCAAGATAAGGATTTTTGCCGCCGAATAAACATTCGAGGTAGCGGTAGGCGTGTTCGAACTCGCCTTCCAGACGTGCAACGAAAGTTTCGCGCACGAACTCGGGAGTCTGGCGCAATAGGTCCAAACCCGAGCTGTAGCGGACGCGCAGCGAACCGTCGACAGCAGTGCTGGCCGCGACGCCGCCCAATACAAATTCCGGATAAAGCCGGTCACGGCACTTCTCGAGGTAACAGCGATCGGCCATTTGCGCGATTAAATCCGCCGTGCCCAGCAGGTGCCCCAGCTTTCGATCCTTGGGATCGGCGAGCTGGATCATATTGAGTTTGATCTCGTAACCCGTGAAATGGACGATCCGCGTGGCAACCGGCACCCAGGTTTCCATGCCGATACCCGGCAGATAGCGCGCCAGGAAACGCGCGCTGCGCGTGACGTGATAGAGCGTGAACTCAGCGCCGTTGCTATGTTGGCGATCGTCGAATTCCCGAATGTAGCCGGCGTCATGGAATAGCGAAGTAACCAACGCCAGGCTGGCGCGCTCGGCGCCGAAGCGCAGCCGGCTCTCGACGCTGCGCTCGTAGCCGATCAGAAGCCGCGCCATGGCGAGCGTCATGTCGAGAGAGTGCTGGCGATCGTGATACAAAGTATCGACGCCGTGATAACCCGGCATGCGGCCGGTAAAGAGCTTGTCGAAGTCTTCAAAAGCGACCGCGACCTTGTCGAAGTATTCTGCCGCCCAGGCTGTTGTAAAAAGTTCACGGACGGCCGAGCTGACCGCAGCGGTGGAGCTGACTTGAACCGAATTCGCGACGTCGTAATCGTTACGTCTGAGGTCGTACATCAACGAGAGTTTAGGCTTTAGCGGCCGGGGGCGCCATGTGCCTACTTCTCCTTATGGACTTGGCTCACAGTATTAAGTCAACCGCTGGACCCGATTTTCGCGGATTTAGTAAACTTTGATCCCCCCGAATTTACGGCGTACGCGCCGCGCCAGGGTGGTAAACCCCAGCCAAAAGCCGCATGCCAATCCGATGGCAACCGCGATGCCGGTGATCGCCGCCCATCGGGGTGCCGCAGCGGCGTGAATCGCCGCGAGCGGACCCAACTCCTGCGGCGCAACCGGCAGCGGCGCCGACCGGTCGGCCTGTGCCGCATCCAACTGGCTTTGCTTCGCAGCAAGTTCGAGCTTGAGCCGCTGCACTTCGCTGCGCGCGGCTGCCTCCGCCAGCGCCGGCGTCGTGGCACGACTCTGGTCCAACTCCTCCTCGAGCTGCTTGATCCGAACGACTGCGGGCTCCTTGGTGGTTAGAAACGCGGATTTCACCCAACCGGTGGTCCCGTCGCTCAATCTAACCTGGGTGAAATCGCCGTTTTGCGCCAGCGTCTCCACGCTGGCGCCCGAATGCAGGGTCGCCAAGCGTTGCCCCTGATTGTTCTCTTCCGAATAGACCCCGAGCACCAGTTCATCGCTCACATAAGCGGTGGCGGCCGTACCCTTGATCGACAGCAGCGCCAGCAGCAGCGCGGCAAGCCACCTCACGCGGCGATGCCCGTTTGCTTCAGTAAGGGCCGAACGTCGGGTTGGCGCCCGCGAAACCGGACGAATGCATCCATCGCATCCACGCTGCCGCCTCTGCTCAGGATGGACTCGCGGAAGCGGGCCGCCGTCTTGGCGTCAAAAACACCGGCTTCCTCGAACGCCTCGAACGCATCAGCGGCCAGCACTTCGGCCCATTTATAGCTGTAATACCCGGCGGCGTAGCCGCCCGCGAATATATGCGCAAAGCTGGCGGGCATCCGGTTGAAAGGCGCCGCAGGCACAATGGCCACTCGTTGCCGCACAGCGGCCAGGGTCGCGGCGACATTTGCGCCCACCCTGGCATCGAAATTGACGTGCAGCTCAAAGTCGAAAGTCGCGAGCTCGATCTGCCGCAGCGTGTCGAGCGCGGCGTTAAAGGTGCGCGTACCGAGCAGGCGCTGCAGCATGTCGACGGGCAGCGGCTCGCCGGTGTCGATGTGCGCCGAAATGAGCGGCAACACTTCCGCGCGCCAGACGAAGTTTTCCATGAACTGACTCGGCAGCTCGACCGCATCCCACGCCACGCCGTTGATACCGGCGATGCTCGGATAAGCCACGCGCGTCAGCATGTGGTGCAGCCCGTGACCGAACTCGTGAAACAGCGTGATGACCTCATCGTGCGTCAGCTGCGACGGCTGCGGGCCGACCGGAGCGGTGAAATTACAGACCAGCTGCGCAATGGGAAGCGCCGTACCCGATGGCAGCGACTTGGCGACCACACATTCATCCATCCATGCGCCGTTGCGCTTTTCGGTGCGCGAGTAGGGATCGAGGAAGAAACCCGCGACGACGCGATTATCCTTGTCGAGCAAATCATAGAATCGCACGCTCGGGTGCCAGACGCTCACATCGGTGCGCTTGCGAACACTGATGCCGTAGAGACGCTGCGTCAGAACGAACAGGCCATCGAGTACCTTCGGCAGCGGGAAGTAGGGGCGCAACGCCTCCTGCGAGACCTTGAAGCGGCTCTCCTGCAGGCGGTCGCCGTAGTAGGCGATGTCCCAGGCATTGAGCTTGCGGCCGGCAAACTCTTCCAACCCGAGAAATTCTTCGCGCGCGGCCGGCCGGCAGCGCCGCGCCAGATCGTCGAGGAAGGCCAGCACCTGCCTGCTGCTTTTAGCCATGCGGGTCGCCAGCGCGTAATCGGCGAAATTCGCGAATCCCAGCAGCTTGGCGAGCTCGTCGCGCAGCGGCAGGATCTCGGCGATGATGCCGTAGTTGTCGAAGCGTCCGGCGCTCGGGCCCAGTTCCGAGGCGCGCGTGATCCAGGCCTCGTAGATGTCGCGGCGCAGTTGTTCATTCTCGGCGCTGGACATCACGGTCATGTAGGTGGGTTGATCGAGCTTGAACAGCCAACCCGGCTGGCGGGCTTCGCGCGCATCGGCCGCGGCGCGATCGATGGCGTTGCTGGGCAGACCCGCCAACTCCGCGCTATTGGTCACACTGCGGGAAAAGGCGCGCGCCGCGTCCAGCACGTTCTCGGAGAACTTGGTTGCCAATTGCGCCAGCCTTTGCGCCACCTCGCGGTAGCGGGTCTTCTGCTCGTCCGGTAAGGCGACGCCGGCCAGGCGGAAATCGCGCAGCGCATTTTCCAGCAACTTGCGTTGCGCAGGATCCAGCGCCTCGCCCTCCGTTTTCAAGACGTGCGCGTAGGCGGCCTGCAAGGCGGTGTTTTGCCCGAGCTCCGAGGAATATTCGGTCAGCAGCGGCACGCATTGGTTGTATGCCTCGCGCATCTCGGTGGAATTCGCCACCGCATTCAGGTGCGATATGGGGCTGAAGACGCGGCTCAAACGGTAGCTCAGCTCCTCGACCGGCACCACCAGCGAAGCGAAAGTGGGGTTTTCCTGCGCGGTCAGTTCCGCGAGGCGCGCACGGTTCTGCGCCAACACCTCTTCAAGGGCGGGACGCGCGTGGCGCGCCTCGATACGTCCGAAATCCGGCAGTGCACCGAGTTCTAAAAGTGGATTGTTCACGCGCCAATTCTATCAGACGCACGCCTACACCCGGCCAGGAGCGATAAGGCATGCGAACACGTATCATTGACGCTTGCGAACCTCCCAGTGGAGGATGGAACCGATCGTGACCGAGCAAGCATTCGATCTCATCAGCATCGGCGGCGGCAGCGGCGGCCTCGCCTGCGCGCAGCGCGCGGCTGAGTACGGCGCCAAGGCGGCCGTCATTGAGCCGCACCGCCTGGGAGGCACCTGCGTGAACGTGGGATGCGTCCCCAAAAAAGTCATGTGGAATGCGGCGAGCATCGCCTTGAGTTTGCACGATGCGAACGACTATGGTTTCGAAGTCAAGGTGGGCGAGTCCGGCTGGGCGGAATTGAAGCGCAAGCGCGACGCGTATGTGCTGCGCTTGAACGGCATCTACGAACGCAATCTGGCCGCCAAAGGCGTGACCTATGTGCGCGGGGTTGCACGTTTCGTGAGTGCCCACGCAGTTGAGGTCAATGGCCAGCGCTTCAGTGCCCGCCACGTGGTGATTGCGACCGGTGGCAGAGCCATGCTGCCGCAAATCCCCGGCGCCGAGCTGGGGATCAGTTCGGACGGCTTTTTTGAACTCGAATCCCGGCCGCAGCGGGTTGCCGTCGTCGGCAGCGGCTACATCGCCTGCGAGCTGGCGGCCTCTTTTCGAGAACTCGGCAGCCAGGTGGATCAGTTCATCCGCAAGGACCGCCTGCTGACGAATTTCGATGCCATGCTTGGCAAGTCCCTGATGAGGGAAGCTCGTGCCCAAGGCATGATCATCCACGAACGCGCCATCCCCGCCGCCGTGCGCGAGACGTCGGGCAAGAAGACCCTGGTCGCGGAGGATGGGCGTGAGTTTGCGGGCTTTGACTGCGTACTGTGGGCGATCGGTCGGGACGCCAATGTTGCCGGGCTCAACTTGGAAGCGGCCGGCGTCGGGCTCGATGACTTGGGCTTCATCGTTACCGACGGCTTTCAGAACACCAACGCGGCCGGCGTTTATGCGATCGGCGACGTGACCGGCCGCGCGGCGCTGACGCCCGTGGCCATCGCCGCCGGCAGGCGCCTGAGCGATCGCTTGTTCGGCGGCCAGCCCAAGCGCCATCTGGATTACAACTTGATTCCGACCGTGATTTTTACCCACCCGCCGATCGGCACCGTCGGCGCCACCGAAGCGGAAGCTCGCGCGCAGTACGGCGACGCGGTGAAGGTGTACATAGCGGATTTCACGCCGATGTATCACGCGCTCACCACGCGCAAGACTCACACCGACATGAAGCTCGTGTGTGTCGGTCCGGAGCAGCGAATCGTCGGCTGCCACATTCTGGGGCTGGGCGCGGACGAAATGCTGCAGGGATTTGCCGTGGCGATTCGCATGGGCGCGACCAAGGCGGATTTCGACGACACGGTGGCCATCCATCCGACCAGCGCCGAAGAATTGGTGACGATGCGTTAGTGTCTCGGCTCAGTGATTTTGACGGTTGGTCTAGCGCTAGAACTCGAGCCGGTCAACATCACACTGCGCCGGCACGACCCGAGCTAGGCGTGCTGCGCCAAGGCCTCGAGCGCAGGTCCCGTGTCAGGGCGGATTCCGCGCCAAAGTAAAAAGGACTCCGCGGCTTGCTCGACCAACATGCCCCAGCCCTTGGTGGTACGAGCCGCGTGTAAGGATTTCGCCCACAACGTAAACGGGGTATGCCCGCGGCCATAGGCCATGTCGTAACAAATGCTTTCTTCGCTCACCAGCCCGACCGGCATCTCCGGCATTTCGCCCTGCAGGCTCGCCGCGGTTGCGTTGATGATCAGATCGTAGGGAGGGCCGGACACTTCGGCGAAGCCGCAGCCGGAAATTTCACCCAGGTCGGCAAATTCGGCCGCCAATTTGCGGGCGCGCTCCGGCGTGCGATTGGCAATGACGATCTCACGCAATTCCCGTTCCATGAGCGAACCGAGCACGCCGCGAACCGCTCCGCCGGCGCCGAGAATGAGCACGCGCTTGCCGGTAAGGGCGAGTCCGAGATTGTTCTCGAGATCGGCCATCAGTCCCAGCCCGTCGGTGTTGTCACCCAATAAAGAAGTCTGTTCGAAGAATGCGATGGTGTTGACGGCTTTGGCGCGTTCCGCGCGCGGCGTGAGTTCGTTGACCAGTTCCGCAGCGGTCTGCTTGTGCGGCAATGTGACATTGAGACCCTTGAGGCCGCCGGCGAACAAGCGCAGCGCATCGCGGCGAAAACTCTCCGGCGGAATGTCGAATAATCTATAGACCAAATTCTGCGCGGTCGCCTTGGCAAACATGCCGTGTATGAATGGCGACCAGCTGTGAGAGATGGGGTGACCCGCAACTCCGTACTGATCAGGCGCCTCTGAGCCCACACTCGAGTTCACTTAGGCCAGCCACTCCGCGGCACGTTTCGCAAAATAGGTCAAAATGCCGTCGGCCCCCGCGCGCTTGATGCACATCAGTGCCTCCAACGCGACGGCGCGCTCATTCAACCAGCCGTTGCCGGCGGCGGCCATGATCATCGAATACTCGCCGCTGACTTGATAGACCAGGGTGGGCATTCCAAACGTCTCCTTCACCCGCCGCACGATGTCGAGGTACGGCAATCCCGGCTTGACCATCACCATGTCGGCGCCCTCGCTGATGTCGAGCGCGACCTCGCGCAGTGCCTCGTCGGAATTCCCGACGTCCATTTGATAGGTATGCTTGCCGCCGCCGCCCAGCTGCGCAGCCGATCCGACGGCGTCGCGAAACGGACTGTAGAAGCTCGACGCGTACTTGGACGCGTAGGCCAGAATGCGCGTGTGCACGAGCCCGGCCGATTCAAACGCGCTACGGATCGCGCCGATGCGTCCGTCCATCATGTCCGACGGCGCGACGATATCCGCACCGGCATCGGCATGCGAACGTGCCTGTCGCACGAGCGTTTCGACGGTGACGTCGTTCATCACGTACCCACGCTCGTCGGTGATGCCGTCCTGTCCATGCGTGGTGAAAGGATCGAGCGCCACATCGGTAATCACGCCCAAAGTTGGGAATTCCTTTTTGACGGCTCTGACCGCCACTTGAGCGATACCCTCGGGATTCCAGGCTTCACGCGCGTCCAGGGTTTTTTTCGCCTCCGGGGTAAAAGGAAACAGTGCGATCGCCGGAATCTTCAGCCGCAACAGCGCCTCGCATTCGCGCAGCAGCTGATCGACGGACAGCCGCTCGATGCCCGGCATCGAGGCCACAGGTTGGCGCTCGGCGCGGCCCTCGACCACGAAAATCGGGTAAATCAGCGAGTCCACGCTCAGGTGTGTTTCACGCATCAAACGGCGAGAAAACTCATCGCGCCGCATGCGCCGCATGCGGGTTTTTGGAAATGAATTACCGCCCATTCCGGTCATATGAAGGTGACTCCTAGCATCCAGTTTGCCGCCGCAAAAAGCCCCAGTCCGTGCCCAGTCGGCATATTTGACCGTCGGCGCCGCCCTTTGAACGCGGTACTATCGCAGGAACGATACCTCAAGCCGGGTTTTGATTTATACATGAACGATGCGGCTGGCGGAAAGCAGAGACGCGCCCGGTTCCAGGCGCTGTGCCAGTCGCTGCGACCGGACCTCGTGCGGTTCGCATTTTGGTTGTCCCGTGACCGGGCTTTGGCCGAGGACGTCGTCCAGGAAAGCATGTTGCGGGCCTGGAAGGCGCAGGACTCGCTGTTGGACGAGGGCGCGGCAAAACCGTGGTTGCTGACCATCATTCGCCGCGAGTATGCGCGCACATTTGAACGCAAGCGCTTCGCGACCGTCGATGTGGACGAACTGATCGCCAAAGAGGAGCCGATGTTGGCTGCCGCCGAGGAACAAGACATTGCCGACGTGCGCGCTGCCATCATGAAATTACCCGATGAATATCGCGAGCCGCTCGTGTTGCAGGTGTTGATGGGATATTCGACCGCCGAGATCGCGCGCGAACTCAATCTTTCGGCGCCGGCGGTGCTGACGCGTCTGTTCCGCGCGCGCCGCCAACTGCGTGCGGCCTGCGGCGAGGATACGAGTCAGGATCCGCAAGAATGATGGAACACGCGCAATATCGAATGGCGATCATGGCCGATCCGCATGGTGCGGACGCAGAGCTGCGTGCCCATCGCGAGGCTTGTGCCGAGTGCCGCGCTTTTACCGAACGGCTTTTGAAATTTGAATCGCGGCTCGAACGCGCCATGCGCGTGGATATTCCGCCGACGGCCGATGTGCTGCCGTTTGCGCGCGGGCGCGGGAATGCGCCGGGCGCGCCGCGGCGTTGGATGGCGCTTGCGGCCAGCGTTGTGCTCGGCGCGGCAATAGTCGGGGGCGTTTGGCTCAGCCTGCCGCAACCCGGCCTGGCCGCGGCGGTGGTCGCGCACATGGCCGGGGAGCCTGAAGCGTGGCAGCGCACCGAAGCGGTTCCGCAGCCCGAATTGGCAGACGTGCTGAAGGACTCGAAGCTGCGTCTAAAGCCCGATGCGGGTATCGTCAGCTACGCCAGCAGCTGCGCATTCCGCGGACATAGGGTGCCGCACCTCGTGGTGCAAACAGCGTCGGGGCCCGTGACGGTCATGGTGCTGGTGCATGAATCGGTACGGCAGGTGACGCCATTCGACGAACAGGGCTATCGCGGCACGATCGTGCCGGTGCCGGGCCATGGCAGCATCGCCGTTCTGATGCACGATTCCGGAATTGGCGCGGGCGAGATTCAACGTATCGCCGCACAAGTCGACGCGGCGATTGTCTGGACGGGTTGAGAGCCTGTCCGGGTTTTTCGCGCGGCCTAAATACCCACCTCATTCAGCAGGTCAATGAGCCGTCTAGCGCTTGCCGCCAGCGTCGGATGCTCGGCCTCGAACTGCACGGCCACTCTCTCCAAGCGCTCGGGCAACGACTTGTCGGCGGATGGGGCGGCCGCGCCGTCCGGTCGATCCAGCATGCGCTTCACGTCCGGAAGGATTTCACCGAGCGATGGTCGCGTCGCGGGATTTTGTTGATGTGCGTTGGCCAGCTCGGCGTGCAGCTTGGCGAGCCGCTCGCGCAATGATTCTTGATCCATAAGCCCATCCTCTGAAAAATTCGTGCGCTATTCTGCCATGCGCTCAGGCGTGAGGCGCTCGACTTCGACGTAACCGGCGCCGGGTGCGGCGATCGCCTGGTGAATTGCCCCGTAGGCATCGCGAAGAAATTCATCCGCGCCGTACGGCGGGTTGACGATCATGAGCCCGCTTCCCGCCAGCCCCAATCCGGCATCGTCCGGATGAATGGCGATATCCGCCAAGAGCATTTTGGGGATTCGCAGCGCCTCGAAACGGGCGTGCACCATACTGCGCTGCGTCGCGCTGCGAATCGGATACCACAGCAAATAAATTCCGCTCGGCCAGCGGCGATGAGCCTCGCTAAATGCCTGCAGCATCGTTTTGAGTTCATCGAGGCTTTCGTAGGGCGGATCGATCAGCACCAGGCCGCGCCGCTCGTCGGGCGGCAGGAAGGCCTTAAGTGCCGCATAGCCATCTTGAATTTCCGTCCTGACCCGCCCCTGCGATTCGATCTCGCGTTCCGCGGCGCGCGCTTCCGCGGGCAGCAACTCGACGAACAGAGCGCGGTCCTGCGGGCGCAATGCATGCCCGATCAGGGCAGGCGAGCCGGGATAGCGCGGCAGCCGTTTGCCGCGCCGCGCGCGGATCGCGGTGAAGTAATTCGCGAGGGATTGATCGCCCAGAGCATTGACGATCAGGCGTTGCACACCCCGTTCCGCCTCGCCGGACTTCTGCGCCTCCGGCGCCTGCAAGTCGTAGAAGCCGCGACCGGCATGGCTGTCCAGCGCGAAAAATCCCGCATCCTTGCGCTTCAGCGCATCCAGGCAGTACAGCAAGCCAACGTGCTTCGCAACGTCGGCAAAATTGCCTGCGTGGTAGATGTGGCGGTAATTCATGCCGCATTGTGCCGCCTTTGGCGGGTGCGCGCCAAAGCCTTGCGAAGCGCCCCTCAAGTGGGCAGTCTTGAGAGCATCTACATCCGGCGGGGCGAGTCATGAAGCGTGGAATATTCGAGATCGACGGCGTCGAATATCCCGATGCCGATGCGTCGGACCCGGTTGCCTTGGGCTGGATGCAGGGCTCGCCGCCGCCGCCGGCAAAACAGATCCGCTTCCAGGATGACCGATTCCTCGAGTTTCCGCAGATTCGCTGGACGCTATCGCACATGCGCCAGTTGGCGCCGACCGCCGCCATTTGGCGCGCCAACGCCGCGCCGAGCGATCTGGGCGCCGTGCCTCACGACTTGGCAGCGTCGATCGATGCGCTCGCATTCGCGGATTTGCAAGGCCGCAAGCTCACCTGGGCGCAATCGCTGAAGGACACGTATACGGATGGCATCGTCGTTTTGCATCGCGGCCGCCGGATGTATGAACGCTACTTCGGCGCGCTGCAGGCACATCGGCCGCACGCGTGTTTTTCGATCACCAAGTCATACGCGGCCACGCTTGCCGCAACGCTGATTCACGAAGGGGCGCTGGATGAGACCCAAACGGTGGCGCATTACCTGCCGGAAATGATCGGCACCGCTTATGAGGACGCGACCTTACGGCAAGTGCTCGATATGCAAATCGGGGTCCAATATTCCGAACTGTACGCGGATCCGAAGGCGCACATCTGGGACTACGGACGTGCAGGGGGCCTGCGCCCGCGCGGACCCGGATACACCGGCCCCGAGAATTTCTACGACTATCTGCGCACGCTGCGCAAGGAAGGCGCGCACGGCGCCGCGTTTGCCTACAAAACCGTGAACACGGAAGTGATGTGTTGGGTCATGAAGCGCGTCACCGGTGTCGCGCTCGAAGAATTGCTGAGCCAGCGCATCTGGTCGCAAATCGGCTGTGAAGAGGATGGCTACTTGACGGTCGATACCATCGGCGTGGCCATGGGCGGCGGCGGAATGAGCGCCAGCCTGCGTGACCTATGCCGCTTCGGCGAGCTGATGAGATGCGACGGCGCCTGGCACGGCAAGCAGGTCATACCGGCGGAAGTTATCGCGGATATTCGGCGCGGCTCGGATCCGGCCAAATTTGCCTTGGCGGGATACACGCTGCTGCCCGGCTATTCGTATCGCAACATGTGGTGGGTGTCCCACAATGCGCTCGGTGTCTTCGAGGGACGCGGAATTCACGGCCAGCGTCTGTACATCGCGCCAAAAGCCGAATTGGTGATCGCGCGATTCTGTTCCCACCCGATCGCTTCCAGCGCCGCCAATGACTCCATCACACTGCCGGCGTTTGCGGCGATGAGCCAGCTGTTGATGGCGGGCTGAGGCGCACGACTACAGCGTGGCCGCACGGGGAATTTACGCCCTGCGATTTAACATCTTGTGGCGCCAGCACTCGGAATCGCGCCGCAGTTCACAGTTGCAAACGTCGGCCGCGCACGGCATCGGCTACCATTTCCTATGGATACTGCCGGGCAAGGAGACAGCGAATGGGCACGACCGCTGCGGAAAGCTTGATCGAATCGCACGAGTACTTTGGCGAGGAGTTGGTCCGGCGTGCCACCCTGGAGCGCCGCAACTACGAGCGCAAGTCGGTTGCAATTCGCGCCAATGTCACGGTACCGGGCATGTCCTTGCTGCCCGGCCACACGGTCGACATGTCGCGCGCCGGTGCCAGTATCACGGTGCCGTTCGAGCTGGCGCAGGGGCAACAATGCCTGATTGATTTGGAACTGGAAGCCTGCGGCGACGTCCGCGACTTCCACATTCAGGCCGAGGTGCGCTACTGCGTGCCGATGAGCGACGGCCGATTCCGCGCTGGTTTGCGCTTCGGCGAGACCGATGCGGCGACCTCGGCACTCATCGCAGCGATTTTAAAAACTCCCGTCTGAACTCAACAGGTCGCGCGCCGCGACGTCGCTCGATCCCCAATGCGGAAATGCCTGCAAGGCGTCCATGTAGTTGTGGATGACATCGGTGTGGGCGTCTTCCTGCCAACCCCCCGGCTGCTGATTCTGCGGTAGATCCCGAGGCCGGCCCTGTTCGTCGATGCAGTAGAGCGTGAAGTTCAGCGCCTGGCGTGCCTCGCTCGCCAGGCTCGGGGACTCGACGGCCTTGGCGTACAGAGCGAGAACCGCACCGTAGGTTGAGTTCACACCGCCCCAAGCCTGTTTGTCCTCATCCTGCTCGTGGCACACGAGCACGCCGGATTCGCGGTGAGTAAAGTTTGCGCGCACGAATTCGATCAACAGGCGGCAGTCGCTCAACCAGTGCTGATCCAGCCTATCCTTTCTCTCGAGCAGGTAGCGCGCAAGATTCAGGGGCGCCCACGCGCTGCGATTGCTGGGTGTGTCGTGATCTTCGAAGAACTGCGCGAACAATGCCCCATCGGCGGCGGCGCTGGGGATTTGGTGGGTTTTGATCCAGCGCCACAGCGCCTGCCGCGGCGCTGCGAATTCCCCATAGCCGTGCGCCGTGAGCAGATCGTAGAGGCGCAAAATATAGGTCATGTTTCCCGATATCGGCCCGCGATCCTCGCCGCTGCGATAGTCGGCGCGAAACGGCCAGGGCGAATGGCCAATGTCGCCGTCCTGTTGGTTCGCGGCCAGCACACGCGCGTTTCGCAACGCTTGCGTGAGATACTTGGCCTCGCCGCTCGCTTCAAAGAGCAGCATCAGCGCGAAACCCGCGATCCCGCCCTTGTCCGGCTGAATTTCATACGGTCGATCCGACTGCGAGCCGCAATCGGCCGGCTGCGGGAACTGCGCCCGTCTGCCGGTCGAGCGCGTGAACGCTGGATATTTGCCGGTATCCGGCGTGAGCGCTTCCTTCACCAGATAATCGCCCAGCAAACATGCGGTGGCCAGCCATGCCGGCTGCTGTTGCGCGCGCATGCCGTGAAATTTGAGATAGGAAATGATTCCCATGCCATTTTGCGTCGAAGGAATGATGTCGGTGCGCTCCGTGTTCGGAGTCCAACCGGAATCGAGAAAAGTTTCGCAGGCAAAGCGCGGATAGCCGTGATCGAACGGGCAGTGCTGGTAGAAATTCATCTCGCGGTCTAGCGCCGCGCTCCAGGAGGTCCAAGGCAGCAATTGCCCCGATGCATCCAAGTTGATGGGGTGCCCGGCGATGGTTGTCGGCGCGTTCATGGTGCTAATCTGTGCTCAATATTTGACGATTCATCACTCGCTAACGTACAACTTACGCGCAAAGGCGCCGCCGATGCCCGTCATTATCCAAAAACCAGCGACTCCAGTCTTTGTCTTTGACCGCCGCTTTTACGGTTGGAGTGCCGTCAGCGTTGCCCTGATTGCACTGGTCGGGTTTGCCCGTACATATTATCTCAAAGGCTTTTTCGGGACGCCGACGCTGCCGCCGTTCGTGCATTTCCACGGATTGGTGATGTCGGCATGGGTTGCGCTGTTTTTCGTCCAGACACGCCTCATCGCCGCGCATCGTGTCGCCCTACACCGCGCACTCGGCATTGTGGGTTGCGGCCTCGCGGTGCTGGTGGTCTTGGTCGCCGCCGATGCGACGATGCAGGCGGCCGGGCGGGAAGTGGCCGCTCATCGAGTCGGGCCCTTTCATTTTCTTCTCGGCATCAACTTCATCAATCTATTTGTATTCGCGGTCTTATTTGCCGCGGCAATCGTGTGGCGCAAGCGTTCCGATTTTCACAAGCGTTTGATGCTGCTCGCCACCGTGAACTTACTGGCACCCGCGGCGGCTCGAATCTGCCTTAATTTCACACACAACCAGTACGTTCAATTGGCAGCCTTCTTTTTGTGTATTTTGCTTTGTGTGGCTGTCGACACGGTGCGGCATCGCCGGCTTCACCCGGCCATGGGTTGGGGAGCCGCATTGAGCATCGTGATGTTCAGCTTGATTTTCATTGCCGTGCAATGGCCCGCGTGGGTGCCCTTTGTCGACAAAATCATGGCGCCCTAGAACTCCCTGCAGTTCCAACACCAAAGGATACTGAGACCGAGGCGATCGCCATACAATAATGCGCGTCGGAGGTGTCTATGACATTGCGGGAACTGTTCGGAATTCGACTGCCGGTCATACAGGCGCCCATGGCGGGTTCGCAGGGAAGCGACTTGGCCATTGCCGTATCCAATGCCGGCGGCTTGGGCTCGCTGCCCTGTGCCATGCTCACGCCGGACGCCATGCGTGCGGAGTTGACAGCCCTTCGTGACGCGACGGATCAGCCCTACAACGTCAATTTCTTTTGCCACACCCCGCCCATTGCTGATGCGAAGCGTGAGGCGGCGTGGCGCGAGTTGTTGGCACCGTACTTCCGGGAATTCGGAGTGGATCCGCCGAAGGGCTCCGGCGCAGTCTCGCGCGCGCCCTTCAGTGCCGCGGCGGCCGAGGTGCTGGAGCCGTTCAAGCCTGCCGTGGTCAGCTTTCATTTTGGCCTGCCATCCGCCGATCTGGTGGCGCGCGTCAAAAAATGGGGATCGAAAGTGCTCGGTTCGGCAACGACGGTCGCGGAGGCGAAGTGGCTGGAGCAGCGCGGTGTCGATGCCATCATTGCGCAGGGCGCGGAAGCCGGTGGCCATCGGGGAATATTTTTGTCACAGGATCTGACCACTCAAGCCGGGACCATTGCCCTGTTGCCGCAGATCGTCAAGGCGGTTCGCGTGCCCGTGATCGCCGCCGGTGGAATCGCCGATGCAGCCGGCGTGGCGGCCGCAATGTCGCTGGGCGCCGCTGGCGTGCAACTCGGCACTGCCTATTTACTTTGTCCGGAGGCCAAAACCAGCGTCGTGCATCGAACGGCGCTCAAGAGCGATCATGCCTCGCACACCGCCTTGACCAATGTGTTTTCCGGCCGTCCGGCACGAGGAATCATGAATCGCCTCATGGCGGAATTGGGACCGATCAGCGCCGCGGCGCCGGCGTTCCCGCTCGCCGCCGACGCCCTGGCGCCGCTGCGCAAGAAAGCGGAGAGCAGCGGGTCCGGGGATTTTTCGCCCCTGTGGGCGGGTCAGAATGTCAGCGGCTGCAAAGAAATTTCCGCCGCAGCGCTAACCCTGGCCCTATTTGGCTAAGATGGTCCATGGCGCTTGGCGCAACGGTTTATAATTTCAAGATCGAACTCGCCGATTCGGACCGCGGCGTCTATGCACCGCTGGATCTGCGCGTGGCGCGTCATCCGTCGGAGACGGAAGATCACCTGCTGACGCGCGTTGTTGCCTATTGTCTCGAGTACACCGAAGGCATCAGCCTCTCCAGCGGTCTCTCCGATCCTGATCAGCCGGCAATCTCGGTGCGCGATCTCACCGGTGCACTGCGCGTCTGGATCGATGTCGGCGCGCCCGAGGCCACGCGGCTGCACCGCGCGGCGAAACTCGCGCCGCGCGTCGCCGTGTACACGCACAAGGACGCCGAGCAACTCGCCGCCCGCTTGAGCGCCGAGAAAATTCACCGTGCCGAGATGTTGGAATTGTATGCCGTGGATCGGGACTGGCTGGCCGCGTTGACCGCGCGCCTGGCGCGTCGCATGGAATTCGCGCTCACCGTGGCCGATCGCGACGTGTATTTGTCGCATGGCGCCGAAACGCTCACGTGCGCGATCCAGCGGCATGTGATATCGAGGGGCTCGGACGGTCTGAGGTGATGGGGAGCTGCGAGGCCCCGAAGAAAAGGGCCTCGCAGCTCCCCATCACCCCAGGCTGTTCACGGTGGACCTCAATATCACACGCGGTTAGCCGAGTTCAGTTAGATAGTCTCGCGGACGCAGAAAATCCTCGTACAGCCTTGCTTCGGGCGATCCTGGCTTGGGGTGCCAATCGTATTCCCAGCGAACGATCGGCGGCAGAGACATCAGGATGGACTCGGTGCGGCCGCGCGACTGCAATCCAAATAACGTGCCCCGGTCCAGCACCAAATTGAATTCGACGTAGCGGCCGCGGCGGTACAACTGGAATTGGCGTTCGCGATCGCCGTAGGGCTGGTCTTTGCGCCGTTCCAAAATCGGCAGGAATGCGGGCAGAAAGTGATCGCCAACGCTGCGCTGGAATGCGAAGCAACGGCTGAAGCCGCCTTCGTTCAAATCGTCGAAGAACAATCCGCCGACGCCGCGGGTTTCGTTTCGATGCGGCAGAAAAAAATAGCGGTCGCACCAAGCTTTGTATTCCGCGTAAATCTTTGGGCCGAACGGCTGACAGAGGTCGCGCGCGGTGCTGTGCCAGTGAAGTACGTCCTCATCATACGGATAGTAGGGCGTCAGGTCGAAGCCGCCGCCAAACCACCAGACTTCCGGGCCTCGCGCCGGACGCGCGATCAGGAAGCGGACATTGCAATGCGTCGTGGGCGCGTAAGGATTGCGCGGATGGAACACCAGCGATAATCCCATCGCTTCGAAGGGCGCGCCGGCGATTTCCGGACGTTGATTCGACGCCGACGGCGGCATCTTCTCGCCGAACACGTGCGAGACGGAGACGCCGGCACGCTCGAACACCGCACCGTCGCTTAAAATGCGGCTCTCACCGCCGCCGCCCTCGGGCCTCACCCAAGCGTCGCGCCGAAATTTGACCGCATCGAGTTTCTCGACTGCCGCGGTTATGCGGTCCTGCAACTCATTCAGGTAGCCTTTGACCGAAGACGCGTCTGCCGAGTCAATTGTTGGCATGCGCCGTTACGCCTTCTTTTTTGCGGGCCTCTTCTTGGCGGCCGACTTAGCCACAGGCTTGGCCGGAGGCTTAGCCGGGGGCTTGGCAGCAGGCTTCGCCGTCGCCTTGGCCGCCGCGCCCGGCGCCACCGGCGCCTGTTTGTTGACGGCCGCCTTCTTTCCCTTCGCGGCGAGCTTTACCGGAGCCGCGCCAGAGGCGGCGGCGGCCGCGGGTGCGCCTGGTGCGGATTTCGCAGCCTTAGGCGGAGTCTTCGGAGCAAACTTTGAGCCCTTGGCGCCCCTGCGCCCCCACTTGCCGCGTTCGGGCGCTGCCGCCAGCAACGCTTGGCACTCCACCAGGGTTAGGCTTTTGGGTTCCTTATCCTTCGGAATCTTCGCGTTGCGCGCCTTGTCGGTGATATAGGGTCCATAACGCCCGTTCAGGACTTGGATTCCGGCATCCGGAAAATCCAGAATCAGCCGGTTGGCATCCGCGATCTCCTTTTCGCGAATCACCTCGAGCGCGCGCTCCGGGGTAATCTCGTAAGGATCGTCGGTTTTCAAGGAAACGTACTTGGCACCGTACTTCACATAGGGGCCGAAGCGTCCGACATTGGTGGTGATTTCTTCGCCCGCCGCCGTCGTCCCGAGCTTGCGCGGCAGTTTGAACAGCTCGAGGGCCTGCTCGTGCGTGATCTGGTCCATTTTTTGGCCAGGGCGCAGGCCCGCGAAGCGCGGCTTGTCTTCATCATCCTTGGTGCCGATTTGCACGAACGGTCCGAAACGCCCCATGCGCACGCTCATCGGCTTGCCGCTCACCGGATCCGGACCCAAATCTCGCGCCTGCGCCACCTCTTCGCGGCTGACGGATTTCTCGGTGTGCTTCACCAGATCGATGAAGGGCTTCCAAAATCTTTCCAGCAGCGGCACCCATTCCTGCTCGCCGCTGGCAACGGAGTCGAGCGAGTCTTCCATTTTTGCCGTGAAGTCGTAGTCGACGTAGGTCGTGAAGTACTGGGTCAGGAATCGGCTCACGATCTTGCCGATGTCCGTCGCGGTAAAGCGCCGGCTTTCGATGTCCACGTACTGACGATCACGGAGCGTGGAAATGATCGAAGCGTAAGTCGAGGGTCGGCCGATGCCGTACTCTTCCAACGCCTTGACCAGCGAGGCTTCGGAGAAGCGCGGCGGGGGCTCGGTGAAATGCTGAGTCGGCACGACGCCGACCAGCTTGACCGGATCGCCTTCCTTCATGGGCGGCAGCACGTGATCCGAATCGTCCAGTACGGCGTCATCCAGGCCTTCCTGGTAGACCGATATGTAGCCCGGTTTGACCAAGGTTGAGCCATTGGCCCGCAGAACGGTGCGCTTCGGCCCCTCGGCGCCCGCGCGCATTTCAACCGTGACGGTATCGAAGATCGCCGGCGCCATTTGGCACGCGACGGTGCGTTTCCAAATCAGTGAATACAGCCGAAATTGATCGGACTCGAGCTTGTTCTCGATGTCTCCCGGCAACACGCCGGCGGCAGTGGGCCGAATGGCCTCGTGCGCCTCCTGAGCGTTCTTCGACTTGGTCTTGAAGATTCGCGGCTCCTCGGCGAGACCCTCTTGGCCGTAGAGCTGCACAATGACGTCGCGGATCTGTCCGATGGCTTCTTGCGCCAAGTTGAGCGAATCGGTGCGCATGTAGGTGATCAGGCCTACTTGGCCTTCGCCGATGTCGACACCTTCGTAAAGCTGCTGCGCCACGCGCATGGTTTTTTGCGCACTGAAGCCCAGCTTGCGCGCCGCTTCCTGCTGCAGCGTGGAGGTCGTAAACGGCGGCGCCGGATTGCGTTTGCGCTGTTTGCGGTCCACCGACAGGACCGTGAGCTCGCCCTGGGCGGCCTCATTGAGCGTGCGTTCAACTTCCCGGGCTCTGGCCTCGTTCGTGAAGCTGAATTGCTCCACCTTCTCGCCCTGGAATTCGACCAATTTGCCGGGAAACTTTTGCTCCGAGTGCGAAAGCTCGGCATCGATGCTCCAGTACTCGCGCGCCACGAAGGCCGCGATCTCATCCTCGCGTTCGCAGATCATGCGCAGGGCGGGACTCTGCACCCGTCCGGCCGAGAGTCCCGGACGCACTTTCTTCCATAACAGCGGCGAAAGATTGAAGCCCACCAGAAAATCCAGCGCGCGGCGTGCTTGCTGAGCGTTTACCAGGTCGACTGACAGCTCGCGCGGCGCGGCCATGGCGTCCCGCACCGAATTCTTCGTGATCTCGTAAAAAACCACGCGGCTGACTTCCTTGCCCTTGAGCTCCCCCTGGGCCTTCAACAGCTCGTGCAGATGCCACGAGATCGCTTCGCCCTCACGGTCGGGGTCGGTCGCCAGAAACAGGGCCTTGGCCTTCTTGAGCGCGCGGGAGATGGCGTCGATGTGCTTTTGATTGCGTTCGACCACCTGATACTTCATGGCGAAGTGGTGTTTGGGGTCGACGGCGCCCTCTTTCGGCACCAGATCGCGCACATGCCCGTAGGAAGCCAGCACTTCGAAGTCCTTGCCGAGGTACTTCTTGATGGTCTTCGCCTTGGCAGGCGATTCCACGATAACGAGATTGCTGCTCAAAGGCGTCTAATGCAAAGCGTCGGTGCGCTCTTCGAAGACCAGGTCTTCCATTTGAGCGTAAGCGGACTCTTGGCCGGGCTGGCTGAACAGCACCATCAGCACGACCCATTTCACCTGCTCGATATCGATCTCGTCGGCCTCGAGCGCCATTAAGCGGTCGATGACCAACTCGCGTTCCGTGCCCGAGAGGATTCGAACGTTTTCCAAGTACATCAAATAACCTCGCACGTCCGTGTCCAGCCGCACCAACTCCTGGCTGCTGAAAACCCGCACGGCCCGCGCCGTGGCCTCGGCGACTTTGCCGAGTTGTTCACCCGAGAGCCCGTCGAGCCATTCCAGAGCCCGTTCGATGTCGGGTTCCGCGAAACCGGCTTTGTCCAATTCGAGCTTCAATGTATTTCGATCGGGCCGCGGCTCATCGTCGGCACTCATATAATTCTCGAAGAGATAAATGAGTAGATCGAGAACGTTATCTTTCACCTCCGGCTCCTAACGACTCGGGAGTAACGGCCCCCGGGGGCGGCCTGAACGTGGCCTTCTAGCTCGAGGATCAGCATCATCGAGGACACGGCTTCAGCTTTGAATCCGGTGCGAACGACCAACATATCGAGGTCCGCTGGATCAAAGCCGAGCGCATCTAACAAGATTTTGTGTTCCTTGTCCATGCCCGCCTCCAACTCTGCGGCCGACCCGAGGCTGCCGGCGGTGCCGCGTGCGGCCTCGAAGAACGCTGAAAAGTTCAACTCGCTCAATATGTCAGCCACGGTTTCGGTGAGTTTTGCGCCCTGGCGGATCAGTTCGTGGCAGCCGCGGCTCAGGGGGTTGTGAATCGAGCCGGGGACGGCGAACAGTTCTCGATTCTGGTCACCCGCGAACCGCGCCGTGATCAACGATCCTGAGCGGCGCGCCGCCTCGACCACCAGCGTGCCCAGACTCAACGCCGCGATGATGCGGTTCCTCTGCGGAAAATTCTCGCGCCGCGGCGGGGTGCCGAGCGGAAATTCGCTGATCAAGGCGCCTTTAAAACGGATTTGCTCGCTTAAACTCTGGTTGCTGCGTGGATAGATGCTGTCGATACCGTTGCCGAGCACCGCGAGGGTGATTCCTTGCGCCGCCAGCGCGCCGCGGTGCGCGGCGCTGTCGATGCCCACGGCGAGCCCGCTGGTGATGGCCAGCCCACGCACCGCCAGCGACTCGGCGAAATCGAACGCGGTGTCGCGCCCTGCCGGGGTTGGATTGCGGCTGCCCACGATGGAGAGCTGCGGATCGTTCAAGACCTCGGGATTGCCCGCGACATACAGGACCATCGGGCGGCCTTCCAGTGCACGCAGCGAAGCGGGATAGCGCGGGTCGGTGAACGCGACGACGTGGTGATGAGGACTCTTTATCCAGGCGTGTTCCATGGGGGTGGGTGCGCCGGCGGGACTCTTTAGATACGCGCGCGCAGCGGCCGGCACGCCGGCACTTTGGCGTGCCTCGTCGGAGGATGCCATCAAGCCGGCGATGCCGCCCAATTGTTCCAACGCGGCGGACAGGATGGAGACAGTGAGAGCAGGCGCACGCGACAGCGCCATCCACGCAAACACCTCGTCGGCCCGTTGCATCGGACCGATTATGGCGCAGGGAAGAAAGGGTCTCAGCGCGTCATCGCGCTGAGATCATCGAGATTCTCCGGCTTCCCTTAAGGGTTCTGGATTTTATCCCCGACGCGGATCAGGTTTGTGGCTTCCATGATCAGGCCGTAACTGATGTTGTCGAAGGTCTTGAACACCATGAAGGTGCCGGTGCGCTCGGACGGCAGCTGCACCTTCTTGGCGCCCAACGAATCGAGATTGAAGAAGCCCTTTTTGTCCGTATCGGCGACTATGGGACCGGTATCGAACACGCCGAGCACGTTGCCCGGCGCAAGCCCATCACGGGCACCGCGATTGACCACGACCACTTCGTACTGACCGATGATGGTCACGCCGTTGGCGACGGCAATGATGCGGCCGTTGGTTTTGACCCGCGGTGCGCTCGGAATGAAATCGAGCGGCACATCGACGCCGCCGGGGATGAGCTTGTCGCCGGCACGGGACTCGCGCGCGGATTCGGTCATGATCAGCGTGGTGGGGTCGCCCTGGCGGGTCACGTGGCCTGATCCCGTGAAGATGCCGTCATAACCCAAGACACGTTTGTCGTCCGGATCGATCAAGGGATCGCCCACGCGAATCACGTTGTAATGAGAGCCGAGTTCCGCCGGGCTGGTAAAGCCGCGGGCGTACACGGTATCTCCTTCGGACATGACGACATGCAGGTCGCGGGTCGCGAGGACATAGGGGGCGGCTTTGATTTGTTCCCGGTCGAGCACCGTGGGCTTCGACATGAACGCAGCGACCGTTGCGTACGGAATGGTGGTAATGGCCGAGTCGATCGGTTCACTGCGCATGCGCGGTTCAACGCGGATACCGTCGCCGCGCTCCAAGCCGCGCTGCAACACGATTTGCGGCTGACCGTCGATATAAACCAGGCGCAAGGTATCGCCCGGATAGATCAAATGCGGGTTATGGACCTGGGGATTGACCTGCCAGATCTCAGGCCAGTACCAAGGATCGCGCAGGAAGACCTTGGCAATACCCCACAGGGTATCGCCACGCTTGACGACGTAGCTGTCGGGGGCATTCTCGGCGAGAGGGATGCCTCTGCTCGGAACTTGCACCGTTTCCGTGGTGTTGGGGGAGGAGCTAGCCTCGATCGCGGCTTCTATCGCGTTCTTATCATCACCCACCACCGTGCCTTCGGTCGTTGGCTCATTGACCGCGACCGCAGGCTCCCTTTCTTGCGGCTTCGGCGCCGCTGAATGGCAACCCGCGAGAACCGTAACCCCTAGAAATAGGCCTAATATTTGATGACCTTGCATTCGATTCGCTCCCATGAGTCAGCTTATGGTTGCAGACTGACTGGTATACTTCTGCCTGGCCGCTCAAGACTGGGACGCATCGCCCGTTTTTGCCTTTTGCCCAAGCGAATTCAACACTTGGCGCAAGGGCATTAAGTTAAGCAGCGGCGGAACTTTAGCAACATTCTTGAGCCAAAAACACGATATTGCTCTCATAACTCCCATGACAAAGCTCGTAATTCTGGAGTATCCCGATCCGCGGCTGCGAAAGAAGGCTGCCCGGGTTGAACAGGTGGATGACGCGCTGCGTCAATTCATCGACAACCTGCTGGACACTATGTACTCCGCCAACGGTGTTGGCCTGGCTGCCACCCAAGTCGACGTGCATAAGCGCGTGATCGTGCTCGACGTCAGCGAAACGCGGGATCAACCGCTGGTGCTCATCAATCCGGAAATCCTGAGTAAGGACGGCGAAGCTCCTGCCGAGGAAGGATGCCTGTCCCTGCCGGGCATTTACGACAAATTGACCCGGGCGACGCATATTCGCGTTCGCGCCCTCGGCCGCGATGGCCAGCCATTCGAAATGGACGCGGAAGGATTGCTGGGCATCTGCATTCAACACGAAATGGATCACCTGGAAGGCAAGTTATTTGTCGATTACCTCTCCGAGCTGAAGCGCACGCTCATTCGGCGCCGTCTGGAAAAAGAGCGTAAGCAAAGATCCACAGGCAGCGATTCACGCGCACACGCGCCGGCTCTTTGAGCCTTGAGCAGCGCTCCTTCCCTGAAGCTGGGCTTCGCCGGCACGCCTGACTTCGCGGTTCCCGCGCTCGACAGCCTGGCCGAGCGGCATCAAATCGCAGCTGTTTTTACTCAACCGGATCGGCCGGCCGGACGCGGGCAGGGCCTGCATACCAGTCCCGTCAAACGCCGCGCGCTCGAACTTGGACTTACGGTGCACCAACCTGCGAGCTTTAAGTCACCCGAAGCACTCGACCTGCTGCGGGCCGCGCAAGTCGACCTGCTGATCGTGGTGGCCTACGGCCTGATCCTTCCGGCCGCCGCGCTTGGCATTCCTGCCAAAGGCTGCCTCAACATCCACGCTTCGCTCCTGCCGCGCTGGCGCGGAGCGGCGCCCATTCAACGAGCTCTGCTGGCCGGAGATCGGGTTACCGGCGTGACCATCATGCGCATGGAGGCGGGATTGGATACCGGTCCGATGCTGCTTTGGCGCTCCATCCCGATCGAGGCGCGCGAGAATGCCAAGTCGCTGCACGACAAGCTCGCCGGCTTAGGAGCACTGCTCATCGAGGAATCGCTGCAGGCCATGCGCTTTGGCGCGCTCCCCGAGGTGCCGCAGCCGCCCGAAGGCATTACCTACGCTGCAAAAATCGACAAGGCTGAGGCGCCGGTCCAGTGGGGGCGGCATGCCGAGGAGATCTCGCGCCAGGTGCGAGCGTTCAATCCCGCACCCGTGGCCGAGACGCTGCTCGATGGCAAACAACTGCGGATTTGGGAAGCGGAGCCCATCGATGCACCTGCTTTGAGCGGTGCTGCGCGGCCGCCGGGGTCGGTGCTCACGGCAACACGCGAAGGCATCGACGTCGTCTGCGGCACGGGGGTGTTGCGGATTCTCACGCTCCAACTGGCCGGCCGCAAACCCTTGCCGGCCGGTGAATTCTTGCGGGGACAGCGCCTCGACGGCACGCGTTTCGGCACGCCATGAAAGGCGTCGCCGCCAGTGCGCGTTCGGTTTCCGCACATGCCGTGGCCCGCGTGCTGCGCGAGGGTGTGACGCTGGATGCGGCTTTAAAGGACGCGCTCGTCGCGGCGGACCCGAAACTTTTTTCAGCGGTGCGATCGTTGAGCTATGGCGCCGTGCGCGGCTACTTTCGGCACGAAGCGATTCTGGGGAAGCTCCTGTCACAGCCGGTGCGATCGCTGGATTTTTTGGTGCGCGCGCTTCTGTCCGTGGCGCTTTACGAACTCGAGGATGAACGCACGCCGGAATACGCGATCGTCGATGCGGCAGTCCAGACCGCGAAAGCGACCGATGCGGTGCGTGCGTCGGGACTGATCAACGCCGTGCTGCGACGCTACCTGCGCGAGCGCAAAGCACTGGACCTGGAAATCGGCCGCAGGCCCGACACGCGTCATGCGGCGCCGATCTGGTTGGCGGACCGGTTTCGCGCCGATTGGCCGGTGCGCTGGACCCAGTTACTGGCGGCGAGCGACACCCAGGCGCCGATGTGGCTGCGCGTCAACAGCCGGGTGACAACCTCCGCCGAATACTTAGAAGAACTGCGAGGCGCGGGGATCGCCGCGCGCGCCGAGGAGCGCGTGCCCTACGCCATCGTCTTGGAGTCGCCCTGCGACGTGCATGAACTGCCCGGCTTCGCTCAAGGTAAGGTCTCCGTGCAGGATTTGGGCGCGCAATGCGTTGCATTTCCCTTGGCATTGGCTTTGGATCAGCGGGTGTTGGATGCCTGCGCCGCACCGGGAGGCAAAACCGCGCTGATCGCGGAACGCGCGCCCGGCTTGAAAAAGCTCGTGGCGGTCGACATCGATCCGCACCGCCTGGCGAGAGTGCGCGAAAACCTGAGCCGCGGCAGTTTGCACGCCGAGATCTTCGCCGCGGATTCGGCCGATGCGGGGAGTTGGTGGGACGGCGCGCCGTTCGATCGGATTCTGCTCGATGCGCCCTGCTCGGGGCTCGGCGTGATTCGGCGGCATCCCGATATCCGATTGCGTAAGTCCCCGTCCGATATCGACAAATTGCCCGGTTTGCAGGGCAAATTACTGAAATCCGCATGGGATTTGCTCGCGCCGGGCGGACGCTTGGTTTATGTGACCTGTACGGTCACGCGCAGTGAGAACCACGACGTCATTGCGGCTTTTTTGGCGAGCACGCCGGGTGCGGCAATCGTTCCGCCAGAAGACTGGCCAGGCTGGCCCGGCTTCGGCGAGGCCGATGAGTTCGGGCGGCAAATTCTGCCGGGTGAGGCGGGTGCCGACGGCTTCTATTATGCTGCCTTGACCAGAACATGACTGCCGCGCGCCTAAACTTCCGGAATCTGTTGCGACTCGCGTGCCTCACGAGCGCGGCGTTCGCGACGCTGCTTCTCATCCAGCCGCTGCGCGCGGAAGGATTGGCGGGCCGCTTCGAGGTCCGCTCCGCAGATCTCGAATTAAAAGAAGGCGTCTATCATCTGAATGCGCGCATCGACCTGCCGATCAGCGAAGCGGTGCGGCGCGGCTTGGTGGAAGGGGTACCGTTGACGCTCGAGGTCGATCTGGACATCGAGCGCGTGCGGCAGTTGCTGCCGAATTCACGCGTGGCCGAGCTGACGCAGCGCTATCGCCTGCAGTACAACGCCGTGAGTGCGCGCTACATTCTGCGCAACGAGAACAGCGGTCAGCAGGAATCCTTAGGCACGGTCGACGAGGCGATCGCGCACCTTTCCGAGGTTCACAGCTTGCCGGCGTTGGACAAAGCGCTCATCGCCGCGGATCGCCGCTACGAGGGACGCGTCAAGGCCAAGATCGATTTCGGCACCGTGCCCTTTACGCTGCGCCTGCTAATGTTCTGGGTCAGCGATTGGCATCGAGAGTCCGACTGGTACGCGTGGACATTCCAGCCATGATCCGCAAATACGGCTCCACCGTTTTAGGCTGCATCGGCGTCGCGCTTTGGCTGACGGCGCTCTTCATGCTGGCTTCTGCCGTCCAGAACTCGGAAAAGTTCGCCAGGTGGCTGCCCTGGATTTTGCTGGTGAACATTTCCGGCCTGTTCACGCTGTTGGTCCTGCTGGTCGGAAAGCTCGCCCGTCTGGTGCGCGACTATCGCAGGCATGTGCCCGGATCGCGTTTGAAGGGCCGCACGGTGGCGATCTTCAGCGCGCTGGCGGTGGCGCCGATCTTGGTGGTCTATTATTTCGCGCTGCAGTTTCTGAATCGCGGCATCGACAGCTGGTTCGAGAGCGGAGTCAGCCAGGGATTGATCGACACCCGGGAACTGTCGCACGCGGCGCTCGACGTACGCGTGCGCGAGTTTCTGCAACACACCCAAGTGGTCGCGCACTCTTTGATCGGCCTGTCCAACTTTCAATTGGCCGGATCGCTGGATCGCCAGCGGCAAGACAGCACCGCGATCGAATTCACCGTGGTCGGGGCGCAGGCGCGCATCATCGCCACGAGTTCGGATCGTCCAATGGATGCGTTGCCGGTTCCCGCGACGGACGAGATGATGCTGCAATTGCACCGCGGCCGGCCGTACGTGAGCCTGGACACCGATTCGATCGGCGGCTACCTGATTCGCGCCGCGGCACCGATCGAAGACAGCAGCCAGGGACAGCGCATACTGATCGCGCTGTATCCGGTGCCGTTGCAGCTCAGCCAATTGGCGGACACCGTGCAGCGCTCCTACACCTCGTACGCCTCCCTGGTGCAAATCCGCCAGCCGCTCAAATTTGCGTTCGTGCTGACGCTGAGTTTCGTCGTTTTGATGTCGCTGATCGCCGCCGTCTATGGCGCGTTTTTTGCGGCACAACGCCTGGTACAGCCGGTGCAGGATTTGATCGCCGGCACGCGCGCCGTGGCGAAGGGGAATTACGACACGCGGCTGCCGTTGCCGGGCCGGGACGAGTTGGGGTTTCTCGTGACCTCCTTCAACGACATGACCAAGCGCTTAGGCCGCGCCCGCGCGGAAACGCGCCGCAGCCAGCAGGCAGTCGAGGCTGAGCGGGCGGGACTCGCGGTGATTCTCGCGCGCCTCTCGACCGGCGTGGTGTCACTCGAAACGGACCTGAGAGTGCGCACCGCCAATCAGGCGGCGAGCGCCATTTTGGGCGTCGATCTCGAGGCCGCGATCGGCAAGCCCTTCGATGAGTCGATCAGCGACGCGGCGTTGTTCACCCAATTCTTGAGCGCCATCAAGCAGCGCCTGCAGCCTGAACAACTCGACTGGCGCGAACAAATCGAACTGCTGTCGGAGTCCGGCAAGCATGTTTTGATGTGCGCCTGCACCGCACTGCCCAACGACGCCGGCGGCGCGGCGGGCGTGGTGCTGGTGTTCGATGACATCACCACGCTGCTGCAAGCGCAGCGCGACGCGGCGTGGGGTGAGGTGGCGCGGCGCCTGGCGCACGAAATCAAGAACCCGCTCACCCCCATCCAACTATCCGCCGAGCGGATGCGGCGCAAGTTCCTGGGCAGCATGAATGAGCAGGACGCCCAAATCCTCGAGCGCGCGACCAATACCATCGTGGCGCAAGTCGACGCCATGAAGCAGATGGTCAACGCGTTCAGCGAGTATGCGCGCGCGCCCGACATGCACTTCTCGCGCTTCGATCTCAATCAATTGATCACCGAAGTCGTGGACCTGTATCGGGTGCAGGACAGCAGCGCCGAAATGAAGCTGACTTTGAGCCCGCAACTGCCGGCCATTTCCGCGGACCGGATGCGAATCCGGCAGATCCTGAACAACCTGGTCACCAATTCCTTGGAGGCGCTCGAGGGCAAGGTGGGCGCGCGGATCGAATTTGAAACGCAGCTCGTCGACGAGGGTCAAAAGCATGGGGCGTCCGTCGCGATCGTGGTAACCGACAACGGTCCGGGCTTTCAGCGGGACCTGATCGGCACCGTCTTCGATCCTTATGTCACCAGCAAGCCAAAGGGTACGGGGCTCGGGCTGGCAATTGTTAAGAAGATTGTGGAAGAGCACGGCGGGCGCATTGAGGCAGATAATCTGCGCTCGGGCGGCGCCCGCGTGCGAATTGTATTGCCGTTGGCCGATGGCGCGCGCTCCGCGGGCTCGGCCAAGCCGCGCACAGGTGAACACAGGAGAGAACGCGTATGACCGCTTCAAGAATATTGGTGGTGGACGATGAGGCGGACATCCGCGGGTTGCTCAAAGAGATTCTCTCCGAGGAAGGCTACGACGTGGAGATTGCGGCGGACGCAAGCCAGGCGCGCTCCTCGCGCGCGGCGCAGGTTCCCGATTTGGTGCTGTTGGACATCTGGATGCCCGACACGGACGGCATCACGTTGCTGCGTGAATGGTCCGTGACCGATGGCTACGATTGCCCGGTCGTCATGATGTCCGGGCACGGAACGGTCGAAACAGCAGTCGAGGCCACACGTCTCGGCGCCTTCGACTTCGTTGAAAAGCCGCTGTCGCTCACCAAACTGCTGCGCACCGTCGAACGGGCGCTCGATGCGGGACGGCGAAAACGGCTGTCGGCGCGCACGCAAGGATCGGCGCTGGCCGTGCCGATCGGCAAGTCCAAGATCACGCAGATGCTGCGGGAACAGGTGCAACAGGCGGCTTCGAGTTCGTCCCCGGTGCTGTTGGTGGGGGAGCTCGGATCGGGCCGCGAAGCCTATGCGCGCTATCTGCATTCCCTGAGCGCGCGCTCCCCGAAGCCTTTTTTCACGGTGGTCGCGGCCAGTCTCGGGCCGGACCCGGCCGCGGCGTTGTTCGGCAGCGACCGCGACGGCAAGATCGAACCGGGTGCCTTCGATCAAGCCACGGGAGGCTCGCTCTACATCAGCGGCCTCGAGGATTTGAATGCCAATGCGCAGCGTGCGCTGCTCGGCGCCATCGAACAAAACGGCTACACGCGGGTCGGCGGCCGGCAGCGCCTCAACCTCAATGTGCGCTGGATCAGCTCCGCGCAGGAAGGTTTCGAGGCGCACTCCACCACGGAGCCGTTTCGGCGCGACCTCTTGGCGCACTTGAGCGTGATTACTTTGCGCGTGCCGCCGCTGCGCGATTACGCCGAGGACGTCCCGGATTTACTGCGCTACTACGTCGATCGGCTGGTCGATGAGCAGCACCTGCCGCTGCGCCGTTTCAGCGTCGCCGCGCAGAATCGGCTGCGCAACTATCCCTGGCCGGGCAATGTGGGCGAGCTCAAGAACTTGGTGCAACGCGTGCTGATCCTGGGTGCGGGCGAAGAAATCCGACTGGAGGAGATCGAACGCGAATTGGCCGTCAAGATGGCGGTCGATGAGCCACTGGTGAAGCAAGACCTGCTCGCCCTGCCGCTGCGCGAAGCGCGCGAACAATTCGAGCGCGCCTATCTTCAGCAACAATTGCTGCTCTGCAATGGAAAAGTCGGGCAACTGGCGAAGAGGGTGGGGATGGAGCGAACGCACTTGTATCGTAAGTTGCGGGCATTAGGCGTCGATTTCCGGCAATTAGGCGAGGATTAGGCGGCGGCGCAGTGATATTGACCGGTCGGCCTAGCGCTCGTCGGGGAGGGTGAGAAGACTCGAGGTCCGAAGGGAACAGGACCTCGAGTCTTGTCACGCTCCCTGACGAATACCAGGGCCGGTCAATATCACTACGCGGGCACTCCCTTTAAATGTTCGGGCGACGCGTGGTTGTTGTGGGCTATGAATGCGGATAGGGCCGCTCCATCCGAGTCTTGACATAACTTAACAATTCACCCTGCGACTGGCATACTCCCAGCCGCGTTCCGCGCGCAGGGAAAAATAAGATGGAAGCAATCGCCACCGCCTCGGCAGTACGATCCGAGAGCCGAAATTTCTACGTTTGGATGGCGGGCGGCTTTTTGCTGGTCGCGTTCGGCGGCTTCGTGCCGACCTATTGGGCGAAAGTGGCCACGGGCACCTTTCACGCCGAGCCCATCATTCACATTCACGGCGCTTTGCTGTTCACCTGGACTTGTTTCTATTTCGTGCAAACGGCGCTGGTCGCCTCCGGCCGCACGCTCCAGCATCGCGCCTGGGGATTGGCGGGGATTTCGCTATTCACCGCCATGATGTTCTCGATCCTGCTCGGCCAAGAGGCCGTGTTGGCGAGAAACGCGGCCTTGGGCTACGGCGAGGCGGCGCTGCGATTCTCGGCAGTGACGTTGCTGGCGTGGCCGCTGATGGCGGTGATTTTCATTTTGGCGATCGTCAACATACGGCGGCCGGAAGCACATAAAAGACTGATGACCTTGCTGATGATCGGCATGATGACGCCGGCGATCGCACGGCTGTTTCTCACGTTTTTTGCGCCACCGGGCCTCGTTGGACCGCCGCCCCCATTTGTCGCGACGCCGCCCGGGCTGGCGGCCGATTTGTTTCTCGTCGTGGCCATGGTTCGCGATTGGCGCATGCTCGGGCGTCCCCACCCGGTTTACATTTATGGCGGCATCGCGGTGGTCGCGCAACAGCTGCTGACCGCGCCGATTGCGGCCACGGCCGCTTGGATGCACATCGCCAAGGCCTTTGCACGATTGGCAGGTTAGCGGCGGGGCCGTGATAACTACGTGGGCCGGTCAATATCACGACGCTGGCACGACCCTTCCCCCGAGGTCATCCGGCCCGCTCAAACTCACAGTGTCGGGGACTAGTCCCCGACCCGTATCACCAGCACATCGACATCGGCTTTGTGCAGTGTCTGGCGCATGCGGTTCAAGTCGTCCAGCTTGGAAATCGGACCGATGCGGATGCGGTGCCAGGTGTCACTGTCCACGGTCACCTTTTGCACATTGGATTCGATGCCCAGCAACGCCAGCTTGGCTCGTACGCGGTCAGCGTCGGCAAAATTCTTGTATGAGCCGGCTTGCAATACGTACGTGCCGGCGCGCGTCTCGGGCACGGATTTGATGTCCGGCCTGACATCCTTGTCCTTCTCGGGCACGACCACTTCGAATTTCGGCAACATCTCGTAGAACGCGTAGGTTTTCGAATCGTCCGCGACCGGCTCGCCGGCTTCGGGCGCCTCATTGCCGTGAGACCGTTTCTTGATCACCTTGCCGGTGTGGGTCTCGGGTACATCGAGCCGGTGGTCCTTCAAATAGATCACGCCGGCCACCGCGAGCCCGAGGCCCAAACCACAAGCGAGCCCCAGCCAGCCGGAGAAGCCGCTCGGTTTATTGCGCTTTGGTTTGTAGTCGCGTGCCATGAGCCTTACATGGTGTCGGGCGCGGACACGCCGAGCAGCTTGAGACCGTTGCGGATCACGATTTGAGTGGCCAGCGCCAGATCGAGCCGCGCGTCGCGCGCCCCGCCATCCTCGACGATGAATTGGTGCGCGCTGTAGTAGGTATGAAAATCATTTGCCAAGTCGCGCAGGTAGTGCACCAGGGAATGGGGCGCACGCTGCACCGCGCATTGCTTGATCACTTCAGGATAGGCACTGATGCGTTTAATCAACTGCAGTTCTTGCGGCTCCTTGAGAAGGCCCAAGGAGGCGATGCCATGCGCAATGTCGTGGCTCATCCCGCGTTCCTGCAGCTGGCGCAGAACGCTGGACACGCGCGCGTGCGCATATTGAATGTAATACACCGGGTTCTCGTTGGATCGCGACTTGGCCAGCTCCATGTCGAAATCCAGATGCTGGTCATTGCTGCGCATCACGTAAAACAGCCGCGCGGCATCATTGCCCACTTCCTTGCGCAGGTCCCTCAAGGTGACATAGTCGCCTGAGCGCTTCGACATCTTGGCCTTCTCGCCGCCGCGAAACAGCGACACGATCTGCATGAGCAGCACCTCGAAGCGCTCGGATGGGCCGCCGAGCGCAATCAAGGCGGCCCGCAGCCGTGTGATGTAGCCGTGATGATCGGCGCCCCAGATGTATATCAGATGCTCGAAGCCGCGCTCGAGCTTGTTCAGCACATAGGCAATGTCGGAGGCGAAGTAAGTCTTGAGGCCGTTATCGCGAACGATGACGCGGTCCTTCTCGTCGCCGAAATCCGTGCTCTTGAACCAGAGCGCGCCGTCTTTGAGATAGGCGTGTCCGGACTTCTTCAGGGTCTCGATCGCACGCTCGATCGCGCCGCTGGCGCTCAACGACCGTTCGGAGAACCAACAATCGAAGGTGACGCCGAATTCGGCCAGATCCTCGCGGATGTCGCCGACAATGCCCTCGAGCGCAGTGGAGAGCACCGTCTCGTATGCGGACTCGCCAATCAATGCGCGGGCGCGCGCGATGAGTGCATCGATGAAGGCGTCCTTGTCGCCGCCCTGCGGTTCGTCCGGCGGCAGGCCGCCGAAGACCTCGGAGGCGGAATGCTTGAGGGTTGTGCCGACGGCGGCGAGCAATTGCTCACCGACCGCGACCAAGTATTCACCGACATAGGCATTGGCGGGAAAAGTGAAAGTTTCGCCGCAACGCTCCAGATAGCGCAGCCACGCGCTGACCGCCAGGATATCCATTTGACGGCCGGCATCGTTGATGTAGTACTCGCGCTGGACCTTGAATCCCGCCGCCTCGAGAAGATTGCTGAGCGACGCCCCGAAGGCGGCATGCCGTCCATGGGCAACGTGCAATGGGCCGGTGGGATTGGCCGAAACGAATTCCACTTGCACCTGCCGCCCTGCACCTAAGTTCGATCGTCCGTACGACGCGCCATCCTTCAGGACTTTGCCGATCTCCCGATGATAGGCATCATCTTTCAAGAAGAAATTGATGAAGCCGGCGCCGGCCATTTCCACTTTGGCGATGGCTTCGCTCGCGGGCAGCGCCGCCATCAAGGCTGCGGCGAGCATACGAGGGTTCTGCCGCGTGGCTTTTCCTAAGCGCATGGCAAGATTGCTGGCGAAGTCGCCGTGCTGCGCATCGCGGGTAGTCTCGACTTCGATACCGACCGCGCGCGCGTCGCGGGGCACGAGCCCTTCCGGGAGCGCATCCAGGGCATGCTTCAGCAAGGCTTCGATCAGAGTTTTCAAGCAGGCGATCCCGTGAGTGCAAAGGCTGCGCAGTTTACCGCAAAGCGCTCAGTCGACTTCCAGCGGATCCACGTCGATCGACCAACGCAATCCGGTGGGATGCGGCAGAGCCTCGATTTTTGGCAGCCAGCGGGCAAGGAAGCGCTGCAAAGTCGAGCGAACCACCGTTTCGATCAGCAGGTGCGCGCGGAAGTGATCGGCCCGGCGTGCGATCAGGGCCGGCGCGGGCCCCAGGATTTTCAGCGCGCCATCGCTCAAATTCTGGCCGGCCGCGGCGCCGGCGCGCAAGAAGGCGTCCAGTGCGGCGCTGTCCTTGGCCTCGGCCCGCAGCAGCGCGAGGCGCGAGAAGGGCGGCCAACCGGCTTCGCGGCGCTCTTCCAGCGCGCTCAAGGCGAAGTTCTCGTAGCCTTCGCTGATGAGGCGGTTCAAGAGCGGATGTTCCGGAAACTGCGTTTGTATCAGCACCTCGCCGGCGCGCGCCTCGCGTCCAGCCCTGCCTGCGACCTGCGTAATGGTCTGCGCGAGGCGCTCGGTGGCGCGAAAATCGCTGGCAAACAGCCCCTGATCGGCGTCCAGGATCACCACCAGGGTGACGTCCGGAAAGTGGTGGCCCTTGGTGAGCATTTGCGTACCGACCAAGATTCGCGCCTCGCCGCTATGCACCCGGTCGAGCACGGTTTGGATGGAGCCGCGGGCGGACGCGCTATCGCGGTCCAAGCGGGCCAGCGGCGCGTCGGGAAAGAAACGCGCCAAGGTCTCCTCGACCCGTTCCGTGCCTTGCCCCACCGGCAACAGCGCCTGTCCACAGCTGCCGCAAATCGTGGGCACCGGGCCTTTCGCGCCGCAGTGGTGGCAGCGAAGTTGCTGCGCTCGTCGATGCAGCGTCATGCGCGCATCGCAATGCGCACAGGGCGCGATCCAGCCGCAGGAATTGCAGAACAGGCTCGGCGCGTAACCGCGCCGATTCAAGAATACGATGACCTGTCCGCCGGCCTTGAGGTGTTGATCGATGGCCTGCATCGCGGGCGTCGAGATCCCTTGCTCCGCGGCGTGCCGGCGCAGATCGATGAGCGACATGCGCGGCGGTTGTGCCGCGCCGGGGCGCTGCGGCAACAGGTGTTTGATGTAGCGACCGCTCGCGGCATTCTCCAACGTTTCCAGCGATGGTGTGGCGGAGCCCAAAATAACCGGAACATCGGCGCTGCGGGCCCGCATGACGGCCAGGTCGCGTGCCGAATATCGAAAACCTTCGTGCTGTTTATACGAGGCGTCGTGTTCTTCATCGACGACGATTAAGCGAAGTCCGGGCAGCGATGTGAACACCGCCGAGCGCGTTCCGATGACAATTCGCGCCGCACCGCTGTGCGCCGCGCGCCACGCATCGCGGCGTTCCACGTCGGTAAGTCCCGAATGCACCACGGCGACGCCGGTACTGAAACGGCGCCGAAAGCGCTCGACCAGCTGCGGCGTCAGGGCGATCTCCGGCACGAGGACCAGTGCCTGGCCGCCGCCGGCAATGACCGCGGCGATGACCCGCAGGTACACCTCCGTCTTGCCGCTCCCCGTCACGCCGTAGAGCAAGTGCGCGTTGAAGCTCGACAGGGCGAGAATGGTTTCGACCGCCTGCGCTTGCGCACCGGTGAGCGCGAGGTCGCCGGGATGCATCTGCATCGGGATCAAGGGGTCCGGCACGTCGGCGCGGCGCGCAGCGATCCAACCGCGCGCCCTCAAACTCTTGAGTAGCGCGGGCTTGAAGTGCTCGCCGACCTCATCGGCTGTTGCGTGGGCGCGATCGGCCAGCCAGGAAAGCAAGGCGCGCTGTTGTGGCGCACGCTTCGAGCTTGGCTGCCTAAGTTCCTCGCGGCCTTGCTCGGTGAGACTGAAGTGTTCCGCGCTTGCGGCGGCCGTCTGACCACCGCGTAACGAGACCGGCAATGCGGCCGCGTAAACTTCTCCGATTGGATGGTGGTAGTAATCGGCCGCCCAACGCAGCAATTCAAATGTGACCGGATCGAAGACCGGCCGCTCGTCGAGGAACTCGAACGCCGCCTTGAGTCTCGCAGCGGGAAGCATCGATTCGGCTGCGGTGCCAACCAAAATGCCGATCAGCCGTTGACGACCGAAGGGCACCCGCACACGTACGCCGGGCAGCGGCGCCTGCTGCGATGCTGGTTTTTGCGGCGGCGGGAGGTAATCGAAGACCCGGCGCAGCGGCGTGTCGAGCGCGACCTGCAAAATCATGGATTATTTGTCCACAAAATCTGTGGATAAGTCTGTTGAGAAGCGGGGGTCATTTACCCTAAGTGCCCGTTCCGTTTCGGGTCCTGTCAAATTGGTGGAAAAACACCCGAAATCGAATTGATTCTTTTAAATTCAAAGGATTACGGCCCCCACCGGATTTCACGCCGAGGTAATGATCGAAAATATTGCAACGGGAGTCACATGCGATGTGCGTAAGTCGCTGATCTTGCGCCGTTCGCGGCGTCAACCAACCCTGCGGGTAAGCGTTTATACCTTGAATGGAGATGATACGCATGGCTCGCTTTGATACGCTCAATACAGCTTGGATGGTCTGGGATAATCCCGCTCCAGCGCCGGAGGGAGCGGTTCTGGAGTACACGAGAGAACTCGAGAAATTCTTGGCCGAGATCGAGCGTCGGGCTTTTCGCATGGCGCAAGTCGCGTTGCGTGATCCGGACGATGCCCTCGATGTCGTCCAAGACGCCATGCTCAAGCTCACCCGCAGTTACGCCTCACGCCCCAGCGCGGAATGGCGGCCGCTGTTTTATCGAATTCTGGAGAACGGCATACGGGACCTGCAGCGGCGCCGAACGGTGCGCAAACGGGTCATGACGTGG
>Ga0209169_10000073_pt1 | contig 56590 bp, 54 predicted proteins | sample HubBroMetageWRM4_FD_188346 | JGI IMG/M metagenome (GOLD analysis project Ga0209169, IMG submission 188346) | Warmed soil microbial communities from the Hubbard Brook experimental Forest, New Hampshire - Hubbard Brook CCASE Soil Metagenome WRM 4... | ecosystem: Environmental > Terrestrial > Soil...
ATTTTGCGCGGCAGATTGTTTTTGAGCGACTGGCGCAGGCGACCATTCCAACGGGAGTAACTCCAACCCTGGCTCCACTGTTCAGCCCGAGCGGTCTGGTTTACCGCTACGTGCTGGAGAGTCCGGATCGCAGCCCGCAAGAATTGAAGACAATTGAAGACTGGGTGGTCGAGCGCGGCTACCGCTCGGTTCATGGCGTGGCCGACGACTCGGGCTTCGGTGGCACGACGATGCAATATCAGGTGCTGCTCGATCCGTCGCGCATCTACGGCTATCACCTGATCCTGCTCATGCTCGCGTTCGGCTACGGCATTTCCTTTGATATCGAAAATCTGCAAGTGGCGGCGTTCGATCAGGACGACACGCCGCAAAGCCGCGAGCTGCTCGACGGCTTTTCCGGCTCGCGATATTTCTCCGTGCAGACCCCGATTGGGTCCGCCGCGGAAGCGGATCGGCGGCTGCGGTCCGGCAACACCCAGGTGGTCGTGGAAGTGCCGGCCGGCTTCGGCCGCGATCTCCTCAACGGTGCGCGGCCCGAAGTGGATGGGACTGTCGACGGAGCCATGACGTTTCGCGGCGAGACCGCGCGCAATTACGTCATCGGCGTGGTGCGCAAACAAGGCGAAGACTTTCAGCAGCAGCTGAAGCGTGCGGGATCGCCGAATTCATGGACTGACAGCGATATCCAGGTCCGCTTTCGCTACAACCAGGCATTTCTGAGCGTCAACGCGATGGTGCCCAGCGTTTTCATGCTCATGCTTTGTCTCATTCCGGCAATCATGTCGGCCATCGCCGTGGTGCGCGAGAAGGAAACCGGCTCGATCGCCAACTTCCGCTCCACGCCAGTTACCAAATTTGAGTATCTGCTGGGCAAACTCATTCCCTATATCGGCGTCGCTTTGGTGAATTTTGTCTTCCTGTTCGTCATGGCGATCTTTCTGTTCGGTGTGCCGCTAAAAGGGTCGTTTCTCACGCTTTTAGTAGCGACGATCATTTACGTCGTATCGACTACGGGCTTCGGCCAACTCATCTCGTCGTTCACCCGCACCCAGGTGGCGGCCGTCTTTGCCACCGCCATTTTATCGATCGTGCCGGCGGTGAACTTTTCGGGATTGTTCGCGCCGGTGTCGTCGCTCTCTGGCAGCGCCAAGATCATCGGCCTGAGCTTCCCCTCGGCCTGGTACCAGCCGGTGACCGTGGGTGTTTTCGCCAAGGCTTTGGGAATGGCCGAGCTTTGGCGCAGCGTCGTCGCAATCGCAGTTATCGCCGTCGCCTATTTTATCCTGTCGCTCATCTTCCTTCGCAAACAGGAGGCATGAGATGGCGTCGCCGGCCGTATCGCCAAATGTGAAGCTTGCCGAAGCGAAAACGATGACGTTGCGCGATCACGTCATCAACGTTCTTCGCCTGGTCGTCAAAGAGCTCCGCAGCATTCGCGCCGATCCGACCATGCTGGTGCTGGTGGCATACGCCTTCAGCATTTCTGTCAACACGGTCGCCACCGGCGCGGTCACCGAAGCGACTAACCTATCGGTCGGCATCGTCGACGAGGACGGGTCGGAATTGTCCCGGCAGATTGCAGCGGGACTGCAACCGCCGACGTTCCAGCCGGCCATGCAGATCGCCGCCAAAGACATCGATTCGAAGATGGACAAGGGCGAGCTGTTGCTGGTGGTGGAAATACCGCCGAATTTCCAGTCCAACGTCATCGCAGAGCGTCAGACCGAGGTTCAGATAAACGTCGACGCCACGGCGGTGGCTCAGGCCGGTAATGGCTCCAATTATCTCAAGAGCGCGATCGCCAACGAAGTACAGAATTTTATCATCCAGCTTGGCCGGCCACCTATCAATCCAATCAACCTCGTGGTCCGCGCGCGGTTCAACCCCAATCTGAAAACGGCGTGGTTCTCGGCGATGACCCAAGTCATCAATCAAATCACGTTATTGACGGTCATCCTCACCGGTGCCGCGCTCATCCGCGAGCGCGAGCAGGGGACGGTCGAGCATCTTCTCGTAATGCCGGTGGTGCCTGCCGAAATTATGCTGGCGAAGATGCTCGCCAACGGGCTCGTCATCCTTGTGGCAGCGATGTTGTCGCTGCAGTTTATCGTTCACATGTGGATCGGCGCGCCGATCAACGGGTCAATATTCCTGTTTCTCCTTGGCGCCGCTCTTTACGCCTTAGTGGTAGCCGCGCTCGGCATTCTGCTCGGCACATTAGCGACGACGATGGGACAGTTCGGCCTTCTTGCTATGCCGGTTCTGATGGTCACGCAGTTGTTGTCAGGCAGCAGCACCCCGATGGAAAGCATGCCGGTGTGGCTGCAATACACTATGCGGATCATCAGTCCGACGCCGCACTTCGTCTCTTTCGCTCAGGCCGTTCTTTTCCGGGGCGCCGATTTCTCCCTGGTCTGGCGACCGCTCTTGGCGATGCTGATTATCGGTTCGGTCTACTTCGTATTCGCCATGAGCCGCTTCAGGCGCGTCATTTTCGGAGGCTAAAAGCGATGGCGAAATCCGCGAGCGACCCGAAAAGCCGAAGCAGTAAGATGAAGCGCAAAGCTTATGAGAAGGAACTGCGCAGGCTGCAGGTCCGACTTTGCCGATTGCAGGATTGGGTGAAGAAGAAGGGAAAGCGGGTCATCATCGTATTCGAAGGCCGCGACGCCGCCGGCAAGGGCGGAACAATCAAGGCCATGACGGAAAAAGTGAGCCCGCGGGTTTTCAGGGTGGTAGCACTTCCCGCGCCTTCGGACCGCGAGAAAACGCAGATGTTCGTGCAACGCTACATCGAGCATTTCCCGGCGGCCGGTGAAATCGTGATTTTCGACCGAAGCTGGTACAACCGGGCCGGCGTCGAGAAGGTCATGGGTTTCGTCGACGAGAAAGAAGCGCGGCGGTTCCTCAAACTTGCGCCCGGGGTGGAAAAATACATCACAGACGCCGGCATCCAGCTTATCAAATTCTGGCTTGAGGTCGGTCAACAGGAACAGGAAAGGCGTTTTCTCGCACGCATCAGCGACCCGTTGCGACAATGGAAACTTAGCCCGATGGACCTGGAATCGTATCGTCGCTGGTACGATTATTCGCGAGCCCGCGATACCATGCTGGCGGCTACCGACAGCGATGTTGCGCCCTGGCACATTGTGCGGACCGACGACAAGCGTCGCGGCCGGCTCAATTGCATCGCACGGATTCTTGAGTTGCTACCTTACAGGAAAGTGCCGCAGCCCAAGATCAGGCTGCCGAAGCGCTCGCGCAAAGCCGCGTATGACGATCAAGCCTCGCTGCGGGGCCGGAAATTCGTAACCGATATATACTAGGGAGCCGAAGGAACGCGTCTAATCCCAAGCGCGGAGTTAGGATTGCGGGGGTTAAAAAAATCCCCCGGCCAAGCACCGGGGGAGTCTTGCTCGCCGGCCGTTCGAAGCGGTCGGTGATCGTTCGGCCGATTCAGTACGGGCAGGCTGGATACGGATAATAGCCGCACTGTGCGGAATTGTAGTACGAGCCGTAATAGCCAGAGGCTCCGTAAGCGGCAGCGGCACCGACCGCGGCTGCACCCCACGCCGCGCCGCGGCCATAGCCGCCGTAGCGTCCGGCGTAGCGGCCGCCGCCACCATATCCGGGACGCCCGCCACCAGCCCAACGTCCGCCACCACCAGGACGGCCGGCGGCAAATCCACCACGGCCGCCGCCGAAACCACCACGGCCACCGGCAAAGCCACCGCGGCCGCCGCCGCCTCGGCCTCGTACCTCGACGACGTTGTCGAGGCTTTGCAGAGCTGCTTTCACGGCGGACGAATCGTTCGGAAACGCCGCCGCTTGGGCCACATCAAACGAACTACACGAGAGCGCCCCCGCAAAAGCGAGCGTGAGCAAACCGATTTTACTGCTCATGGTCTCTTCCTTTCCGTCCCTCCGCGTCTTTTTCCCGCCTGCCGGAAATTCGGCAGCATTTTTGTACCCGCAGGCGCTTAGTAGGCTTTGACGGAAATCGCTTCGATAATCGCCGTACAGTCGGAAACTGATCGACAAATCATCGGCAAATCGACGACGATTTGCTGAGCGCTGCATGCTCGCCGCAGCGAAAGATTTTGTTTGATGAAGACAATTTCGATTACTTTTAAATCGGCAGTTGGAAGTTGGGCTAATTTCTTTGAGTCTAGTCTGCCGCAAATCGTCGTTGCGGCCGGCGAACGACTCTAACTTTCCCGCTGCTCTCACCGCCGCAAAAGAATTGATCGCCGCCGTCGGACTCCAGGCCCGATATGCTCACGCCTCGCGGCATGTCGAGTTTGTCCAAAATCTCACCGGTTCGCGGATCTATTCGCCGTAGATCGCTCTCGTCGCCTTCGGACGTGGCGTGCCAAAGCTCGCCGTCGACCCACGTCACGCCAGTGACGAAGCGGTTGGCTTCGACAGTGCGCAGAACCGCGCCCGTCTCGGGATCGATTTGATGAATTTTTCGGTTGCGATATTGCCCTACCCATAGCGTGCCTTCGGCCCAGGCGAGCCCCGATCCGGCGCCTCCCGGCGCGGGGATGGTCGAGAGCACGCGACCGGTCTTCGGATCGATCTTCTGGATACGGTCGCCGGAAAGCTGGAAAAGGTGCCGGCCGTCGAACGCCGTTCCGGCGTGCGCGGCCACATCGATGGTGCGAACTTTTTTGCCCGTCTTGGGATTGAGCGCGTTCAGCTTGTCTCCAGACGCAAACCAGACGTGCTCGCCGTCATAGGTCACGCCTGCCACGTGATCGACGCCGGGAAAGGGCCCGTATTCGCGGAGGATTTTGGCTCGTGATTTTTTCTTGGCTCGATACTTCATCGGCACATGACCTTCTTCAGGAAAATGCAGTGTTTCTGATCATGGCTCTCTTTCTTGAATATGATCTCGTCGGAAAACCGTGAACCACTTTTCCTGATCATATTTTAGCCGCGGGGCAGCGGGCCGGGGAGTAACAAGGTTGTCGCAAAACCCGGCACCGGCCTGGCGATCCAGCGGCGGGCTCGCCCTCGACCATACGGCTGCACCTTGCCGGCGGTGGTGAGCGCGTCGAGCGCGCGCTGCACAGTCCGGGCGCTGGCTCCAAGCGCGAGCGCCAGTGCCGAGCTTGACCACGATTCACCGTCGGCGAGGAAGGCAAGCACCGCTGCATGCTCGCCTTCAACCGGCGGCGCGAGCACGACGATCTTACGCGCGCGCCGCGGCGCCAGTGCAAAGCCCAGGGCAGTGGCGTTGACTTTCGCCAATGCTTTCAGTTTGGTGCGAAGCCGCCCAATCTCGACGCGCAACCGCGCGCGATGCGACTCATCGGCATGCTTGGCGCGAAAGGCGCGCGCCAGCAGCGTGCTCCTCGAGACATCCGCGGGCCACGCTTCGGCCAGCGCGCGCGCCAATGCGAACAAGACCGGACGCGTCGTCAGTGAAACCGTCGTGTCGGCGTCGCGCACGACGTTGCGGCAAGCATCGACGATAAGCGCACCGGAGGCGAGCAGCCTTTCAACTTCTCCCAGCAGGAGAGAGCGTTCCTCCCCCGGCGCGATCAGGCGCGCGGCGGGCGTGCCGAGAATAAGTGCCGTGTTTTTGACTTCGGCCACCAATGCCGGGATGCCGGATTGCCATGCGGCGCGCTCGGCCTCGGCGAGCGCTTCGCGCGCGCGACTCGTCCGTACACGGCGGATCGCTACGCCCGCGACCGCAAGCTCGTGGGCGGCGCGCAATGCGGGCGGCAAGGGCGCCGTGTCAAACTTCGAAAGCGCTCGCTCGGCTTCTTCGAGACGGCCAATCAAGAGCAGACGCCGAATCTCCAGATGCCGTGCGTGGGCGGCGTTGCTCGCATCCCCATGCCGCTCGAGCGTCGCCCGCGCCGCATCGAGCGCCTTGCCCGAAAAGCTCAAGTCGCGAGAGACCAGCGCAATCTCGGCTTCGGCAACGATGCATCTCGCCCGCGAGACGGCCTCTTTCGCGCCAAAGGCCCGCGCCGCTTTTCGCAGCAGGGCTTTGGCGCGAACAAGATCGCCGAGCTGCGCCATGGCGATGCCGCGCAGCGCCAGTGCCGGTGCGTCGTTGCGCAAAGCGATGCGCTTCAACGCGCCGAGCGGATCGCCCGTCGCCAGCGCCTGCGCGGCGGCGCTGGTCAGCGAGTCCATGGGAATCCCGCCAAACTTGTAACTCCCGGCGCTGCCGCTTCCGGCATTAAGTCCATCTCACCGTCAAAGCGTGGAACGGAGAAACGGACATGCCTGACATTTTGCATAAGGTCGGAATCAAATCGACATCGCTCGACAGTGTCTACAACGCATTGGCCACGATTGACGGCTTGTCGAGCTGGTGGACCACTACCACGCGCGGCGAAAGCAAGGTCGGCGGCGAGCTGCAATTCCGCTTCGGCGACGGCGGTTTCGACATGAAGGTTCTCGAGCTTGAACCCGGCAAACGCGTACTCTGGCAGGTGGTCGACGGGCCGGAAGAATGGATCGGAACAAAAATCAGTTTCGACCTCAGCCAGAATGGCGATTGGACGGTTGTTCTTTTCAAGCACCAGGGCTGGAAGGCGCCGGTGGAGTTCATGCACCATTGCAGCACCAAATGGGCGGTCTTTCTCTTAAGCCTGAAGTCGCTTCAAGAAACCGGCAAAGGCGATCCTTGGCCGAACGAAATCAAGCTCGACAGCTGGGAATAGCTAAGCAACCCGGTTGGCGTGGCGGCAAAAACACCTGTGTTCAAACGGAGAGAGCGATGAGCCCGAGCACGAAAGCAACCGGAGGGCCGAGGATCGTGGACCGGGCGATCTTTCAATCGGAACTGGACGTTTTGCGAATTCGCGAGAAGGCGCACACGCGCGAAGGCGATGCAATCGCGGCAGTTCGCCGGCGCCTGCCGATGGTCGAGGTGGACGCAGCCACGCCGCTTGTCGGCGCCAGCGGGCCGGTGACGTTGTTGGACGCGTTTGACGGACGCCGGCTCCTGATCGCTTATTATTTTATGTGGCACGCCGGCCATTCTGCGGCGGAGCAGTGCGAGGGGTGCAGTCTTTATACCGCGCAGGTGCGTGAACTGTCGTTCCTGCATTCCCGCGACGTCACTTACGCCACGTTCTGCCAGGGTCCCTATGAGGAGAGCGTCCGGTACTGCGACTTCATGGGCTGGCAAATGCCCTGGTACTCGGCCAGTCGGCGATCGCTCGAAACGCTTTTGGTCGGACGCCAAGTCGGCATGATGCACATTGTTTGTTACCTGCGGCAGGGATCGAAAGTTTTCGAGACTTATTGGACGACCCGACGCGGCGTCGAGGTGGTGGGCAACAGTTATCCGTTGCTCGATCTGACGGTCTACGGACGCCAAGAGTCATGGGAGGATTCGCCTTCCGGCTGGCCGCGGCGGCCAGAAGACTCCCACCCCTATCGCGACGACGGACGTCCCATAGTGCAATGGCCTCGCATCAAAGCCGGGCATTCGGACGATCTGAAGCGCCGATCCTGACATTCGCCGCGAAGTGCGTATGATGGTGCGCCAGGGAGGTGCGCTTTTGTCGATCACCATTTACGGCATCAAGAACTGCGACACCATGAAGAAGGCGCGTGCGTGGCTCGACAAAAATGCTGTCGCCTACGCATTCCACGATTACAAAACCCAGGACATTGCGCGCGAGCGGCTTGAGCGCTGGGAAAAGAAGGTCGGCTGGGAGACCTTGCTCAATCGCGCCGGCACAACATTCCGCAAGCTGCCGGACAAGGACAAAAGCGGTCTCGACGTGAAGAAGGCGATGGCGCTGATGCTCGCGCAGCCTTCGATGATCAAACGGCCGGTGCTCGAACTCGGCGGCGGCAAACTGCTGGTGGGATTTTCGCCGGAACTCTACAGCCGGTCGTTGGCGGATTAACGATGTGCGGCGGGCGAACTGCGCATTCGCGAGCGGTGTCTCTCCCGCTTTACCGTGATGAGAACAATGCCGGCACGCCGCCAGTGACCGCCATATGTCATCATTGACAAGGGCAGGACGGCGGTCATGATCGCCGCCCGCGATGGTGTCGAAGGCGTAAGAACGAGCCGCGAGCATGGGCCTTTCACTAGAAATAATCGGCCTTGTCCTTTTTCTTGGCGCGCACGTATTTGTGTCTTTGCGCAAGAACCGGGCGGCGCTGATTTCTAGCTGGGGCCACGGACCTTATCTGGGGCTGTTTTCGGTTGTTTCGATCGTCGGCATCATCCTGATCGGCTACGGCTTTGCGCGCTATCGCGTCGAAGGCCTGATTCCGCTCTGGTATCCGCCGCATTGGACGCGCCACATCGTCGTCGCGCTGATGTGGCCGGCGAGCATTGCGGTGGTTGCCGCTTATATTCCCGGCAATATCAAACGCGTGCTGAAGCATCCGATGCTGGTCGGCGTCAAACTTTGGGCCATCGCGCATCTTTGTGCGAACGGCGATCTCGGCGGAATACTCCTGTTCGGTTCGGTGCTGATCTGGGCTGGCTACGATCGCGCCACGCTCAAACATCGCAGCGACTCCGGAGCCCCGGCGATTCCACTTGGCGGCTGGCGCAACGATGTCATCGCGATTGTTGTCGGTACCGGTCTTTATCTGGCGCTCGGCTTCTTGTTCCATCCTCTGGTCGTGCGCTTGCCGGCCTTTGGACCCTGACTCGTGTTCGTTAGAGCCATGTTTGTTTGATCATGTCTGTTCACGACGACATCCGGCGGCTGACCGCGCCCGACATCCGCGCCCGTAAAGGCGGCGAACCGATCGTCTGCCTGACATCCTATCACGCGCACACGGCGGGCATCGTGGATCGTTACTGTGACATCATTCTGGTCGGCGATTCGCTTGGCATGGTCATGCACGGGCTCGAAACCACGGTGCCCGTCACGCTCGACATGATGATTTTGCAAGGACATGCCGTCATGCGCGGCTCCAAGCGCGCGCTTGTCATTGTCGATCTGCCTTTCGGCTCGTACGAAGCGTCCAAGGAGCAGGCGTTCGCTTCGGCGTCGCGGGTGCTGAAGGAAACCGGCTGTGGCGCCATTAAGCTCGAAGGCGGCCGGCGCATGGCAGAGACTATCGCGTTTTTGGTCGAGCGCGGCGTGCCGGTCATGGGCCATGTCGGTTTGACGCCGCAGGCGATCAATACCATCGGCTCGTTTCGCGCGCAGGGCCGCGACGAGAGCGATTGGGCGCCAATCGAAGCCGATGCGCATGCCGTCGCCGACGCCGGTGCCTTCGGCGTCGTGCTCGAAGCGATCGCCGAGCCGCTCGCCCGGCGCATCGCCGGCGCGGTTGCAATTCCGACAATCGGCATCGGCGCCAGCGTGGCATGCGACGGCCAGATCCTCGTGCTCGAAGACATGCTCGGGCTGTCGCCGCGGGTGCCGAAATTCGTCAAGCGTTTTGGCGAACTTGGGCCTTCGATCGAGCGGGCCGTTAAGAGTTATGCCGAGGAGGTGCGGGCGCGCAGCTTCCCCGGTCCGGACAACGTTTACGCGATGCGAAAGCCGAAACCTTAAGTGATCGCAACGGAACCGCGCGATTTCGGCTACGGGAGGCCGGTGTTAATTTTCCCCGCGCAATCGTCGCAGTCCCAGCAAAAGCTTTGCCTTGCTCGCGCCACATGATTATTTTAGTTCGCGGCGGATTTTCCGGGCCTAACCGCCGGAAATTCCTTGATTTGTCGTCGTGCGACTTGAGGTCGACCTGCTGCCGGCGAGGGCGCGCAGGCGACTGTATCAATTTTGAGCGGGTGCTGGGGCAGGTTCCGTGGCCGATATCTTCCAGGAAGTAGACGAGGAAGTCCGTCGCGAGCAGCTTAAAAAGCTGTGGCAGCGGTACGGCAACTACATCGCCGCAGCGTGCATCATCGTCGTGGTGGCCGTGGGCGGTTGGCGCGGCTACGAGTGGTGGCAAGGTAAGAAGGCCGCCGAATCCGGCGCCGCTTTCGAGCAAGCCGTGGCGTTGGCCGCTTCCGGCAAGCACGAGGAAGCCGAGGCCGCTTTTGCCAAGCTGGCGACCGACGGCACCGCCGGTTATCGCGTGCTGGCACGTTTGCGCGAAGCCGCCCAGATCGCCCGGACCGATCCGAAGGCGGCGATCAAAGCCTATGATGAAATCGCCGCTGAAGGCAGCGCCGACCAGGTGATGCGGGACTTCGCCACGTTGCGGGCGGGATATCTGCTGGTCGACACGACTTCTTATGGCGATCTGAAGACGGCGCTCGAACCTTTGACCGGCGCCAATCGGGCATTCCGCCACAGCGCCCGCGAGTTGCTGGCTCTGTCCGCCTGGAAAGCGGGCGATACCGCCGCGGCGCGGCAATGGGCTGATGTAATCCTTTCCGACCCGCAATCCCCGCCGGGAACACGCAGCCGTGCCGAAGTTTTGAACCAACTCATCTCTGCGGGCGGCAAGGGCTGACGGATGGTGCGCCCGCGTTTTTCGAAATTTGCTTGGGCCGCCGCGCTGTGTGGGGTCGGTATCGTGCTGGGCAGTTGTACGCCCGGCGGTCAATTCGATCCGACCGAGCTGCTGTCCAATGACGTGTTCGACAGCAAGAAAAAGATTCAAGGCGAACGCGCGCCGTTATTTCCGAACGGCGTCCCCGGCGCCGAAACCGGCGTGCCGCCCGATTTGATGAAAGGCTACCAGGCGCCTCCCGAGCAGGCGGCGGCGGTGGAAACTCCGAACATTGGGGCCAAGTCGGCACCGGTCGCCGACAAGCCCAAACCGAAGCCGAAACCAAAGCCCGCCGTCGCGAGGGCTTCGCCGCCCGGAGCGCCTCAGCCAGGAAATGCCGCTTGGCCTGCGCCGCAACAACAGGCGTCGCCGCAGACCAATTGGCCGTCCACCCCCGGTGGCCAATCCGCGCCCCCGGCGCAAACGAACTGGCCCGCCCCGCCGGCGAGCGCGCAAACAAATTGGCCGCCGCCACCGCCGCCGGCCGGACAAGCGCAGCCGGGCACTCAGTCGGGGCAGATCAACTGGCCAAACCCACCGGCGCCGGCCACGTCTTCCCACTGACCGCTTCGTGATAAAGAGGCAGCCCTGAACCCGCGCGGCGCATGCGCGTCGCGGCGTCGTGATCCTCATAGCGGCCTGCGCCATGCCCTTCACCGTCGTTCTCGTCGGCCGGCCCAATGTGGGCAAATCGACGCTCTTTAACCGCCTCGTCGGCGCAAGGCGCGCGCTTGTCGACAATCAACCGGCGGTCACCCGCGATCGGCGCGAGGGGAAGGCGCGTCTCGGCGATTTGTCATTTACCGTGATCGACACCGCCGGATTGGAAAAGGCTGTGAAGGAGGGCCTACCCGGCAGAATGCGGGCGCAGACGGTGGCGGCGATGGCGCATGCCGACGCCGTTTTTTTTCTCGTCGACGCGCGCGCCGGCATTACCGGCGCCGATCGCGAGCTTGCAGATCTCGCGCGCAAATCCGGCAAGCCGATCATTCTCGTTGCCAATAAAAGCGAAAGCCGGGCCAGCGAAGCTGCCGCCCTTGATGCTTACGCGTTGGGCTTCGGCGATCCGGTTGTGATGAGCGCCGAGCACGGGGAGGGTATGTCCGGGCTTTATGACGCGCTACGCACTGCACTCCCCGAAGCGACCGCCGAGAGTGAGCCCGCTGAGCCAGTCGCCACCGAAAAGCCCATTCGCATCGCTGTCGTTGGACGTCCGAATACCGGCAAATCGACGTTGATCAATCGCTTGCTGGGCCAGGAACGGCTGGTAACGGGTCCGGAAAGTGGCACTACGCGCGACGCGATCGCGGTCGACTTCGAATGGCGCGGACGGCGGCTTCGCATCTATGACACCGCGGGCCTGCGCCGGCGTTCGCGCATCGTCAACAAAATCGAAAAGCTCGCCGCCGCGGACGCCCGTGACGCGGTTCGCTTCGCGGAAGTGGTGGTCGTGCTCATGGACGCGCAGGCACCATTTGAGGAGCAGGACATTCGCATCGCCGACCTCGTCGAACAGGAAGGCCGCGCCATTGTCATTGCCATCAACAAGATCGACCTGATGCCGCGGCAGGCCAACGTTCGGGCGCGGTTGCGCGAGGCCGCCGACGGCTTGTTGGCGCAGATCAAAGGCGTGCCGCTCGTTCTGGTATCGGCCCGCGCCGGCGAAGGGCTCGACGAGTTGATGGCTGCGGCAATGGAAAGTCATGCCGTCTGGAACCGGCGCGTACCGACGGCCGCGCTCAATCGCTTCCTGAGCGAAGCGGTCGGCAGTCATTCGCCGCCGGCGGTCAAGGGCCGACCTGTGCGCCTCGATTACATGACGCAGCCGAAGTCGCGTCCACCAACTTTCGTTTTGTTTGCCGCGCGCGCGGCGGCCCTGCCGGAGACCTACCGCCGCTACCTGATTAATGGCCTGCGAGAGACCTTTGACCTGCCGGGCACGCCAATTCGTCTCAACGTTCGGGCCAAGTCCAATCCTTACGCCAAGCGAAAGCGCCGCTGATGGATGATCTGACGGGGCAAAAAAGTCCCGAAGTTGGCGCGGTGCGGCGTGAGGCTGCTTTCGCGTTTATTTTCGCGACCGTCCTCCTCGACATGCTTGCCGTCGGAATCATCATTCCGGTGTTGCCCAAGCTGGTGTTCGATTTCCTCGGCGGCAACGCTGGAGAGACTGCAAAAATACTCGGCATTTTCGGCACGGCGTGGGCGCTGATGCAGTTCTTTTTCTCGCCGTTGCAGGGCGCGCTGTCGGACAGTTTCGGGCGGCGCTTGATGATCCTTTTGTCAAATTTCGGCGTCGGCCTCGACTATGTACTAATGGCGCTCGCGCCGACACTCGGCTGGCTATTCATCGGCCGGGTGATTTCCGGCATTACGGCTGCGAGTATTTCGACCGCTTATGCCTACGTCGCCGATGTGACGCCGCCGGACCAGCGCGCTGCCCGCTTCGGATTTTTAGGAGCCGCCTTCGGGGCCGGCTTTGTGCTGGGCCCCGCGCTCGGGGGACTAGCCGGGACGATATCGCCGCGGCTGCCGTTCTGGATCGCGGCGGGCTTGAGCTTGGCGAATGCGTGTTACGGGCTTGTGATCCTGCCGGAATCGTTGCCGGTTGCGCGTCGCGCGCGCTTTGCCTGGCGCCGCGCTAATCCATTCGGCGCGTTGGCGTTGCTGCGGTCGCACGCCATGTTGTTTCGGTTAGCCACCGTCAACTTCCTGGGCAATTTGGCGCACGCGGTGCTGCCGAGCATTGGCGTGCTGTACATGATGTATCGCTACGGCTGGAACGAAAGCCTCGTCGGATTGACGCTTGCCGCCGTTGGGGTTGCTTCAATCGTTGTTCAGGGCCTCGTGGTCGGGCCGGTGACGCGATGGGTCGGCGAGCGTACGGCGTTGATGCTCGGCCTCGTCTTTGGGGTCGGGGGATTCCTTATCTTTGCTCTCGCGCCGAATGGTCTGATCTTCTGGCTCGCCATCCCGGTTATGGCGCTCTGGGGATTGGAGGGGCCGGCGTGTATGGCGCTGATGAGCCGTTTGGTGGGCGCCTCCGAGCAGGGTCAATTGCAGGGCGCAAACGCGAGCGTCACCGGAATCGCTAACCTCTTTGGCCCGGCGCTTTTCACGCTGACCTTTGCTTTCGCCATTGGCGGCGGCCGGGAATTCAATCTTCCCGGCGCGCCGTTCTTGATTGCCGCGTTGCTGCTCGTCGCCGCGGCATTCGCGGCGTGGCTGGCGACGCGCGAATAGTTCGAATTGCCCGCGGCAGCGCCGGCGCTCAGGCCGGTGGCATGAATTCCAGTAATTTTCCGGCGGGAAAATCGTAAAGCTTTCCGGTCTCGGTAAAATCCGGAAGACATAGATCGACGATCTTTGCCGCTACCTGATCGGGCGCCGGCAGCGTGGCGGGATCTTCGCCGGGCATGACCTGCGCGCGCATGCGCGTGCGCGTAGGACCGGGATTAAATAAATTGACCCGGACGTTGGTCGAACTCGTTTCTTCGGCGTAGGTGCGCACCAATACGTCGAGCGCGGCTTTTGAAACCGAATACGGCGCCCGATAGGCCCGGGGAGCGGTGGCGGCGCCGGATGTGACGAACACCGCACGCCCGGCGGCGGAAAGCCTGAGCAACGGGTTCATTGCGCGGATGAGGTGCCAGTTGGCGGTGACATTGATCGCGAGCGACTCATCCCAGGTTTTCGGCTCGATGTGATCAAGTGGCGAGGGGACACCACCGACGGCGGCGTTACCGACGAGTACATCGAGCCGTCCATAGCGCTCGTTGAGCGCCGCGCCAAGCCGATACAGGGCGGGATAGTCGCGGAGGTCGAGCGGAGTGAGTGTGGCCGAGCCGCCGGCGGCGCGCACTGCGTCGTCAAGCTCCTCAAGCCCGCCGACGGTCCGCGCCAAAGCCACCACATGCGCGCCGCCGCGCGCAAGCAACAGGGCGGTCGCGTAGCCGATGCCGCGCGAGGCGCCGGTGACGAGCGCGATCCGATCAGCAAACGGTTGTGGCATTCTCTAGTGGTCCGATTCTAACATTCGCATCCCATCTCGGCACGTTCTTATGCGAATGTTAGAATCAAAGGATCACTAGCAAATAAAAGCCCTAGTGGAGCTTTGGATTGACATTCGCTTCGCGGACTAGCGGGTTGGGGTAGCGAATGTCAAATTCGCTCCACTAGCTCGCCTCGGCGAGCAACGAGAGTTGGCGGGACGGGGCGTCGTGCGCCGTACGGTCGGTCAGCGGTGTCGGGTATTCGCCGGTAAAGCAGTGGTCGGTGAATTGCGGGCGCGCCGGATCGCGGCCCTTCTCGCCCATAGCGCGATAGATGCCATCGACCGATAAAAACGCCAGCGAGTCGGCGCCGATGAATTTGCGCATGCCTTCCAGATCGTGGGTCGCAGCCAGCAGCTTGTCCTGCTCCGGCGTGTCGATGCCGTAATAATCGGGGTGGGTGATCGGCGGCGAGGCGATGCGGAAATGAACCTCGCGGGCGCCGGCATCGCGCATCATCTGCACGATCTTGACCGAGGTCGTGCCGCGCACAATCGAGTCGTCGATCAGGACGATGCGCTTGCCGTTCACCACGGCGCGGTTGGCGCTGTGTTTCAGGCGGACGCCGAGCTGGCGGATTTGTTGCGTTGGCTCGATGAAGGTGCGGCCGACATAATGGTTGCGGATAATGCCAAGCTCATAGGGGATGCCGGAGGCCTGCGCGTAGCCGATTGCCGCGGGGACGCCCGAATCCGGCACAGGAATGACAACGTCGCCGCTTGCCGGCGCCTCGCGGGCAAGCTCCGCACCGCAGGTTTTGCGCACGTCGTAGACGCTGCGGCCGCCGATGATCGAGTCCGGCCGCGAAAAATAGATGTACTCGAAGATGCAAGGCCGCGGCGGCATCGCAGGAAACGGTTTTTGCGAATGCGCGCCGTCTTCGTCAATCACCAGCACTTCACCGTTCTCGACGTCGCGCACATATTGCGCGCCGATGATGTCGAGCGCGCAAGTCTCGGAAGCGAGGATCGGACATCCATCCAGCTTGCCGAGCACCAGCAGCCGGATGCCCAAAGGATCGCGCGCGCCGATCAATTTCTTGTTGGTTAATCCAACGAAGGCATAAGAGCCTTCGAGTAGACGCAGGCCCTCGATGAAGCGGTCGACGAAACGGTTGCGGTGCGATCGTGCGACCAGGTGCAAAATGACCTCGGTGTCGGTGGTCGATTGCATCATGGCGCCTTCGCGCACCAGTTGGCGACGCAGCGTCCGGCCGTTGGTCAGGTTGCCATTGTGGCCGACGGCGAAACCGCCGGCGTTGAGTTCGGCGAACAACGGCTGCACGTTGCGCAAAATTGTCTCGCCGGTCGTCGAATAGCGCACATGCCCGACAGCGGCGGTGCCGGGCAGCCGGTCGATCACCTCACGCTTGGAGAACGCGTCGCCGACCAGGCCGAGGCGACGCTCAGAGTGGAATCGCCCACCGTCGAAGCTGACGATGCCGGCGGCTTCCTGGCCGCGGTGTTGCAGCGCATGGAGACCGAGTGCGGTGATGGCGGCGGCATCCGGATGACCGAAAATGCCGAACACGCCGCATTCTTCGTGTAGCCGGTCGTCTTCAAGATCGAAGCCGCCAGTCGTTGTCATGTTCACAGGCCTTCGATCATTTTAACGCGTCGTGCCCTTGGCGCCGAGCAATTGCTGCATTCCGACCCGGGTTGACCGGTCATAGCCCGGTTCGGCGCCGGGGCTGGGAGTAATGCCGAGTTCGCCGTGCTGTTCAGGCGCATTTTCCGGCGTTTCGGTGTCTTCCGGTTTCGGCCGCTTCAACCTCTTCAAGATGGTGCTTTCGGGGTCCTCCGGCAACATGGACATTAACCATTGTCCGGTTCCGGCGAGGACGACCCGGGATTTTGCGCTTTTGACCCATTCCGGCTGGCTGCGGTCGGGCACGAGCCAGGTGAAAAACAAAAACGCAATCACGACAATGACCAATCCGCGGGCGAGTCCGAACAGAAAGCCAAGCGTGCGGTCGAGCGCCCCGACCCGACTATCGAGCACCATGTCGGAAATGCGCACCGTCAGGATCGAGACCACAATGAGGGTGAGCAGAAAGACGCCGCCAACCACGGCGACCGTGGCCACGGCGTCATTGTTAAAGTATTGCCGCGCGTAGGGCAGGAGCTTGGAATACGAGTAAAGCGTCGCCACCGCGGCAAGAATCCAGGCGATGATGGAAAGCACCTCGCGCATGAAGCCGCGGACCATGGCGAGAAAGCCGGATACCAGCATGACCGCGATCAAGACGATATCGAGCAGCGTTATCGGCATTTTCGGCTAAACCGCCCGCCCATCCGGGTTCGCGGCGTATATAGCCGGGCCGGGATGCGCCGTCATCCGCCTTTTAGCCGCTGGACCGGTGCGTCTTGGCTCACCCCTGGCGCTATCGACCCGACGGCGGGGCGATCAACGCCCGCGTCCGCCGGATCGTTTGCCAGGCGGCGTTCCCCCTTGCGCGATATCGGCAACAAGGCTCGAGACGCTTCCGATCGGGGTGATCGCGAATCCTTCTGCGGCTTCTTTGCGTGCCGCCTCCGGGGTGATGGCTTTGGTAAAGCCGAGTTTCTGCGCCTCTTTAAGCCGTGCCGCGGTCTGCCCTACCGGCCGCACGGCTCCCGACAGGGACACTTCCCCGAAATAGACGGCATCCGGCGGCAATGGCGCGTGCGCCAAGGACGATAGCAACGCCGCGGCGGCAGCGAGGTCCGCTGCCGGCTCGGTAATACGCAGGCCGCCGGCGACGTTGAGGTAAACGTCATGCCCGGACAGGCGGACACCGCAATGGGCTTCCAGCACCGCAAGCACCATCGACAACCGGCTGGAATCCCAGCCGACGACGGCGCGCCGCGGCGTGCCCAGCGAAGTGGGGGCGACCAGCGCCTGGATTTCGACGAGCAGCGGCCGGGTTCCTTCGATGCCGGCAAAGACGGCGGTGCCGGCGCTGCCGAGATCGCGCTCGGACAGAAATAATTCGGAGGGGTTTGGCACTTCGCGCAGTCCAGTACCGGTCATCTCGAACACGCCGATTTCGTCGGTCGGTCCGAAGCGGTTCTTCATCGCGCGCAAGATGCGGAAGTGTTGCGAGCCTTCACCCTCGAACGACATGACGGCGTCGACCATGTGCTCGACGACTCGGGGTCCGGCGATCTGTCCGTCCTTGGTCACGTGGCCAACGAGAATCACCACGCCGCCGGTGCGCTTGGCAAAGCGTATCAGTTCGGCCGCCGACCCGCGCACCTGCGTCACGGTTCCGGGCGCGGCTTCAACGGTTTGCGTCCACATGGTCTGAATCGAATCGATCACCGTGAGCTGCGGCGCTTTGCCGTGCGAGAGCGTGGCGACGATGTCCTCGACGGAAGTCTCGGCGGCGAGTTCCACGGCAGCTTCGCCGAGGCCAAGGCGTTCGGCACGCAGCCGGACCTGCGCCACCGCTTCCTCGCCCGAAATATAAACCGCGCGATGGCCGTTGCGTGCGTAGGCGGCGGCGACTTCGATCAAGAGCGTCGACTTGCCGATCCCCGGGTCGCCGCCAAGCAGCAGCACGGAGCCGCGTACCAGGCCGCCTCCAGTCACCCGGTCGAATTCGGCAATGCCCGCGGCGAGCCGCGGCGTGTGCAGTGGTTCGCCCTTGAGCGGTTCGATGACGAACAGGCGGCCTTTGCGCGATCCTCGGCCGGATGCGGCAACGCCTTCCTCGGCGATTGAATTCCATTCGCCGCAGGCATCGCAACGGCCGCTCCAGCGCGCGGTCGCGGCCCCGCAGTTCTGACAAACAAATGTTTTTGCGCGCGCCGCCATCCCTTTCTCCTAAGTCCCGCGATAGACGAGATGACAGCGCGGCGCCAGGCGGGTGAGAATTTCGTAGCCGATTGTGCCGGCTGATTCGGCGACCTCTTCCAATGTAATTTGCTCGCCGATGAAAATTGCGAAATCGCCGCGGCGAACTTCGTCGTCGGCAAGCGCGGTCACATCGATGCACGCCAGGTCCATCGAAATATTGCCGGCAATCGGGCAGCGTTTCCCGGCGATGACGGCCGATGTGCCGCGTTTGTCGTCCGAGCCGCTCGCGGCGCGCAACAGTCCGTCGGCGTAGCCAATTGACGCGACCGCGAGACGTGAGGGCCGCCGCGCCGTCCAGGCGCCGCCATAGCCGACGGTCTCGCCTTGCCGTATCTGGCGCAACTGCAGGATACGGCCGCTGAGTTCGATGGTGGAGCGCATCGGATTGGCGCGTCCGGGCTTAGGATTGATGCCGTAGAGCGCGGCGCCGGCGCGTACCATGTCGAAATGGGCCTGTTCGCCCAGAAAAATTCCCGACGAGTTCGCAAGCGAAGCGGGAACGCCGCGATACAGAAGGCGCAGCTCGCGAAATTGCCGGATTTGACTGGCGTTAAGCGGATGGTCGGGCAGTTCGGCGCAGGCCAGATGACTCATCAACAGCGTGAAGCCGTGGCTTTCGTCGCGCAGGCGTGACGCCAGAGCGGCGGCCTCGGCAACCGAAATGCCCAGGCGGTTCATTCCGGTATCCACATGGATGGCCGCGCCGCCGCGCCAGCCGTCGGCGGCAACAAAGGCATCCCACTCGGTCAATTCCGGGAGCGTGTTGATGACCGGCTGAACGTTGATTTCGGCGAACACCGCAGCCGCCTCCACGGAAAATCCGTTCAGCACGTAGACGGCCGCATCGCGCACGCACGCCCGAACGCGCCGTGCCTCGGCTAGGTCGGCAACAAAAAAAGTCCGGCAGCCGGCGTGGGCGAGCTTGGCGGTGACCGGTTCGAGACCAAGCCCGTAGGCATTGGCTTTGACAACGGCGGCGCACTCAGAGGCCGGAAGGAGCCGCGTCAGCGTGTGGAAATTCTCCTCGATGGCATTCAGGTCGATAACCAGCGTGCCCCCGGTCTCAGGGTCGCCCAATTGGTTCTGCCGCTCGGAGGCAGTCTCGCTTCGGGTCATGCCGCCTTATGAACCGGCAGCGGGGCGGCGGTAAAGCGCAGAGATTTTGCCGGCCTAAAAGCTTGGCCCGTGCGCGGAATCCAGGTTGGCAAAGCGCGTCACGGCGGCGTCGAACTGCAGTTCGATAGTGCCTGTGGGACCGTGGCGCTGCTTGCCGATGATAACTTCAGCCTTGCCGTCCACGCGCTCGCCTTCAGCCAGCCATTCGGCGAATTTTTCCCGACTCGTTTCCGTCGGCTTGCGCATCTGGTGATAATATTCCTCGCGGAAGACGAACAGCACCACGTCCGCGTCTTGTTCAATCGAGCCGGACTCGCGCAAGTCGGAAAGCTGCGGACGTTTATCTTCGCGGGCTTCAACTTGCCGCGACAATTGCGACAGCGCGACGATGGGGACGTTGAGCTCCTTCGCCAACGCCTTGAGCCGAGTGGTAATTTCCGTGACTTCCTGCACCCGATTTTCGCTCGAGCGACGGGTCGTGCCCTGGAGCAGCTGGATATAATCGATCACCAGGAGGTCTAGGCCGCGCTGGCGCTTGAGCCGCCGCGCGCGGGCCGCCAGTTGCCCGATTGAAAGGCCGCCGGTTTCGTCGACATAGAACGGCAGGTTTTGCAGTTCGATCGAGACGTCTTTGATTTTCTCAAAATCGGCTTCGTCGATCGCGCCGCGGCGGATCTTGTTCGACGGTATCCCGGTTTGCTCGGAGATGATGCGGGTGGCGAGTTGTTCGGCCGACATTTCCAGTGAGAAGAAGCCGACAATGCCGCCGTTGACGGTGGCCATGTGCCCGTCGGTACGAACCTCGCCCGACCAACTCCTGGCGACGTTGTAGGCGATATTCGTCGCGAGTGCGGTTTTGCCCATGCCCGGCCGGCCGGCAAGGATGATCAAGTCGGAGGACTGCAAGCCGCCCATCCTCGAGTCGAGATCGGTCAGGCCGGTGGCCAATCCGGATAGGTTGCCGTCTCGCTGGTAGGCCAGGGCCGCCAAATCGACGGCGGTGGTCAGCGCCTGCGCGAAGCGCTGGAAGCCGCTTTCGTAACGCCCCGCTTCGGCGAGTTCGTAGAGCTTCTTTTCAGCGTCTTCGATGTGGCTCTGCGGCGTGGCATCGACTGGAGCATCGTAGGCGAGGTTGACCATGTCCTCGCCGATGGTGATGAGGTCGCGGCGAATGGACAGATCGTAGACGGTGCGGCCGTAATCCTCGGCGTTGATGATGGTGGTCGCTTCGGCGGCGAGCCGCGCGAGGTATTGGTTGAGCGAGAGCCCGGCGATATCGAGTTCCGCCGGCAGAAAAGTCTTCAGCGTCACCGGCGTCGCTAATTTCCCAGCCCGGATCAGGCTTCCTGCCAGCTCAAAAACGCGCTGGTGAATAGTTTCGAGGAAGTGCTTCGGTTCGAGGAAGTCGGAAACGCGATAAAACGCCTCGTTATTGACGAGGATGGCGCCGAGCAGCGCCTGCTCCGCCTCGATATTGTGCGGCGGCGTGCGGTAAACGGGCTCCGCCGGAAGCTGCTTGCGTGCGGTCGAATCGAATACTGCCATGGTCCCGATCAGGGAATCTGCCTGTGGCCGTTTTGCGGTCACTCAACATCGCGAAATACTCAACACCGTTTAACGCCCGAACAGGGGCGACTAGCTACCCAGCGCGGAGACTGTCGATAGTCGACCAGCCGGGTAATAGGAAACGCTCGTTACTGCTTTCCCCGATAACCACCGGCTTCTTGGCGGCCGACCGATAATGCTTGACCGCCGCCTTTCCAGCGCTGCGCAATCCGCGCTACTCACCGGCAAGGCGCAATGGAGTAGGCAAAGCCTGCTCAGCGGCGCGCAGGCGCGCCTCTTCACGCCCGATATAATCGCGCGTCTGCGGCACCACGCCCTTGCGCTTGGTCATTTGCAGCTGGAAGACCACCATATCGCTCTCGCGGAACGCCATTTCCGATGACGCAAGGTAGAATTCCCACATTCGCACAAAGCGCATGTCGTAAAGCCGTTCCACCTCCTCGCGGTGCGCGAGAAAACGCTCGCGCCAGGCCTTCAGCGTTTCGGCGTAGTGGAGTTGCAGCACTTCGACATCAGTCACAGTCAGTCCCGCGCGCTGGACCGGCGGCAGAATTTCGGAAAGGGCAGGGATGTACCCGCCGGGAAAAATGTACTTCGCTATCCAGGGATTGGTGACGCTCGGCGGCCCGCTGCGGCCGATGGTGTGCAGGAGAAAGACGCCATCGTCGCTGAGAATCTCCGCGCACTTGCGAAAGAAGGTGTCGTAAAATCCGACGCCGACGTGTTCGAACATGCCGACAGAAACAATGCGATCGAAGTGGCCGGCGACGTCGCGATAGTCCTCAAGGCGAAAGATGGCGTCATTCACTCGCCCCTGTTCCAGCGCCCGCTGGCTGGCGCGGGCGTGCTGCTCGCGCGAAAGGGTGATGCCAGTTGCGTGCGCACCGGCCACGCCGGCGAGATAGAGCGCCATTCCACCCCAACCACAGCCGATGTCGAGCACATTGGCGCCGGGCCTAACGAGAAGCTTGGCGGCGAGGTGACGCTTCTTGGCGAGCTGCGCGTCGTCGAGCGAGGTGTCCGGCGTATCAAAATAGGCGCAGCTATATTGCTGGTCGGCGTCAAGGAAGAGCGCGTAGAGCCTGCCGTCCAGGTCATAGTGATGAGCCACGTTCCGCAGCGATCGCGAACGCGGGTTGAATTGTTGCAAACGTCGAAACACGTAGCGCACGGCCCGCAACGGCAGAGCCCAGCGCGGCACCGCGACGCGTTCTTGCCGGAGCAGAAGGGCAAGTACATCCGCGATCGAGCCTTGCTCGACGACAAAATCGCCGTCCATATACGCTTCGCCCAAGCGGAGCTCGGGATTCAGCAATACCGAGCGCTGGGCTTTCGCGGTGGTAAAGCGCACGGCGATCGGCGGTCCGCTGCCATCGCCGAATGTGTACTGCCTTCCGCTCGCCGTGGTTACAGCGAAGGAACCGTGGCGGATAAAACGCCGTAAAAAAACACTGAGCAACCAATCCACAACTGTCTCCACCTAGTCTAGGGCGCTGCCGCGAAGTGTATCGGCCGGCGGCGCAGTCGAATTCATTGACGCAAGCGTTCCCCGCAATCGCTTCGCGCAATGGGCTTTTCGAGTTGCCGTCATTAAAACAAAATCATCGTGGACCAGCAATGTAGGTGAACATGTCCCGTGCCGACATGTCCCCCCTCACCTTTGGCCGGTTTTTGGGGTAAAGAGGGGCGGGCTTTTGCAAGGAATCGAGGAGTTTAGGGTGACCTGGCGTCTCGTCCCCATCATCGGGTTGGTTGCGTTGCTTTGTCCCGCCGTGGCCAAAGCGCAAACCAATCTCGACCAGGGCAAAACGCCGTCGCAGATTTTTGCCAACGCTTGTGTCGAGTGCCACAAGGAGCCACGTGGCCTTGCCAGGGGCAGGAGCGCTTCGGCGCTCACTGAATTTCTGCGCGAGCATTACACGACAAACGGCCAACAGGCGGCCTCGCTTGCCGCTTACGTCCTCGGTGGTCGCAGCGCCGACACCCCGCCACCCGCGCCGCAGGGACACGGACCCAAGCCGGTCCCGGAGCGCGCGTCGGTTGAAGAACCCAAGCCGAACCGCCAAGGCCGACCTTCGGGCAAGCCCGAAGAGCGCTCGACGCGGAACCCCGCGGCCCGGCCCAGCGAGCCAGCAATTCCTAATGAGCAGCCTTCAGTCATGAGGCCCGTGGTGGCGCCGGCCGCAACCGCACATAACCGTCGCAAAGACCAGAGAGTCCCTGCCGCCCCAACGCCGAGCGAACCCGATGGGATGCAAGCGCCGGCTGCGGCGGTCGTTGAACCGGCCAGCTCAGGCGAGCCATCAAATCACGAATCAGGCCGGGAGCAGAGTTCGCCTGCCACTTCGGCCGCGCCGACGCGGGCCGTACCGGCCGAATCCGTGCCCGCTCCCTCCGGCGAAAATTCAGCAGCCCCGCGCGACCAAGTCCCCGATTAAGACCGGTCGGTTCAGTCCTTCTCGGCAGCCGGAGCAGTCTCGGATTCGGCGCTTTCGCTTTTGTCGAGCGCCTGCGCGGCCTCCGGCTCGAAGAACGCTTCGGCGGCAAGCACGGCGGCTTCCTCTGGCGCGAGTTCTTCACGCAATTGCTTAACATCCTCGCCGCGCTCGATACGCGCCGCTTCCTCGTTGTTGCGAGCAACGACGATGGTGATCGCGGTCTCGATATCGGGATGCAAGGCGATCTGCACCTTGTGCTGGCCGATGGTCTTGATCGGCGTATTGAGCGCGATCTGATTGCGGCTGACCTTGTATCCGCCGGCCTCGAGCAATCCAACGAGGTCGCGCGGCGAAACCGACCCGAACAATTGACCGGCTTCGGAGGCTTGGCGCAGCACCGTAAAGCTTTTGCCGTTGATCTTGTCGGCAACGCCGCTTGCCTCGCCTTTGAGCTTTAGTGAGCGTGCCTCAAGGTCGGCCTTCATGCCCTCGAAGCGTGTGCGATTGTCGGCGGTGGCGCGTAGCGCCTTGCCGCGCGGCAACAGGAAATTCCGCGCGAAGCCGTCGCGGACGCGCACGACTTCGCCCATTTGGCCCAATCGGGGCACTCTCTCAAGCAGAATGACTTCCATGGTCGTGTTCCCGTCGCTCTAACGGATCACATAGGGCAAGAGGCCAAGAAAACGCGCGCGCTTGATGGCTTTTGCGAGTTCGCGCTGCTTCTTGGCCGACACCGCCGTAATACGGCTGGGCACGATCTTGCCGCGCTCGGATACGAAGCGCTGGAGCAGCTTGACGTCCTTGTAGTCGATTTTCGGAGCGTTGGCGCCCGAGAATGGACAGCTCTTGCGCCGGCGGAAAAATGGCCGGCGCGCGCCGCCGGATTGCGGTGAAAAGGCCATGATTATTCCTCCGTCGCCGCCGGTTCAGATGCTTCCGCCTCGTCGCGTGGACGGCGGTCGCGATCGCGCGGACGGTCGCCGCGATCTCCCCGATCAAAACGATCGCCGCGATCTCCTCGATCGAAACGGTCGCCCCGACGATCGTCGCGATCCCGATCACGTTCGGCGCGGCGCATCATGGCCGACGGCCCTTCCTCGTGTTCCTCGACCTTGATGGTCAGATAGCGGAGCACGTCTTCGTTGAGACGTTCCAGGCGTTCGATCTCGTTGATCGCGGCCGACGGCCCATCGATATTCAGCAACGTGAAGTGCGCCTTGCGGTTCTTTCGCAGCCGATAGGAGAGCGATTTGACGCCCCAATATTCGGTCTTGGCGATGGAACCTCCCAGCCCCTCAATCACGCTTTTGAGATGCGCGGTCAATTCCTCAACCTGCTGCGCGCTGGCATCCTGGCGCGCAAGGTACACATGCTCATAGAGCGACATTAAAGCCCCTTTCCATCACTTCGCTCACTCCGGCGCCAAGCCCCTCGAGCCCTTCGGGAAAGGCTCGAATGCTCTGAAGGCGGGAACACGGGACGTCGGACCCCAAAGATCCTACCGCGGCTGCGCGGCCGTCCGTTCAGCCCCCGGCCGGGGTAGAGCGGAAAGACAGGGCTTATACGCGTGCCGGTCAGAAAGGCAAGACTCCCCAGAAGCCGCCCCCCGCGCTTGACACCCCGGGAACGGCGGTATCTTTCGCCCCTCTCTGGAGGTTTAGCTCGAATGTCGACGGCATTGGTATTTCCGGGCCAAGGCAGCCAGGCGGTCGGCATGGGTAAACGATTGGCCGAAGAGTTCGCGGCCGCCCGGACCGTCTTCGAAGAAGTCGACGCCGCGCTTGGCGAGAAGCTGAGCGCGACCATGTGGGAGGGGCCCGGCGACAAACTTACCCTCACCGAGAATGCACAGCCTGCACTGATGGCCGTGTCACTCGCCGCGTTGCGGGCGCTTGAAGCCGAAGCCGGTTTCGATCTGACACGTGACGCCGCTTTTGTTGCCGGTCATTCGCTCGGCGAATATTCAGCGCTCGCCGCCGCGCAGTCCCTGACCGTTGCCGACGCCGCGCGCCTTCTCCGCATTCGCGGCCGCGCCATGCAAAAGGCGGTGCCGGTCGGTGTTGGCGCAATGGCGGCTCTTGTCGGCACTACCCTCGATCAAGCCAAGGCAGTCGCCGCGGAAGTTGCCGATACCGGCGTCTGCGCGGCGGCCAACGACAATGGCGGTGGTCAGGTGGTTTTGTCGGGTGCAAAATCGGCGGTGGAACGTGCGGTCGAAATCGCCAAGGAGCAGGGGGTCAAGCGGGCAATGATTTTGCCGGTATCCGCGCCGTTTCATTGTCTTCTGATGCAGCCGGCCGCCGACGTCATGGCGGAAGCCTTGTCCCAAGTTGAGGTCAGGCGTCCGCGCGTGCCGCTTGTTGCTAACGTGCTCGCCGAGCCGATCAGCGATCCTCCGGCAATCGTGCGCGCGCTTACTCAACAAGTGACCGACACGGTGCGGTGGCGGGAGTCGGTTCTTTTCATGGTCAGTGCCGGCGTTACCGTATTCTATGAAGTTGGCGCGGGGAGAGTGCTCACCGGCTTGATCAAGCGGATCGCCGAAGGCGCGACAGCTTCAACGGTCGGCGCGCCCGACGATATTGCCGCGTTTAAGACTGCGCATAGCTAGTGGTCCGATTCTAACATTCGCATCCCGGTTTGGCGCGCAATCATGCGAATGTTAGAATCAAAGGACCACTAGCAAATTTAAATGCTAGTGGAGCTTCGGATTTGACATTCGCTTCACGAGTTCGCGGCACGGGGGTAGCGAATGTCAAATCCGCTCCACTAGTGGTCCGATTCTAACATTCGCGTCCCGGTTTGGCGCGCTATCATGCGAATGTTAGAATCAAACGACCACTAGCAAATTTAAGTGCTAGTGGAGCTTTGGATTTGACATTCGCTTCGCGAGTTCGCGGCACGGGGGTGGCGAATGTCAAATCGGCTCCACTAAGGCTCTGCGTTTCCGGGGATCTTCATGTTTGAACTCGACGGCAAGACTGCGTTAGTCACCGGAGCAAGCGGCGCCATCGGCGGCGGCATTGCCCGCGTGCTTCATCGTCAAGGCGCGACCGTAGCGATCTCGGGTACTCGCCGGGATGCTCTCGAACAGCTTGCCGGCGACCTCGGGGGCCGGGTACACATTTTGCCCTGCGACCTAGCCGATCCGGCGCAGACCGATGCCCTGGTTGCACAGGCCGAAGCCGCGATGGGTCAGCTCGACGTGCTCGTCGCCAATGCCGGCGTCACCCGCGACAATCTCTTTGTGCAATTGCGTGACGAGGATTGGGACAAGGTGATTGCCGTCAATTTATCGGCGACGTTTCGGTTGGCGCGAAATGCCGTGCGCGGAATGATGCGCCGCCGCTTCGGGCGCATCATTGCCATCACCTCGGTCGTCGGCAGCACTGGAAATCCCGGTCAGGCCAATTACGTGGCGGCTAAGGCAGGCATCACCGGAATGATCAAGTCGATCGCCGCGGAATATGCCAAGCGCGGGGTGACTGCCAATTGCGTCGCGCCGGGCTTCATCGTCACGCCGATGACCGAGAAGCTTAATGAAAAACAGCGCGAGGGAATTCTTGCGAAAATCCCCGCAAGCCGCGCCGGCACGGTCGAGGAGGTCGCTGCCGCGGTGGCCTTTCTCGCATCGAGCGAAGCCGGCTATGTCACAGGTCAAACATTGCATCTCAATGGCGGAATGGCCATGATTTGAAGGTGATAGAGGTTGTCGTCGGCGGTACGCTGCGCTGGTCAACGCTTGGGAAGTGTGGTAACCGGACCGTGATTGGCGGGGGACAGACGGGAAGCCGGAGCGCGGGGGAATTTAACGTGCGCCTTCGGTTGCTTTCTTCGCGGCCATCGCCAACGACGAGGCCACGCTGAAGTCGATTGGGTCGCGTTGAAAGAAGAGGTTGGAAACGATGAGCGATATTGGCGAGCGGGTAAAAAAGATTGTTGTGGAGCATCTCGGCGTTGAGCCGGACAAAGTCACCGAAAACGCCAGTTTCATCGACGATCTTGGCGCCGACAGCCTAGATACCGTCGAGCTCGTCATGGCCTTCGAGGAGGAGTTTGGTTGCGAAATACCGGACGACGCCGCCGAAACCATCCTCACAGTAGGCGACGCCATCAAATTTCTGGAAAAAAACGCGAAGAGCTGACCACCGATGTGGTCGGGCGCGACATGAAGCATGCGTTACGGCGCAGATATCGCACGCCGCGTTTATCCCTGACTTACGGCTGCAGATATAACGGCTCCGGCGATCGGCGCGGCGCTCGCTTGGAGTGCCGTGCATGAGACGCGTTGTCGTTACCGGTCTCGGCATGCTGACCCCGCTGGCGTGCGGCGTGGAGGAAACGTGGCAACGCTTACTCGCCTGCAAGAGCGGGATTAACCGCGTCGAAAAGTTCGAAGTCTCCGATCTACCGTGCAAGATCGCTGGCCAGATTCCTCGCGGCGACGGCACGGACGGCACCTTCAACCCTGATCAATGGATGGAGCCGAAGGAACGCCGCAAGGTGGATGACTTCATCCTCTTTGCCATGAGCGCGGCGAAGCAGGCGCTCGACGATTCCGGTTGGCACCCGGAAAGCTACGAAGACCAGACCATGACGGGAGTCCTTATCGGTTCCGGCATCGGCGGCATCGAGGGCATCGCGGAAACGGCATTGTTGTTGCAGGAACGCGGCCCGCGCCGCATCTCGCCGTTTTTCATTCCCGGGCGGATCATCAATCTTGCCTCGGGTTACGTGTCTATCGCTCACTCGCTCAAAGGGCCCAATTTGTCGGTAGTGTCGGCGTGTTCGACCGGGGCGCACGCGATCGGCGACGCCGGCAGGCTCATTGCGCTCGGCGATGCCGATGTGATGGTCGCCGGTGGAACGGAATCACCGGTTTGCCGCATTTCGCTGGCCGGATTTGCGGCCTGCCGGGCACTCTCGACCGGTTTCAACGACGAGCCCGCGCGCGCCTCGCGGCCTTACGATCGCGATCGCGACGGATTCGTCATGGGCGAAGGTGCGGGCGTCGTCGTGCTCGAGGAATACGAGCACGCCAAGCAGCGCGGCGCCCACATGTATGCCGAGTTGATCGGCTATGGACTTTCCGGGGATGCTTTCCACATCACGGCACCCGCCGAGGACGGCGACGGCGCCTTGCGTTGCATGAAGGCCGCAGTCCACCGCGCGGACATAACAGCCGGCGAGATCGACTACATCAATGCCCACGGCACCTCGACGCCGGTCGGCGATGAGATCGAACTCAAAGCCGTCGAGCGCCTGGTCGGCAACGCCGCCGCCAAGATCAGCATGTCGTCGACGAAATCCTCGATCGGTCACCTCCTCGGCGCTGCGGGTACGGTCGAGGCGATCTTCTGTTTGCTTGCGCTGCGCGACCAGATCGTGCCGGCGACGCTCAATCTCGATAATCCTTCCGTCACCACGGCTCTGGATCTCGTTCCGCAAAAGCCGCGCGCGCGCGAAGTAAACGTCGTGCTGTCAAACTCCTTCGGATTTGGCGGCACGAATGCTTCGCTTGTGTTCCGCCGGGTAGCGCATTAGCCCGTTCACCACTTCGCCATATTTGCTCCCCAGTCCCCTGCAATGCGATGTATGCCCCATTGCATATTCGAGGGATGATGCGGGAGTATCAGCGGTCGCGCCGTTTCGCTGGCGAAGTTGCCTACGCGTCTAACTCATCGTGTAACCGTGGACATTGCCAGTGAGCGAGTCGAAACCCCCGCCCAACGGTCGCGACCCGAACGGATCGGACCAGCCGCCCGCCACCTCGCGCTTAACGCCAAAACTTGTGCGCAGCAGCGTGGTCGCGGATCGTAAGTTGGCGAGGAAACCGGGCCAATCGGAAGAAACGCCACGAACGCCGAGCGTGGTTGCGGCGATTCCGTCAACCAAAAGCGCCTCAATCGTCCCGAACGCCCGCATCAGCATTTCCGCCGACACGCGGACAAGCCGACGCTCTACGGAGCGGCTAAGCAAGGCTAAGGCCGAAGCGCCCGCGACCACTCCCGCAACGAGCAAAGCCGCGCCTCGGACGGGGGTCCGCATCGGCGCAAACCCGAGCCAGCCCCAACCGGCGCTGAACTCCGGCAGGCCGGTCAACGGAATCGGCGCTTCGCCGAGCGCCGCGAAAAGCTCCCAACTCATCGCGCCGCGCAGCCCGCGAACGGCGCTGGAACCGGACACGGTTGACATGCCAACCCCGCGGTCAAAAAGCGCGCGGCATCCTTTTGTCATTCTCGGCAACGCCGTCATCAGTATTTTTATCTTGCTCGCCGTGGCGAGCGGCATAGCGCTGGTCGCCGGCAAGCAGCGGTTCGACGCTCCGGGTCCGCTGTCCGACGATCGGGTCGTCAATATTCCGCGCGGCGTCGGCATTCGCGATATTGCCGACGTTCTGGCGCGCGAGGGGGTTATCGATCAGCCTTGGGTTTTTGTCGGCGGCGTATTCGTCCTCAAGGCGCGTGAAGACCTCAAAGCCGGCGAATACCAGTTCAAAGCGCACGCCAGCTTGCGCGACGTGGTGGCAACCATCGTCGATGGCCGCGTCGTCATGCACCCGTTCACCATGCCGGAAGGCTTGACCTCCGAGCAGATTGTCGCGCGGCTGATGGATGACGACGTGCTAACCGGAAACGTCAAGGAAATGCCACGTGAAGGCAGCCTGTTGCCCGACACCTATAATTTCGCCCGCGGCATGACGCGCGAGCAGATGATCCAGCACATGCAGCAGGCGCAGCAGCGCGTGGTCAAGGAAATCTGGGACCACCACGCCGCCGACTTGCCCATCAAGTCCGCCGATCAGCTCGTGACGCTGGCGTCGATCATCGAGAAGGAAACCGGCAAGGCCGAAGAGCGCACGCGCGTCGCCGCCGTATTTATTAATCGGCTGAAACAGAAGATGAGGCTGCAATCGGATCCGACAATCATTTATGGCCTGGTCGGCGGCAAAGGAACGCTGGGGCGGCCGATCATGAAAAGCGAGATCGATCAGCCGACGCCCTACAACACTTACCAAATCGACGGGCTGCCGCCGGGGCCGATCACCAATCCGGGCCGCGCCTCGCTCGAAGCGGCGGCAAATCCGGCGCGGACGCGTGAAGTTTATTTTGTCGCCGACGGCGCCGGCGGCCACCTTTTCGCGGAAAGCTACGAGCAACACCAGAAAAACGTCGCCCGGCTTCGTCAGATCGAATCCGACCAGAAAGACCAGGCCAGCGCCGATCCGCAAGCGGCCGCGCCTACGGTACAACCCACGGCGCCGGCTCCGCAGACGGCGCCTCCGCCGGCGCAGCGCCGCACAACTCGGCATAACGCCAATACCCAGACGACCGCGCATTGATCGTGCCGCGGCTAAGCCGCTGAGATCTGTGCATAACGACCTTGTGACCGCGCGGAGCCGCCGTTAAGTTCAGCGGCGTTTTTTATTTTGCACTTTCGCAGTCCGGGAGATCGCGTTTCATGGCGCTGTCGAGCATGACAGGATTCGCTCGCGGCCACGGCACCAGCGGTCCCTATGCGTGGGCCTGGGAAATTAAATCGGTAAACGGCAAGGGCCTCGACTTGCGCCTTCGCCTGCCGCCTGGCTGGGACGCGATCGAGGCGCCGGCGCGAGCCGCTGTCGCTGAGAAGTTCGCGCGCGGTTCTTTGCAAGCCAACCTGGTTGTGGATCGAACCGGCTCGGCGCCTTCCGTGCGGGTCAATGCGGGCGTGCTCGACGCCGTTTTGGCGGCGATGCGCGAAATCTCCGGACGAATCGAAGCGGCACCCCCTTCACTTGATGGCCTCCTCGCCCTCAAAGGGGTGATGGAAATCGGCGAGTCTGGCGAACATGAGGGCGAGAAGCGCGCCGCCGAGACGGCTGCAATTGCTGCCTTCACCGAGGTGATCGATGCTCTCGCCGGCATGCGCCGGCACGAGGGTCTTGCGCTTTCGCGCGTGCTGACGGCGCGTCTTTCCGAAATAGCGGCGCTGGCCCAGCGCGCCGAAGCCGCCCCGGGTCGCCAGCCCGACGCCATACGCGAGCGCCTGGCCGAGCAAATTTCCGCCCTTTTGGAGCAATCGGAGCGTTTCGATGCCGGCCGGCTGCACCAGGAAGCGATTCTCATTGCGGCGAAGGCCGACGTGCGCGAGGAGCTCGATCGATTGACGGCACACGTAGAGCAGGCGCGGGGCCTTTTGGCACAAGGCGGCCCGGTTGGCCGCCGGCTCGATTTTCTTGCGCAAGAGCTCAACCGCGAGACCAATACGCTGTGCGCCAAGGCCGGCGACATGGAGCTCACCAACATTGGTTTGGAACTAAAGGCCGCGGTCGAGCAATTCCGCGAGCAGGTTCAGAACGTGGAATAACAGTAAATGTCCGGCGGCAAGAAAAATCGAACAAGCATCGCGCGCCGCGGATTGATGTTTGTTCTTTCCTCGCCGTCCGGCGCCGGTAAGACCACACTTTCGCGCATGTTGCTCAAGGCCGATCGCAACGTCGAGCTTTCCGTCTCGGTCACAACACGGCCGCGCCGGCCCGGCGAGGTCGCGGGGCGCGATTATCATTTTATCGATCTCGCCCGCTTCGAGGCGATGGTGAAAAGGAATGAGTTGCTGGAGTGGGCCGAAGTGTTCGGTTACCGGTACGGCACGCCGCGCCGGCCGGTGGAGAAAGCCTTGCGCGCCGGGCGCGACGTCTTGTTTGACATCGATTGGCAGGGCACCCAGCAGCTCCGCGAAAAGGCTCGCGACGATTTGGTCAGCGTCTTCATTCTGCCACCGACGATCAAAGAATTGCATCGCAGGCTGCAGCGCCGCGCCCAAGACAGCCGCGCGATCATTGTTTCTCGCATGGCCAAGGCTGCCGGTGAGATGAGCCATTGGCCGGAATACGACTACGTCATTGTGAATCGCGACCTAGATGACGCATTCGATCAGGTTCAGGCCATCCTGGCGGCGGAACGTCTCAAACGCGAACGCCGGATTGGCCTTTCCAGCTTCGTACGCGCGCTTCAGGCCAAATTGTGAGCTCCACCGGAATGATTGAAGCAACGCACCCGGCCGGCGCGGTCAGCGTCACGCGGCTTATTGATGAAGGCCGGCTCACGTCCTTCCAAATCGGCACCATCGTATGTTGCGCTCTGGTCAGCATGTTCGATGGCATCGACACCCAGTCGATCGGCGTGGCCGCCCCGTTCATCGCCGACACGCTGGGAATAAAAATTGCCTCGTTTGGTCCGATTTTCTCGTCAGCTCTTGTCGGAGCGACCATCGGTGCCGCGTCGTTCGGGCCGCTGGCCGATCGTCTGGGGCGAAAGACGCTCCTCTTGGTCGCGGTGGTGCTGATTGGCGTCTTCACTATCCTGACGGCGCTGGCCGATTCCGTCGGTATGCTGATGCTGTGCCGCTTGATGGCCGGGCTTGGTCTCGGCGGCGCGACGCCCTGCTACATCGCGCTGACATCGGAATATGCGCCCGCGCGGTCGCGGGCGACGCTGGTGACGTTGATGTGGTCGGCGTTTCCGCTGGGCGGCATGCTCGGCGGGCTATTGAATTCTTATTTGCTGGTCGCAATTGGATGGCGCGCGATTTTCTATATTGGCGGTGTCGCGCCGCTTTTGTTCGGCCTGTTCCTGTTGTGGTATCTCCCGGAATCGCTGAAGTTTCTATTGCTCCGGCGCAACGATACGGCCGCTGTTGCCGCCATTATCGCGCGCCTGCGCGTTCCAATCGACGCCGCCAAGCAGCATTTTATTGTCGAAGAAAAGAATCTGCCGGGAGTCGCGATCAAACATTTGTTCACGGAGGGCCGCGCGCTTGGCACGCTGTTGTTGTGGGTGCCGTTCTTTATGGGCTTCGGCGTCTTGACCGTGGCGACACTTTGGACGCCGTCTTTGCTCCGATTGAACGGTATCGCGCCGGCGGCGACTGCCTTCGTCGTCGCCTTCAACGGCCTCGGCGCGTTCTTCGGTCAATCGACAGCCGGGCGCCTGATGCAACGCTTCGGCGTCTTAATCGTCATGTTTCCGGCGTTCGTCCTCGGGACTGCGGCTACGGTGGGATTGGGATATGGCGCGTCCTCAGTGCCGCTGGCGGCGATCTTCATCGGATTGGTCGGCTTGTTCCTTGGCCTCGGCACTGCCAGCGCCATCGCGCTTGCCGCACTGATTTATCCGACCTCGATCCGATCGACGGGGATCGGCTGGGGAATGGCCATGGGGCGGTTTGGCCAAATCGTCGGTCCTTTGATCGCGGGTTCGCTCCTTGGCGCCGGGTGGACCGCGGATCGCATCATGATCATTGTCGCCATCGGCGGTTTGATCGCCGCGGTGTTCGTGCTCTTTCTGAACGCGTGGCTGACGAGGCGCAATTTGCAGCCTACGGCAGCGCAAAACGGCGACGGATCGTTTTCGGCTTAATCGGGCCCCGCGCCGCGCTATACGGTCAACACCGTGCGGCCGACGACGCGCCCCTCGCGCAAATCGTCGAGCGCCGCCTGCGCCTCGGCAAGCGGGCGGTCGTGAGTCGGAATCGGCGCGATCTTTTTCTCTCGAACCAGATCGAGCAGTTCGCGTGCCTCGGCGAGCGTTCCGGTCAACGTGCCCTCGATCGTCATGGCTTTGAGCGCAAACATCGCGGCGGCGATTGAGAATTCGCCGCCGAGAAGTCCGGTCACGACCGCCTTGCCGCCGCGTCCGAGCAAGCCGGTGACAAACTGCAAGGACTTTCCCGAGCCAACGAAATCGCAAGCCGCAAACACGCCGCCGCCGGTCGCCGTCATCACCGCCTTGCGCGCTTGCGGGTCGGCCGGATCGTAGGCGCCAGCCGCGCCCGCGGCGAGCGCCGCCTGGCGCTTTGCGGCGTCGATATCGGCGACGAGTGGCGCTTCGCGAAACAGGGCCTTGGCGATGGCAAGCCCCATCATGCCGACGCCGCCTAGTCCGACCAGCAATACCGGACCACGCTCGGGCCGCGTGGTCAGGCGCTTGAGCGCCGAATAAGCGGTCAACCCCGAGCACATGAGCGGCCCGGCAAATTCCGCGGCCAAGGGGGCGTAATCCAGCAGGTAACGCGGATGCGGCACGACGACGTGGCTCGCATAGCCGCCATCGACCGCAATGCCGAGGTGCTGCGGCTTGGCGCACAAATTCTCTTCGCCGGCGAGGCACGCGGCGCATGTTCCGCAGCCGATCCAGGGATAGACCGCAACGCGTCGGCCGACGACGACGTTGCTTGCTTCTTCGCCGGCTTGTTCGATCACGCCGGCGATCTCGTGACCGAGCGTGAACGGCAGGGTGCGGCCTGCAGTGACGTCGAGCCGTTTTTCGCCGCCGAGCAAGAAATAGCCGTCCTGCATGTGCAAATCGGAATGGCACACGCCGCAGCGTTCGATTCGCACCAGCACTTCACTGCCGCGAGGGCTCGGACAATCGACGATGGTTTCGCAGAGTGGCTGCCCATAGGCCACGAGCGACTGGCAGTGCATTTTGGTCATGTCGGGGTCAAGTCTCCGGTATCGGTGGGCAGAGTATCACGCTTTACAGCACGTTGCGCCGCGAGGGCTTGCGCCAGTGCAACAAACCCGGCGACCGGAATGTCTTCCGCGCGTGCGGTCGGATCGAGCCCGGTGCTTTCCAGTAACCGCCCGACATCGCCGCCGAGTGAACGCAAGCTTTGCCGCAGCATTTTGCGCCGTTGGCCGAAGGCGGCTTCGGTCACGCGCTCGAGCAATCTGCGATCGCAGGGAGGTGGCGCCTGCCGCGGCGATAGCAGCACAATGGACGAGGTGACTTGCGGCGGTGGCACGAAAGCGGATCGGTTGACATCGAACAAGATGCGCGCTTCGCACCGCCATTGGACGAAAACCGACAGCCGTCCGTAACTCTTCGAGCCGGTTTGCGCGACAATGCGTTCGGCGACCTCGCGCTGGAACATCAGCACGGCGCGGTCATACCAAGGCGGCCACGGCTCGATCGACATCCAGCCGATAAGGAGCGCGGTCGCGATGTTGTAGGGCAAGTTGGCGACGATTCGCACCGGACCGCCGCCGAGATGCTGGCGCAGGTCGAGTTCAAGCGCGTCACCGGCGATAATTTGCAATCTGTCGGGATAGTGAGCGGCAATTTCCTCGAGCGCGCCGACGGCGCGCGTGTCGCGCTCCACGGCAATGACCCGTTCGGCGCCCTGCGCCAACAACGCGCGGGTAAGTCCGCCCGGGCCCGCGCCGATTTCCACAACCGTTACGCCGGCGAGCGATCCTCCTGCCCGGGCGATGCGCGCCGCCAAATTGAGGTCGAGAAGAAAATTTTGGCCGAGCGATTTTTTGGCACCGAGACTGTGGCGGCGAATAACGTCGCGCAGCGGCGGCAGGCCGTCGTCATTCGCGCTCACGACGGAGAAGGCGAGGGGATATCGGCAGCGGCGAGCCGTGCGGCGAGGCGCAGCGCCGCGACCAGGCTCGCGGCATCGGCTGTACCGGTGCCGGCGATATCAAAAGCGGTACCGTGGTCGGGCGACGTGCGCACAAAGGGAAGGCCCAGCGTGACGTTAACGGCGTGGTCGAAGGCGAGCGTTTTGATCGGGATAAGCGCCTGGTCGTGATACATGCACAACGCGGCGTCGTAACTGGCGCGCGCACGCTCGTTGAAGAGTGAATCGGCCGGCAGCGGGCCTCGGGTATTGATCCCCTCGGCGACAAGCTCCGCGACCGCCGGAGCAACAATCGCGCGGTCCTCCTCACCGAGTGTGCCGTTTTCGCCGGCGTGAGGGTTGAGCCCGGCGATAACGAGCCGCGGCCGTGGAATGCGAAATCGCTGGGCCAAGTCGCGCGCTACGATACGCCCGGTCTCGACAATCAGCCCGGTTGAGAGCTGCCCGAAAACCTCGCGCAACGGCAAATGGATTGTCACCGGCACGACGGCGAGTTCCGGCGACCAGAGCATCATAACCGGCCTTAGCGTCTTGCCGGTCGCCTCTCGCAACAAGGCGGACAAAAACTCAGTGTGGCCGGGCTCGGCGAATCCCGAGCTGTAAAGAATATTCTTGGCAACCGGGTTGGTGACAATCGCCGCCGCGACCCCGGCAAGCACGTCCGCGACCGCCCTGCGAATGGAGGCAATCGCCGCGGGGGCGCTCGCAGCGTCGGGGCGGCCTGGCTCGGTCGTCACGCTGATGCCGAGCCCTACGACCGGTAACGCGGAAGCAAACGCGGCCGCGGCCCCGTTTGGATTGACGGCGGCAATGGGGATTTGCAGGCCAAGCCGCGCCGCCCGGCGAGCGAGGAAATCCGGATCGCCGACAAGGTAGAAAGGCGGAACTTCGAGTTCAGCGCGACGATGCCAGACCGCCAGCGCAAGGTCGGGGCCGATCCCAGCGGGTTCGCCCAGCGTCAATGCCAATGGCCGCACGGTCTTGCTTTGGAGTGTTGTGTTATCTGTCTTCCGGCATCTTGTATTCGATCATGGCCGCACGACGCAAATTGTCCAGGTAGCGTTTGGACTGCGCACCGAGTTTTTGCTGGAGCATTTGCTCACGGACCTCTCGCATCTCCGGAGTGTCCGATTTGGTTTCCTTCTTTTCGCAAATTGCAAACATCTGAACTCCTTCCGACGTTGTTTCCGGAGGTGTCAGATGTCCGACCGCGGTGCGGTCGAGGATTTCGCGCAATTGCTGCGCTAGGTCGGCGGAGTATTTCGATACCTGATCGCGTACCGCCACGTCGTTGAGCGCGCGGGCCAAGGTGACGCCATCGGTGCAGTTCGCAAAGCGCGAACGCAGCGTTTCGGCATCGCGCTTGCGCGTTTCGAAAGCGGCATCGGGCGAGCCGCGCGGCACAATGAAGACGACGGGCCGGAGAATATATTCGTAGCCAACGTCGTTCTTCTCGTCCGACTTGCGCGTTTGCAGTTGAGCCTCGACGTCTTTGTCCCTGATCTCCAGGCTGGCCTTGTAGCGGCCGCGGACCAGAGCGCCCCATGCCGCCTGCGCTCGCAGCCGCAACTTGAGGGTGCCGTCGCTGGAGCCGGCAGTCGTCAGGATTTCCGTCAGCTTCTTGCCGTCGATGTTCATCCGCTTGGCGACGGTCTTGTAATTGGTCTCCACGTCGGAATCGGAAATTTCGATGGTAAAGCGCTTGGCTTCGGCGATCTCCAAGATTTCGTCGATGATGCTGTCGAGCGCTTCCTTACGGGTCGGCTGCTTTTTCGTACTGAGCTGAATGAACTTGCTCCGATGCTCGACGTCGAGCGTCGTGATCGGTTGCCCGTTGACGAACGCTACGACCTGCTGGGCGCGCGCTCCTGTTGGTGCCGTCAACATAACTGCCGCCGCCAGAATGCCGGCGGTGAGCGCGATTCGTTTGGCATGCGGCGGGATCCCGGGCATCAGTTTATTCCTCCTTTCAAAACCTGGCTTTCTGGTCCTTGGTCGATCAAGTATTTCCCAGAATCGATATTATCACTTTGGCTGGGCAAATTAGAACGCCGTAGAAGAAATCGGCGTGAGCACGTCGGGTCCCAAGGTGCGCAAACTGAGTTGAAGCATGACCGTGTTATTCGGCGTCGGTGTCGTGCCGGTATAGATGTAGGAAGTTATGTAGTTAAGCGACACCAGCAGACAGTCGTCCGTATAGCCAATTCCAAAGCGGGTCTGATCGAACTGATTGACCGCAAGATCGTAGCGCACCGAGCCCAGCACCACCCAATTTTGCGTAACCTTGACTGCGGCGCCGGTGAGAAGTTCTTCGCGGCGGAACAAGAAGCCGATCTCGGGCTGCGGCGCATAGTCGCCGTACATCAATTGCACCGTCCAGCGGTCAAAATTGGCGCGGGTTTCAAACTCAAGGCGCTGAGGCGTAAACGGAGCGACATCCTGGCCGAGACCCGGATCAAATCCACCCGAGGAGAAACGGCCACGCGCGGTGAAGGAGAAGACATCGTTCGGCTGGTACATGACCCGACCGACATAGTCGGAGAAGGTCTTGTCAAGACCGCTTTCAAGGCCGGTGTTAGTCAGATCTGTCGCGGCGTAGGAATTCAGACCGAAGATTTGATACGATTGCCCAAACAGCACGTTGAAATTGCCGGCATTATTGACCTGCGCCGTATACTGGAATCCGGCATTCACCCGGCCACCGCCCTCGACGCGGTCCCATCCCGAGAACTTGTCGATTGAGAACAGATTGCTGTCACTAAAGACGACGCTTTGTGCGTCTTCGTTCGGGAGTCTTCCGATCTGGGTCTCGTTCGGGCGTAAGACGAGTTGCGCAATCGGCTCGATGGTCTGCGTACCCCACGGCTGCACGTTAACGAACGGATAGCGATACTCGACCCCAACATCGGGCATGGCGCGGGCGACTTCGCTATCGCCGGTATTGATAAAATTTGAGACGCCGGGCTGATTTTGGATGTCGAGCTGCGCGATGTCGCCACGGACTCCGGCAAACGGCGTGATCATCATGCCGCCATCGGTGACGAAAGTACGCCGCCAATCAACTTCGCCCGAGGCGCGGGTATACATTCCGGGTACGCCGCGCAAAAGGCAATTGCCCTTGGTAATCAGCGCCGCGTTTTGCGACTCGCACAGATTGCCGGTGTTGGCCGCCTGTGTAATGGCATCGAATTCCGCCTGCTGCCGCGTCAAGCTCGTTAGATTGAATTTGTAGCCAAGTTCGCCACCCAGAAATGATCCCGGCAGGACGTTCGAGTAGTCGATGACGGGCGCGATAACCGGAATCTCCGCCTGAACGTCGTGTCCGGAAAAGCCATAATAGTAGATGGAGCGAATATCGAAGTAGCTGCGCGCGCCGGAGCCGGTGAGATAGACTTGCGACACGCCTTCGGCGGCGATCCCGGAGTGAAATGGATCGAACCCCGAGAGAAGTTCCCCACGCTGGTAGTCGAACAGGAATTGGCTGTCGGTCATCAAGAGGCCGTTCCAGCCCCATATCCATTTGTCGTTCAGCGAAAATTGGCCGGCGGTCTCCACGGCGCCGCGGAATGCGTCCGCGGTCGGGCTACCGGGGCCGTCGCGGTTGGCGAAATAGCCCGGATCGGTCTGGTAAACGCCGGCTGCTTTGATGGAGTAGGAGCCGTCCTCCAGGCGCTGGCGCCATATGCCCTGCAATAATGGTCCCTGACCCGACGAGAGCATCGTCGAAACCGTCAGGTCAGAGCTCGGGGATACCGCCCAAAAGTAAGGTACCTCGGCAGCCACTCCATAGGCGGTGCCATAGGTGAAGGTCGGATACAAAACGCCGGTCTTCCGCGCCACGGACGGATCGGGCGCCGACAAGAATGGGAAGTAGAGCAGCGGCACGCCGAAGAACTCGACCTTCGCATCCTCGAAATAAATCATCTTCTCGTCGTTGTCGTGCACGATCCGCGCCGCCTGAACCTGCCAAAGCGGCGGCTTTTTGGGGTCGTCCTTGCACGGTTCGCAGGCGGTATAGACGCCGTTCTGCATGACCGTGTATTTGCCGCCGACGCGATCGGCGCGAGTTGCGGCGAAGCGGGTATCGGTGGCTGTCTCCAGTCGCAAGGAATCGACAAAGCCGTCGCGGTAATCCTGCGTCAGATCGATGAACTGGCCGTAAGTGATCTTGCCGTCGGCCTCGGTGATCCGGGCGTTGCCGCGCGCTTGCAACCGTTTGCTTTTTTGATCGTAGATGACCTCGTCGGCCTCAATGGTAGAGCCATTGAAATAGATCTGGACGTTGCCGACGGCGGCGACGGTGTTGTTGGTGTAATCGTATTTGATTTGGTCGGCCTGCACGAGCATGGGCGCGTCGGGAGGCTGCGCCGGCGCCGGCGGTTGCGCCGGTCGCTGCGGAAAGCGCAACAGACTGCCGACGCCTTGCGCCGACGCTGGCGATGCCGGCAACAAATAGCCGGCGAAGCACGCCAACAACGCCGCCGCGATTGCGAGGCGCAGCGCGGGACGGGCCCGACGACCAAACAATACGCGGACGGGCGGTCGCGCCACTAACCGTCCTCCTGGTGCAACAGCACAACAAATCCGGTGAGGCTGCCGACAACCACGGGAATCCACGCCGCCAGCACCGGAGACAGCAGATCGGCTTTGCTCATATCTTCCGTGAACTTCGACAGAACGAACAAGGTGAAGCCGGCGGCGATTCCGCTGAGCACCATCTTCTGTACACCGCCGAAGCGGAATAGCCGCAAACTCACCGAAGCGGCGAGCAAGACCATTGCGGTGAGCAGAAAGGGACGCGACAGCAATTGCTGGTATTGCAGGCGATAGCCAGCCCCGCTTAGTCCGGCCCGATCGGCGAGTTCAATGTAGGACCGCAGCTTCCAGAACGGTACGGTCTCGGGCGTCGCGAAGCTTTCTCTTACCTGTTCCAGCGTCAGGGTGGTCGGCAAGCGATAGCTGCTTTCAGTTACCGGCGGTTTGCCGCCCGCATAAATGCGGGCCTCTTCGAGTTGCCAATAGCCGTCGTTGAGCGTGGCACTCTTGGCCTCGATCCGATTCTTAAAATTGCCCTCGCCGTCAAATGCGTAAACGCTTACGCCGCCCAGCCGGGCTCCCTGCTCGCGGCTCGAAGTGGCGTTGATGATGTCGGCGCCGTCGTCGCTGCGTTGGCGCACCCAGAAACCGCCAATGCTTTCCTGCAAGGCCGACGCTGGAACCTCGCCCATCATTTCCGATTCGAGACGTTTCGAGCGCTCGTGCATGACCGCGGCGAGCGGGTTGTAGAGCGTGGTGGCGGCGATGCCGAAAACGAATGCCACGGCCATAGAGGGGGCGACAAATTGCCAAGCGGATACGCCGGCCGCGCGCGCCACCACGAGCTCAAGCCGGCGCGATAACGTGAGGTAGCAGGACATTCCTCCAACTAGAACGGCAAACGGCAGAATACGCTCCGACAGCTGGGGAACGCGAAATGCCGAGATTTCCGCAAGGAGAAGTGTGGTGGCTTTGGGCCAGTCAGAAGCCCGCCGCAGCAGTTCGAGGTAATCGATCATTGCGGCGAGCATGACGACGCCGACGAACGTGCCGAGGACGGCTTTGAAAAAACGCACCCCGAAGTATCGACCGAGCGTACTGACGATCATCGAGCCGCCCCTCGGCGCCCCTCGAGCGCGGCCGCAGGAATGCTCCGCGCCCGACCCTTCGGGGCGATGCGGCCGATGCGGCTGATCGCGAACGCACCCAAATCGGTGCCAGAAACATACCGGCCAACCGACCCCATCGGACTCGACATCCCCGCTGACGGGCCCTAAGGCCGCCCCGGCCGCGTAACACGCGCGCAGCCGAGTTCCCAATCCCCCCAATTGATGCTTTCACAAAATGGCCCTGCCAAGGCAAAGCCGTTGAAATCCCTATGCTAAGGATTGCTCAGGGTTAAGGGAATCTATCCACGCCTAGCTGCCAATCACGCTCGAATCCCAAGGGGAAGAGGGATTTGCACCGGGCCTTGGTCCGGGTCCATATGGGCGGCTGAAACGGCGCTTTTGGCCAAAAGGGATTTTCGATGCCTGTTACCCTCAAAATCGGCTTTGCTGGATTTGAGCGCCCCCGCGGTGTTCTTATTGTGTTCTGTGCTGAAGGGCTGAAGTTCGGCGCGAAAACGCAGCGCCTCCTTTCGCCGATCGGCGATCTTTTCCGCCGGGCGGCGTCGGCCGACCGCTTCACGGCAAAGAACGGCACCATACTCGACATTCTCGCGCCCGCGGGCCTCAACCTGCCGCGTCTGGTGGTTATCGGCACTGGCAAAGAGCGCGACCTCAAGGACCGCGACCTCGTCAAGCTTGGCGGCACTGCCATGGGGGCGCTGCGGAAGGGGGCGCCGCAAGCGACTATCGTCGCCGAGTTCGCGTCCGGCACTCTCAAGGGCGAGCAGATTGCCGATCTCGCGCTCGGGGCGCGGCTGCGCGGCTATACGTTCGATCAGTATAAGACCAAAAAGAAAGAAGGTGATGACCGCGCCACGAGCGTGGAGGTGAATTTCGCCTGCGCCAACGCGTCGGGTGCCGAGAAGGCTTGGGCGCGTCGGTCAGGTCTTGCCGAAGGTGTCGTGCTGGCGCGCGATCTCGTCAATGAGCCTGCCAATGTGCTCTACCCGGCCGAGTTTGCCCGTCGAGCCTCGGCCTTGCGCAAACTCGGCGTGGTCGTCGAGGTTCTCGACACCCCGGCTATGAAGAAACTTGGCATGAACGCTCTGCTCGGCGTCGCCCAAGGCTCCGCCCATGAACCGAAAGTGGTCGTCATGCGCTGGAACGGCGGCAAGCGCGGCGCCGATCCGGTCGCCTTCGTCGGCAAAGGCGTGTGCTTCGACTCCGGCGGCATTTCGATCAAACCGGCGCAAGGCATGGAGGACATGAAGGGCGACATGGCCGGCGCGGCTTGTGTGGTCGGGCTGATGCACTCGCTCGCTTCTCGGAAAGCCAAAGTCAACGCCGTCGGCGCCATCGGCTTGGTCGAGAACATGCCGGACGGTAAGGCGCAGCGGCCAGGAGACATCGTCATCAGCATGTCCGGGCAGACGATCGAAGTCATCAACACCGACGCCGAAGGTCGTCTCCTGCTGGCCGACGTGCTGTACTACATCAACAAGCGTTTCAAGCCGCGCTTCATGATCGATCTCGCCACCTTGACCGGCGCGATCATGGTCGCGCTTGGACAAGAATATGCCGGTCTGTTCGCCAATGACGATAAGCTCGCCGAACGCTTGAGCAAGGCGGGCGAGGCGACCGGAGAGCGCGTATGGCGAATGCCGCTCGGACCCGAATACGACAAGATCATCGACTCGAAATTTGCCGACATGAAGAATACCGGCGGCCGTTACGGCGGTTCGATTACGGCGGCGCAGTTTCTTAAGCGCTTCGTCGGTGAAACGCCCTGGGCCCATCTGGATATCGCCGGGACTGCGCTCGGTTCGCCGCAAAACGAGATCAACAAGAGCTGGAGCGCCGGGTGGGGCGTGCGTTTGCTCGATCGCCTGAGCGAAGATTATTACGAGCGGTGATCCTCGCCGCCAATCACGCGTCGTTGTCGTGACTGAAATTCTCTTCTATCATCTCAAGGGGCAGACTCCCGAACAGGTCCTGCCTTCACTCCTGCATAAATCGCTCGAACGCGGCTGGCGCGTCGTGGTCCAAGGCGCGACCGAAGAGCGCGTGGAGGCGCTCGATGCTCACCTTTGGACCTGGCGCGACGACTCGTTTCTACCGCACGGAACTTGGCGAGATACGGAGGCCAGCGAACATCCGATCTTGCTGACCATCGATGAGAGAAATCTCAACAACGCCGCCATCCGGTTTCTCATCGAAGGCGCCGAGATGCCCGCTGACGCTGCCGCTTATGAGCGTGTCGTTCTGATCTTTGACGGCGAGGACAGTGAGGCCGTGGAGGCGGCCCGGGGGCATTGGAGCAGGGCCAAAGCCGCGGGATTGGACGTGACCTATTGGCAATCCGACGAAAAGGGTGTGTGGCGTCGTCAGGCCTGATTTCCCGACTATGGGTTAAATGCAAGTGCGGGTGACAGGCACCTGAAGATAAAGGCCTTTTCGATCTTAATCATTCGCGCAAACTAGACGTCGCGAAATCGATTTTCTGATACTATATTTTTTGCTTAAGAGGCGGATCGTAGATATAGTGTTGTTCCATGAACAAGCGTTCAGTAAAGGGCCGTGCGGTGAGGGAACCCGCCGGAGCCCGTGTTCGTAAAGCGGCAGTTTCGCGGCGGACTCCTGGCAAGGTTGAGCCAAAAAACGGCGGAGCTATCGCGGCCATCACGGTGACGGTGCCGTCACAGATCGCCATACGCCCGCCGCTCCTGAGAGCGCATAAATTCCGGGTCGGCCAGACCGTGTTGTACACGTCCAGTCCGATTAGCCGTCCTGGCGCGAGCGGTACCTACAAGGTCGTCAAGCTGTTGCCGTCCGATGGCGATGATTATCAATATCGGATCAAAAATCCCGGCGAAGCGTTTGAGCGCGTGGCAAAAGAAAGCCAGCTCGAACACGATCATTGACCGAGCCGTCACGTCCGACATCGCGTGACTGTCGCGTGGCCGCAGCTTGCGGAACGTGACTGGCATCTTGCCTTTCCGTCAGTCATAATTCTGTGGATTCTCGGCCAATCTGCCGTTCCCTAGCGGGGTTGATCCATGTTCGGCGCTGACGGCGAGATCGGCACATCGGCTTTGCGATTGTGGCTCGCCGTCGGATCGGCGATTTTTCTCATCAGTTTTTATCTGCTGGCCTATCTGCTGCCGCAGTACGTCATCGGTCGCGGGTTACGCGCCGGATTCATTATTCTCGGCGCCGGCCTCGGCGCGGTAATGGCCTGGGCCCTCCTTGACTCGACGCCTTCGGTTGAGCGCAGTTCAGAGCGGCGATCGCTCGAACTTCGGGCCGAGCAATTAAATGCGCAAGCGCTCGCTCCCGGCTCTGCACTGGCTTGCCTCGATCCATTATCGGGGGAGGCGGTCGGGGCCGCGTGCGAGAAGGTGATGTTTACGTCGCCCGCAAACGTAGCCGCTGCTACGGCCTTCGTCGCTGACCGGCTCGAGCTACTCGCGGCCGTGTCCGCTTACGGCAGACGAGGCGCCGCGAACGTTGACGACCTGGTGAAGCCGTTGCGGCGCACTCTTGAGGCGGACCGCTTTGGGTTCTTGGCGCACGTGTTGGCAGTTCGCGACGGCTGCACCGGCCAGGATTGCAAGGCGCTTGCGCTCCTTGGCGATTCGGCGCGCGTGCGCGCGAACCTCAGCGTCCAGACCTTCGACCGCTACGTCGAGCATTACGCGGACATTTGGGCGAAGACGCCCGACGGCGCGGTCGCCGATGCGGTTCAACAGAGCGCGCCGCCGCCACACAAAATGGTCAACATTGATTTCCCGACTGCCGCTTCTATTCCGCCGGTCAGCATTATGAATCCCGAGCCGAGCGGTCCGGTGTTGCCTGGAGTAGCGGCAGCAGCGGCCGCCAATCCAAATTCTCAGCAAACAACGTCGCCGGGATCTCGGCGTGCGCGCAAGGCCGCGGCGAACGCCGCTCCGGCCCAAGCGCCTTCCCAACCGGCGGCCGCGAATTCCGGGCCGACCGAGCCGATCTGGCCGGAACCGGTCCCGCCTGCGCCCGGATCGGCCGCGGCCTCTGTGAGCGCGCCGGTTCAACTTGGCCCGCTCGATCAGGGTGTGAACTCCGTAGTGCGGACGCAATGAATAAAGAGCGCGAGTTCGGCCACCCCTAACTTCATCGCAATGTTCAAGTCAGTTCTCATTGCCAATCGCGGCGAGATCGCTTGCCGGATCGCTCGCACCGCGAAACGTCTCGGTATGCGAACGATCGCGGTCTATTCGGCCGCCGACACGCACGCTCTGCATCGGCGATTGTGCGACGAAAGTTACTTCATCGGCGGCGCCGAACCGCGCGAGAGCTATCTTTCCATTGAGCGGATCATCGAGGCGGCGAAACAGGCGGACGCTGAATGCGTTCATCCCGGCTACGGATTTCTGTCCGAAAGCGCCGATTTTGCCGAGGCCTGTGAGCTAGCGGGATTGGTATTTGTCGGCCCCCCGCCGGCGGCCATCCGCGCCATGGGGCTGAAAGATCACGCCAAGACCTTGATGCAAAAAGCCGGCGTGCCGGTCGTTCCTGGTTATCACGGCGAACGACAAGAGCCTGCTTTTCTCAAAGAGCAGGCCGATGCCATCGGATATCCGGTTTTGATTAAGCCTGCCGCCGGCGGCGGCGGGCGTGGCATGCGCCGGGTCGATCACGGCGGCGACTTTGCCGACGCGCTCGCGGCCGCGGTCCGCGAGACCGCATCGGCGTTTGGCTCAAGCCGCGTCCTCATCGAGAAATATGTGAGCGCCCCTCGCCACATCGAGATTCAGGTTTTCGCCGACGCCCATGGCAACGTAATCCATCTCGGCGAGCGGGATTGCTCCCTGCAGCGGCGCCACCAGAAAGTGATTGAGGAAACCCCCGCACCCGGAATGACCGAACGCTTGCGCGCGAAAATGGGCGCTGCCGCCGTCGAGGCGGCACGCGCTGTGGGTTACGCCGGCGCGGGTACCGTTGAATTCGTCGCCGACGGCAGCCGCGGATTACGGGAAGGCGGCTTCTGGTTCATCGAAATGAATACGCGGCTGCAAGTCGAGCATCCGGTGACCGAGGAAGTCACTGGGCTCGATCTCGTCGCTTGGCAATTCCGCGTCGCCGCCGGCGAGCGGCTACCGCTCGCGCAGTCGGAAGTTCGCTTCAAAGGCCACGCGGTTGAGGCACGCGTTTATGCGGAAGATCCGGAAAACGGATTTTTGCCGTCGACCGGCAAAATTGTCGGGCTTGAGCTGCCTAACGGCATCCGCGTGGACAGCGGAGTAGAGGCGGGCGGTGAGGTTAGCCCGTTCTACGACGCCATGATCGCGAAGCTCATCGTGCACGCGGAGACGCGCGAAACCGCGCTCGACCGGATGACCCGCGCGCTCGATGAGACATTGGTAGCCGGGGTGCGCAATAACGTGGCATTTCTCCGCGCGTTGTGCGCGTCATCCGAGTTTCGCCAAGGTCATTTCGACACCGGCTACATCGATCGCAATCTTGCCGCGCTGGGCGCCGCGCCTCGGAAGGACATCGACGGTGCCGCGGCCGCCCTCGGCGTTGCCCGGCTGCTGACGCTCGATCATCGACAGGCCGCTACGGCGGAGGAAGATGAAGCCGTCGGCGCTTCACCCTGGGCGGCAACCGACGGATTTCAGTTCACAGGCATCCGCTCGCTCTCGGTGCCGATTGCGGTCGACGGCGAAGCCAAAGACGCGGCGGTCACTTACGGCAAAGGCGGTATGAAAGTTTCGGTCGACGGCGAGGCGCCAGCCGTCGACGCCAAGGCGTTCGTGTCGAATGGCGAAGTCTATGTGGTGCGTTCCGGCCGGCAGACGCGGGTTCGCCTGCAAGACTTCTCCGCCGCGGTCGCCCAATCGGGCGGCGGCGATGGCACGGTGCGAGCGCCGATGCACGGCAAGCTCCTTGGACTCTTCGTTCGCGCCGGCGATGCCGTTGAGGCCGGGCAGCGCCTTGCCGTTATTGAGGCAATGAAAATGGAACATACCCTTCGCGCGCCGATTGCCGGAATTGTGACGGAAGTAGTGGTCGGCGAAGGTACGCAAGTTGTGGAGGCCGCGAAGATTTTGGTGATTGCGCCGGACAAGCCGGGGTAAGTAACGCCTATGGCGCTTCATCTCATAAAGCTCTGCGTCGGCTGTGATTCCGTCGGCGACCTCGAGGATTGGATCAGGCAAAAGCGCAGGGCTAAACGTACCGGAAAGCACGAGCACATCCACCGCACGCGGATGGTGCCGAAGCGGGCGGACGAACTTACCGACGGCGGTTCGCTCTATTGGGTGATCCGCGGCGAAATCGCCTGCCGCCAGCGCATCCTCGACGTCCGGCCGTTCCGCGACAAGGACGGCGTCGGGCGCTGCGCGCTGGCGCTTGAGCCGAAGGTGGTGCTGGTCGAGCTGCGGCCGCACCGGGCGTTTCAAGGCTGGCGCTATCTCGTCGCCAAGGACGCGCCGCGCGACTTGGCCAAGGTGGCGCCCGGCGCGTCCGCCATGCCGGAAAAAATGCGACGCGAATTGCGCGAGCTCGGTCTGATGTAATCGGGCGTCCAGCCCTCGGCGCCCTTGCCCTTAAAGTCCCTGCGACGCCATACTCTTGTGAAAGACACCGCCAATGGCGGTCTAAAAGATATGTTGCGGGAGCGGTAGATGATTATTGGGAATGAAGCCGACGTCACCAAGGCGGTACTCAGCGAGCTTGGCGGTGCGCCGAACCCGCGGTTTCGTGAGATCATGGGCGCATTCGTGCGCCACCTCCACGACTTCGCCCGCGAAGTTAAATTAACCGAAGAGGAATTCCACGCTGCCGTCCCGTATATTGTGGCGCTTGGCAAACATACCACTGAGAATCACAACGAAGCGGTGCTGATGTCCGGTACGCTCGGTTTCTCAGCGCTTATTTGCCTGCTCAACAACGGAGACCACGGGCAAACCGAGACCGACGCCAACCAGCTCGGTCCGTTTTGGCGCCTTGATTCACCGCTGACCGAAAATGGCGGTTCGATCGTGCGCTCGCCGACGCCGGGACCGGTCTTGTTCGTCAACGCGACGTTTCGCGGTGTCGACGGCAAGCCGGTGGTCGGAGCGGAAGTCGATATCTGGCAATCTTCGCCGGAAGGGCTTTACGAAAACCAGGATCCGAAGCAGGCCGAGATGAACCTGCGCGGCAAATTCAGGACGGATGCCAACGGCTCCATCAGCTTCCGCAGCGTCAAGCCGGCCGGCTATCCGATACCGATCGACGGGCCGGTCGGAGAATTTCTGCGCGCGCAGCGCCGGCACAATATGCGCCCGGCACATCTTCACTTCCTCGCCTTAAAGGAAGGGTTCAAGACCCTGATCTCTCAGCTTTATGTGCCCGACGACAAGTATCTCGATTCCGACGTGCAATTCGGGGTCACCCGGCACCTCATCGGCGACTTCGTACGCCATGACGAGGCGCGGGCGCCGGATGTATCGCCGCCGTGGTATTCGCTCGAGCACGCCTTCGTCATGGAACGTGGCACCGCGCGACTGCCGAAACCGCCGATCAGCGGCAAAGCCCAGGGCGAACGGCCGGAAATTCCGCACTTCGAACCGGCGTAAAGTTAACGCGGAAGTTTGACGGCGAGATTGTCGATCAGCCGCGTCTTCCCAAGCCGCGCAGCTACGAGAAGCCGGATTGATTGGCTGTCCGTTTCGCCATGGGGCGCAAGGGTCACACTGTCGCGAGCTTCGAGATAGTCGAGGGCAAAGCCTGCCGCTTTGATCGCGGCGCGGCCGCGCGCCAAAACACTCGCTGCGGGCTTTCCGGCCGCGATCTCGGCGGCGGATTGCCTGAGCACGCCGTACAGGGTCGGGGCGGCGGCGCGCTCCTTCACCGACAGATAGCGGTTGCGCGAAGACAACGCGAGCCCGTCGGGCTCGCGAACCGTCGGCACGCCGACGATGCGTGTCTTAAGACCGAGGTCTCGCGACAGCCGCCTCACCACGACGAGCTGCTGGTAGTCCTTCTCGCCGAAGAGAGCGATATCCGGTTCGCATTGAATCAATAGCTTGGCGACCACAGTTGCGACGCCGCCGAAGAAGTGGGGCCGGAAGGCATCCTCCAGGCCGGCAAGCGCCGGGCCTTGAGGGACGATCCGGGTCGCGAAGCCGTCGGGATACATTGTCGCAATCGACGGGGCCCAAACGAGATCCGCACCGCCGTCGCTGAGGGCGGCAACGTCCGCCGCAAAAGTGCGCGGGTAGGTGGTCAAATCTTCGTTCGGAGCGAACTGCGTTGGATTTACGAAAATCGACACGGTTACGCGGTCGGCACGGCGCCGCGCCAATTGGACCAGGGCGTGATGCCCGGCATGCAGTGCTCCCATGGTCGGGACGAGCGCCGTGACATCGCCGCGTCCGCGCCACTGATCGATGACGCGCGTGAGCGCAGGCAAGGTGCGAACGATGCGCGGCCGGCGATGCTTCAATCCTGAAACGTTTTTGTTCATGGCGTTGCCACGCGAGCACACGTTACATCCATTCGTCGTGCGTAGTTTGTTTAATGATTAACTTATCGCGGCCGATGCTGTATCTTGACGCTACACGTGGCAAGCCTGACAAGAATTTGTTCTGCAGAGGTTGCGTAGCCATGTTGATGCAGGCCGATATTGGCAAGCCGTTCTCGGCTCATGTCGTCGTCCTTGGCAACGAAAAAGGTGGCACCGGCAAATCGACCACGGCCATGCACGTTGCCGTCGCCCTGCTGCAGGCCGGTCAGCGGGTCGCCAGCATCGATCTCGACTCGCGACAGCGCAGTTTTACCCATTACGTCGAAAACCGGCGCGCTTGGGCGAAGCGGGCGGGCGTAAAGCTCGGACATCCCGAGCATTATTGCGTCGCGCGCGGATCAGGCGCGCGGCTCGATGAGATCGAGGCAAAGGAATTCGAGGCTTTCGCCGCTGCGGTAAGCGCGGTGGAGAGCAATTACGATTTCGTCGTTATCGATACGCCGGGAAACGACTCCTACCTGATGCGGCTTGCTCATTCGATGGCCGATACCTTGATCACACCTCTTAACGACAGCTTCGTCGACTTTGACGTGCTCGGTCAGGTCGATCCGCATACGTTCGAGCTCAACGGGGTCAGCCATTATGCCGAAATGGTGCGCGAAGCGCGCCGCCAGCGGCGGCTGGTCGATGGCGGCCTGACCGATTGGGTGGTAATGCGCAACCGGCTCTCCAGATTAGCGTCGCGCAATAAAAAGCTGGTCGGGGCCGGAGTCGAAGCGCTCGGCCGGCAACTCGGCTTTCGTGTCATCGATGGTTTCGGCGAACGCGTGATCTACCGGGAGTTTTTCCCGCGCGGGCTCACTGCGCTCGACGAGGTTGACGAAAGCGCTTTTGGGCTAAAGGGAAAATCCTCGCATGCGATTGCCCGTGACGAGATCAAAGGCCTGATCGAATTGCTGAAGTTGCCGGTCGACGAGCGCGGCAAGCGCCGCGCCGCGGCACGCGCCGAATGGGCGGCCACCGAGGGCAAGCCGCTCGATACCCACGAACTCCTGGCCTGAAGCCGAATATTTTCGCCTTTCTTTTCTTAGGCTTTGCCGACGCACTTCGCCTCGGACTCTAAGCCCATTGCGCCGATTGGCCGGGAAGGCCACTTAAGCGGAGGTTTTAACTCCTGAGCGCAAAAGCTCGACCCATGAGCAAAAATCGTCCCGGTCACCTGCCGGCGCAAAACTCCGACACCGGGAAAGCCGACGAGCTTGCGGCTTCTCCGCGAACGGAAATCGATGCGTTTCTCAACCGGGTAAAGTCGCTCGGACCGGCGGCGAACGCCGACGGCCGCGGCCGCCTATTGTTTGCGCTTGACGCCACCATGAGCCGGCAACCGACCTGGGACCAAGCTTGCGTGCTGCAGGCCGAAATGTTTCGCGAGGCCGCTGCGGTCGGCGGCCTCGATATTCAACTCGTCTATTATCGGGGGCTGAGCGAATGCCGGGCGTCGGGATGGATCGGGGAGGCGCGACAACTCGGTGAGCTAATGTCCCATATCGAGTGTCGCGGCGGGCACACGCAGATTGGAAAAGTTCTCTCGCATGCGCGGCGGGAGAGCGAAAAAGCTCCACTCGGGGCTTTGATCCTTGTCGGCGATGCTATGGAGGAGCAACTCGACGACCTCTGCGTCGGCGCCGGCGAGTTGGGCTTGCGTAACGTTCCTGCTTTTATGTTCCAGGAAGGCTACGATCCGGTCTGCGAGCAGGCATTTCGCGAAATTGCCCGACTCACGCGCGGGGCGTATTGCCGCTTTGCACCGGGTGCCGCCGATGAGCTGGGTGAGTTACTGCGCGCGGCGGCAGCCTATGCGGCAGGCGGCATGAAGGCTTTAGCCGATCTGCGCGCCAAGCACTCAACGGGCGCGTCGAAGCTGATCGAGCAACTGAAGTAGCCATGCCAATTCTTCTCGGGGCAGCCGTACTCATCCTGCTGTTGTGGGCCGGCAGCGCTTTTTCCAAAGCCGATCCAAAACAGGCTGCTCGGCTGGTGCGCTATGTCGGCGGTGGCGCGGCGTTAATTGCCGCCGCCTTTTTGTTGCTGAAGGGTGCGATCGGCGTCGCCATTCCGCTTGGCGCGATCGGGCTTGGGCTGCTCGGCTGGGTTTCATTGTGGCCGGCAAACCTGGCGGGCCGCAGGCGCAAAAGTGCCGGCAAGGTTTCGCGCGTCCGCTCGGCATTCCTCGAGATGGAGCTTGATCACGATAGCGGCGCGATGCGCGGCTTCGTTCTCGCCGGACGTTACGAAGGTAAATCTCTCGATGCGATCGGTTCGCCGACTTTGATCGGACTTCTCGGCGAGATCGACGACGACAGCCGTCAGTTATTGATGGCGTATTTGGACCGCAGGGAGCCCGGTTGGCGTGAGCACGCGCAGCAGGATGCGGGTGCGCGGAGCGGCAGAGAGGCCACGCCCAGCGGGAAAATGACGGAGCAGGAGGCTTATCAGGTCCTTGGCCTTCAACCCGGTGCGACCGAGGAAGAGATCGGGCGTGCGCACCGGTCGCTCATGAAGAAACTGCATCCCGACCAAGGGGGGTCGACGTACCTCGCGGCCCGCGTCAATCAGGCCAAGGACGTGCTGCTTCGACGCCATCGCTAATACTCCAACGCAACTACTTTCGGCGTGGCGCCTGTCCGTGAATGAGCCTCTGGGCCGGACCCGGTTGATCCAGGTTTATCTTGCAGCGTAATTTTATGAGATCGCTCGGTGCTTTAGAGCCGTCTTAGAGACGGCCGATTTACATCTGCTCTAATTCTTAACCGCCATACATTCGATCTCGCTACGCTTGAGTAGCTTGCACGCGGCTTCGGCCGCCGGTTTATCGAGGCCGACGAAGCGGGCGCGGTAATAAGTCTTCTCGCCTTTTTGCACCCGCTCGGTGAACGGGTCCGCGGACGCAAGAATGCCGGGGATTTTCAGCTGCGCCGCGTTGAGGTGTTCCTTGGCTTCGCTTTCCCCTTCATAAGCGCCGACCTGAATGAGCCAGCCGCCGCGCGCATGCGGGGAAGTTGAGGGCGAAGCCGCCAGCGGTTCTTCTCTGGCCGGTTCGACTTTGGACGGTTCGGCTTTTACCGTGGTTGCCACAACGGGCGGCTCGGTCGAGGCCACGACGATCGAATCCTGAGCCGGTTCCGCTACAGAAATTCTGCGGCTCGGCGCGGAAATCGCGCCTTGCGTAGGAGAACCCGACGTCGGCACCAGAACCGGCATCGGCGCAAGCGCAGCGGTTTGCGGCGGCGCGGTCCGGTAGGTGACCGTCCTGACCAGCACCGGATGGATCGGCTCGCTCGTGCCCAAGCTTGCGCGCGCTTCGGCTGCGGCATTGCTTACCGTTGCCTCCGCGCGCGAACGTTGCACGGCCTTGGCGGCGGTCGAAGCTTCGACTTCGCTGCGTGGTGCGAGTTCGTTACGCGCCGCAAGCTCGCCGCGCGAGGCGAACTTTTCCGCGGCGGGCGCCGTGCGCTGTAAGGATGCTTCCCTCATGTGCGCGCCGATCAGTTCGCGCATATGAGCGTCGCGTTCCCCGGCCGAGCGGCCGCCAAGCACGACGGCGACAATGTATCGTCCATCGCGATGCACCGAGGTTACGAGGTTGAAGCCGGAGGCGCGGGTGTACCCGGTCTTTATTCCGTCGACGCCGCCAACCATCCCCAAGAGGTGATTGTGATTTCGCATCGCGCTGCCGTGATAGACAAACTCCTCGGTGGAGAAATATTTGTAGTAGCGGGGAAACCGTTCCTGGATCGCGCGTCCGAGCAGCGCTTGGTCGCGCGCCGTTGTAACCTGTGCGTCGTCCGGCAATCCGGAGGCGTTGACATAGGTCGTGTGGCTCATGCCGAGCGCATGCGCCTTTTGCGTCATCAATTCCGCAAACTGTTCTTCCTCGCCGCCGCCGAGATTCTCGGCGATCGTGACCGCGGCGTCGTTTGCGGATTTTGTCACCACCGCCTTGATTGCATCTTCGACGGCGATGGTCTGTCCGGGCTTCAGCCCGAGCTTGGTCGGAGCTTGCTCGGCTGCATGCGCGGAGACCCTGAGCTGAGTGTCCAGCCGGATTTTGCCCGCGTCCAGCCGCTCGAACAGCAGATAGAGCGTCATAATTTTGGTGAGCGAGGCCGGATGCCGCGACCCATCGGCGTTAGACGAATGCAATACCTCTCCGGTATTGCCGTCCACTACGATCGATGCGGTAGGCGGCGAATAGGCTTCGGCGGACGCGCGCGCCGCGTGACGATAGTAACGATGGTAGCCATGCGCGCCGGCCGAGTTGCTCAGGACCGGTAGAAGCGCAAGGCCAGCCGCGAGACCAAAAACACCACGAAATCCAACACACACAACGCAACGCACACTACTCATTACGCACCCCGTCCCCGACGCGCGCAGGACTGCCACAAGGCGCCTACGCTGCTTGCTTCTTCGGACCACGTGAACCAGGACTTGATCCGGCCGGCTGTCCCAACGCGAAGCTTTCCCCGACCCAGGACCGGACATCATCCCGATGCGGCCCGTAACGCTAGGCGAACGCCGTTGCGAAAGCGTTAACCCATTTCGCCAACGTCCGATTGGCTCCTAACCCCCGAATTTCTGCCCAGCCTTGCATCGCTTGAGTTTATAGGTGCAGCGCAATATGTTAATGATTGATAGTGGAGAAGGCCTTTTCAAGGCAGCGGGCGAGCTTGGTTGATGCGCGCCCAGGTGGCCCAGACGCCGGAGAGCCAAAACAATGACGACTGATCCGATGCAGAAGTTCGGCAAGGAAGGCATGGATATGGCGATGGCGTCATTCGGCGCTTGGAGCAAGAATGCTCAGGCCATTGCCACCGAGCTCGCCGATTATTCGAGAAAATCGTTCGAAGCCTCCGCGGCGGCTTTGGAAAAGCTCACATCGGCCAAGACCATCGATAAGGCAATGGAAGTTCAAAACGAATATCTGAGATCGTCCTACCAAGACTTTGTCACGCAATCGACCAAACTCACCGAGCTCTATTCCGAACTTGCCAAGGAAGCTTACAAGCCGTTCGAAGGAATCCTGAAGCAGGCCGGCTCGATGAAGTGACCCACGCTTGCTCCGGCCATGGCCGAGCCAGCTAGAGTCAAAGTGATCGCCGGCTGAGCACACGCTTGGTGTTTGCCTCTAGGCCTGCGCCTGCGTGGTCGCGGCGCCTCGCTCGCGGCTTCGAAACGTCGGGTTCGATCACCACGGCGATTACGCCGAAATTCCGCTCAATGCGACGCAGCCGAAATGCGACCGGTTCGAGGCTGCCCGCTCATCGAGCTGCGGCACGTTCTGTGCATCGCTGATGAAATCCTGCGCTGGATCGCGCAGGATTTCGGCGCGGCGCGCGGGTCGATCATGGTAGACTCCCATTGGCGTTGCCGAATGCATAACTGAGTCGCGCGAATGGGACCGAAATCGAACGGAATTGCCGGCTGAAGTTAGGTGTATTGTCGGATGTGGAACCTGGGACGGCCAAAAACTATATTAGGATACTGGCGAGGGCCGTGCAGGGGGCGCCGATCTTGGCAGGCCCCCGCGCTGGTTCGGCCGCGCGCACTGACCGAGGTTCGGAATAGACGAAGCAATGCCCACAGATGACTTACTCGAGCGGCCCGTCCGGCTGGCAAACGACGACCGCAAGCAAAAGAACGACCAGGGACCGGGCACCGCGGTCATCACCAAGACGCGGCCGCAGACCAAGCGGCCGCACCTTTATCGCGTTCTTTTACTCAACGACGACTACACGCCCATGGAATTCGTGGTCCATGTGCTCGAGCGTTTCTTCAATAAGGACCACGACGCCGCGCAACGCATCATGATGCACGTCCATCAGCAGGGTATCGGCGAATGCGGCGTGTTCACCTACGAGGTCGCTGAAACCAAAGTGACGCAGGTTATGGACTTTGCCCGAAAACATCAGCATCCTTTGCAATGCATCATGGAAAAGAAGTGATCCGGGGGAACGGCCAATACCAATGGAAATGAAGAGAGTCTGAATGCCCACGTTCTCACGCAGTCTCGAACAGTCGCTTCACCGTGCCTTGGCGCTCGCCAACGAGCGCCATCACGAGTACGCCACGCTTGAGCATCTGCTGCTGGCGCTCATCGAAGACCAGGACGCGGCGGCCGTCATGCGCGCTTGCAACGTCGATTTGGACAAGCTGCGCCGCAGTCTCGTCGCTTACCTCGAGTCTGAGCTTGAGAACCTGGTGACCGACGGGGCAGAGGACTCCAAGCCGACAGCGGGCTTCCAGCGGGTCATCCAGCGCGCCGTCATTCATGTCCAATCGTCGGGGCGCGAAGAGGTAACCGGCGCCAACGTGCTGGTCGCGATCTTCGCCGAGCGCGAGAGCCACGCGGCCTACTTCCTGCAAGAGCAGGACATGACGCGCTACGACGCGGTCAATTACATCAGTCACGGCATCGCCAAGCGTCCCGGCATGTCGGAAGCGCGCCCGGTCCGCGGCTCCGACGAAGACGGCGACACCAAGAACGGCGACGAGCCGAAGAAGAAGGGCGACGCGCTCGAAGCC
>Ga0209169_10000074_pt1 | contig 55820 bp, 50 predicted proteins | sample HubBroMetageWRM4_FD_188346 | JGI IMG/M metagenome (GOLD analysis project Ga0209169, IMG submission 188346) | Warmed soil microbial communities from the Hubbard Brook experimental Forest, New Hampshire - Hubbard Brook CCASE Soil Metagenome WRM 4... | ecosystem: Environmental > Terrestrial > Soil...
GTTCTTCACTTACACCGCGACGGCAGCCGCAGCCGGCGTTGCTGCAGCAGCCGGCATGCCGGTTGATCCGGTCAGGGCCGCGACGGCTACGCCAGCGCCGACCGCGGATCAACGCAAATTCATGGCGGAAGCCACGCGGCTCGCGATTGAGTCGGTGGAGAAAGGTTGGGGCGGGCCTTTCGGCGCGGTGATCGTGAAGGACGGCGAGATCATCGGCCGCGGCCAGAACCGCGTGCTGTTGACCGGCTGCCCAGTGCATCACGCCGAGGTCACTGCGATAATGGATGCTTCGGCTAAGCTCAACCCGAAAGGGCTCCTCGGTACCGATTACAGCTCCGGTACAATGCTGGAAATGATCCCGCGCGAGCCGGGCTCGCCGGATCCGGTGCCGATGCGCGCGCGCATGCTCAAGGGCTGCGACATTTATATCAACGGAGCACCCTGCCCGATGTGCATGGGCGCGATCTATTGGTCACGCATTGATCGGGTGTTCTTCGGCAACAGCCTCAAGGACACGAGCGCGATCGGTTTCGACGATGCCTTCCAGTACGAAGACTTCAAGAAGCCTTGGGGAGAGCGGCGCATACCGGTGGCTGAAAATTTCGAGCGTGACACCACGCTAAAGTCTTTCAAGGCGTGGATGGATAAGGAAGATCGCCACCCGTATTGAGGATGCTCGATCGGCGTGGCCGTACCTCGTTGCGAGCGCTCGCCTGGATAATCAGCGCCAAGGTGAGCCGCTCCAACGAGCGGTTACTTCGCCAGTATCTTTTCATAGGGATAAATAGCATCGCCGCTTTTAAGCTCGGGCGGATAGACGACTATCTCGGTGCCTAAATCGCGAAACTCCTCGATGCTATTACTCTTGATGTTCTGGAATTGCACTTCGAGCAGGTGGTTCTCCGACCATTCGCCATCTTGGCCAAACCTGAAATCGCCAAGCACGGTTTTGAACTCGGCCTTATGCATGTAGGCCGCGAGCACATCGTCCTTGAGGCTGTTGGTGGCCGCGATTGCTTGGCCTAGCACCTGCAGGTCCGCATACGCGGACACCGGGAAATATGACAGCGCGTCGGCGCCCGCGGCCGTCGCTTTGACCTGATATTTTCGCAGGAAGTCGGTGGCCGCGGGCGTTACCACGCCTTTGACCGGGGCCCAGGCTTCGAAATTGACGATGCCGTTCAGCAGGGGGCCGAGCTGGGCCTTGAGCGCCGTCGATTGCAAACCCACCATGGCCCCACCCCACATCTTCGGCTTAAAGCCGACTTCGTGCATCGCTTTGATTATTCCGACCGTGTCGAGCGGATAAGAGCAAAGCACCATAAGGTCCGGCTGGTTCGCGGCGATCACGCGCACGATAGGCGAGAAATCGATCGTCGCCGGGGGGTAACTCTTGTCATAGACGATCTTGAACCCGGCCTCTTTCGCGTTATCGCGGGCGCCTTGGCACACATTTTGTCCGAATTCGGCGTCGGCGTAAGCCAAGGCAATTGTTTCCGGTCGCGGATTTTGCGCCGCAGCGACTTTGAAGAATCCGTGTGTGAAGGCGGCCTTCGGCGACGGACCGTTCGGCACCATGTTAAAATACATCGGATAGTGAAACGCGTCATTGACCGCGGTGCCGCCGAGACCAATGAATAGCTTTCGGCGCTCTATCGCGAGCGGCATTGCCGCGGCGATTTGGGTCGAGGCGTAGCCGCTGACAATCAGGTCGACCTTGTCAACATCGAGCAGTTTGGAATAAATGCCCGGCACGTTCCCCGGCTCGCTCTGATCATCGTAGTAAATGAGCTTCACCGGGCGGCCCAAGAGTCCACCTTGGGCATTGGTATCGTCCTCCCAAATTTGCATCGCTATGAGCGCCGGTTTGCCGTTGCCGGCGAGCTTGCCGGTCAGCGACATGCCGAGGCCGACTTTGATCGGATCCGCCGCCTGCGCCGAAGACGTCGCAAGGGCAACAAGAAGTGCGGCGCCGAACCATCGTGCTGTCTTGCCCATTCCATGCTCCGTCAGCTATCGCGAGGTCATCAGCCGCGGCATCTCGCCCGCGGCCTATGAACAAACCCCAACCGTCAACTCAAGATGCCGACCGCCCGCGAGGCTACGATCGCAATGGTGCACATCGAGATCGCGGCTTCGGCCATCATCAAGAGTTTCGCTCTCGCCGTCAGCGGAAAGGTATCGGACGGAGAGAAGGCGGTGGCGTTGGTGAAAGCCAGAAACAGGTAATCGATAAATCCGGGCGACCAATTTTTGAATTGCTCGCATTCGGCGAGGCCGCCTTGTTGCTGCGTGAAAACGAAATCGCCGGCGGGTTCGAAAAGGCCTTTCGCGGCGGGACTGCCGCGATCGAGCGACCAAAACCACAGAGCAAAGATGACAACGTTGGTGGCCCAAATATTTGCCGCGTCGAGCAACATCGCCTTGCCGCTACCCGCGTGACCGGCCACGATTGCGACGATCAAGCGGACCAGCGCGCCGAAATTCATCAATGTGCAGATCGCCGTCAAAGTAAAAGCCAGCCGGCGCACCATTTGGCGATTGCGGCCGATACTGTTCCATTGTGCGGCGGTTGACGCGCGCCTGGCGCGGGTCTGGGTCCAGGCGGTAACGACCGACAAGGGAATTAACAGGGCAAGCTCCAGGGCTGGCGCTAGCCAGCGCGGTCCGACCGTCAAATCATTTACGATCCCGAACTGAAGCAGGACGATGACGACAATGGCGCCTCGCGCCAACCAGAAATCGGTTGCTCGCAGCGTAAAATGCCGATGCGGATGGTCCATTCGCTTAGCCTAACCGGCGGTCTTCCTCTTGCCTACGCCCCGAAATTGGGGAAGCGTGCGCGCCACATTCGCCTGGACTAATAACCGCATGCCTGCCCCAAAACCGCCCGCCTTCGAAACTTTGAGCCTGCATGCCGGGCAACATCCCGATCCGCTGACGCGCTCGCGCGCCGTGCCGATCTACCAGACCACATCATACCTGTTCGACGACGCCGATCATGCCGCCGGCCTGTTCAACCTGGAACGTGCCGGCCACATCTACACGCGAATTTCCAATCCGACCACGGCGGTGCTCGAGGAGCGGCTGGCGGCACTTGAGGATGGCGTCGGAGCGGTATGTACCGCCAGCGGCATGGCGGCAATGCATCTGGCAATCGCCACGCTTGTTTCCGCCGGCGATCACATCGTCGCCTCCGCTTCGCTCTACGGCGGCACCATCAATCTCCTCACCCACACGTTGCCCCGGTTCGGCATCGCCACGACCTTCGTCAAGCCGCGCGATCTCGACGGCTTCCGGGCGGCGATCCGACCGAACACCCGCTTCGTCGTCGCCGAGACCATCGGCAATCCCGGGCTCGAAGTTCTCGATATTCCACAGGTCGCGGCGATCGCGCATGCCGCCGGGGTGCCACTCCTCATCGACAACACTTTTGCCACGCCGTATTTGTCGCGGCCGCTCGGGCTCGGCGCCGACATTGCGATGCATTCCATCACCAAGTGGATCGGCGGCCACGGCATCGCCATCGGCGGCGCATTGATCGATGGCGGCCGATTCGATTGGCGCGCGTCCGGCAAATTCCCCACCCTGACCGAACCGTATGCCGGCTATCACGGTATCGTCTTCGCCGACGAGTTCGGACCGGCCGCGTTCATCATGCGGGCGCGGGCGGAGGGCCTGCGCGATTTTGGCGCCTGCCTGTCGCCGACCAACGCGTTTCATTTGCTGCAAGGCGTGGAGACGCTGGCGCTGCGCATGGATCGCCACATGCAGAACACGACGGTGGTGCTCGATTTTCTGCGCAAGAATCCCGCGGTCGATTGGGTGCTGCATCCTTCGCTGGAGACGCATCCGGACTACGAATTGGCGAAGCGCCTGTTGCCGAAAGGCGCGGGGTCTATTGTCAGTTTCGGCATCAAAGGCGGTCGCGCCGCCGGTCGGAAGTTCATCGAGGCGGTCCGGCTTTCGAGCCACCTCGCCAACGTCGGCGATGCCAAGACGCTGGTGATCCATCCGGCGAGCACCACGCATCAACAGATGGATGCGGCGGCGCTCGCCGCTGCCGGGGTCGGCGAAGAGCTGATCCGCGTCTCCGTCGGTCTCGAAGCGGCAAGCGACATCATCGACGATTTAGCGCAAGCGCTGCGCGCATCGCAGAAGGCGTGAGCCGTGCAGCTTTCGATCGAAGGCAAGCGAGTTTTTGCCGGCACCGGCGGCCGGGACTTCGATCCGTCGCTTCCGGCGATGGTCTTTCTGCACGGCGCCGGCATGGACCACTCGGTCTGGGCGATGCTGGCCCGCGCATTCTCTCACCACGGCTTCGGCGTGCTCGCGCCTGATTTCCCCGGCCACGGCCGTTCCACCGGGCCGGCGCTAAGTTCGATCGGGGCGCTCGCCGACTGGACCGCGGCATTAATCGATGCCGCCGGAATCGAGACGGCGAGAGTGATCGGTCATTCCATGGGGTCGCTCGTCGCGCTCGAAATGGCTGCGCGTCATCCCGCAAAGCTCGCCACGCTCGGGCTGATCGCCACCGCGGCGCCAATGCGTGTGTCGGACGATCTTCTTGGCGCCGCGAAAGCGAACGAGCACGCGGCCATCGACATGATTTCGATCTGGGGTTACGGCCACCGCGCGGTTTTGGGTGGCTGCGAATCGCCGGGCATGTGGATGCTCGGCGGCGCGCTGCGGCTTCTCGAGCGCGCGCCTGCCGGGGTTTTGTTCGCCGACCTGACCGCCTGCGACGACTATAAGGATGCGCTGAGCGCCGCGGCGAAAGTCACGGTGCCTGCGGCGGTGATCCTAGGCGGCCGTGATATGATGACTCCCCTGAAAACCGGCAAACCGGTTGCCGGTGCAATCCAAAATTGCCGCCTTACCGTGTTCGACACTGCGGGCCACATGCTCGTGAGCGAGCGGCCGAATGAGGTGTTAAGGGCACTACGCGAATAACGGCTTTGCGCTCCGCAAGACAGGCGATGCAAGGCGGCGCTGTACGGTGTGTTCGGCCTATGCTCCAATGACCAAAGCGAAAACGACCGAGGAGTATTTCCGTGAACGTCAATGAGCTCGTCGCCATCGATGTTCATACTCATGCCGAGGAGCCCTGCGGCACGCATCCGGATGACGGCTACGATGAGCTTCAGGCGCAGATGGCGATCTACTTTAATCAGCCGAACAACCGGCCGACCATCGAAGAAACCGCGGCGTATTATCGCGAGCGCAAAATCGGGGCGGTGATTTTTCCGGTCGATGCCGAACGCGAGACCGGCTATCGCCGCTACGCCAACGAAGAAGTCGCGGAAAAGGCGGCCGCCAACAGCGACGTACTGATCCCGTTTGCCAGTATCGACCCGGCCAAAGGCAAAGCCGGCGCGCGGGAAGCGCGACGGCTCATTCGCGATTTCGGTGTTCGCGGATTCAAGTTCCATCCCTCCATGCAGGGCTTTTATCCGAACGACCGCAGCGCCTACGTTCTTTACGAGGCGATTGCCGAAGCGCGCCTGCCGGCGCTGTTCCACACCGGGCAGACCGGTGTCGGTTCGGGCATGCCCGGCGGCGCCGGCATCCGCCTGAAATATTCCAATCCGATGTATATCGACGATGTCGCGGTCGATTTTCCCGACATGCCGATCATCCTCGCCCACCCGTCGTTTCCCTGGCAGGAGGAGGCGCTGTCGGTCGCCCAGCACAAGCCAAACGTGTACATCGACCTGTCCGGGTGGTCGCCCAAGTATTTCCCACCAATCCTGGTCAGATACGCGAACAGCCTGCTCAAACACAAAGTGCTGTTCGGTTCCGACTGGCCGGTTATCAAGCCCGACCGGTGGTTGAGGGATTTCGATACGCTCGATATCAAGCCGGACGTCAGGCCGCTTATTCTCAAGGAAAATGCCATTAAATTGCTGGGTCTAGCGACATCCTCGGCTTGAACGGGGCGGTTGATTAGCCCGCCGGCCCCTGCGCCGGCGGCCGTGTCGCCATGACGCGGCCATTAATCTTTCGTGGTAATCTTATGATTGTTAGGTAAGTTTCGAGCTGGGCGTGGCGCGGTTCGCTGTTTTTGCGCAATGTCGCCCTTGGGGGCTGTCGGAGAAGTGACACAAGTGGACCTGACGCGCGTGGCAGCAACTAAGCTTGCCCGAGGGCATCTCGATTGGGGCATCCGGGCGGTGTCCGGCCTGCGGCCCAAAGCCGGCCGGTGGCTTGCGCGCATCGACGCTTACGATTTCGCGGCCGGGCTCGTCTTCGTGACGCTGATCGGTCTCGTTGCATTCACTTTCGGCGACTACGGCATTTCCAACGACGAGGATGTTCAGCAGCGCTACGGCGAGCTGATCGTACAATATTACGCCAGCGGCCTGACCGATCAGGCCGTCTTCCACTTCAAAAATCTCTATCTCTATGGCGGCTTGTTCGACGTCGTAGCCGTCGGACTGCAGAAAATTCTCCCGCTCGATCCTTATGCGGTTCGTCATCTGCTTTCGGGTCTTACCGGTATTGGTGGCATCGCTGCGGTTTGGGCGACCGCGCGTTGCATCGCTGGCCCGCGCGCCGGACTCTTGGCCGCGCTGGCGCTCGCCGTCTGCGGCATTTGGTATGGCGCGATGTTCAACCATACCAAGGACATCCCGTTCGCCGCCGCGATGATGACGGCAACTTATTTGCTGCTGCGTATCGGCAGAGAATTACCCCGCCCGAACTGGCGCCTGATCGTGCTGTTCGGCATCGCTTGCGGCTGCGCGGTCGGGCTGCGCGTGCTCGGATATTTTCTTATCAGCTACGCGGCGGCCGCGGTTGCGCTGCGCATGCCCGCCGCGTCCAGCGTGTGGAAGGAGCCTTTGGATAAATGGCGTGCCGCTCTCGGTTTTGCCGCGCGCTGCGCCGTACCTTTCCTCGTAGCTTTCGCCATTGCCTATTTGATCATGATAGTGGCTTGGCCGTGGGCGCATAGGGCGCCGCTCAATCCGCTGCGCGGCTTTTCAGCATTTGTCGATTTCCACTATCCGATCCAGACCACCTTGTTCGGCCAAGTCTATCACATGGCCGACGTTCCCCGCTGGTATGTTCCAACATACATCGGCATCAAGCTGACCCTTTGGCTTTTGATGGGAGCGGTAGCAGCGTTCGTCTTCATGCTGCGCCCGCCGCTACGCGCAGCGGCGACAAGCCGAGCGTGGCGGCAAGAGACGATCCTGATTGCGTTCGCGGCGTTATTTCCGCTCGCATGCGAGGTGATCGCGGACGGGCCAGCGTTCTCCGGGCTGCGCCATTTCTTGTTCACCGTGCCGCCGATCGCGGTCCTGGCCGGCCTGGGATTGAACGGCGCGCTCGCGCGCCTCGGAGAGCTGCACCGCGCGGCCGCGTTCGCAGGCCTGGCGTTGATATTCTCGGGGCTCGGCTGGGACGCGACCACGCTCTACCGGCTGCATCCGGACGAGTACTTGTACTTCAATCCCCTCGTCGGCGGATTGGCCGGGGCCTCGCGACACTACGACACCGACTATTGGTTCAACATCATGCCGGAGGCCGTCGGAGATCTCGAACATTTTCTTGATCGGACCGAGGGCACTGCCGGACTGGCCCGCCCGCGGCGGCATTACACGGTCGTTGTCTGCGGTGAAAGGTTACAGTTCGAGAAAGAAGCCGACGCGCGGCTGGAATGGACAAAGGATATCTATAGCGCCGACTTTTTCATCGCACCGACCAATATGAACTGCGATCGCTACCTCGATGGGCGTGTCATTGCCACGATCGAGCGGCTTGGCGTTGTGATCGGCGTCGTCAAGGATCGCCGCGAGCTGGTCAAGCGGAACATCGCCGGCATCAAAGGCCTCAATATTATACCCTAGTCCGCCGCGCTAAGCGCGCGCCACCGGCGGGACGTAAGTCTCAAGCTCGCTTGCTGGAAAAGTCACGACCTGTCCGGTCTCGGCCGAGCGATAGAGCGCCATCAGCATTTCCACGACGGCCACGCCTTCTTCGAAGGTTTCAATCGGCTGCCGGCGATGCCGAAACGCGTCGACCATATGCCGATCTTCGCCGACATAGCCGTAAATGTCGGCCTCGTTTTCCACCACCGGCATCAGGCCCTGCTCGGCGTTTTGCTTTTCGACCAAATCCTCGCCTTGGCCGCCGGCGACGTCGCGCGACAGAAATACTTTCAGCCCGGTATTGAGCGAGGAAAACTCCATGGAATATTCCGGCCCCAGGAGCTCAATCACGATGCGTAAGCCGGCGCCAACATAGGCCCATGAATTGGTCGCTTCGACCATGACCTCGTGTCCTTCGCCGGTGCGAAAGGTCAGCGCGCCGCGGGCAAAATCCTCGGCCGGCCGCTTCGCGTAATCCACCTCCGGCCCCATCATGTTCTTCAGGCGCGTCACGTATTCGGGCCGCGTCCATTTCAGATTGCCGACGCTGGCGCTGGCGCTGACGAGCTTGAGATCGCTCCGCGGCGCGCCGGGCTTGGTCAGCAGAAATCGTCCGACTTCGACGCTGTGACAGGTCATATCGGACAGCACGCCACCGCCCTGACGCTGCGCCTGCCAGAACCACGGCATGTGCGGGCCGCTATGCTCCTCAGCGGCGCGTGCCAGATACGGCCTGCCGGAAATCGGCACCGCGCGCCGCCAGACGATATCTTTGCCGCGCTGCACGGCGCTCGAGAATACCTGGTTTTCCAGATAGCCGTGCAGCAGCGAAGCGTCGGTCGCCAGCCGCAGCATCTCACGGGCTTCGGGAAGCGTACGCCCGAGCGGCTTCTCGCACGCGACGCCGATAAGTTTCGTCCAGCCGGAGCGAACCAGCCGATGAATCTCGCGCATGGTATCGAGACGCGCGAAATTAGGCACCAAAATCCACACCGCGTCGATGTCGCCGGAAATCAGCATTGCTTCGAGCGAAGGGAAGGGCCGGCACGGGCCGAGCTCAAGCGCGTTCGCCTTTGCCGCGAGCGCATCACGGTGGGCCGCCGTCGGACTGTAAACCCCGGTGACCGCGACGTGGCGTACGGCGACCAAGGCCTGGAGGTGAAAATTGGCAATGAAGCCCGAACCAATAAGTCCGATCCGCAGCGTGTCGACCGGTGCGTAGCCATTCATGAAAACGCCCCCCTCGGGATTCTCTGCGCCGTTCCGGCGTCAGGTCGTCGTCAGGCACGATGATGCAGTATCAATATCCTGTCGCCAACGCCCCGCGCGTGCGTGGATCGGCGGCGCCGCTAAAGCCTGCGGGTGTAACCAGGATCGAGTTGGCCGAAGTCGGCGTCTGAAAAACGACAACGTCGTCGCCGCGCGCTTGCAGCGCGGCAACCAGCTCTTGCGGCAGCGCCGACTCGACGAAAACACGATCCGGCATCCATTGATTATGCACGCGCGGCGCCGAAACGGCGCCGGCGATATCCATCTTGCGATCGATCACATTGACCAGGATCTGCAGTACGGTGTTGATGATCCGGCTCCCACCCGGCGACCCGGTGATCAGCCAGGGCTTACCGTCTTTGAGCACGATAGTTGGCGTCATCGACGACAGCGGCCGCTTGCCCGGACCCGGCGCGTTCGCGTCGTAGCCGAGAAGACCAAAAGCATTCGGCGCGTCCGCCTTGGCGGCAAAATCGTCGAGCTCGTTGTTGAGAAGGACGCCGGTGCCGCCGGCGATGAGGCCGACGCCATAGCTGAAATTAATCGTGTAGGTGTTCGAGACGGCGTTGCCGAAACGGTCGATGACCGAGAAATGCGTGGTGTTGTGGCCTTCGGAGCCGGTTCCGGCGCCGGCGTGAATGTCTGCCGCAGGCGTCGCGTGCTCCGGATTGATGGTGGCGCGCCAATCGGCGGCATATTTCTTTGAGATCAGCCGCGCGACCGGAATCTGCACGACATCCGGATCGCCGAGGAACCAGGCACGGTCGGCGTAAGCGCGCTTCATCGCTTCGACCATCAGAAACAATGACTGCACTTGCGCCGTTTTCGCTGGATCGTAGCCTTCGAGGATGTTGAGCATTTCAATTAGCGCGATGCCGCCGGAAGAAGGCGGCGGCATCGAGATAATGTCATAGCCGCGATAGTTGCCACGCACCGGCGTACGCTCGATTGCGTGGTAGTTCTTCAGATCGTCCATTGTCATGACGCCACCGGCAGCGCGCACAGCCGCAGAAAGCTTTTCCGCTACCGGTCCTTCGTAGAAGGCCCGCGGTCCCTTCTGCGCAATGGCTTGCAGCGTCGCAGCGAGATCGGTCTGCACCAGCGGATCGCCGGAGCCTAAGGTGGATCCATCGGCTTTCAAGAAAATCTGCGCCGAGGACGGCCAGCGCGCCAAGCGCGGCCGGTCTTCCGGCAACGAATCAGCGGTGTCGTCGGCGACGGGAAAGCCGTCGCGGGCGAGCGCGATCGCCGGCTGGATGAGCTCGGCGAGCGTAAAACGGCCGGAGCCATATTTTTGCTCGGCAAGCGCCAGGCCGGCGACCGTGCCTGGTACGCCGATGCCGAGCGCCGAATCCCGTGACTTTTGTGGGTCGGCATTGCCCTGCGCGTCAAGAAACGAGGTCTTGTTGATCGCGCTCGGCGCGGTTTCGCGATAGTCGATGGCGGTGTCATCGCCGTTGGCGCGATGAATGACCATAAAACCGCCGCCGCCGATATTACCGGCGCGCGGATAAGTCACCGCCATAGTGAAGCCGACCGCGACGGCGGCGTCGACCGCGTTGCCGCCCTTCCGCAAGATGTCGGCGCCGACCCGCGCTGCGATCGCTTCTTGTGCGACGACCATGCCGTTTTGAGCGGTGACTGCCTGGGCGCGAAATATTGCCGGATCGGCGCGCGCCGCGCTCGGCCCGAACAACAACAGCGCCAAAACGCCGATCAGCGCTGACGAAGCCGTTCTGGAAGTGAAACGTGGCCCGTCCAAGGATGTCATTGCACCGGCGCAGCGCTCGGCGTGCCGATCTTGCTGACGAGAATGTAGCCGCGCGTCATGTTGTCGTTGACTGCGTCCGTCGTGTTCATGGCATCGAATAGGTCGGACGCTTTGACCCAAACCGGCGGATATTTGTAGCGCGCTACATCGAGGATAAGAAAGCGGTCAGCTTTGGCATCGTAGGCCGCGAGCGGTGAAATATGACCGCCGATCTGCTGGCCGATCGCCTTACGCAGGTAGTTCACCAGCACGAAATGGTCCTTCGCGCTCAGGTAGTCTCGCGCCGCGGCGCGGAAAGCGTCGAGGCTGGCGTCGGCGGCGTGATGAACTTCGAGCGCCACCGGATGCAGCGCCAGCAGTTTGCCGAGCTGATCGAGCGTCATTCCCTGCCGCGCCAGCACCGCGCGCGGCAGCACGGCGTCGGTCGTGTCGTCGAGCAGATTGTCCTGGGTGAACGTGTGATAGGGCTGATATTCCGGCGTGGTCGGGGCTGGCACGCCCAATGCGTTGAGCACCATCACGATGCTGGCGACGCCGCAATAAGCCTGGGTCTTCTGGGTCACGAAATTGTCGGCGATCGGGAAGTAGGCCGTGAACGAACCGCTTTCAAGAAAGAATTTCTGACCTTCCTCTGAACTGAGATCGGTCAGATTGGGCGGCAGCGCCAGCGTGTCGGCGTGCGCAAGCGGCGCGACCAGGCAGAGCGCGAGCGCAAGCGATTGAAAAAAGCGAGCATAGCGTCGAGACATTATCGAGCTACTCCTGCAGCAAATTTGCCGCGCGTCAAACATTTTGTGCCCTGTTTCTTGACGGGCATCATTTGCGGACCGCTTTCACATCGCCGGCGTTGACGGCGTCCGAGTAATTATTGCCGAAATGCGTGCGGACATAATTGACGACGGCCGCCACCTGATCGTCGGTCATGAAATAGCCGACCGGCGGCATGCCGCGGAGTCCATGGAGCACAACAGTCACCGGATATCTGCCGGCGGCAAGATTTTGGTTGCCGGCAAGCGCGGGATAGGTTCCGGCGCCAGTCGCTCCCTTGCCGTCCGACATGTGGCAAGCCTGGCAGACACTCGCGTAAAGTTCTTCGCCTGTCGTCTCGCCGAAGCGGAAGCCCGCACTGGGTACGCGATCGGGCGGAGCGGATGGCCCACTCTGCGCTAGCGCCACGCCGGCGGCGAACATAAGCGATGCGGCGACGATCGCGGCGCCGGTGCGCAGCGAAATAGGCAATGTTCGTGCTGCACCCTTCAACGGCGTCGCCTTACATCTTGACCACGCGCTCATGTAGCCGGGCGACGGCATCGAGCGAGGAGAGGATTGCGCCCTCCTGCCAGGCAGGCAGGTAGGACGCGTGTTCGCCGGCGAGTACGATCCTGCCGTCGATCTGGCAGAGGTCGTCGTAGTGCTGCGCCCGCGCCTCGTCCGTCCAATAGCCGGCGCAGCCGAGCGTGAACGGCACGCGGTGCCAAGCGATGGCAACACCGTTTTCGAATTCTCCCTTGTATTGCGGATGAATCCGCGACCCGAAATCTACCGCGCGCGCAATGCGCTCGGCCGGCGGCAACGCGGCGAACTCGTAGGCGCTTGCGCCCTCGAAAATGTAGGCTCCTAGCAGCACGCCACGGCCGCTGCGGTTGAGGTCCGAGCTCGGGTAGGCGATCTGCCGGATCGGCAGGTCGGTGAAGCTGATGCCGCCGTAGATCGCTTCATCTTCCTCCCAAAAGCGGCGCTTGAATTGCAGCCCGATCTTGACCGCCGACGCATAGGGCACGGCGTCAATCGCCGCTTTCATTTGCGCCCCAACGTTCAGTGGAATTTGGCTAAGAATCGAGAGCGGAATGGTACAGACGCACCAGTCGGCCTTAACGGTCTGGACGGCCGCTGGGTCTTTGCTGTCCAGGTAACTGACTGTCACGCCGCCGGAGTCCTGGGCGATGTTCACAACCTTGGCGCCGTAGTGAATGAGATCGCCCATCTCGCGGGCGAACGCCTTGCCGATCATGTCCATGCCGCCGACCGGCTGAAACATCGTCGTCTGAAACAGGTGCGCGGCAAAGTTTTGCAGGTATCGCCAAAGCCGCGATTTGAGGATTTCCGACAGCGGGATGGTCTCGCCCGCAACCGGAGCTGCGCTTAAGCCCCCGCCGGGCCCTTTGGCATAGCCGCGAAACTCGGCAGTCTCGAGATCCGCCTTGTAGGCATAATTCTGATCGAGCGCGCCCCAGGATTTGAGCGACGCAAGCAGCATTTCGCGGTCTTCGGTCGAGACCGCTTCGTCGAGCTTGCCTTGCGTCGTGACCTTGGCGAGCAATTCCGCGATATTCCCGCGAAAATCCGTCTCGATGTCGCGGATGCGCTGCGGTCTACCGCCGAACGCGCCCGACGCGTGCAACAGAGCATTGTGATTGAGCTCGACGAACGGCTCGAGCGCAACGTTGAGGCGCTTGCAATAATCGAGCACCGCTCGGTGGTGATAGGGAATCCGCCACGGCCCCGGGTTGAAGTACTGCCCCTCTGCGAACTCGCAACGCTGCGCAAAACCGCCGAGCTCGGTATAGACATCACCGCCGCGCAGCGTCCAGTTGCGGCCACCGGGACGGTGATTGTATTCAAGCACCTTCACCTTGTAGCCGGCTTTGCGTAACTCCAGGGCGGCCGTCATGCCGGCAAGGCCCGCGCCAAGGACGAGGACGGACGCGTCTTTGACGTCGCCTGAAAGTTCTATCGGACCCTTGTAGGCGGAATCCGCAGCGAGCCCGAGGCTGGTCATGGCGTTGTACATCGCCGCGCTGCCGGCAATCGTCCCGATCAACGCCAGAAGTTCGCGCTTTGTGACGATCGCCGTGCTGCCGTTCTGCATCGGGGCCGCAACTCCTAAGATGACAGCAAGGTAGATACGCCGTCGCGGCATGGATAGGGCGAAATCACGATGGATTGTGCGATCCGGCCCATTGATTTCACGATGGTCCGGTCCGAAGGGCCGTTAAGTGTGTCGCAAGCGCTATAACGGGAAACGCGGCGAGGCGAGCATCGGCCGCACAGATCATGAGCACGAATTCAGCTGCGCGCAAATATTGGATCGCGGTCGCTTCCGCCGAACGCGTGCGGCGCGGACGCGGCGAAGGATTCATGCAGATCAACCACGGCAAGGCCGCGCCGCTCAAACGCGTCAAGCCCGACGATCGGGTGGTCTTTTATTCGCCGGCGCTTACGCTCGGCAAGCAATGAAGGCGGCGATCTAGCCGTGCGAGCTTTCTCTAGGCCGCCCGGCTTGCTTGTTCGGTGTGCAGCTTCAATTCGACCGGCACGGGATCGCGTAGAATGTCGAGCACCGGACAATGCGCGTCGACGACTTCCTTCAGTTTGGCGAGGTCCGAAGCCGGCGCGCTACTCTTGAGATTGACAACGCCGCGGACATTGGTGAAGCCGGCACGGACGCCATCCTTTATCGCGTAAAATCCGCGCAGATCGAGCGATGCTTCAAGCTTGACGGAGACGCCATCGAGCGGGATGCCGAGCGCGGTCGCATGAACCCGGTAGGTGATTTCCTGGCATGTAGCGAGCGCTGCCAAGACGAGCTCGACCGGGTTCGGCCCTGCGTCCGTTCCGCCGAGGCTCGGCGGTTCATCAACGGTCAAGGAAAACTGTCGGATTTTCGTTTCGCTTTGCAGTCCCTCGACTTGGTGCGAGTCGGCAGAAATGGTTGCGACCGCACGGGTAGGGTTGTCGCGCAGATGGGCTTGGGTCGAAATGATAATGTCCTTAAGCGCCATGGCTACTCTCCGTAAGCTTGAACAATCGGATTAATCTTCAAGGCTCATAGTAGCCGGGCTCGGCCAAAAACTCTTTAGTCTTTTGATCAGTAAGCAGAGCAATTCCTTTCTTGGCCTGCGCCGAAAGTAGCAATCTTACCGCGCGCAAAGAAATCGGCGCCGGAAGCGATCCCGGCACCGTCAATCCTTCGATGAAGTTCTATTTGTTCGGTTGACTGGGCTGCCAGCAGCACCCCGGAGGTGCGTCAGACCTTGAGCGCCCGCGGCCTGAATTCGATCAGCAACTCTTGCTGATGCATTCGGCGTGAGCCGCCTGTGCAATGGTGACCGCGTCGATGACTGTGCCGGCGGCGAGGGCGAAGGCCAGGGCGGCGATGACAAAGAGCTTGCTCATGACCGTAACTCCATCTGTTGGATTCACCATATTGCAAAGTGGCGCCGGAGGTGTGACGGCGATCACGCAATTGCACATTTGGTAGGCCGAGATCGGTGGCGACGGGGCGGCCCTTCCCGGCGCTTTTCCGGTATTTTCGCGCAGACTATTTCCGGGCAATATTCCAGCCGCGGACACGCGGACACAGCGGGGGGGGGGTATCGATGCTCAACGAAGAAACCGACCGGCAAATCGACAACACGCGGGCGCGCGTCACCCGGCACAAAATGGCGCCCGGCGCGAGTACGGGATTTCACCGGCACGACTATGACTATGTGATTGTTCCGGTCACCGACGGACGCATGCGGATTGTCGAAGGTGGCCGTGAATCGGTGAGCGAGCTTTCGGCTGGCATATCCTACTTCCGTCCGGCCGGCGTCGAGCATGATGTGATCAACGGCGGCGATCGGGATTTGATTTTTGTCGAGATCGAATTCCTGCCTTAAGCTTGGGGCGGCAATGGCTGAAGACAGTGAGGAGGGCAAGTCGTCATGAGCGCACGAAAGCTGGTGGCGGGCGCGGCGCAGATGGGGCCGATCGCGCGGTCGGAGACGCGGGCGCAATGCGTGAGCCGGCACAAAGAGCTTCTGCGCCAAGCCAAGAGCCGGGGTTGCGATTTGGTGGTCTTTCCCGAGCTCGCTTTCACCACTTTCTTTCCACGCTGGTTTTTCGCCGAGCAGAGCGAGGTCGATTGTTTCTTCGAAACCGAGATGCCCGGCCCGGAGACCATCGGCCTGTTCGACGAGGCCAAGCGGCTCGGCATCGCTTTCTGCATCGGCTACGCCGAACTCATCGAGGAGGGTGGCCGGAAACACCGTTTCAACACGTCAATTCTGGTCGACAACTCGGGCCGCATTGTCGGCAAATACCGCAAGGTGCACCTGCCCGGGCACGCCGATCACCGGCCGCAGCGACGCTTTCAGCATCTGGAAAAGCGCTACTTCGAGCCGGGCAACCTGGGATTCCCGGTTTGGCGCAATTTGGGCGGCGTCATGGGCATGTGCATCTGCAATGACCGGCGCTGGCCGGAGACTTACCGTGTCATGGGTCTCCAAGGTGTCGAAATGGTCATGCTCGGCTACAACACGCCGAACGATCATACCGGTCACGCCGACATCGACGGCTTAAGTCTGTTCCACAACCACCTTTCGATGCAGGCCGGCGCCTATCAGAACTCCACCTTCGTCGTCGGCGCAGCCAAATGCGGATGCGAGGAAGGCTCCAACATGATCGGACAGAGCGTCATTATCGCTCCGTCCGGAGAGATCCTCGCCATGGCGTCGACGCTTGGCGACGAACTCATCACGGCGGATTGCGATCTGGAAATGGGCCGGCGTTATCGCGAAACGATTTTTGATTTTGCCCGGCATCGCGAACCGCAGCATTACCGGTTAATTGTCGAGCGCAAGGGCGCGATCGCGCCGCCGGTGAACGAACCGGAGCTCGAGCCGGCGGCAGGCGGCAGATAAAGGATCTGCAACAGCGGCGGCGTTCGCGCGTTACGCCACTCCCGCCTTTGCCAGTTCCGGCGCGCCGAGCCGCGCGAACGCGCTCAGCGAGCGCTCGATGGCTTCGCGCGAAAGCCCTCTGACAATGAACACAATCCGCGAACTATGGTCGTCGTCAGGCCATTGCGGCAGATGCTCGGGCGGGTGGACAAGGTGCTGGACGCCATGGACCACCACCGGGCCAGGGCTCGTCGACACGTTCAACATTCCCTTCACCCGCAATACATCGGTGCCGTGGCTGTGCAGCAGCATGGTCAACCAAATGCCGAAAGCCGTCCAATCCAGCGGCTGCGCAAAGCGCAGGCAGAAGGCATGGATCTCGGCGTCGTGCCGGTTGACGTCGGCATGCTGATGCTGATGCGCCCCGGCGGCTGTTGTCTCGGTCTCAACCGCAAGCCATCGGCGCACTTCCTCGGCCCGGCCGGCAAGATCATAGAGATCGCGCGTGAGCAGCGAATCCGGATGGACCAGGACGTTTGGCGCTATTTCCAATTGCGGTGCCGCCGGATTGAGTCGGGTCAGTCGGCGGCGTAATTCGGCAATCTCGCTTGGGTCGGCAATATCGGTCTTGGTGATGACAACGCGGTCGGCCACCGCCGCCTGCTTGGCCGATTCAGGCTGGCGCTCGAGGTGCAGAAGTCCGTTGACCGCGTCGACCGTAGTCACGACGTTGCCGAGCCGGAAATGATAACGGAGCACAGGTTCGGCCATGACCGTCGAGAGGATCGGCACGGGATCGGCGAGGCCGGTGGTCTCGACTACCAGCCGGCGGAACGGCTGGACTTCGCCCTTCTCCCGGCGCGTGTAGAGCTTGCGCATGGCCGTGCTCAGATCGCCGCGAATGGTGCAGCACAGACAACCGCTCTGCAGCAGGACGATCTCATCGTCGAGGCGCTGCAACAGGTGATGATCCAGCCCGACTTCGCCGAATTCATTGACCAGCACGGCGGTGTCGGCGAGCGCGGGGGAAGCCAGCAGTCGGCGTAACAACGAAGTCTTGCCGCTGCCAAGGAAACCGGTGATGACGTTGACCGGGATGGAGTTTGTCGGATCGGTCACGCGGCTTAATCCGTCCGTTCCAGCCGTTCGATCCGCGCGATCACCGACGGATCGAGTGGGTCGCAGGCGCGCCCCAAAATGCGGTCGGCGGCTTGCCAAACCTGAGAGAGGTTGTCCACGAATTCGGTGCGGCCGGTGCGGTTCGACAATTGAAATTGCGCGCCCTGCCAGTCCCGGAGCGAAAGCCCGAACTGGCCAAGCACCGCATTGACGACCTGCACGCGGTGCAAGCGCTGTGCGCGGCGCGTCCCCAGCCGATTGAGTGAGGGCATGGAGGAGGCTTCCGTCCAATCACCCTCGGCGCCGAGAACTCCGCACAGACTGCACATGACTATTCTCTTATATCAAAACTTGAGGACGATTTTCCCGAAATGCTTTCCTTCTCGCATGTAGTCGATCGCAGCGACGGCGTCGGTCCAGGGAAATACCCTATCGATGACCGGATGCATGTTGTTCGCCTCGATCGCGCGGTTCATCGCCTCGAACGATTCTCTCGATCCGACCGGAATGCCGCGCACCGTGGCGCGATGATAGAGGATTTCGAGTGGATTGATCGCGCCCTGCTTACTGCCGATATAGCCGACCATATTGATTTGGCCGCCGATGCGAATCGCTTGCAGCGACTGCAAGAAGCTTTCGGGTCCCCCGACCTCGATCACATGGTCGACCCCGCGTCCGCCATTGAGCGCGCGCACCTCGGGATGCCAGACCGGCGTTTTCACGTAGTTGATCGTATGGGTGGCACCGAGCGATTTGGCGCGTTCGAGCTTTGCATCGCTGCTTGAAGTGACGATGGTGCGTGCACCAAACATCGCGGCGAATTGCAGGCCGAAGAGAGAAACGCCGCCGGTACCTTGAATGAGGACCGAGTCGCCGGCTTCGAGGCGGCTCTCCGTCACCAGCGATTGCCAGGAAGTCAAGGCGGCGCAGGGTAGGGTGGCGGCTTCTTCATTGGTCAGATTCGGGGGCGCGTGAACAATACCCTGCTGGTCGAGACATACGTATTCGGCCAACATCCCGTCGACCGAGCCGCCGAGTTGAGGCGTGCCCTCCTCGTAGCGGCCTGCGATCCAACTTTGGTGGAAGGTGCCGAGGACACGATCGCCGACCTTGGCGCGCGTGACGCCTTCGCCTACGGCAACCACTTCACCGACTCCGTCCGACGTCGGCACGAGCGGCAATGGAAATTTAAAGGGATAAGTGCCGAGTACCATGTCCATGTCGCGGTAATTGAGCGAGACGGCGGACATCCGGATCACAACTTCGCCATGTCGCGGCGTCGGCACCGGCCTTTCGATCAGTTTGAGATGATCGAGGCCAAACTCCCCAACAATCGCCATTACCCGCATTGCTATTACGTCTCCGTCACCGTCACCGCGCAAACATTACTTCAAAATCGGCACGCGTTGTGACCTACCGGCTTTGTGCCCTCGTACGCCGCGGCCGCTCGGACCACGTCATACTCGCGGAGCGCTCGGCCAACGAGCTGAATTCCGACCGGCATGCCGTCGCTCGAAATCCCCGCGCACACCGTCGCCGCCGGCTGGCCGGTGAGGTTGAACGGATAGGTGTAACAAACCCACGACACCAGATTGCGATCTTTGAGGCTTGGAGGGATGTTCACGCCCGCATCCAAAGAAGGCACTGGCAAGACCGGTGACAACAAAAGATCGTAGTTTTCGAAGAACGCCCGGGTTTTGTCGCGGAAGGCGTAGCGATCAAACACTTTCTCGTAGTAGCCGCGCATATCTTGGGAGAGCGCGGCGTCGAGCACCTCGGCTACTGCCGGATCAAGGAGGTCACGCTGCGTTTGCACGACCTGGCGAAGCCGGGTGCCGACGCCCGCGTAGAATTCCGCGGTCCATAGATCGGCCGGGTCTTTGTCGAAAACTTGTTCGACCTGTTCGACCGAACAACCGAGCCGCTCGAACGTGCGCGCGGCGGCCGTCACGATCTCGGCCACTTCCGGATTGGGACGGGCATAGCCGAGCGTGAGGCTGAACGCGATGCGCAACCCCGAGACGCCCGCACGGCACGCTTCCACAAGGTTTGGCATGGCTTGCGACACGCTGAAAGGATCGCGCGGGTCGTAGCCTCCGATCGCCGTGAGCAAGAGCGCGGCGTCGGCAACGTTTCGCGCGATCGGTCCGACATGAGCAAGCGTTGGCGTCGCCGAAACCGGCCACACCGGCACCCGTCCGAAATGAGCTTTGATGCCGGCAAGTCCGGTGAAACAGCATGGAATGCGGATCGAGCCGCCGCCGTCGGTGCCGAGCGCAAACGGTGTAATGCCCGCGGCGACGGACGCCGCCGCGCCGGCGCTCGACCCGCCCGGCGTCTTGCCGAGATTCCAGGGATTGCGCGTTATTCCGGTGAGCGGACTATCCCCGACCGGCTTGCAGCCGAATTCGCTGGTCGTGGTCTTGCCGATCAGAATGGCGCCAGCCGCTTGAGCGCGCTCCACGGCAGGCGCGTCGACCATGCCGACATTTTTTGCCATCGCGCGCGAGCCCGACGCATAGGCCACGCCGGCGACCGCCATGAGGTCCTTGGCCGAGAACGGAATGCCGTGCAGCGGGCCCAGTGGCAGCCCCCGCATGATGGCGTCCTCGGCCGCCTTGGCTGCCTGCAGAGCCCGCTCCGGCAGCAGGACGAAAAAGGCGTTCAAAGTCTTTTGCGTCGCTTCCGCTTTTGCCAAAGCTCGCTGGGTCAACTCGACCGGCGATATGTCCTTGCTGACAATCCGGCGCCGCAGCTCCGTCGCTGTCGCATAGTCAAGCTCGGCGCCGTCCGGACTTGTCATAGGGGACTGAGAAGAGATAAGGCCGCGACGTTGAACCGACCCGTCAGTTGTTGACGATGGCAAAAGCGCGCACCGGGGAACCTGAGCCGCCTTTGAACTTCAACGGCACGCCGAAGAACTGAAACTCGCCCTTGCCGAGCAGCTCTTCGAGATTCACCAGCCACTCCCAGTGACTGATGCCGAGTTTGCGGCACAGCCGATGTTGCGAGAACACATTGTCGCTGGGCCGGTCGGTTGACGGACCTTCCACGCCATGCATGCGCGAGCCGTGGTCGTAGAGCCACTGGGTAGCTTCGGTCGTCAGTTGCGGATTCTTCCAGACCGAATCGAGGGTCGGATAGGTGCGTTTGTGAAATCCCGAACACAGCAACACGATATGGCCATCCACCTTCACGCCCGCTTTCTTCTCGGCCTCGACCATATGCGCTTCAGTGATGTCGCCAAGATCCGGGATATGGCGCAGATCGAAGCACACCGCCTTGCCCATGAATAATTCGAGCGGCATCTCATCGACCGGCAAGCCGGTCGGACTGACATGGCGAAACGCGTCGACATGCGTCCCGACGTGATCGAGGCTGGCGATGAAATTTGTTTGGAAGGTCATGGCGTCGCCCGGCACGCCCAGATTGAAGGCCTTCGAGGTTTCGTGGCTCAAATGCGTGGTGATCACCGGCCGCTGAAATAGTTTATGCGCCGGCATATTGTCTTCGATGAGCAGACTGAGATCGACAACGCGCTGGGCCACTTAGCGTCTCCTTGAGGTGCGGTTTAAAGGATCGTTGCTCGCCCGGATGAGTGCGCTTGATCCTCTATCTTTTCGCGTGCGCCTGCAAGGCGCGCCAGTGTGGCGATCGTTTCAGGAAAGAGCGTCAGCGACCCACGCGAGCAAGCCGCCGTCGGCGAAGCGAGGCGCGATCAGGGATAGGCCAATCGGGCAGTTTTCCATCATGCCGAGAGGAAGCGAGATTTGCGGAAGGCTCGCGAGGCCGGCGATGCACAATAGGGCGAAGGCCCGCGCGCGAAACGTTTCCAGCTCCGCCGTGGGGGTTTGTAGCTTTGGTGCGATGCCGGGCGCCGCAGGCAGGCACAAGAGCGCGTCGCCGCCAAGCAGCGAATCCATCCGACGCGCGATTTCCTCGCGTTTGCCCTTCATCCGTTCGACTTCCGCCGCATCGATGGTGCGCGTCCACCGGAAACGCTCCGCGATGCCGGGCCCGAAACTTGGGTCGTGTTTATCGATCCAGGCGCTATGCCGGCGGCGGATTTCATCGCCTTGCAGGATGCGAAAAACTTGCGGCCCTGATGCTGTGTCGCCGCCGTATATTTCGACGTTATGGCAGTCTGAGAATGCGCCTTTAATCCGAGCTACCGCGCCAGCCAAAGCCTTACCCACCTCGGGCCCCGCGAATGCGAAGGCGTCCTGCGCGATCAACAAACGCCTGGGCGCGAAGTCGGATGCTCGCGGCAACAGCACTTTGCCTACTCGCCGCATTGTTTTTGGATCGCGAGCAAACCATCCAACGGTGTCAAAGCTCTTCGCCAGATCGACGATGCCATCAACCGGAACAAGACCGTGGGTGGTGCGGATGCCATAGATGCCGCAAAAACTTGCCGGCAGGCGCACCGAGCCGCCGCAGTCGGTGCCGAGCGCAAAGTCAACGAGACCGCCGGCGACCGCGACCGCCGATCCGCTCGACGAACCACCGGGTATTCGCCCGGGCGCGTTCGGATTGACCGGCGTGCCGTAGTGCACGTTTTCGCCGTTCAGGCTGTAGGCCATTTCGTCGGTATGGGTCTTGCCGGCCATGCGAGCGCCGGCGGCGAGCAGGCGCTCGACCGACGAAGCGCTGCGCGCTGCGGGCTCATGGGTTTCGAGCCACACCGGGTTGCCGTTGCCGGTACGCTGACCGGCAATGTCGAACACGTCTTTGACCGCGAATGTCAGGCCGGAGAGTGGACCGGCAAGCGCGCCGTCGAGTTCGATATCGGTGTGGCGGCAAAACGCGTTGTACGGATCGCGCAGGTTCATTGCGGGCGATGCAGGGTCGGCGCTTGCCGCGACACCGTCTTGCGACCGCGCTTGAAGGCATAGAGCACAGGCGTCAGCTCGGCGACCGCCATTTCCGGGCTTTGCGAATCCAGCACCACCAGATCGGCGGATTTTCCGACCGCAAGGCCGTAATCTTCGAGCCGCATCATTTCGGCCGGACGCCGCGTGACCATGTTGAAGCACTCCCGCATGTCGGCTTGTTTCCCGACCTGACAAATGTTGGCGTAAAAATTCGCCATACGGATCTGCGAGCAGTCGCCGAACGGTGTGAACGGATTGAGGATATTGTTGCTCGACAGCGAGCAATTGACGCCGTGCCGCAGAAGTTTGTGCGCCGGCACGACGCCGCGGGTCACGTTGTGATCGTGCGTATGATGGCGGCCCATCAAATAAAGATCGGTCGACGGCAAAACCGTAAGAGCAACTCCGGCATCCGCGAGACGCTTCGCCATGGCGTCAAATTCCGCCATGGCCAGACTGGTCGCCCTGGTGACATGGCCGATCGCGACGCGTCCGCCATACTGAAATTCTTCGGCGCGACGGCAGACATAATCGAGCGTCATGCCTTCAGCGGTCGGGCCGAAATCGAGATGAAAATCGATGTCGATGTCGTAATCGCGCGCCAACTCGAAAATGCGATCGATCTGACCTTGGGGATTGGAATCGACGTATGGCGCGCCGCCGATGGCGCGGCAGCCGCCGTCGAGACCTTGGACGAGAAGTTCGTCGGTGCCCGGATTATTAAGAAGACCCTCCTGCGGGAACACGCAGATCTGTAAATCAATCGCCCAGGCATATTCCTTGATTAGCGGCAACACGCCCTCGAGCGAACGCAAGCCCACGCCGGGGTCGACTTCGAGATGCGTGCGCATATGCGTGGTGCCTTGAAGGATCGCCTTTTCCAACGTCCGCGACGCTCGCGCGTGCACGTCGTCGGGTGTGAAGCCGCGCTTGGCCTTGGCGGCCTCGGCGATGGCCTCGTCGAGGTCGCCCTTTTGCGACTGAACGCGATCGAGGATGCAGGATTTGTCGAGATGGATGTGGGTCTCGACAAAGCCGGGCGAGACCAGGCGGCCGGCAAGATCAATGGTTTCGCCTTCGGCCGCGAGTTTCGGCTCGATGGCGGCAATGCGGCCCGCCGCAATGCCGATGTCGGTCAGCTGCTGCTCGGCGCCGACTCGTCGGGCATTTCTGAGAATGAGATCCATGATCTGCCTTACACGGCTGCGGTCCGCCGGCATCGTTTGGATCGCAGGACGCGACTCCAAACAAAAGACCGCTCACAACATTGAAGGGAGCACCCGGTCAGGAGGGCGGTGGCCATCCATGAACGTGCGGATGTTGATGATAACCTTTTCGCCCATGTCGACGCGGCCTTCGATAGTCGCCGATCCGAGATGGGGCAGCAGCACCACTTTGCCGGCGCGCGCGAGCTTGACGAGCTTGGGATTGACCGCGGGCTCATGCTCGAAAACGTCGAGGCCGGCGCCGGCAAGATCACCCGCCTCGATCAACCGCGCCAACGCATTCTCGTCGATGACCTCGCCGCGCGCGGTGTTGACGATGTAAGCCTCCGGCTGCATCACCTTCAGCCGCCGCGCCGAAAGAAGATGGTAGGTCGCGGGCGTGTGCGGGCAGTTGACGGACACGATGTCCATTCGCACCAGCATCTGATCGAGGCTCTCCCAGTAGGTGGCGTTGAGCTCTTCCTCGATGTGCGGGGCCGCGCGGCGGCGATTATGATAGTGAATCTGCAAACCGAACGCCTTGGCGCGGCGGGCGACGGCTTGGCCGATGCGGCCCATGCCGACAATGCCGAGCCGTTTGCCCCAGATGCGGTGACCGAGCATCCAAGTCGGGCTCCAACCGGTCCAGTCTTTATCGCGCGTGAGCACCTGCGAGCCCTCGGCGAGCCGCCGCGGCACGGCGAGGATGAGCGCCATAGTCATGTCGGCGGTATCCTCGGTCAGGACGCCTGGCGTGTTGGTCACGGTGATGCCGCGCTGTAGTGCGGTGGCGACGTCGATATTGTCCACGCCGTTGCCGAAATTGGCGATGAGTTTGAGCTTTTCTCCGGATTGGCTCAGCACCGAGCGATCGATCTCGTCGGTCACCGTCGGGACAATCACGTCAGCTATTCTAACTGCCTCGACGAGCTCGGCTTGGCTCATCGGTTTGTCGTCGAGATTAAGCCGCGTCTCGAACAACTCGCGCATGCGCGTTTCCACGCTGTCCGGCAGCTTGCGGGTCACCACAACCAGCGGCTTCTTGCCCGATGCCATACGCCGTCCCTCGCGCCAGACTTCTTTTGCGCAGCCTGATTTTCAAGAAACTTGGTTTCCGATCAAGCCCGGCCGGGGGTTCCGGCCGCTTCCACACATTCGCTATTCAGGTCTCGTTAACCGGCCTCGCCGACACTGAACGGCCGAGAGGCGGCACATCGTTTCTCTCTAGCAGATGGCCGCGCTCTCATAAAGCGCGTGGGGTCTCTGGGGTTCTCGCGCTTTCTCGAAACGGCGGGGCGTATCGCGGTGACAGTGCGTTTTTCTGGCAGTTTGCCATTCGCCCAGTTCCGGTCGGCAAGCGCGGCGCTTCTGACGCAGGTCTTAGCAGTGGTCGCGGGGCTCTCACTGCTCATTCTGGCCGGCGCTCCGGCGCGCGCCGGCAACGATGCGACGAACAGCCTGCCGGTGCCTCGGTTTGTCAGCCTTAAGACCGACAGAGTGAATGTCCGCGGCGGCCCGGATAAGGACCATGACGTCACCTTCATTTACACCCGGATCGGTTGGCCGGTGGAGATAACAGCGGAATTCGAAAACTGGCGGCGAATCCGCGACTCCGACGGATCGGAAGGCTGGGTTTATCACTCGATGTTGTCGGGCAAGCGCATGGCGGTGGTGCGCCTCAAGGCCAGCGCCGATTTAGCGGCGCTGCATGCTAAGCCCGATGCGCAAAGTACGGTGACCGCGAGGCTGCAATCGGGCGTGCTCGGCACCGTAAAGCAATGCACCGGGATATGGTGCCGCGTCGTGGGCGAAGGCTTCGATGGCTGGGTCGAACAGAGCCGGCTGTGGGGCGTCTATCCGGATGAGAAGATCGACTAGTTTCTATCCACGCACGGAGGGCGAGCCGGGTGCTTTGCGCTTGCGCCGCAGCCTTACGACCACATCGATGCGCGCGATTTCGTAACCCTCGGGTGGCACCGGCGCCTTTCCGACCACCACGTCAGACGCGGGAATGTCCAAAAGGTCGTTGGCATCCTCGACGAAAAAGTGGTGATGCTCGGTATTGTTGGTGTCGAAATAGGCCTTCGATCCGTCGATCGCGACTTGGCGCAAAAGGCCTACGTCGGTGAACTGGTGGAGCGTGTTGTAAACGGTGGCAAGCGACACCGGCACTTTGGCGTGATTTGCTTCTTCGTAGAGCATTTCAGCGGTGACGTGACGGTCGCCCTTGGCGAACAGGATCCAGCCGAGTGCCATGCGCTGCCGTGTCGGCCGCAATCCCACCTTGCGCAGCTTCGCCTTCACGTCATGCCATGGGCAACCGGTAAGATCGCCGCGGCCGTGAGTATGCTGCGGCGTTCCCAGCGGGGCGGCAGGCGCGGGCGGCACGGGCGGACGCGGTTGGGTCATTGTCGTCACCTAAGGCGGTAAACCGAAGCCACAAAGCCAGATTGTTACATTTGAAATCATTATACGCCCCCCAGCGTTTCGTGCAACCGGTACGACCGAGAGCCCGAAGGCGTGCCTCGCAGTGCGGGATCTGGCCCAAAGGGGCTGCGGCTTTGCCACGATTAACCCATATGTTAGGAACTTGACGGGCTTGCCGGGGGCGGAGACGGAGCATGCAGGAGCGCCGTTCGAACTTTGAGTATGAGGACCTCCTGGCGTGCGGGCGCGGTGAGCTGTTTGTCAAAGGTCCACAGCTTCCATTGCCGCCGATGCTGATGTTCGACCGCATCTCGGAAATTGCCGAGGTCGGCGGCGAATATGGCAAGGGTCTGGTACGGGCCGTGCTCGATTTGAAGCCCGATTTGTGGTTCTTCCCCTGCCATTTTAAGGGCGATCCGGTGATGCCGGGCTGCCTCGGTCTCGACGCGCTTTGGCAACTGCTCGGGTTCTTTCTCGGCTGGCTCGGCGCGCCGGGCAAAGGCCGCGCACTCGGCATGGGCGAACTCAAATTCTCCGGCCAAGTGCTTCCGAGCATGAAGAACGTGGTCTATGGGCTCGACATCAAACGGGTCATGCGCTCGAAGCTCGTGCTCGGCATCGCCGACGGCTGGCTGTCGGCGGATGGGACGATTATGTTCCGCGCGCTTGACCTCAAAGTCGGGCTGTTCCACGACGCGGCGCCGCAGCCGAGCAACGGCTGATCGGGCGAAGGCCCGCGGCAGATTGGCTTGACGAGGCGAAGATGCGACGTGTCGTCGTCACCGGAATGGGTATTGTCTCATCGATCGGCAACAATACCCAGGAAGTGCTGGCCTCGTTGCGCGAGGCAAAGTCGGGCGTAGTGCGCGCCGAGAAATACGCCGAACTTGGTTTCCGCTCGCAAGTCCACGGCGCACCGACGCTGGACGCTGGCGAAGCGGTCGACCGTCGCGCCATGCGTTTTCTCGGCGGCGGCGCCGCCTGGAATCACGTCGCCATGGAGCAGGCGATCCGCGACTCCGGACTTGAAGCGAACGAGATTTCCAACGAACGCACCGGGATTGTCATGGGAGCGGGAGGGCCGTCGACTCGCTCTATCGTTGAGGCCGCCGATATCACGCGCAGCAAGGGACCGAAGCGGGTCGGCCCGTTCGGCGTGCCAAAATCGATGTCCTCCTCGCCGTCCGCGTCGTTGGCAACCTGGTTCAAAATCAAGGGGCTCAGCTATTCGATTTCGTCGGCGTGCGCCACCTCGAATCATTGCATCGGCAACAGTTACGAGCTGATCCAGAACAACAAACAGGATTTGGTTTTTGCCGGCGGCTGCGAGGAGCTCGACTGGACGCTGAGCGTTTTATTCGACGCCATGGGTGCGCTGTCCTCGAAGTTCAACGACACGCCGGCCAAGGCCTCGCGCGCCTACGATGCCGATCGCGACGGCTTTGTCATCAGCGGCGGCGCCGGTGTGCTGGTGCTCGAAGAACTTGAGCACGCCAAGGCGCGCGGCGCCAGAATCTACGGCGAGGTCGCCGGCTACGGCGCGACGTCGGACGGCGCCGACATGGTGGCGCCGTCGGGCGAAGGCGCGGGACGCTGCATGCGCATGGCGCTCAAGGACCTGAAGCCGCGCGTCGATTACATCAATCCGCACGCGACCTCGACGCCGATCGGCGATCTCAAGGAGATCGAAGCCATTCGCGAAGTGTTCGGCGCCGGCGATAAATGCCCGCCGATTTCTGCCACCAAATCGCTCACCGGGCACTCGCAAGGAGCGACCGGGGTGCACGAGGCCATCTATTCGCTTTTGATGATGAATAACGGCTTTATCTGCGAGAGCGCCAATATCGAAAACCTCGATCCGGCGTTCGCCGACATGCCAATCGTGCGCGAGCGCCGCGACAACGTCACCCTCGGATGCGTGCTGTCCAACTCATTCGGGTTCGGCGGCACCAATGCGTCCATCGCTTTCAAGCGGCTGGACGTGTGACGCATGCCTGAACTCATGCACGGCAAGCGCGGCTTGGTCATGGGGGTCGCCAACGATCACTCGATTGCCTGGGGCGTCGCCCGGACGCTGGCGGCGAACGGCGCCAAGCTTGCCTTTACTTATCAAGGCGAGTCGCTGGGCAAGCGGGTAAAGCCGCTGGCGGCTTCGGTCGGCGCCGATCTGGTGATGCCTTGTGATGTCGAGGACATCGCTTCGGTCGATGCCGTGTTCGCCGCGATTGCGCGGGATTGGGGAAATCTCGACTTTCTGGTTCACGCCATCGCGTTTTCCGATCGCACGCAGCTCACCGGCCGCTACGCCGATGTCACCCGCGAGAATTTTCTCCGCACTATGCTGATCTCGTGCTTCGCCTTTACCGAGGCGGCGAAGCGCGCAGCGGCGCTGATGCCGAATGGCGGGTCAATGCTGACGCTGACCTATAATGGCGGCGACCGCGCCATGCCGAATTATACCGCTATGGGTCCGGCAAAGGCGGCACTCGAAGCGTCGGTTCGTTACCTCGCGGTCGATTTCGGCAGCCAGGCGATCCGCGTCAACGCCATCTCGGCCGGCCCGATCCGCACGCTGGCCGGCGCCGGCATTGGCGATGCGCGCATGATGTTTGCTTTTCAGCAACGCCACTCGCCGTTGCACCGCGGTGTGACTTTGGACGAACTCGGTGGCGCTGGACTTTATCTCCTTTCGGATTTGTCGACCGGAGTAACCGGCGAAATTCATTTCGTCGATTGCGGGTACAACGCGATCGCCATGCCGCATCCAGACGCTTTGCGCGCGGATCGCCAGCAGGCCGAGGATTAGGCCGCGCAAGGCGCGCGATTACTTCCGCAGGTTCCCTAAAAGCCGTTATTCGCTGCGGCGAAACATCCAGCGCTGTCGGCCACCACGGACACCTATGGTGGGCAAGGGTGAAGTGTACGCCTTTGACGCTTTAGCCGTCTGTTTTGTGCCACAGCCCTGAGATACAGTTCGGATGCCGTTTAGTTGAGCACTTGCACGGACGCGGAGAGATCTTTTTGACGACGACGATATCTCGCCGTTCGCCGGGTGCCATTCCCGGCCCTCCGGAAATGGCAGAGTGGGTCCGTTCCAAGGATTGGTCAAAAACTCTACTCGGTGCGGCCGAGAATTGGCCGCCCAGTCTAACGGTGGTCGTAAAGGTTATGCTCGCGTCGGGCTTCCCCATGTGTGTTCGTTGGGGGCCTCAATTCGCAATGATCTATAACGACGGCTACCGCCCGATCCTCGGCGACAAACATCCTGCGGCTTTAGGGCTTCCCTTCCATGAGGTATGGCCGGAAGTCCAACTTCAATTGCGGCCCTTGCACGAGGCGATTCTGAACGGAGCAAGCGGCGCCTTCTTCGCTGAAGATCTTCTCATTAAGGTCCAGCGCCGCGGCATTTCTGATTGGGAAGACGCCCGCTTTACCGTCAGCTACAGCCCGATACCGGACGAAAAAGCTCCTACAGGCGTGGGCGGCGTGCTCATTACGGCCGTCGAGACCACGGACCGGGTTCGGACTGAGGAGGCGCTTCGCGCCAGCGAGGAGCGTTTCGCCGGCATCTTCGAGCAAACCGGCGTCGGCGTCATTCAATGTGAATTGGATGGTCGCTTCCTCCTCGTGAACCAACGATATTGCGAGATCGTCGGCCGTTCCTCGGATGAGCTCCTGACGCTTCGCGTGCCGGACATAACCCACCCCGACGATCGGGACTCCGACGTCGCGCTCCGGCATCGTCTTGTCGCGGACGGTGTTCCGTTCTTTGTCGAGAAGCGCTACCTGCGCCCGGACGGATCGGCGATATGGGTTAGCGTCAACGTGTCGCTGATGCGAAGCGCGGATGGAACGCGGCAGCAATTTATCGGTGTCGCTCACGACATCTCAGAGCGAAAAATCGCGCAAGAGCAGCAGGCTTTATTGGTCAGAGAGCTAAATCATCGGATCAAAAACTTGTTCGCAATCACCGGCGGGATGATCGCGCTCAGCGCTCGTTCCGCGACCACGCCAAAGCAGTACGCGAATAACATTCGCGGCAGGCTTAATGCGCTGGCTGCCGCACACGACTTGATACTTCCAAGCTTCAGTGGGGAGGGAATTGCACTCGCCGAGCCCACGGGTTTGGAGATGTTGTTGCGAAGAATTTTATCGCCCTACGTCGAAATGGGATCGGATAATTCTGGTGAACGTCTCATCCTGGATGGCCCAGCCGTGCCGCTAGGCGCGCGCACCGTGACGACCTTCGCTCTCATCCTGCATGAACTGGCGACAAACGCTGCAAAATACGGCGCGTTGTCCGTCGAAGAAGGACATCTCCGCGTCACGTGGCAGTGCGTTCGCGATGTGCTGACCTTGAAATGGGATGAAAGTGGCGGTCCGGCTCTTACAGCGCCGCCTCAGTCGGAGGGTTTTGGGACCGTAATTTCCAATCACTGCGTCCGCGGGCAGTTCGGCGGAACAGTGTCCCGCAAATGGCATTTGAACGGTCTCTCGGTAGAGCTTTCTGTCCCGATGGAGCGCTTGAGCGATTAAGACGCTCAGCTCTGCTTTGGGTCAGAGCTTGCTCAAATGCGGCATGACCTCGCTCTTGAACAGTTCAAGCGAGCCGAGCGCCTCGGCAAGCGTCATCGTCCCGAGAAACGGATACGCCAGCAGATAATTGATGCCGAGCTTGCGCGTTTGGCGCTCGAGTTCAGCACGCACCGTCTGCGGCGAACCGGCCACGACGCCGCCATGCTCAACCATTTCCTCGTAGCTTCCTCCGTGCGGAATTTTCAGCCGCGAGGTCAGGCCGGTGTCGTTCTTCTTGACCCGCAACCAGTTGAGGTTGACGAGGTGCGCCTCCATCGCCGGCTTGAAGATGCGATGTGCCGCGGCGTCGGTCTCGGCGACAAAGATGTGGCGTTGCACGCCAATGACGACGCCGCCCGGGAATTCCGGCTTCAGTTGCGCCGGGGCACCGCGCTTGGCAAGCGCGGCCTTGAAGGCCTCAATGTTGGCCTTAGCCATCGCCGTGGCGCCAAGGGTCACGTAATGCAGCCCGTGTTCGCCGGCCCAGGTCGAGCCCACTTCGCTCGATGATGCATACCAGAATGGCGGGTGCGGCTGCTGTAGCGGACGCAACGCGATCGGCACGTCCTTATAGCTGTAACGGCCGCTTTCATAGGTCAGCGTTTCTGAACTCAGACCCTTGCTCAAGCACTCGAAGGCGTCGACGAAAATATCGCGCGTCTCCGCATGCATCACATTGTGAAACTCGACCTCGTAAGGCGACACGCCGCGGCCGACGCCAACGTCGAGCCGGCCGTGGCTCAAATGATCGAGCATGCAAATCTCCTCGATCAACCGCAGCGGCGAGTAAAGCGGCAGCAAATAGACCAGGGGCCCAAGCCGCATGGTCTTGGTGGCGCGCGCGACCGCACTGAGGTAAACGCTCGGCGCCGGCACAAGATTGAGCGGCGTTGCGTGATGCTCGGCCACATGCAAGCAATAAAAGCCGGCGGCATCCGCGGCGGCCGCGAACTGGAGCCGCTCGTCGAACACCACCGAAACCGGCCGTCCTGCTTCTTCGACATGGTCGAATAGTCCGATTTTCATGACGCCTCTTTGCCTTCAGGTCCTGACTTCGCCGAGCCCTTCCAGAGCGTGCGCATCGCGGATACGAAGTTGTGCCATCTCGGACACCGGCAATCCATTGTCCCCGGCTCATGTGCCGCCTGCGTGAACTCCTCTTGCTTCGTTAGCCGGCAAACGCCACATCTGCGCCGGTAATGCCTGCCCCACCCGCCATAAAAGTCGAGCGCCTGGTCAAGCTCTATAAGAAGGTACCGGCCGTCGACGGTATCTCATTTTCGATCGCGCCTGGCTCGATCACCGGACTCCTCGGCGGCAATGGCGCGGGCAAGACCACGACAATCTCCATGATCATGGGCCTGTTGGTTCCAACTTCGGGTCGCGTCACCGTGCTCGGCGCTGACATGCCGCAACAGCGCTACCGCGTTTTGCAGCGGATGAATTTCGAAAGTCCCTACGTTGAAATGCCGATGCGGCTCACCATTCGGCAAAATCTCAGAGTGTTCGGCATGCTCTACGGCGTTCCGAACCTGCACGACCGGATCGAGGAACTCGGTGAAGCGCTCGATTTGACCGAGCTCCTTGACCGGCCCACCGGTAAGCTTTCGGCAGGGCAAAAGACCCGGGTCTCGCTCGCCAAGGCACTCATCAACTCGCCGGATTTACTGCTGCTGGACGAGCCGACGGCCTCGCTCGATCCCGACACCGCCGACTGGGTGCGGGCGCGGCTCGAACGCTATTGCCGCGACCGGCACGCCACGATGCTGCTCGCCTCCCACAACATGGCCGAGGTCGAAAGATTGTGCGAACGCGTCATCTTCATGAAGCGCGGCCGGATCGAGGACGACGACACCCCGCCGCGGCTTTTGGCGCGCTACGGCCGCCGCACCTTGGAGGAGGTTTTTCTCGACGTTTCCCGCGGCCGCGACGAAGCGCGCGAGGCGGCGCAATGAGCACCGTAAACTCAACGCACGTCCGCACCGAAAACGCGTTCGCTTTCTCGCCGCGTCGCGTCGCCGCGATGATACTGCGTTATTGGTACCTGTTGCGTTCGTCCTGGCCGCGACTGGTCGAGCTGGTTTATTGGCCGACGATGCAGATGATCACGTGGGGTTTCATCCAATATTACGTGATGCAAAACGCGAGCTTCTTCGCTCGCGCGGGCGGAACGCTGATCGGTGCGGTGCTGCTTTGGGACATTCTGTTTCGCGGGCAGCTCGGTTTCTCGATATCGTTCCTCGAAGAAATGTGGTCGCGCAACATCGGCAATCTGATGATGAGCCCGCTGCGGCCGTTCGAATTCATTATCTCGCTTATGATCATGAGCCTCATTCGGCTCTCGCTCGGCGTTATACCGGTGACGGTGTTGGCGCTGCTGTTTTTCGGCTTCAACCTCTATGGCTTGGGATTTGCCCTGGCGGCTTTTTTCGTCAACCTGATGCTGACAAGCTGGGCGGTCGGCATTTTTGTTTCGGGGCTGGTGATACGCAACGGCCTCGGCGCGGAGAATTTCGCCTGGTCGATTATGTTTCTGTTCATGCCGCTGACCTGCGTCTATTACCCGGTCACGACGCTGCCGGTCTGGCTGCAGCCCGTCGCGTGGCTCCTGCCGCCGACCTACGTTTTCGAAGGCATGCGGGAACTCTTGATCCATCAAAACTTTCGGGCTGACCTCATGCTCGATGCGTTGGCGCTGAACGCGGTGTTCTTCGCCGCAGGCGTGTTCGGATTCCTCAAGCTTTTGCAGAGCGCTCGGCGCCATGGCTCGCTGATTCAAACCGGCGAATAGGTTAGCTCGCATCGCGTCGCGGCCGCCGCCGCCCACCTCTATAACGAATAAGGAAAAATTTGATTTTACCCTTGCCGTATGACAGACCAATCCCGAATTGCTGCAGCGCAGCAGACTGGGCAGAGATCATCCATGGCCATTGGTGAGTTCGGCGGAGCTCCCGCCGTTCCCGGCAGCATACTGACCTCGACGCCGCTTTATTGGTTTTATGAAACGAGCCAAGCGGCGTTAAGCCCGGCGCGCGTCCTGGCCGACGCCACGCGATTGGCCTTCAAAAACCCGTTCAATCCGTTTTATTTGACCACCTTCGGCAAATCGGTTGCTGCCGCGGCGGAACTTTTCGAACGTTCCACCCGGCGCTACGGTCAGCCGGACTGGCGCATTTCTTCGACCTTGGTCGGCGCCGAGCGCGTTCCGGTGCGCATCTCGAGCGTATGGGAGCGGCCGTTCTGCCGGCTTCTGCGTTTCGAGCGTTTGTTTGAGCGCGCACCGCGGCGGCCGCAACCGCGCTTGCTGATTGTAGCGCCGCTTTCCGGTCATTATGCAACGCTGTTGCGCGGCACCGTCGAAGCCTTTCTGCCTAATCACGACGTATACATTACCGAGTGGCGCGATGCGCGAGCCGTACCGGTGTCCGAGGGGAGCTTCGATCTCGACGACTACATTGATTATTTGATTTCGATGTTCCACGCGCTCGGTGGCGACACGCACGTGGTTGCGGTATGTCAGCCGGCGGTGCCGGTCATCGCCGCTGTGTCGGTGATGGAGGCGGACGACGATCCTTACGTGCCCGTGTCAATGACGTTGATGGGCGGCCCAATCGACACGCGCGCGAACCCGACCGCGGTCAACAAGCTTGCCGAACGCCGCGGCATCGACTGGTTCCGGCGCAATGTCATCACCAAAGTGCCGTTTCCAAGCGCCGGCTTCATGCGCGACGTCTATCCCGGCTTCCTGCAGCTCAACGGTTTCATGAGCATGAATCTTGACCGGCACATCCAGGCGCACCGCGATTTGTTTCTTAATCTGGTGAAGGGCGACGGCGATTCCACGCAAAAGCACAAGGAATTCTATGACGAATATCTGGCGGTGATGGATCTGCCGGCCGAGTATTATTTGCAGACCGTGGATACGGTGTTCGTCCGTCACGCGCTTCCCGACGGTCAAATGATGCACCGCGATCGTCTGGTTGATCCGGGGCAAATCAAACGCACCGCGCTCTTAACCGTTGAAGGCGAGAACGACGATATTTCCGGTGTCGGCCAAACCGAAGCTGCACATCGGCTGTGCACCAACATACCTCCAGAACGGAAGGCACACTGGCTGCAGCCGGCGGTCGGACATTACGGCGTCTTCAACGGCGCGCGCTTTCGCTCGGAGATTGCTCCGCGTATCTCGGACTTCGTCCTGTCAATGAGCTTGGCGCAAGGCCTGCGGCGCGACGGCAGCGCGTCGCCGAAAACGCGCAAGCTGGCTGCCCAGGTCAACGGCACAGCATCCGCTTCCGAGCAGCGCAGTAATGCAACCCCAGGCTTTGAGGCCAGCAAAGTCCGCCACTAAGCCCGCCCATTCAGGGCAAATCCGCTCCAGACCGGTCGCCTTCCGCGTGTGGCCGGCCAAGCACTTGTTTCCAGGGCAATATTACGAATCAATCGGCGTCAAATCGGGCGGTCGGCCCGTCGAGAAACTATGAAGCAAAATTCATTTTATCGGCCGAACCCGTAGTACGGAAGAATAACAATTCGTACCACATTTCGTGGTTAAATCAGCGTTGATGAGCGGCGCTTGGCACAGCCTTCGATATGGCAATATCCGGCCGATCGAATGGGTGAATGAAACGATTATGTCCCAGCGTGCCATGCTGTATCGCCGCCCCAGCGAACCCCAAGCCATCGAAGTGGTCTTTGACGCGGCGATTTATATCGTGCGCGTGCGGCGGCATCGGCTGGCGCGCCGCTACACCTTGCGGATCGTCGCGCCAACTCGCGAGGTCATCCTCACGATTCCGCCACGGGGTACGCTGAAGGAAGCCCGCGAGTTCGCGCAGAAGCACGGCGGCTGGATTGCCGCTCGTCTCGGCCGTTTGCCGAAGGTGGTGCGCTTTGCCGACGGCATCGTTGTGCCGTTGCGCGGCGCGCCGCACCGGATCGTGCACCGTCCCGGTATGCGCGGCACTGTTTGGGTGGAAGCCAACGGCGCGGATGAGTCGCTTCTCTGCGTGGCAGGACAAGCGCCGCACGTCGATCGGCGCATCGGCGACTTCTTGCGGCGTGAAGCCAAGCGGGACCTGGAGATCGCCAGTCTCGGCTTCGCCGCTGCACTCGGCGTTGCCGTCAAGCGGGTCGCCGTTCGCGATCAGGCAAGCCGCTGGGGCTCCTGCTCGAGCACAGGGGTGCTGTCATATTCCTGGCGGCTGATCCTCGCGCCGCCGTTTGTCCTCAATTACCTCGCGGCCCATGAGGTCGCGCATCTCGCCGAGATGAATCACTCCGCGAGGTTCTGGCGTCTCGTTCAACGCCTCTGCCCGGATCACCAACGGGCCAAGGTCTGGCTCGACGTTCACGGCAGCGATCTGCATCGCTACGGCTTGGCGGAGGCTTGAGGTTCGCGCGCGGCTTTTCGGCTGCGCCTCTGTCGTCCACGCCTCAGTGGTGTACGGTTTGCGCGGCTACGAGTTCGGGCGATGGAATAAGCTCGAACGATAGCTTGGCCACAACCGCGAGCAGAGTGAGCGCAAGAACGATGCGCAGCGCGGTCTCGGGGACGCGCGCGGCGGCATAGCTGCCAACTAGGATTCCCGGGATGGATCCAAAAATAAGCGCGATGAAAATCTGCCAGTCCACCGAGCCCAACAGCCAGTGTCCGATCCCGGCGACCAGCGTCAACGGCACGGCATGGACGATGTCGGACCCGATTATTTGCCGGATCGGCACTTTTGGATAAAGCAGCACCAGCGCCGTCACGCCGATCGCGCCCGCTCCGACCGATGTGATCGACACCAAAATGCCAAGAATGCCGCCGGTGAGGACGGTAAGCGCCGCGATCCGGCTGGGTGGAAGCGCACTCATACGCGGCGCGTAGTACGCGGCGATTTTGTTGCGAAAAATCAGAGTGACAGCCGTGAACAGCAGCGCAACCGCCAACACTGCGCCGATCAAGTGCTTTGCACCGTCACCCTTGATGTCGAAATAGCTCAAACCCGCGATGGTGATTATTGTCATCGGCACGCTGCCGGAGGCGAGCCGACCGACGATCCGCCAGTCGACCGTGCGATTGAACCCATGCACCGCGCTGCCGGCTGATTTCGTTACTGCGGCATAGAGCAGATCGGTGCCGACCGCCGTCGTCGGATGGACGCCGAATAACAAGATGAGCAGCGGCGTCATCAATGAACCGCCGCCCACGCCGGTCAGGCCGACCAACAGGCCGACGCAAAATCCGGAAATCGTATAGAGCAATGGTACCGAGTGAACCGCGTTCATCCTGCTGCCTCGCGGCCAGTCGCGATCGGGGCTCGACGAAGAGGCCCGCGCGAACAGCGGTAAAGCAAGTCTAGAGAGTGTCTTGCACGCAAGGGCGATCCAAGGGGAGCATGGCAGGACATTAACATCTTTTCATCTTGCCGCCGACCCTTTGGTGAAGGGAGTTTTCCCGCGCGATGCGCACATCAATGCAATTTGATTTTAATTCCGAGACTTAGCGCACCACGGAGCCGTGCCTTGCCGCAATCGCGAACGCCGCCTACTCGATGAATGCAACCCTCGTCTTTTTCGCCTTGTTGGAAGCGGATGGAATGCAGGTCTGCACGTCCGACAAAAAAAGGGGGAGAGCCTTTTTGCCGCAGCAACTAACACTAACCTGTGAACTGCATTGTATTCGCGGCGTGCAATCATATTTCTCGCGAATTAGGCGGACCGGACGGCTCCCCATCCCCCGACACCCCGCCGCCCGGTCCAATAAGCCTAAGTTTTGAGGCAACGACTACAAGGACCCCAAGCGCGTATCTGCTTGGGGTCCTTTTTTCGTGCGCCTTTCAGTCTTTGACCAAATCCCCCAATAAGCTTGCCGCGACTGCAAGCTTGGACAGTGTAAGCCCGGATGCGGCGATTTCATGGATTCCGCCTCGTATACGTTCGACCGCTGGCTTGCGCGTCGCGACCCAGCGCTCTACAGCCCCGGCGCCGCCCGGACCGCCCCCGATCATCGCCGCGGTAAGACGCCGCTCGGCATCGCCGATGGAGTCGCGCGCGCGATCCAGCGCCAGCCGATCGAAATAATCGGCAATCGGAATATTGCTCGCGGCGGCGACAATGCGATCAAGGCCGAAGAACGCGCTCGCGGCGAAGTAGGTGCCCGCCACGTCGCCAATCGAACGGCCGGTGCGGGCGGCCACCAATACGATATCGGGCGCCGCCGTGAGCGGGCCGAGATTGCTGATATTGGCGGCAATCTCTTCCGGGACCCCGGCGCCGGTCAGTTCTTGCCGGCGCGCCGTGCGAGCGATCTGCGCGTCTTCGGGCAGGGCGACGTCGAGCGCGGCGGCGACCGCGGCGACGCCATCGCGGTAGTGAGCCACCACCTCGGCAAGGCGGCTTGTCAAATCCACGTTGCGCAAGAACCAGATGATCCGATCGAGCAGCAGGTCCTGTATCGTCTGATAGAGCGCCAGTTGCACCTTTGCGACGACGATGTTGTCGAGAGTGTCGATGGCGGTATTGAGCGCGGTCATACCGTAACTGTCGCGCACCGCGGCAAACGCAAAAGCGATGTCCGCAGGGGCGGCGCCGGTCTGATCGGCAATGCGCACCATGAGCGATGGGCCGCCGCGGTTGATCATTGAGTTGGCAAGCTGCGTGGCGACGATCTCGCGGCGTAGGCGGTGCTTTGTCAGCGCATCGGGAAACCGCTCGGAGATTATGCGCGGAAAATAGCGGACCAGCTCACGGCCGAGATAAGTGTCGTCGGGCACCGCCGATTCCAGCAAATCCTCGTAGAGCGTAATCTTGGCGTACGCGAGCAGGACCGAGAGTTCCGGACGCGTGAACGGCTGCAAGCGCCGCCGGCGTTCAGCAAGCGCGATGTCGTCGGCGAGAAATTCGACCGCCCGATCAAGTAGTCCGCGTGCTTCCAGGATTTGAATGAGGCGCTGCAGAAAGCCGAAATCCTCCATGCCGCGCTGTTCGGACAACGACAACGCCAGCGGCTGCAAATAATTGTTGCGGAGCACCAGGGCGGCAACCTCATCGGTCATTTCGGCAAGCAGCACATTGCGCGCATCCATGGCCAAGCGGCCGTCGCGCACCGGGATGCTGAGCGCGATCTTGATGTTGACTTCCATGTCCGAGGTGTTGACGCCTGCCGAGTTGTCGATGGCGTCGGTGTTTAGCCGCACCCCCCGCAATGCCGCCTCGATGCGGCCGCGCTGGGTCATGCCGAGATTGGCGCCTTCGCCGATGACCTTGCAGCGCAGGTCACGACCGGTGATGCGAACTGGATCGTTGGCGCGATCACCGGCCGCGTCATCGGTTTCGTCGGTGGCGCGCACATACGTGCCGATGCCGCCGAAAAACAGGAGATCCACCTGCGCGGAGAGGATGGCGCGGATCAGTTCGGCTGGCGTCACCTTTGCGGCTACGCCGAACAACTTCTGGGCTTGCGGCGAAAGCCTGATCTCTTTGGCGCGGCGCGAGAAAACACCGCCGCTTTTGGAAATGATCGATTTGTCGAAATCCTGCCAGCTCGAACGCGGCAAATCGAAAAGACGCTTTCGCTCCGCGAAGCTTCGCTCCGCATCCGGCTCCGGATCGATGAAAATGTCGCGATGATCGAAAGCGCCGACCAGCCTGGTGGTTTTTTCGCGCAGCATGCCGTTGCCGAAGACGTCGCCCGACATGTCGCCGACGCCGACCACGGTGAACGGCGTCTTCGCGATGTCGACGTCCATTTCGCGGAAGTGGCGTTTGACCGATTCCCAGGCGCCGCGGGCGGTGATGCCCATTTTTTTGTGGTCGTAGCCGGCCGAGCCCCCTGAGGCGAAGGCGTCGCCGAGCCAGAAGTCGTGCGCCGCCGCGATTTCATTGGCGAGGTCGGAGAAAGTCGCGGTGCCCTTGTCGGCGGCGACCACGAGATAGGGATCGTCGCTGTCCTGGCGCACCATGTCGCGTGGTGGAATGACGCCAATCGTTCCGATGCCGATATTGTCGGTCATATCGAGAAGCGTCGAAATAAAGCGCCGGTAGCACGCAGTGCCTTCGGCCTGAATGGCCTCGCGTGCGGTCATGCCAGGCAACCGCTTCGGTACGAACCCGCCCTTGGCGCCGACCGGAACGATCACCGCGTTCTTCACATTCTGCGCTTTGACAAGGCCGAGGATCTCGGTGCGGAAATCCTGCGGCCGGTCCGACCAGCGAATGCCGCCGCGCGCCACCTTGCCGAAGCGAAGATGCACGCCCTCGACCCGCGGTGAATAGACAAAAATCTCATAGAGCGGCCGCGGCAATGGCACGGCGTCGAGTTCGCGGCTGGCGAATTTAATGGCGATGAGGTCTCGCGGTTTGCCGTCGTGGTCCGCTTGATAAAAATTCGTACGTATTGCGGCTTCGATCGCGCCGGTGAAATGCCGCAGGATGCGGTCCTCGTCGAGGCTTTCGACCGCCTGCAACGCGCTTTCGATCGCAGCAGAGATCGCTGCCTGCTGCGCCGCACGTCCTTCCGCTGCGCCTCCGAGATGCGGGTCGAAACGGGTATGAAAAAGTTTGACGATATTCGCCGCCACACCCGCGTGCTTGCGCAGCGTCGCCCACATGTAATCCTGCGAGTAAGGCACGCGAATTTGCCGGAGAAAGCGGGAATGAGTGCGCAATAGCGCGACATCTCGCCAGATCAGGCCGGCCGCGAGTACTAACGCGTTATAGCCGTCATCCTCGGCGTCCCCCTCCATCACCGCGAGAAAACACGCTTCTAATTTTTCTTTGGAGTCGGCGAGCGTGAACGGTTGTTCGAGCGCGTTTTGCAGCACCATGTCGTGCAACCAGATATCCGGCACATCCTTCGGCTCGATGTGATAGGTGCGCTCGTCGATGACGCGGAAGCCCATGTTTTCCAGCACCGGCACGCGCGCCGAGAGCGGAATGGGCCGGCCACGGCTGAAAACCTTCAGGCCGGCCGCGGCATCTTCGACCCCGTGATTGAGGTGAAACTCGACTGCCAGCGGATGCTCATCGGTAAGCGTTTCGACCGCCCTGATATCGGCTACGGCAGCCGCCGGTGGATAGGTTTCCCGGTAGTCGACGGGAAACGCTGCTGCGTAGCGAGCAAATAAAGTGCGGGCGGAGCCGGTCTGCGCAAGGCGGCCGAGCGCATCTTTCAGGCCATCGACCCAGTTGCGGACGATCTCCTCGACCGCGCGCTCAAGAACGTCGCGTTCGACCGCCGGCGTTTTTCCCTCGGTACGCACGATGATGAAATGCACCCGCACCAGCGGGCCTTCGGGAAAAAACGGATTAAACGCCCGAACTTCGCCTTTGAATGCGGCCGCGAGATAATCGCCGATCTTTGCCCTGATCTCACTGTCGTAACGGTCACGCGGAACATAAACGAGCACGGAAACGAATTGGTCGAAACGGTCGTGCCAAGGAAGCACGCGGATGCGCGGCCGTTCGTTCAGCTGAAGGATGGCGAGCGCGAATTCGTAGAGCGTATCCTCATCGATTTGAAACAGCTCGTCGCGTGGATAGTTCTCGAGCACATTGACCAGCGCCTTGCCGGAATGACTCGACGGATCGAATCCGGCGCGGTTGATGACGTCGTCGAGCTTGTGCCGCAAGTATGGGATGGCGCGGGCCGACCGCGTGTACGCGGTCGAAGTGAACAAGCCGCACAAAGCGCTTTCGCCGACGAGATTACCGTCGGCGTCGAAACGTTTCACGCCGATGTAGTCCAAGTTCACGCGCCGATGAACGCGCGAACGAACCGCAGCCTTGGTGACAATGAGGAGTTTCGGCTCTTTGAGAAACTCGTCGATTTCCGGCGTTATGGTCACGAGCTGATTGCCGCGGCGTAGCAGCCGCAGGTCGGGAGATCGCAAGAGTCCGAGCCCGGTTTCCAGTTTCGGCGTAAGCTCGCGCGCGCGTTCGTCGTAGGCATAATCGCGCGCGCCGAGCAGCGTGAAGTTGTCGGCCGCCAACCATTGCAGAAACTGGATCGCTTCGGCGATTTCGTCGGCGGCGAGTGGCGGCGGATTAGCTTGCAGTTCGGCCACGACTTCGCCGACGCGGGCAAGCATCGGCCGCCAATCGCGCACGCAGACCGCTACTTCACTGAGGATCTGATGGAGGTCGCGCACAATGTCCGCGCGCTCGCTCTCGTTCTCCGCGCCGCCGGCAAGAATGTGAATGTAGCTCTCGCGGTGGCCCTGGCTTTTGCGGGCACCCTTAAACGCCGAGAGTTTGCCCGCCTGATCGCGTTCGACCGTGAAGACCGGATGCGCCAGGAGGCGGATGTCCAAGCCGCGCTCGCCAAGTTCGCCGAGCACCGAATCGACCAAAAACGGCATGTCGTCGTTGACGATTTGCAAAATCGCCTCGCCGCGCGGCGAGGCAGCGGGCGTGAAGCCGATCTTGGCGGCGCCGGGATCGCGCGCCTGCAAAAACGACCACGCTTGCTCGGTTAAGCCGGCGAGTTCGTCCGCCGCGTAATGTTGCAGATCGTCGGGTAGTGCTTGCGCGAGCAGATCGGCGAGAAAATTACCGGGAATGTCCGGCCGCCGCGCGGCAAGAATGGCCGTGGCCGCGCCGATCAGCGACTGGGTCGCATTCTCCTGCGCGGCGCGGGGGCTATCCTCGACGACCATCGTTCCCTCGTGCCGGCTCGCCGGGCGTCTTCACCTGCGATAATAGTCGCACGACGCACCGGTCCGCCAGCGCACAATGCTCAGGGCTTCGGCGGCGAAAAAAGGTCGGTCAAGAGGTCTAAAATGGTCAAGCGCACTAAGAATAAGACATCCGCTGAAAGAGCGGCGGCCCAACGCCGTGGGTCCGCGGCGGCCCACGACGATACCGAAATCATGGCGCTGAACTTGCCGCCGGAAAGGCTATCGCCCGAGATTCAGGCTTACTTCAAAAAGTGCGAGGACAAGCTCGGCTTTGTGCCCAACGTGCTCGCGGCCTACGCTTTCGATATGCCGAAGCTTTCGGCTTTCATCGCCATGTACAACGATTTGATGCTGGCGCCGTCGGGCTTGAGCAAACTCGAGCGCGAGATGATTGCGGTCGCGGTGTCATCGCAAAATAAGTGCTATTATTGTCTGGTTGCTCACGGTGCTTCGGTGCGAGCGCTGTCCGGCGATCCACTGCTCGGTGAAATGATGGCGATGAATTATCGCGCTGCACGGCTGTCGCCCCGCGAACGCGCCATGCTCGACTTTGCGGTCAAACTCACCGCCGAACCATGGTCGATAGAAGATGCCGACCGCGAGGCGCTACGCAGCGCCGGCTTCACCGAACGCGATATCTGGGACATCGCGGCGGTGGCCGGGTTCTTCAACATGTCCAACCGGGTGGCGTCGGCGACCGATATGCGGCCGAACACCGTCTACCACGGTCAGGCGAGGTGAAAACCGAAGGCTCGGAACGCGCGGTAAAATTGCTATGATGGAATTTCCGAATCATGAGCTGTGGAGGCTTCCGATGCGTGCAGGGATTGCGAGCTTGGCGGCCGGCGGCGTTCTCGCCGCCTTCACGGTTGCGCCGGTCTTTGCCGCACCGCCGGCAAAGCTCTCGCCGAGCGACATTCAGACGACATTCTTCAACGGTCAGCCCTTTACTGCCGCCACCCCATCGGCCGGCGCCAAATTCAAAATGACGTTCACCGCGGACGGCAAAATCAAGCGCCAGCCGATTGGCAGCGGCAAAAAAGGCGAGGGCACCTGGAAACTTTCGGCCGATGGCTTCTGCCGCACCTGGAAGGGCGCCAGGGAAGAATGCTTCACGGTCATGTCGGCCGGTGCCAACAAATGGTCGGTGATGAAGGGTTCCAGCGTTCTTGCGACGTGGAGCAAGTAGCGCGGTTAGGCCGACGCGAGGGCTTCTTCGTGCACCGACAGGTCGCGAATGGTCGGGTGTTCGCCGGATAGCGGATTTTCTGGATCCCACGAGTAGCTCAGGGTCTCGAAGCGCATGGCGCGGGCGTCGAGCATCACCAGACGTCCCACCAGGCCTGTGCCGAATCCAACAACCTCGCGGATGACCTCGAGCGCGGCCATTGATCCGATGACGCCAGCAAGCGCACCGAGAATCCCAGCCTCGGCGCAGGCCGGCACGGTGCCGGGTGGCGGCGGTTCCGGAAAGAGACAGCGGTAAGTCGGGTTCGGCTTGCCATCCGCCGAACGCTCGTACGCGCGGATCGTAGTGAGCGTGCCGTCGAATGGGCCGAGTGCCGCGGTCACCAGCGGTTTTTTGGCGAAGTAACAAGCGTCGGAAACCAGATAACGCGTGGCGAAATTGTCCGAACCGTCGGCGATCAAATCGTACTTACCGATCAGCGACAACGCGTTTCGCGGACCCAAACGCATGCCGTGCTTCTCGACAGCGACGTGAGGATTGAGCCGGCTAATGATCGCCGTGGCGCTGTCGACCTTCGGCAGCCCGAGGTCGGGCGTGGCGTGGATCACCTGCCGCTGCAGGTTCGAGAGCGAGACCACATCGTCGTCGACAATGCCGAGTGTCCCCACGCCTGCGGCGGCAAGATAAAGAATGAGCGGCGCACCTAGCCCTCCGGCGCCTATGACCAGAACCCTCGAACGGCGTAGCGCGGCCTGTCCCGGGCCGCCCACTTCCGGCAGCACGATATGGCGGGCGTAGCGTTCAAGTTCGTCGGCGCTGAGCATGTCCTCAACATAAGCGCGAAGCCCGCGCCCGGCCACTACCGCCACGGCGGCTCGTTTCTCAAACTATGCACAAGCCGCCGGCGCGCGGATTGCGTCGCGGCGTGGTTAAGCTACGCTTCCTGCGTCCCGGTAGGAGCGATCATGCGAAGGGCGCTGGCGGCTTTTGTTGTCGCCGCAATTGCTGCGGCTTCGCCGGCGCTCGCCAAACAATCCGATGGTCACAGGCAGACGGCAGCGCCGGCTGCCCGTCCCGGCAAGGTCACCTCACCGCACGCGCAAACCAAGAACACCGCCAAGGGCGATAACGAGCGCGAGGGCGCCATTCTTGCAGCGTTAGAGCGTGGCTCGGCCGGAACGCCTGCCAGTTTCCCCGACAGCGTTGGTTGGCGGCTGATTGAGGATACGGCCACCGGCGCGCGGCTTGGTTTGCCGCAAAAGCTCGTGCCCCGCGCCAGCGCTTCCCGCATTGGCAGCCGTTGGTCGTCGGCGCAGGGACAAATTCAGATCGAAACTTTCCGCCTCGCCGAAGCGGCCCTGCCGGCGCTTTTTGAGGACGAGAAGAAAACGGCGCGGCGGCAGATCGAGGCAAGCGTGCTCAGACCCGATCTGTTCGTGATGTCCGGCACCCAAGGCCTGAAGAATTTTTTCATGCGCGCCGAAGCGCGCGGCAGCGAAGTGCGCGGCATGACCGTCCTCTACGATCAGGCCACGGAGGGCACCATGGAGCGCATCGCGCTGGCCATGCTTGCCGCCTACACGGGATTTCCCGATCTCGGCGCTCCATCGCCGCCGGGTTTGCGACGCGCGGTCGAGTACGGCTCGGCTGTTGCGGTCACTCGCGACGGCGATCTCGTCACGTCAGCGCGGCTCACCGACGAGTGCCGCAGCATCTCCGTGCCCGGCTTCGGCCACGCCGAGCGGGTCGCGGCCGATAGCGCAAGCGATTTGGCTCTGGTCCGACTTTACGGCGCCCGCGATCTTGTTCCGGTCGCGCTGACCGGCGGCGGCAACCAAGGCGGCGATCTACGTCTGGTCGGCGTGGACGATCCATTCGTGCAGAAACAAGAAGGCGGCGTCGGTAGTGCGCGCGCTCGACTTGCAGGACTAGACGTTGAACCTACGCCAGCGCTCGGTTTCGCCGGCGCTGCGGCCATCGATCCCCGCGGCGTTTTCGTCGGCATGATCGACTTCAAGCCGGCGATCGTCGCCGGCAACGACGGTTCGGCACATTCCGCGGCGACGCTGGTGCCGGTCGAACCGATCCGCGCCTTCCTGAAAGCGCAGAATGTCTCGCCCCCCATCGCCGCCAACTCACCGGCCGAAGCCGAACAATCGGTGGTGCGCGTTATCTGTGTGCGGAAGTGACCGTCGCTGCGGCGACGCCGCCTATTTGTTTACGAATTTCGGCGGGCGCTTGGCGATGAAGGCCGCCATGCCCTCCTTCTGATCGGCGGTCGCGAACAGCGAATGAAACACGCGGCGTTCGAACCGGATGCCTTCGGCGAGTGGCATTTCGAACGCGGCGTTCACCGCCTCCTTCGCCGCCAGCACCGATGGCAGCGACATTGACGCGATTGTTTCAGCGGTTTTCAGAGCTTCCTCGACGAGGTTCGCCAGCGGCACCACCCGGGCGGCGACGCCGGATCGCTCAGCTTCAGCGGCGTCCATCATCCGCCCGGTCAGAATAAGGTCCATCGCTTTGGCCTTGCCGACGGCGCGAGTCAGCCGCTGCGTGCCGGCGATGCCCGGAATGATGCCGAGCTTGATTTCCGGCTGGCCGAATTTCGCATTGTCGGCGGCGATGATCAGATCGCATTGCAGGGCGAGTTCGCAGCCACCGCCGAGCGCAAAGCCGGCAACCGCGGCAATCACCGGCTTGCGCAATTCGGCGGCCGGATGCCAGTCGGCGGCGAAATCGCCGAGAAAGGCCTCGCCGAACGTCTTGTTCGCCATTTCCTTGATGTCGGCGCCGGCGGCGAACGCCTTGTCCGAGCCGGTGAGCACAACGCAACCGATCTTGTCGTCGGCGTCAAATCCTTGGAGCGCCAATTTTAGCTCGCGCATCAGCGCGGAGTTGAGCGCGTTCAGGGCCTGCGGCCGGTTGAGGCGGATCAGGGCGACTTTGCCGTGGGTCTCGACAAGGAGGTTCTCGTAGCTCATGGCGTATCCGTACTTGCTTTTGCGCGTGCTATTTCTGGCATGCCGGGCAGTAAAACGTCGAGCGCCCGTTCTGCACGATGCGTTTGACGATGCCACGGCAGCCGGGTGTGCGGCACTTCTCGCCTTCACGATCGTAAACACGAAAGTTGTGCTGGAACATGCCAAGCTCGCCATCGGTGAGCTTGTGATCGCGCAAGCTCGAACCGCCGTCTTTGATCGCCTCGTAGAGCACCGCTTTGATGCTTTCGACCAGCCGTTCCGCACGCTCGTTCGGCGCGCCGCGGCGATCGGCAATGGTCGATGCGAGGCGGAGTGGTGAAAGCCGGGCGCGATGCAGCGCCTCGCAGACATAGATGTTGCCGAGCCCAGCGACGATTCGCTGATCGAGCAGCGCGGCTTTGAGGCTGGTCTTCTTTCCCTGGCAGGCTTGAGCGAGCATCGCGGCGTCGAACGCGTTGCCGAGCGGTTCGGGGCCCAATCCCGCCAGCGACGGTTCTTCGTCGAGCTTGGCACGCGGGACGAGCTTCATCGAGCCAAAACGGCGCGGGTCGTTGAAGGTCACGATGCTGCCGGACGACATATGAAACACGACATGATCATGCGCGAGATGCCGTCTCTGCTCGTGATGGTACTTGCCCAGCTTTTTGTCGTCGGCTTTTTCAAAAACGTGAAACGAGCCGGACATGCCGAGATGCATGAGCAGCACGTCGCCGGAGGACAAATCGGCCAGCAGATATTTTGCCCGCCGGCCGAGGCCGGTGACGGTTTGGCCGCGCAGTCGGCGCGCGAAATTCCGCGGCAGCGGCCAACGCAGATCGGGCCGGCGCACTTCGACCTCGGAAAAGCGGGCGCCCTCCATAGCCGGCGCAAGACCGCGGCGCACCGTCTCGACTTCAGGCAATTCCGGCATTTAGCTCACGACCGACTGAAAACCGCGCTCATATAAGCGCGTTTTCGGTGCGCCCTTTAAACCATGGCGTATCGACTTTGTAGCGGCCGGACGCTCGCCGCGCTATCGTTGATCCTCAAGGACCAGCCATGCCCGACTCCGAAGAACAACAGGCCGATTTCGGCTATCGCCGCGTGCCCATTGACGAGAAGCAGGAACTCGTCTCGGGCGTATTCCGCAGTGTCGCCGGCCGCTACGACCTGATGAACGACCTGATGTCGTTCGGGCTGCACCGTGCCTGGAAGGATGCGCTGGTGACGGCGATCAATCCGCCGAAAAATCGCCCATTTGTGCTGCTCGATGCCGCCGGGGGCACTGGCGATGTCGCCTTGCGTGTGCTTGCGGCCGGCGGCGAACAAACCCGCGCGGTGGTGTGCGATATCAACGCCGATATGCTGGCGGTCGGACAAGCGCGCGCCAGCCGACATGCCGGCGGCCTTACTTCCCGCGCGGACCCAGCATCCCGCGGAATTGCGGACCGGATTACTTTCACCGAGGCCAATGCCGAGGCGCTGCCATTCGCCGACCGCAGCTTCGACGCCGTGACCATTGCCTTTGGCATCCGCAACGTCCCCCGGATCGAAGTAGCGCTGAGCGAGGCTTTCCGCGTGCTGAAGATCGGCGGGCGCTTTTTGTGCCTCGAATTTTCCACGGTGGATGTTCCCGGCCTCCAGTCGCTCTATGATTTCTACTCGTTTCGCGTGATCCCTACGCTTGGCGGAATTGTTGCCGGCGACGCGGAATCTTATCGCTACCTGGTCGAATCGATCCGCCGGTTCCCGAAGCCGCAGGACTTCGCCGCCATGATGCGCGCCGCGGGCTTCGCCCGCGCGTCGCATAAGCGACTCACCGGCGGCATTGTCGCGCTGCATTCCGGCTGGCGATTGTGATCGCCGCGCCCGCGTATCTATTGCGTATCGGCCGCGCCGGCTTCGTCTTCGCCCGCGAAGGCGTGTTCGGCGTGATCGATCCCGTGGCGATCCCCCCGGCGGCGCGTCCCTTCGTGCGTATCGCGCGTTTAATCGAACGGCCATCATCGGCGACAGCCGACACGCGGATCGCGGCGGCGCTGACGCGGCTCGGTCCGAGTTACGTCAAGCTCGGCCAGTTTTTAGCGACGCGGCCTGACGTCGTCGGCGCGACACTTTCCCGCGATCTTGAGCGGTTACAAGACCGGATGCCGCCGTTCCCGCAAAAGGAAGCGGAAGCGGCAGTGGAAGCCTCGTTCGGACGCCCGCTCAAGACGATTTTTCAGCGCTTTGGACCCGCGGTTGCCGCCGCCTCCATCGCCCAGGTGCACAAAGCGGAAATCGCCGCGGCGGGCGCCTCCCGGCCGGTCGCGGTAAAAGTGCTGCGGCCCGGAATCGAACGGCGATTTTACGCGGATCTGCGCGCGTTCGACTTTGTCGCCAGGCAAGGCGAAGAAGTTTCCGCCGAGGCGCGGCGGCTGCGGCTCGTCGAGGTGGTCGATACACTGCGGCGCACCGTTACGGTGGAGATGGACTTTCGCCTCGAAGCCGCCGCGCTTTCGGAAATGGCCGAGAACACCAAGGACGATCCGGATTTCCGGGTTCCCGCCGTGGATTGGGATCGCACCACCAAAGAAGTGCTGACACTGGAATGGATGGAAGGGACGCCGCTCTCGGATCGCGCGCAGCTACAAGCCAAGGGGTTTGATCTGCGCCAACTCGCTCGCGCGCTTATCCAAACGTTTCTCCGCCATGCGCTGCGCGACGGTTTCTTCCACGCCGACATGCATCCAGGAAACCTCTTTGTCGACGACGACGGCCGGCTGGTTGCCGTCGATTTCGGCATCATGGGCCGTCTCGGCGCAAAAGAGCGGCTGTTTCTCGCCGAAATTCTCCACGGCTTCATCACCCGCAATTATCAGCGCACCGCCGAAGTTCATTTCGAAGCCGGCTACGTGCCGCCGCATCACTCGGTGGAAAATTTCGCGCAGGCGATCCGCGCCATCGGCGAGCCGATTCATAACCGCACCGCCGAAGACATCTCGATGGCGCGGCTGTTGACGCTATTGTTCGAAGTCACCGGCTTGTTCGACATGCGCACGCGCCCTGAATTGTTGCTGCTGCAGAAAACCATGGTGGTGGTCGAGGGCGTCGCCCGCTCGCTCGATCCCAAGCTTGATATTTGGTCCACTGCGGAGCCGGTGGTGCGCGAGTGGATGACCCGGCATCTCGGCCCGGCGGGAAAGCTCGAAGGCGCCGCGCTCGGGGCGGCCGAGGTCGGAAGGTTTGTCGGCAATGCGCCCGGCCTGTTGACCCGCGGCGCCCGTTTGCTCAATCAACTCGACGAAATAACCCGTGACGGGCTGGTGCTGTCGCCGCATACCGTCGCCGAGATCGGCAAAAGCGAAGCGCGCCGCACGCGATGGAGCGGCGTCGCGCTGTGGGTGATCGCCGCCTTGCTGTTGTGGATCATCATTCTCCTGATGCGGTGATTGCACTGATTGCAGTGCAATCATTTTCCTGCTAACGTCCGGAAATAACGCGAGGAACCGTGATGGCGAGTCTCACCGTCCGGCAACTTGATGACCGGCTCAAGCGGCTGCTGCGGTTGCGCGCGGCGCGGCACGGCCGCTCGATGGAAGATGAGGTTCGCACCATCCTGGCTCACGCGGCGCAGGATGCGGACCAAGAAGCGCTCGAGGCGGTCGAGCCGCCTGTGCGCGCCGCGCGGCAAATTGAGCCAGCGCGAGCCACCGAGGCGAAGCGCGTCGTTCTTATCATCGGCGGCGGTATCGCGGCTTACAAATCGCTCGACCTCATTCGCCGCCTGGGCGAGCGGGGAACGCGCGTGCGCTGTATCCTCACGGCGGCGGCGCAGCATTTCGTGACGCCGCTTGCGGTCGGCGCACTTGCCGGCGAGCGGGCCTATACCGATTTGTTCGATCCGCAGAGCGAGTTCGACGTCGGGCATATTCGCTTGGCGCGCGACGCCGACCTGATTGTCGTAGCGCCCGCGACCGCCGACTTGATTGCCAAAATGGCGACCGGCCGCGCCGACGATCTCGCCGGCGCCGTCCTGCTCGCAAACGACAAGCCGGTATTGCTGGCGCCGGCGATGAACCCGCGCATGTGGGCAGCGAAGGCGACGCAGCGCAATCTCGCGCAACTTCGCGCCGACGGCGTCCGTGTCATCGGCCCGAATGTCGGCGAAATGGCGGAACGCGGCGAAGCCGGATTAGGCCGCATGGCCGAGCCGCTGGAAATTGCCGCTGCGGCTGCGGCCCTGCTGCCCAGCGGTAGCGCGCTTGCCGGGCGGCGTGTGCTGGTCACTTCAGGCCCGACCAGCGAGCCGATTGATCCGGTGCGCTTCATTGCCAACCGGTCTTCAGGCAAACAGGGTCATGCCATCGCCGCCGCGGCCGCAGCAGCCGGCGCCGATGTCGTCCTGGTGAGCGGGCCCGTCAACTTGCCCGATCCGCTTGGCGTTGCCGTGGTGCGTGTCGAAAGCGCGAGGCAGATGCTCGCTGCGGTCGAGAACGCGCTGCCCGCCGACGTCGGCGTTTTCGCCGCCGCCGTCGCCGATTGGCGCCCGCGCCAGGAGAGCCACAACAAAATCAAAAAACACGGTCGGCCGCCGACCCTCGAGCTTGTCGAGAATCCCGATATCCTTGCGACCGTGGCCCACCGCAAATCGAAGCGGCCGCGATTGGTCATCGGCTTTGCCGCGGAAACCGATGACCTTCTCGCCAACGCCAAAGTTAAGCTTGCCAAAAAGGGCTGCGACTGGATTGTCGCCAATGACGTGTCGCCGGCGACCGGCATCATGGGCGGCGATATCAATACGGTTCATTTGGTCACCGTGCAGGGCATAGAATCCTGGCCGCCGCGATCGAAAGACGAAGTTGCCCGCGCCTTGATCGAGCGCATCGCAGCCGCACTGAAGGAGACCGAAGGTGAGCGGCGAAAATAGCGTCGAGATGCGCGTTGTCCGGTTGCCGAACGCCCGCGATTTGCCGGTGCCGCAATATCAGAGCGCACTCGCCGCCGGGCTTGATCTTATTGCCGCGGTTCCAGCCGATGCGCCGGTCGAAATCGCGCCAGGGGGCCGGGCGCTCATCCCGAACGGCATCGCAATCGCGCTTCCCCCCGGCCACGAGGGCCAGATTCGGCCGCGCTCCGGTCTTGCCGCTCGCTATGGCATCACCGTCTTGAACTCCCCGGGGACCGTCGATGCCGATTATCGCGGCGAGGTTCAGGTCGTTTTGATCAACCACGGGGCGGAGCCATTCGTGGTGCGGCGCGGCATGCGGGTGGCGCAGCTTGTTGTCGCCCCGGTCACGCAAGTCGCAATCGCCGAAGTCGAAGCTTTGCCGCCAACAGAGCGCGCGGCCGGCGGCCTCGGCTCCACCGGGTTTGGGAGCGGACTGGGTACCGGCGCCGGCAATGATCGGGGTTGATCGCGCAAGCGGGCGAACCATTCGGGGCGAGCGACGTTGTTTTCTCGTCTATGTCCGTACTCCCGCGCAGAGCACTCCTTGCAATCGCCGCGGTCGTTGAAGTGGCCTTGCAAGGACACGAGCGACCCATTGCGGCCAAGAGCCTCGCCTCGCGCCATGGCCTGCCACCGCGACATCTCGAGACGATTTTGCAGGCGCTGGTGCGCGAGGGAATTTTACGCGGCGTTCGCGGGCCGCGCGGTGGCTACCTGCTTGCGCGCAAACGGCAACTGGTCAGTGCCGGCGACATTTTGCGCGCATCGGGAGCGGTCGAGGGCCCGGCGCACGATCCGACATCGGAACTGATGGTTAAGGTCGTGCTGCCCGCGCTATCGGCGGCGGAAACCGAGTTCGAGCGGGCGATCGGCCGCATCAGCCTCGATGACATGGCGCAGTTGGCGGTGAGCGAGAACGCCAGTGAAACGGCGAAAAAGCGCGCCTGATTGCCGTTCACGATCTGGACTCTTTCGGCGCGATTCCGGTTAAGAGTAAAGTCGAGCGATTCGCGGGCTCTCTTTCCCTCAATTTTCTACCCACTTGCGGGGATTAACGGAGGGATCTGGCGAAGGCGGAGCCAGCAGGGGCAAAGGGGCATGCCGGACACGATCCGGAGGAGCGGGGGCTTTGCTCGTCCGTGGCTCGGCGGATTCGCTCTGGCTATTGCGGTCGGCTTTCCGGTTTGCGTCCGCGCCGAGGAGCCGCCACGGCTCGCGCTCCATGAACTGGTCCTTGGGGCTTCGCACAGTATCGGCAGCCACGAAGTCGCGGCGCTCGCGCTCCTTGTCGGCTTGCTGCTGTTTTCCGTCGTCACCGCCAACATGCTGTTGCGCGCGCGCGCCCGGTGGGCGCGGCTGGAACGGTCGGCGCAGGAGAACAATGCGGCGCTGCGGGCCGCGCTCGACCGTGCCAACGCGCTGCTTGCATCCGAACCGCAAGTCATTGTCGATTGGCCGGCAGGCTCCGATGAACCGAGCATTGAGGGCGATGCCGCTATTGTCGGCGTTGCCGCTCTCGATCAGGTGCTCGCCTTCGGCGCTTGGCTAGAACCGGCGAAGGCCGATGCGATGGAGCGGTCCATCGAGCTGTTGCGCGCGCGCGGCGAAGCTTTCTCCGTGGCATTCACGACGCTTGGCGGCCGCCCCATCGAAGTGCAAGGACGCGCCATTGCCGGCCGCGCCGTGCTCCGCCTCAAAGATGCCGGCGGCATCAAGCGCGAACTTGTCGATCTTGCCGAGCGGCATCAGGCGCTGCGTAGCGATGTTTCATCGCTGCGCGCGCTGGTCGAGAAGCTGCCCTTGCCGGTGTGGATTCGTAACGCCGCGGGGCGGCTCACTTTCGTGAACGCTGCTTATGCGCATGCGGTTGAAGCGCCGGATTCCGACACTGTCGTCGCAAAAGAGATCGAGCTGTTCGACAACCACGCCCGCGACACCATTGCGCGTGAGCGCGCGGCGGCCGGCGCATTTGCCGGGAGGTTGCCGGCCGTCGTCGCTGGAACGCGGCGCAGTCTCGATGTCTTGGAAGTCAAGAGCACGGCAGGCAGTGCCGGACTTGGCATCGATGCTACCGAAGCGGAAGCCATGCGGAGCGCGTTGGGGCGCATGCTCGATGCCCATCGGCGCACACTCGATCAGTTGTCGACCGGCGTCGCGATGTTCAATTCCGCTCAACGGCTGACATTTTACAATGCCGCTTACCGGACGCTGTGGAATCTCGATGCCTCGTATCTCGACCACGAGCCGAGCGACTCGGCGGTGCTCGATGTGTTGCGCGCGGCGCGCAAGTTGCCCGAAGAGCAGGATTTCCGGCAATGGAAGGCGCAACTCTACGCCGCGTATCGGGCGGTAGAAGCAAACGAGCACACCTGGCACCTGCCCGACGGACGCACCTTGCGCGTGGTGACGACGCCGAATCCAGACGGCGGCGTTACCTACCTGTTTGACGACGTGACCGAGCGGCTCGACCTGCAGCGGCGCTTTCAGGAACTGATCCGCGTCCAGGGCGAGACGCTCGACAATCTTGCAGAAGGGGTGGCGGTGTTCGGCAGTGACGGCCGGCTGCGGCTGTTCAATCCCGCATTCGCAGGGATGTGGAAATTGCCGCCGCAAAAGCTCGGCGAGCGGCCGCATATCGAAGCGATTTCGGGCTGGTGCCAGCCGCTGCACGGCGACGATCCGACCTGGCAGGCGCTGCGCCAGGTGGTTACCGCCATCGACAGCCGTGAAGCGATCTCAGGGCGCCTCGAGCGGCGCGATGGCGTTGTCGTCGATTGCACTACCGTACCGCTGCCGGACGCCGCCACGCTGGTGACCTTTCACGACGTTACCGACTCCGTCAATGTCGAGCGCGCGCTGCGCGAGAGGAACGAGGCGCTGGAAGACGCCGACAAGATCAAAATCGATTTCGTCCATCACGTGTCGTACGAATTGCGGTCGCCGCTCACCAACATTATCGGCTTTGTCGACTTGCTGGGCGATCCGCATACCGGCGCGCTCAGCACCAAGCAGCGCGAGTATCTCGACTACATCACGGTTTCGACCAACACATTGCTCGCGCTGATCAACAACATCCTCGACCTCGCCACCATCGACGCCGGCCGCATGCAGCTCAATCTCGGGACGGTGGACATCCGCCGGACCATGGCGGCGGCGGCGGAAGGTGTTCAGGACCGGCTGGTCAGCAGCGGACTCGTCCTGGAAATCCGCGCCGCCAAGGAGATCGGCAGCTTTGTCGCCGACGAACGAAGAGTCCGCCAGATCCTGTTCAATCTCCTCGCCAACGCCGTGAATTTCTCGCCGCCCGGAGGCATTGTCATTCTCCAGGCGGTGCGCCGCGCCGATGCGCTGGTGTTTACGGTAACCGACCGCGGCCCGGGCATCCCGCCCGACGTCCTGGAGAAGGTATTCGATTGGTTCGAGACGAACTCGCTCGGATCGCATCATCGCGGCACCGGCATCGGGCTGTCGCTGGTTCGCTCGTTTGTCGAGCTGCACGGCGGTACGGTTCAGATCGCTTCGGCAGTCGGTGAGGGCACGACGGTGACCTGCACTTTCCCGCTCGGCGCCGCCATGACCGGCCAGACCGCCGCCTAGTGGTTTGATTCTGACATTCGCGTCCTGTCTCGGCATGCTCTCAAGCGAATGTTAGAATCGAACCACGAATATCAGACAGTTCGTCAAAGAGGACCGGGGGATGAATCTGCACATTTTTGACCTGACTAACGAGTTCAACATTCTCCGCCTGATTTGCGGATTGTTTCTGCTGCCGCATCTCTACGCCAAAGCGAGCAATCTCGAACTCACCTACAAGATCTACAATGATTTCCGGCTCTACCCGGTGAAAGCATGGGTGTTCTCATGCATGGTGATTGAGGTCGTGTGCGCCATCGGCATGGTGTTCGCGATCTTCACGCGTTATGTCGCCTCGCTCGAGGCGGTATTTTTGTTCGTCGCGGCCTGGGCGGTGTGGCGCTTTAGCCGCGGCAAATGGCTGTGGCAGCTCGGCGGTTTCGAGTATTGCCTGTTCTGGGGAATTTGCTGCGTCGTCGTCGCCATGCACGGCTGAAGCATTGGCATTCGACCCCGCAGATCGAGGTTACGCGATGTTTCCTACCGCCGCCGGCGGTTCAAGCTTCACGGTGATGTTGCCGGGCGAACGGGCGACGGCGCGCTTTGCGGCCGAAATCGCGCTCGCACTCGAGCCTGGCGATCTGGTGACGCTGTCCGGCGATTTGGGCGCCGGCAAAACCACCTTTGCGCGTGCGCTGATCCGCTACCTTGCCGGCGATCATTCC
>Ga0209169_10000075_pt1 | contig 55384 bp, 53 predicted proteins | sample HubBroMetageWRM4_FD_188346 | JGI IMG/M metagenome (GOLD analysis project Ga0209169, IMG submission 188346) | Warmed soil microbial communities from the Hubbard Brook experimental Forest, New Hampshire - Hubbard Brook CCASE Soil Metagenome WRM 4... | ecosystem: Environmental > Terrestrial > Soil...
CCTGTTACGACGGTAGCTCCCAGCCCGGGATTTCCCTTGCAAGACACCTGCCGCCAGGCATTCTATAGTAATAAGTGATATGCGACGACTGCCTGCAGGGATTGTTTTGCTGCTCCTGTTGTTACTCGCAGGAGTGTGCCTAGCTGCAGATACTCCGCCTACGGCTGCGCCCGCACTCTGCTCCAATTCCGGAGGCGCATCCACCTGCCATGCTCCTGCTAAAGATCTGAAGGCGGCGCGCCAGGCTTTCACGCGCGGCCTCGAACTCGAAAAGAATCATAACGGCCATCCTCAAAATCTGGACGAGGCCCTCTACGAATTTGAGGAAGCAGTTCGTCTGGTTCCGCAAAACGTGGAATATCTGACCGCCCGCGAAGTTACGCGGCAGCATTTGGCTGGGGAACATCTAGAACGTGGGAATAGCGATCTGCTCGGTGGCAAGCAAGTAGAGGCGTTGGCTGAGTTTCAAGCCGCGCTGAGCCTCGATCCGCAAAATGAATTCGTGCAACAACGCCTCAGCGATGCTTTGGGGTCTGGGCCAGTGCACTCCACGGAACAACCGCGAGTGGTCGAGAGTTCCGACGCTATTGCCCTGAAACCGATCGACGCGCACCATGACTTCCATTACCGCGGCGACTCGCGTGGACTGCTCACTGCGGTCGCGGCAAGCTATGGACTGACGGTCGTCTTCGACGATAACTTCCCGACTCGCCATGTGCTGTTCGATCTCGACAACGCTGATTTTGCAACCGCTATGCAAACGGCCTCCGCGGCGACAAAGAGCTTCAGCGTAGCGCTGGAAGACACCGTGTTTTTTGCCGCCGCCGACACCCTGGAAAATCATCGCCTCTACGATCGCATGGGTTTGCGCACGTTTTATATTCCCGGTAGCGGTGCACCGCAGCAACTACAGGAGGTAGTGAATTCGCTGCGGACGCTATTTGAGTTCAAGTTCGTGAGCCAGAGCGCTTCGTCGAGCACGGTCACGGTGCGCGCGCCACAAGCTATGCTGGAAGCCGCCACCCAGTTTCTCGGACAACTAAATGGCGAACCACCCGAAGTGCTGCTCGATCTGAAAGTATTCCAGGTCAGCCACAGCTATATGAGGAATATGGGGCTGCACCTTCCCAATAATTTCAGTCTTTACAATATTCCGATTGCTGCGCTTACGGCTCTCGGCGGACAGAATATCCAGCAACTCCTCCAGCAACTGGCCGCTGGCGGCAATAGTCAGGCGCTCGCAGCCCTCCTCGCCCAATTGGAAAGTCAGGCGAGTTCACTCTTCGCCCAGCCCCTCGCAACTTTCGGCGGCGGCCTCACCTTCATGGGGCTTAGTCTCGATCAGTTATCCGCGGTGCTTTCCGTGAACGAGAGTTCCATCCGGCAAATCAACCATGTCCAGTTGCGGGCTTCGCAACAGAAGGATGCCACGTTCAAGCTGGGCGAGCGCTATCCCATCATCAACGCCAGCTACTCCGCGGGATTAAGTGCCGCTGCCTTGCAGGCCATCGGTTCGCAAACTTCCTCCATTTCTTTGGCCCCATCCTTCACCTACGAGGACATTGGGCTCACGCTCAAGGCGAAGCCGCTCATTCACAATAATTCCGACGTAGCCCTCGATCTGGAGGTACAAATTCAGTCTTTGGGAACTACCGTCACAAATGGCGTTCCTGACATTTTAAATCGCCAGTACAAAGGCGGGATCATGGTCAAGGAAGGGGAGCAGGCGGTCGTGGCGGGAATGATCACTAAGTCTGACGAGAATAGCCTCACCGGTCTGCCATTTTTCTCGGAGGTTCCAGGACTCGGCTACCTTACATCGCAAAAAGGAAAGCAAGAAGAGGATGACGAACTGCTGATCCTGATCACACCGCACGTCGTCCGTAGTCCGGAGCGCACGGAAGCGCCGTTAATCTGGCTGAGCAAATAAATCGGATCACTATGTATTGTTCTTCGATGATTCTGTGAGTCAATCTTTTATTCGTTCAATCTATTTCTGACTGGCCTGGAAATCCGTAATCTTCTTCAACACATCAACCGGCGCTCCTCCAGGAACGTTTCGTCCGTTGATGAACAGCGTCGGCGTGCCATTCACGCCCACCGATTTTCCAAGCGCCACCGAGGCCTCCACTCTGGCTTTCGTATCTGGTTTGGCGGCGCAGGCTGCGATCTCGTCGCCATTCACGCCTGAGGCGGTCGCAATCGCTTTCAGCTTTTCGTCAGTGTTCGCCTCAGTGATATTAGCCTGCTCATCAAATGTCTTCTGGATAAACTTCCAGACCGCATCATTCGAAGCCCGTCCCACGCAATCGACATAATCAGCCGCTTTCTCCGCCCAGTTGTGCGCAGGTAACGGGAAACTCTGAAAAACAAAGCGCGCATCGGGCTCCTGCGCCAGCAACTGATCGATCGTTGGCGCAGCCTTTTGACAGTGCGGGCACTGCATGTCGCTGAACTCGACAATAGTCACGGCAGCCTTCGCCGGTCCCTTGGCGGGACCGTTTACGCCCTTTTCCAGCCTGGCACGAGCCTCCTCAAATGGCTTCGCCCCGAACGGTAGGACGTCGCCCGTAATGGCGTGCTTGCCGTCAGAACTTACCAGCAACCGGTTCGGGTTCGAGCCCTGTGCATTGGTAATTACAACCAAGACCTCCGCCAATCCCGGCACTTCGGATGGACGAATATCGTTCACCTTCCACGTGATTGTGGGATCGTAACCAAACATCTGGAGCAGGAACGAGTTAACCGTATCTTCACTGGGAAGAACTGTCGCGTCGCCAGTCGACGCCTTAGCTGCCGGTCTGGTCTGTAGAGTGGGCGGGGTTTGGGCGATAGCGATACCGGACAATATCCCGGACAACAGAAAAGCTGCGAGCAACGTGCGATGCATGTGCGTCATATTTTGGAATTCAATTGGGATTCGATTGTTACAAAAAGCGCTGCGGTTGTCATTTCCGGAGGTCGTCGGTGGAGCGCCGGGCGTCGCCGCCCGGCCTAGTAAATTGCTGGACGGGCGAGACGCCCGTAGCTTCACCGAATCACTCGATTACGTGCTTGCGGTGTCAAATCTCTGTCTTTGCCGCAATCGGAAACCTGCGTCCAAAGCCAAACGCCTTGGCGGAAATTTTGATCCCGGGAGCAGCTTGTTGCCGCTTGTACTCACTGCGCTCCACCATCCGGATCACCCGCCGCACCAACTCAGGATCGAAATTGTGCACGTGAGCAATCTGTTCGGCCGAGTACGACTCCTCCACAAAGTCTTCGAGAATTGCATCGAGAACATCATAGGGTGGAAGTGAATCCGAGTCCCTTTGATCGGGGCGCAGTTCCGCAGAAGGAGGCTTCTCGATCGTCGCTTCCGGAATCACCTTACGCCGCGAGTTTACGTATCTACTCAGTCCATACACCAGCGTCTTCGGCACATCCGATATCACTGCCAGTCCGCCCACCATATCGCCGTAAAGAGTGCAATAGCCGACCGCCAATTCACTCTTGTTGCCGGTCGAAAGAACCAGAGCGCCGAACTTGTTCGACATGGCCATCAACAGCATTCCGCGAGCGCGTGATTGAATGTTTTCTTCGGTGACATCTTCAGGTATGCCAGCAAATACCGGTGCCAGCGTCTGACGAGCGGACTTGTACATTTCTTCGATCGAGAGCAGTTCGAAGCGAATCTTCAGATTGTTGGCCAACTCCCTCGCGTCATCAATCGATCCCTGAGACGAGTACGGACCCGGCATTCCCACACCGATCACGTTCTCAGGACCGAGCGCATCCACCGCGATCGACGCGGTTAGCGCGGAGTCAATGCCTCCGCTGAGTCCAATGATTGCCTGCGTGAAGCCGCATTTGTGGACGTAGTCTCGCGTGCCGAGAACCAATGCCTCATACGCACTCGCTTCTTCACCCACGACTTGTGGGTGCATATCTCCGGTGAGTTTTTCGGAATCAAAATAGACCAGATCTTCCTCGAACGACTTTCCTTGCGCGATCACTTTGCCGTCAGGCGCAATCACCAGGCTCGATCCATCAAAGACCAGACTGTCATTGCCTCCGACTTGATTGACCATCGCGACCGCTACCTTCTGATTCACCGCAATGGCCGCCAACATGTCCCGCCGCAGTTCGCGCTTGCCCAGCCAGAACGGCGACGCGGAAATGTTAAGCACGAAATTCCCGCCGATTCTGACCAGCTCTTCGACCGGGTCGACGCCATAGAGCCGCCGGTTCCAGAAGCGCTTGTCGTTCCAAGCATCCTCACAAATGGTCAAAGCCATCTGCTTGCCGCAAAAACCGAACAGTTGTTGGCTTTTGGCAGGAGCAAAATTTCGCATCTCATCGAAAACGTCATAGGTGGGCAACAACATCTTCGACTGGATAAACTCGATTCGGCCGGCGCGCAACAGGGCCGCCGAATTCATCACTTTCTTGCCGGAATCCGTCTCGGCCGGAGTCACCATTCCGCAGATCACAGCAATTCCCTGCGTCTCCGCTGCAATCCTTTCGACGGTCGCGCGGCTGCGCGCCACAAACGACGGTCTTTCGACCAGATCGTATGGCGGATAACCGGAGACGGCGAGTTCGGGGAAAAGAATCAGGCCAGCGCCCGCACTTCGAGCCCGGAGCGCAAACTGAATAATTTTGGCAGCGTTGCCAGAGAAGTCCCCCACGGTGGGGTTTATCTGGCCCAGTGCGATCTTCACACTCATAGTGTAGAAGGTCTGGACCGGAAGTCGCTAATGGTGGGGAACGAACAACGTGACTTTGTTGATGCGAGCAACGTGCCCGGCTGTGCGGATTTCGTTCATTGCATCGCCGGCGACGGCAATGAGTTCCAGTTAGGGCCAGGGTCAGAGCCGGGACCAGAAGGAGGCGGCACCGGCGCCATCGGCGGTGTGCTAGAAGGATTCGCGGGATTGGACTCGGGCATTTCTTCTCCAGGGCGCCGCAGCGTAGGCGCATTCACCGGGCGTTCTGCCTGCTTCTTTGCCACCGTTGCTTCGCCCAGATCAACTTCCTTTTCGACCCGTACGATCTTTTCACCATCCACCTTCATGGTCTCAACCCGCACAACTTCGTCGCCCACAAAGCGTACAAAATCCACGTCCTGCGGAGGCGCCCCGTAGATCCATTCTTCGTACTCAACTTCGTTCGCAGTCTCGCGCACTTTCCTGGGCGCGCGCCCCTTGGCATAGATCACCATCTCGCGATTCATTCCGACCAGCACGTGATGATTCGTAATGGCAGCTTTGACCTGCGGAGAAACTGTCTCCAGGTAGGCCTCCACCGCGGTCTTGGCATCGAAATCAAACACGGGACGAAGCAACTGCTTCAGTTCCGGCCCAGTCATTTCCGGAACATACTTGTCAAAATAAAGATCAACGAAAGAGCCGCGCGCGTTAGCCGAGGAATCCGCGGGCGTAATCGTTCCCGACGCACTCCCCGAGATCTCGATGTGCTGATACCACTTCTGTTTCTTGACCGGACCGCCGTTAATCTCAAATCGGATGTGGTCGTCTTTGATGATGACGTCGCTGATACGCGCCCGGTCGCCAGGTTTCGCGGCCGGTCCCCAGAGCGCCATCAGGTGTTGGAGTTCCTGGCCATTGGGGGTCACCGCTCCGTCCTTAAGTCTCAGCCCGGTCCGTCCCATTGGGAAATTCGTGCGGATATAGACCAGTTCCTCGTTAAACGAATGGATAATTTCCTGGCGCGTTGTCTGGGAAATCTTCGAGGCAGGAGTATTATCCGCAAGCGCCCACGAGGAAAAAACAAGAGGAGTCGTCAACAATAAACAACAAATGCGGGAAACGTGGAAGAACCGCATGCTGCACCCCAGGGCGGACCAACCTTATGCCGCCATTATAGACCGGCTTCGGCCTAAAATCAGTTCCTGGCGCGCGGTTTTCTGTATCAAATACACGGCTTCCCACCAGAACTGGGATGGTCAGGAACTCCTCATGCAGGTGACCAGCCGGGTGGTACTTCGGTAATGGTGAGCTGTACTTTAAGCATCTGAGGTAACCACCATAAACCCACTTAAAATCGATACAGGACGGACCAGCTCATCCCCGCGCTTGGGCCGACAGGACTGCCTTTTGCCATTGAAGCTTCCCATTCCCGCGCGCATTCCGCTCCTCTACGTCATCCTCGGCGTTCTGCTGGCAATCAGCGTCCTGCCTATGTACTTCTACTCGGCGCAGATCGAGACGATGAATCGCGAACGTCTAAAAACCAACGAAATGTTGCTGCAAAACACGGTCACCCGTTCACTAGCCGACGATATTTCTCAGCATCAGGACACCCTGCACATGATGCTGGCCAATTTGTCCTCGTCGATCCAAGTGATGATGCTGGCTAATCCGAGCGGAAACGACTTAAGCGCGCAGAAACTTCTAACTCCAGAGCTGCGCGCCATGCTCGAAAATTTTGTTTCGTCATCTAACGACATCGCGTACGCCACGCTGCTAAACGCCGACGCCAAAGGAATTTCCGCCGGACGTATCGAGCCCGACGCCTTTCTGCAACGAGAATTGGAACGAGCCTATCAAGCCTCACAAGAGGGCCGCGGCTACAGCGGGCAGCCTCTCATGGTAGGCAGCGGAAAATCAGCGCGGACTGTCATGTTAGTCAGCTCCCCAATCATGTATGACGGTCGCTTTCTGGGAATGATCGGGTCCGTGGTGGATATGGAATACCTGATCCGGCGACTGCAACAGGTGAGTCTGGCCGGACTGATGCCCTATGTCGTAGATAGCCAAGGCAGGCTGGTGGCGGCGGCAACTGTGCAATATGCCACCGGACAGGACATGAACCACTTTGAAATCGTCCGCAGTTTTGTAAGCGGAGGTGCGAAAGCCCAGTTGGCAGCCACCCGCGAATTCACAATCACTGACGGAAAAGAAACCACAGAGATGTTGGGAACCTACAGCCCAGTAACTTCGCTGGATTGGGCGGTAGTAGTACAAAAACCCCGCGAAGATGCGTACCGCGGAATCTATGAAATGCAGCGCACAGGTCGCTTGCTCGCATGGCTAGCGGTATTTTTGAGTGTCGGCCTCAGTATCTTCTCTGCGCGGCGCATTACCAGTCCGCTGCAAGTGCTGGCACACTCCAGCCGGGCGATTGCCCGCGGCGATTTCTCGCAGCGAGTACACGTGAAGACGCGAACCGAAATCGGCGAACTGGCGACGACGTTCAACACCATGCAGGAAGAATTAGAACAGTTCGTCGAAGACCTGAAGCGCGCCGCTGATGAGAACAAGAACCTGTTCATGGGATCGATCCAAATGTTGGCCGGCGCTGTCGACGAAAAAGATCCCTACACGCGCGGCCATTCCGACCGAGTTACAAAATATTCTTTGATGATCGCAAAAGAGATGGGTTTAGACCCAGGTTTTCTCGAGATCCTGCGAATTTCAGCGCAACTGCACGATGTCGGCAAAATCGGCATCGAAGACCGCATCCTCAAAAAACCCGGCGCCCTAACTCCGGAAGAATTCGAGATCATGAAGACGCACACCACCAAGGGCGCAAACATTCTGCGTCCGGTGCCACAATTGCGTGAAATGCTGCCCGGAATCGAACTACATCATGAGGCGCTCGACGGGCGCGGATATCCCTACGGGCTGAAGGGCGACGCGATCCCCCTGCTGGCACGCGTGATTGCCGTCGGAGACACCTTCGACGCTCTGACCACAAACCGTCCTTACCAGAAGGCCTACGATCCTGTCGAAGCTCTGAAGATCATTGAGAATCTTTCAGGAAAACGTCTCGACCCCAAAGCGGTAATCGCACTCATGGCGGTGTATTACCGTGGAGAAATTCATATTCAGAAGCCAGTCACCCACACCATCCCGCTGGAATCGACCACGCCGGCACCGGCGCCGAAGCACCCCATTGATCCTTTGACCGTCGAAATTACGCGCACCTAAAAACATTTGTAATTGGTGATTAGTAATTTGTAATTTCGAAAATCGAAATTCCTTACTCATGTCATCCTGAGCGCAGCGAAGGACCTCATGCAATCCGTCCACGTCCTCACGTCCCGAATTCAAACACCCGCACCGCCTTGCGAACCGAGTCTGAGTTTCCTCGATTTCTAAACTGCAATTTACCAATCACAAATTACCAATCCTTACCCTCGATTCCCCTATACTCGTTATTGGCTATCTCATGATTCAAACTCTTTTTGGCAGTCTGGACGAAGAAAAGAAACCAAGTTTTATTGAGCGCATGAAGGATGCGGTCTCGCGCACGCGCGAGAACCTCGCCGAACGCATCGAAGATGTCGTCTCCATCGGCAAAGAGATCGACCGCTCCACATTGGACGATCTCGAAGCCACACTGATCGGCGCCGACCTTGGCACTATTACCACGCATGAGGTTCTGCAAAAGCTCCGCGACAAAGCCGATCGCAAGCAGATTAAAGATGTAAACGAACTCAAACGACTGCTCAAAGAAGAGTTATTGGCGATTCTGACATTGACCGCCGCGCAGCCTCTAACTAAAGTCGCTAGCGCTCCGGAAGTAATCATGGTTGTGGGTGTAAACGGCGCTGGAAAGACAACCACAATCGGAAAACTGGCACAGGTGTTTCGCGCGCAAGGCAAGACCGTACTGCTCTGTGCGGCAGATACCTTCCGCGCGGCGGCCATCGAGCAGCTCGAAATCTGGGGACAGCGAACCGGAACAGAAGTGATCAAGACAAAAGCCGGAGGCGATCCATCCGCCGTATTGTTCGATGCGCTGCAATCGGCAACAGCGCATAAGACCGATTTCGTAATCGTCGACACCGCCGGCCGGCTCCATACCAAGCAGAATCTAATGCTCGAACTTGAAAAGATGAAACGCACCGCGCAACGCATCGTGCCCGGCGCACCGCATGAGACCTTGCTCGTGATGGACGCAACCACCGGTCAAAACGGTTTGCAACAAGCCCGGCAGTTCACCCAATCGTCGGGAGTCACGGGGATCGTACTGACCAAGCTCGACGGCACGGCCAAAGGCGGAGTGGTGGTCGCAATTTCACGCGAATTGGGCCTTCCAGTGCGGTTTGTGGGTGTTGGAGAAAAAGCAGGGGACTTGCTTCCGTTTGACCCTAAAGAGTTTGTGGATTCCCTGTTTGCGTGAGAATCCGCAACCGTAACGCCGAAGGTCGGAGGAATACATCCGATGAATGTCTGGTTGCAACTGGCGATTGGTATAGTTGCGCTGTATTTCGTTCTGCGCTTCGTACTAGGTCGACTTAGTTCTCGGGAGCCCTCCGGGTCCTTTGATCCGCGGACCCTTGGATCCCTCGGCGGGCATGCGATCGCCAAAAAGACGCCTGCCGAAGAATCGATCCGGCGCGATATCATTGACGCAGCCCGACGAGGAGGAACTATCTTCCTCGCAATTTATAAGATTTTGTCTTAGCCTCGATGGTGGAATTTTGTATATCCCAGCGAAGTAGTCTCTCTTTCTCATCCTATGACCACCGACAATCAACACATGCGGCAGGCATTGGAATTGGCGCGAGCAGGCGTCGGCCTCGTGTCGCCGAACCCGGCCGTGGGCGCGGTTGTTGTTGACGCATCAGGTCGCGAAGTCGGTGCCGGCACGCACACATATGATGGCGTGAAACACGCCGAGATTCTCGCACTCGAACAAGCAAGCGACCGAGCGCGAGGTGCGAACCTCTACCTGAATCTGGAGCCATGTTCGCATCAGGGCCGTACGGGCCCGTGCGCCGATGCCGTAATTGCAGCCGGAATCACCCGTGTGGTCTGCTCCATGCCAGATCCAAATCCGCGCGTAGCTGGCCAGGGATTAGGGAAACTGCACGAGGCGGGGATTAAAGTTGAGCTCGGTTTATTTGAGGCAGATGCAAAAAAGCTGAACGAGAGTTTTGCCAAGTACATCCGTCATGGCAAACCGCTGGTGACACTCAAGTCTGCAATGACTCTCGACGGAAAGATTGCCGACGCCACGAAACCTGGAGCCGATCCCAATTCCGCCATACCGCCGTCCGAGGGCGCACGCAGCGGATATCACTGGATCACCGGCGAGGTTGCGCGGGCGCATGTACAGCAACTCCGCCATCAACATGACGCCATCCTCGCCGGAGTAGGAACCGTGATGGCGGATGATCCGCTGCTCACTGATCGCAGCGGCATGCCACGCCGCCGCAAGTTGCTACGTGTGATTTTAGATTCCTACTTGCGGATTTCACCGGAGTCGCGAGTAATCCAGACCGCTGAAAATGATGTTCTGGTGATGTATTCGACTGCCGAAGAACAGGCGAGACAGGCACTAGAGAAAAAAGGCATTCGCCTCCAACAAATCGCGGCGACTGCCGACGGACGTCCCGACTTTTCTGCGATCATCAAGAGCCTGGGAGAACAGCAAATTACCAGCCTGCTTATCGAAGGAGGATCCCTCGTGAACGGAGCGGCTCTGGCGTCGGGCGAAGTAGATAAAGTCTTCCTCTACTACGCGCCGAAGATTTTCGGCGAGGGCGCGGTTCCCTTTATAGCTGGTGAAAGTTTGCATGGGAGAGCGCAGTGCGTGCAGCGCTTCGAGTTGCACCGCTTTGGAGAAGACTTTGCAGTAGAGGGGTATTTGCGCGATCCTTACACGAAATAGGCGTGAGTTCTTGGAGAGATAGATCTTAATGTTTACTGGAATCATCGAGGAAGTGGGCAAGGTCGTAACGATCGAGCAGCGTGGTGAAAACCGCCGAATCACTGTCGAAGCTGCGACTACTCCCGGAGAATTGAAAACCGGAGACAGCATCGCGGTGAGTGGTGTTTGCCTGACCGCGCTCGACATTAAACCAAACTCGTTCGCCGCTGATCTGGCGCCGGAAACCTGGGCGCGAACCTCGCTCTCGCGCATGCACCAGGGCGCACTGGTAAACCTGGAATTACCGATGAAGGCCGACGGACGCTTTGGTGGCCACATCGTTCAAGGCCACGTAGATGGCGTTGGCAAGCTGATCGAACTCGAGCGCATTGCGGATTCTGAAAACTGGTGGCTGCATATTGAAATCCCCTCCGAGATAGAAAAGTACGCGGTGTACAAGGGATCGATCACCATCGAAGGCATCAGCCTCACGATCGCCAAACTTGAACGGAAGCGCTCTGCGTTCACCTGCACGATTGCCATCATTCCCCACACCGTCGAGATGACCAATCTCGGATCGCTAAAGCCCGGAGACCCGGTGAACCTGGAGGCTGACCTGATCGCAAAATATGTAGAGAAGATGATGAAAAGTAAGCAGGGACCGAGTTCGGTCACTGTGGAAGAATTGGTGCGGCAGGGTTTCTAAGAAAGTCCCTAAGAATGCCACAAATGCACTGGCAACTGAGACCTGACAACCGCCCTCACGCCTCTAGTTTCATCTCATCCAGTTCCAGGAACTCCTGAATAATAGGCTCGGTCGATTTCTCCATGTCCTTATAAGGCCCGAAGAAGATCGCGCGGCCTTCGTGCAGAAAGACGATGCGATCAGCCAATTTCTTGGCCAGCCGCATGTCGTGCGTCACGACCACTGACGTCAAATGCAATTGTAATTTCAGTCTGGCGATAAGATCGCCAAGCAGATTCCCCATCATCGGATCAACCATGGTAGTCGGCTCGTCATAGAGCACGCACTCTGGTTGAGCCGCCAATGCTCGCGCGATGGCGACAGATCGCTTCATGCCGGTAGAAAGATCCGAAGGCAAAAGGTCGCGCATCTCCTTGACTCCTACCATTTCAAGCAGGCCATCGACAACCTGGTAAATCTGTTCTTCTGAGAGCTCTCTTTTTTCGCGCAACGGGAAGGCAACGTTCTCACCGACGGTCAGTGAATCGAACAGCGCGCCGTTCTGAAACACCATCGTCACTTTCTTGCGGATGTCTTCGAGTTGCACTTCGTTGTAGTCGGTGATGTCCTGCCCTGCGACAATAACTCGCCCGGAATCTGGCTTCAGAAAACCCATGATGCTGTGGAGGGTTACCGATTTCCCGACGCCGCTGCGGCCAAGAATGCAGACCATCTCCCCCGGCAACACTTCGAAGCTGACGTCCTGGAGAATCACCCGATCTCCAAATGCCTTAGAGACGTCTTTGAACTCGATGTACGGATGTACTGTTTCCGCAGCGGCCATGGCTAACAGGATTGCATGAGATAGCGGTGCGACTCAAGCGCTACATATCTAGACACGGTGAGCCATTTCCGACTGGGATTATGCTCGCTGCGGAGTTTTCTTCCGGCTAGTGGCTGTGACACGGCGTATACAAAAGTAAAGCGTTGCAGCATTGGTGAGCAGCCCGGTCACTGGCCACATGTCCCAGTGGAGCCCGGAAGGCGGTTGGACCTTGAAGCCGTAACCGCATGCGAAGACATGAGCGAACGGGACTGGAGCAATAAAGAATAAATACAGCGGCAAACACAGTAATAATGAAGCCAACCCGATGGCGGCAGCAACTCGTGGAAACACAAACGTCAGGGCAACAGCGACGATGAAAAGACTAATTCCGGTGTCCTCCATTGAGAGCAGCGGACCCGTCAGACACCCTCCGCTAAATTCCCCTCCTTCACCCCCGCTTTCGATTTGCAATGCCAGAAAGAGGCAGAGAAGAAAACTACCAGCCTGATATACCTGCTGGATGTCGGGCTTTTTCACCACTCAGAATTCCTCCACGTACGGGCTATCCTTGCAAGCTCACAGTGGCATACAAGATGACTTCTGTTATCAGACGATTACGCTTACGGCGACGAGTGCTGGCCCGGATTCTGGCAGGGTCAAGGGGGAGCCGACAACCAACCTATTTCCTATCTAGGACGAAAGCCGAAATCCCCGCTCTCCGCGGAGAACCGATCCTGCGGAGTGTTTACATTGAAGAAACACCTCCCGGAAAACCCAGCCGTCGCTAGTTCCCCTTCTTCGATCACACGAATCGATGCGCTGGAAAACGCTGCGTCAACCTTGTAATTCCCTGCTTGCAGCGCCTGCTCGGCCGTTGCCCGGAAAGCAGGTCGATAGACAGCACAGAGCGGCTGCAATCCCTTGCCGACGCGCGGCACGGTGACGACGGGATCGTTCGTTTCGGCGAGCGCAAAGAGAAATGCGAGAAGCTCCGCGGAGATGAAAGGCATATCCACGGCGAGCATCAAGTTCAGTTCAGCAGACGAATGCGCGAGCGCGGCGTGAATGCCGGCCAGGGGGCCGCATCCGGGAAAAATATCTGCCACGACTGGCCCATACTTTGTCGATCCATACTTAGCAAATCTGTCAGGATCGCCAACGATCGTCACGCTGGCGCAGACCGTCCCGACCACCGCGAAGGCGCGATCCAACAAGGTTTGGCCGCCAAATTCGAGAAAGGCTTTATCAGTTCCCATGCGAGAACTCTTGCCTCCGGCGAGGACGAAGCCCATACGCGATAATTTGGGTTGCTCCATATGGAAAAGCATAAGGCTTACAGGGCGATACACGAAAGTAACCTATTCAGAAAAGGCAAGCCGTTGGAAGATGAAGGTGTCCGATTTGCCCGGGAGCCTTACTCGTCATCATGCCGCAAAAACTCATGGATGTTCTTATGCTGGGACGCTGTTCACACGAGTTTTCCTGGCCGCGCCGTGCGGCTAGTGGAGAGTACTACCAAGTCTGCCTGGTATGCGCGACCGCTTATCAATATGACTGGAAGACTATGCGTCGCGGAGATCGGGTCGACGGGCCGACGGCAGAAGCTACAACCGTTCGCCGTCGCTCCAGTAAGAAACAACCGACCTGGATGCCCCGCGCACGACGCTTGCGATCGAAGCTTCCGGTTCGGTACCGTGGGAAAAATCTCAGTACCTGGTATGAGGGCCTGATCCAGAACATCAGCCAATCGGGCGTATTGTTCGAGGGACCGCAGCAACTGCCGGCGAATGCGCTGGTAGAACTGATCTTCGAGATGCCCGAAGAAATCTCCGGCCAGAAGAACAGCAATGTACTCTGCCAGGGCCGGCTGATTCGCAGCAAAGGTGCGGTTGAAGATATCGAAGACGCGTACGAACTGGCGGCATCCATCCTCGATTACAAATTTCTGCATCAAGATTAACTTTGAATCGCTCAGTAGCAGCTGAGGGTGCTCCCAAACCATCGCTTCGGGAAGCCGCTCAGACGACCGCTCCCTCGCTTCACTTCTGAGAATCATGGGCGGTTGCCCCAAGCCTTGGCTGCTGCTAAAGTTTCCCTCTGACATGGAGCAGTTGAAGTCAAGCAGTCTCGTCGGCCCGATCCAATACCGAAACTCCACCGATCGGAACCAGGCGTCGTTTTAAGATAATGTATGAATTGGGGCTAATCTGACGAACTGGATTGCGCGAAATCGGCGTTCGGGGCTGGTGCAATATGGAGGCGCCACTCTCGCAGTGTGGGTAGCGCTCAGCCTCTGGACGTTTTCGCCCGTACTGCATCGCCATCTCTTTGTACTCTTACTGGCAGCGGTACTTTTCACCGCTCGCTTTCTCGGCTTCGGCCCCGCGGTTTTCTGCTCGATAATTTCTGCCGCATCCCTCGATTTTTTTGCGCTACCGCCTTATTTCAGCTTCAGTATCCATTCGAATGCCGAACTGGAGCGACTGGGTGTTTTCCTTGCCATTTCTATATTCGCTGGAAGTATGGCACGGCAGAAAACATTAGCGGAATCCCGAGCGGATCGCACCACCCGCGAGATGGCGGCGATCGTGGAGTACTCCTGCGACGCGATCTACAGCACCAGTCCAGACGGTACTATCATTAGCTGGAATCGCGCCGCCGAACAGCTCTATGGCTACACTTCCGAGGAAGCAGTCGGATCATCAGTAGCGCGAATGGCGCCTCCCGAACGCCGCGAAGAGGTGGAACGTAATCGCGTAATGCTTAACGGAGGTACGCCCGTGGCTCCCTATCGGACTGTGCGCATGCGAAAGGATGGCACACGCTGGCCGGTATTGCTCTCCATCTCGCCGCTTCGAAACGCGCGCGGCGAAATCGTGGGAGGTTCGGCCATCGCTCGCGATATTTCCGCCGAGAAACAATCTGAAGAAGCCATCCGCCGCAGCGAAAAACTCGCTACCGCGGGACGGCTCGCCGCTTCGATCGCACACGAGATCAACAATCCACTCGAGGCCGTAGTCAACCTGCTTTACCTGGCGCGCCATGATTCCAGTCACGCCGGTGAGTATCTGACCCTGGCGGAGAAAGAAGTGGGACGCGTCGCCCAGTTGGCGCAACAGACTTTGGGATTTGTCCGCGACACTAATTCGCCAGATGCGATGGATCCTGCCGCCATCATGGACGAGATTCTGCAGTTGTATTCCCGCAAATTTGAGAGCCGAAACGTTTTTGTGATCCGACGCTACCGCAACAGTTGTCAGATCAGTGGCTATTCCGGTGAACTGCGGCAGTTGCTGGCCAATCTCTTGGTCAACGCAGCGGACGCCATGGCAAATGGAGGTTTTCTGCGCGTCCGCGTGGCCGCCGGTCATAACTGGTCCAACGGCAGGGAGGGAGTTCGCATCACCGTAGCCGATAACGGAAGCGGGATTCCTCGCAACAATTTGCGCCAGATCTTTGAACCCTTTTACACCACAAAAAAGGACACCGGAACCGGGCTGGGTCTATGGGTCTCGCGCGGTATCGTGCAGAAACATGGCGGCTCAATCCGAGTGCGGAGCCGGGCGGATGGGGGCTCGACCGGAACCGTATTTTCGATCTTCCTGCCCCACCAAATTGAGGTCAGCCGGGTGGCGTAAACAATAATTTCTGACAAGCTTCTCGGTAACTTCCCCGTTTATTAGCAATGATTTACAGGCGTCACTAGTACAGTGACCTTCGTACTTAGAAGGCCTCACCGCGACAGCTTATAATCATCCCAAATCCAAGCAGACTGAGCACTTAGCTGCGATTATTGAAAACGTGGAACCCATTCTTGCAGTTGCGATGTTCGCCTTGGGGCTGTGCTTTGGCAGCTTCCTGAACGTGTGCATCTACAGGTTGCCTCTCGGCAAGTCAGTCGTCACTCCGCGCTCCGCGTGCCCGCATTGCGGAGATATGATTCCGCTCTACCACAATCTTCCCGTGCTGAGCTGGCTGATTCTTCGGGGAAAATGCCTTGCTTGCAAGCAACCCATATCACCTCGCTACCTCGCGATTGAAGTACTCACTGGCCTGCTTTTTCTCAACTGCTACACCCATTTCGGCCTAACGCTTGCGATGTTGAAGTGCATCGTGCTCGGCTACCTGCTGCTGGGGTTGATTTTCACCGACGCAGAAACTAAGTTGCTTCCCGATGCCATGACCCTTCCCGGATTCGCTCTGGGAATTCTGTTCAGTCTTGTGGTTCCGGTGGACGACCTCGCTTCACGAATCATGCCGGGAATGGTATCGCTCGCCATGCGCGGTGAAATCTCCTGGCGCTTATGGTCATTGTCCGATTCGCTGCTGGGGGCGGCTGTCGGCGCGTCGTTTCTATACGGAGCAGCCGCCATTTACCTCAGAGCTCGCGGAGTCGAAGGCATGGGCTTCGGTGACGTCAAGCTGATGGCAATGATCGGCGCGTTCCTCGGAACCAAGCTCACCGTTTTAACTATTTTTGCAGCCTCGTTGGCAGGTTCACTTTTTGGAATCAGCACGATTCTAGCCGTCTGGATCAAGCGCCTTAACCGGATTCAGGCGCGGCGCCCGTCCTCAGTCGTGTCTTCAAACGACGCCAGGCGTCGCGCGTGGCAATCAGCTCGTTTGGCGCTCCGTTATTACGAGATGCCATTCGGCGTGTTCCTCGGCGCCATGGCGCTGCTGTCGTTCTTTTTCGGAAACGGCCTCCTGCACTGGTATTGGAGGGCGCTGTGAACCTGCTGACAAATCCGATGGTGCTGCGCATGGCGCTGCTTATGTTCGCAGCCATGGTGGCGTTCGGGCTGGGTTTATTCGCGATGCGGCGTCTGCGGAAGAGTCTCCTATCCGAAACCGATTCGTTGAATTACGATCACGCTCCCTTGGCAGCTGAGGGATTGCCCGTCCACGCCTATCATGCCGTCATTCAGCAACTGAAGCAGCAAAAACACGAGCTCGCCACTCAGCAACTCGCGGAACGCAGAAAAGCAAAAGCATCCGACACGCTGAGCTCTACAATCCTTTCAAACCTTTCTTGCGGCGTTCTGTTCCTGAACACAAGCGGCCTGGTGCGCCAAGCAAATTCCGCAGCCCGCACTCTGCTCGGCTTTGCCGCCCCCGTAGGACTTCAATCCGCCGATCTTTTTCGCACGGCGACGCTGCGCCCCGAAGTAAATTCTCCAGCTTCTATATCGCAACCAACTGTCGACGAAGCGCTCGCCCCCGCTCTGGCAGGAAAGTCAGTCATCCGCGGGCTGGTGCTCAATTACTTTGCCCGCGATGGATCCAGCCACGTTCTCGAACTGAACGCGTCTCCGGTGATGGCGGAAGATGGCAGTCTCATGGGCACCACGCTGGTGCTCACCGACAAAACCGATATTGAACGCATCCGCCATGATCAGAAGGTGCATCAGGAACTTTCCTCCGAACTGGCGTTCGGCTTGCGCGATTCTCTGACTACGATCGCCGGTTACGCACAGCAACTGGCCTGTAGTCGCGATCAGGAATTGGCAAGGCAGCTGGCCGACAGCATCGCTCGTGAAGCGGCGCGATTGGATAGGACTATTGGCAGATTTCTGGGAGGAGCCCAAGCTGCAACTGCAAGTTCTTAATATCAGCGAATTGCAGGCCCGATCAAAATCAGGGCTTGCGAAAGGATGATCATATGAAGCGCATGAAAATGAAACACACGAAACAGATAGTCATTGGCGGTCTGCTTCTCTTGGGAATCAGCGGCGCAGCCGCTGCTCAGTCACTCGGGGATTACGCGCGGGCTATTCGCAAGAACAAACCGGAGCCGAGTGCGACCACCCGTCATTTCGACAACGACAATCTTCCTACCGATCAAACTCTAAGCGTGGTCGGCCCAACGCCGGACGCGTCGGGCGCGAAAGCATCTGCCTCTGATCCTGGCGCAGCCGCCGCGGAACGCCAGAAGACGGCCGATACGTGGAAGGACAAGCTCGCCCAGCAGCAAGACAAAATCAATGCTCTGAATCACGAACTCGATCTCGATCAGCGCGAATATCGTCTGCGCGAAGCCTCTTATTATGCGGATGCCGGCAACCGCCTGCGCGACCAGGGCACGGCCGCCAAGGACGATGCGAGCTACAAAAACGATGTCGATGCAAAACAGAAAGCGCTCCAAGCCGCCCAGCAGGAACTCTCAGAAATGCAGGAGCAGGCGCGCAAAGACGGGATAGTACAGAAAGACAAAGACAGCGACAGCGGCAACAACGATAAAGATAAAGACAAAGACAAACAGTAACCGATTTCATCAAGGAGCGCCGGGCGTCCGCGCCCGGCCCGCCCATCGGCTTAGTTAAAGCGGCGAAGATTCCCCCGCCTCACCGTTTTCCACTGCGCTCCCGAATCTGCCGTGCATGATGCCGCCCGTGTACGAAGTGGAACTTCCGCCACTCCTCTGCGGTTAGCGGCCCCAGGAACGGGTGGTCCATAATTTTCGTCCCGGCTCCGAATTTACGCTCACAGTCATTGAGGCCCGAGACCATTCTGTCTAGCTCCGTCAAGATGGCCGTCTGAACCTCGTCCACCGGCATTCCCCGCGGGGTCGCACGTTCCGGAGATTTGCGCCCGCTGGGAAAATACCCCAAATTCACCACCATCAGAGTTGCCAAGCGATGCTTCAACGTGCGGCGCGTAGCCAATGAAGCGCCGTGCTCCAGGCACTTTGCCACGCCTCGGTTGGTACCCTTGTAGGTAAGAAAAAGGTGCTCCAGAATTTCAGCAGCGCTCCACTTTCCCGCAGGAGCTTGGGCCACACCGTTGGCACTGACGGTCCCTATTGTATCTTCGAGTTCCTGCCGCAGGCGTTCGAGATGGGAATCCATGGCGTCAGTCAGTACAATAATTCGCGAACCCTTAACCTGAACGAATCGCAGGCGAAAACTACACGGAAAGCAGCTCAGGAAATCGTTTGATGAAAAAATTATTCGTCGCAATTCTAACAGCCGCAGTGATGACTGGATGTTCGTCGGAGCCGAGCAAGCCGGCAGCCTCCGAGACAACCCAGCCGAAAGCACCGGAGACAATTACCGGCAGCAGCGCATTCTATAAGTGCTACATTTCCGCACGCGGCTGGGCGCCAGATGCGCAGCCCTACCGTGCGGAGTCCTCGCAATCCAAAAGCCGAGACGGCAAGGCGGGAGAATGGCGCGTCGGATTCGCCTCGCCCTCGCTGCACACGACGAAGTCGTACACCTGGACGAGCAGCGATATTTCTCACAGCGTCGATGACACCTACAGCCCGACGAATTCCAGCACACAGGTTTTTAACGTCCAGTTTCTCAAGACCGATACCGATAAGGCTTTCACCGTCGCCCAGCAGCACGGCGGAGATAAGCTCCTGGAGAAGGAACCCGACACACCCATCCTTTACGTGCTGGAATGGAATCGGCAGGAAAACGAACTGCTGTGGCACGTCATTTATGGAGCAGACCGGGAGACCGCCAAACTGCGCGTGGCTGTAAACGCATCTACTGGAGAATTTTCACGGGTAGAGAAGTAGAAACAGAATTGAATTTCACTGCGTCTTCGGGAGCTTCTCCAGCGAAGCGCGCGCTTCTTTAGCAAACGGGCCGTCGGGCAAAATCTTCAAATACTGTTCGTAGTATTTCCTCGCCTCGGCCTTGTCTCCAAGTTTTTCTTCGCATGCGGCGACACGGGAAATGGCCACTGCATCACCGGGCTTGTACAAGAGCGCATCTTTGTAGCGTTCGAGCGCGGCTTTGTAACTCTTGCGTTTGGAATAAAAATCGCCGACCTCAATATCCTTCATTGCTTTCATTGGGCTCCAGGGATGAAACTCCTGGATCCCCGAAGCGTCTGGATTGTCAGTGTCATCAGGCTCCGCCGCCACATCCTTGCTGTTGGGATGGTTTTTGGCATCGTCCTTGGGCGGGCTGATATCGATCAGTGTGTCGCGGCTGGAGCTTGCGCCCGCCTCATGGTTACTGGTGGGGGGCTGATCCGAGGCAGTCTTGTTAGCGGAGTCCTGTGCCCACGAAATAGTCGTCAGCAACAATAAAAAAGCCGTCAGGAATCGCATACGCCAGCGTCTATTGTATCGCCTTTTTGTAGCGCAGTTATATGGAATGCGGAGGGAGAGAAGCTTCCTGGCGCCCGTCTTGCGGACAAAAAAAAGCAGGCCGCCCATTCGCGGGACGACCTGTTTTGGCAAAGTCCTCCGGGGAGGAGGGGAAACTTAATACTTATTACATCGAAGGCGGATTCGCATTCGCCGACGGCGACGGGCTGCTGCTCGGCGCCTGCGCTGGAGTCGTAGCATCGGCACCTGTGTTAGTCATCAGCCGTATATCCACGCGACGATTCTTGGCGCGGCCATCAGCGGTCTTATTCGACTCAACTGGCTTGTCCTTGCCGAGCCCGATCAGATAAATCTTGTACGCCGGAACGCTCTTCTCCGCCGCCAGATACTGAATCACCGCATTGGCGCGGCGCTGGCTCAGATCGTAGTTGTAATCCGCGCTGCCCACTGAGTCGGTCGCACCTTCTACCGTGATGATGTATCCCTTGGTAGTAGCCACGCTGGCCGCGAGTTGGTCGATCGCATCCTTGGCATCTTTCGTTAGATTGTCTTTATTGAAGCCGAAATGAACCGCCGTCTCCACCACCGGACGATAGTTGTCCAGGTTCACAACAGTATTGGTCAGAGTATCGACACGCTGGCTCGCGGTATTCGCCGACATTTGCGCCTTGTCAGCCTCGCCTCCTGCAGCCAGAGCCTTCTGGTCTGCCGCTGCAGCCGCAGCTTGTACGTTCTGGATCCCGGCCTGAGCGCGCTGATCAACATCTTTGATGTCTTTCGAATTCTTCGCCGTCATGTCGTCAAGTTCGTTGGTCTTATTAATCAGCGGTGTCGTCTGTTGACGTACATAATTTTTAGTTGTGCATCCGACCGATGCCACCATGGTCGCGGCCAGCATTAGAGTCAATTTCAACGAGGTGCGGGTCATAAGGTTGAGGGCTCCTTGCCCAAGTATTGCTCTCTCACAGAAATGTGGTTTCCGGATCCGGCCTACATCTGCCGCCGGACCTACTCTCTGCTAATGCACGAGGGATGCCATTCGCCCCCCGTAAACTAAACAGTTAACTCATTTTATATCAGTATTTTAAGGACTGACTGTGAGAAATGCCGGAATCACGTACCCAAGCAATCACGCTATGAATCGTAGAAATTTTATACGGTCTGTCTTTTATCTGGGTCTTCGCAACGGATTATAGAAGTTCGCAAATGATTGCACCAGCTGCCAGCTAAATACCTCGGGCATCGGCAAAGGCTACTAAAACGAAGGTTACATCACCGGCGGAACACTAACCCCCATGACCGCGAGAATGCGAACAAGTTCGCGCCGAACTACGGCCGTTGTCGCCAGCAGGAAATTTTTCCGGGCCTGATCGCCTTCACTCAGAATTGGAAAGCGATGATAGAAAGTATTGAAAAGCTGCGCCAGTTGAAAAGCGTGCTTGGCGAGATAAGCAGGTTCGGTGGTAGCAATACACTGACCCACAACATAAGAGGTTTTGGCGGCTGCCAGCCAGAGCTCCCAAATCTCATTGCCAGCTTCGCCATTGAGGAACGTAGAGAAAAACTCCTGCGTAGAGACGAGGCTCGCCTCGTCTCCGCTGGCACCCGCGTCGGCGCTCGTGAGGGAGACGCTGCCCACCGCACCCCTGCAAAAGTTATCTGGATCGAATCCACCTTTGCGAAAAATATTGGAAGCGCGCACCACTGCATATTGCACATACGGTCCAGTTTCGCCTTCAAAACTCAGCGCATCATTGAAGTCGAATGCAATCACCGAAGGCTTGGTAAACTTCAACATAAAGAAACGCAGTGCTCCAATCGCAACCTGCGTAGCAATACCGGCGCGCTCCGCTTCGCTCAACTCGGGATGCCGACCATCCACTTCTTTGCCAGCCGAAGTAATGAGAGCATCGAGCAAATCGTCAGCCTTAACCCCAAAGCCCTTGCGTCCCGAAACTTCAATCCATGATCGAGCCTTGTCTTCTTCGCTAAGCGTGTAGCCAAGTTCAGCAGCGCACTGCGGAGTAAGCGCCACCATCTCATAAGAAAAATGTGTATAGCGATCGGCGGCTTCGTCGTGGCCTAGTCCGCGCAAAGCCTCAACCACCGTGTTCTGCGCCTCCGACTGCCGCGCATCAATCACGTTGTAAACCTCGGCCACATCGCCAAAGTGAGGATGATTTTTCTCGCCATCCGTAGTTGAGATCCAGCATTCGTGAGCATTCGGATAGCGAAAGAATTTTCGATATCCAAAATCGCGTCCAAGCAAACCGAACTTCCACATGTGGTAAGCGATGTCTTTGCCAACATAGCCGACCGTGCCGTTCGAACGTACGATGACCTTCTGATCTTCCTCCGTGATTTTGTCCCCAGTGTCGCTTTTCTCTGCGTCCTCTGTGCCCCCCGTGGTGACGGTTTTGGCCCCAGTCCCCGCGCGCCGCATAACCCAGCATCCTTTATTCTTGCCCTCGTTCTCGTAAGTGAGCACCCCAGCTTCCTTCAGTTTGCCAAAAGCCGCATCCCAAAAATGAAGATGGAGTATCTCGCTCTCGCGCGGCAGAAAGTCATACTCAATATCGAGTCGCTCCATAGTCTCGAGATGCCGCTTAAGCACGGCAATTGAAATCAAATCCGCCACCGCCGCCGTCTCGTTGTTCCCTTCTTCAATCGCGTGCAACGTCGCCCCGCGCGCCTGCAAGTTCGCCTTGTCCTCTTCATACCAGTGCGAAACGCGTGCATAGAGATCCCAACACACGTAATCAAACTGAGGCGCAGCGGCGAGCGCCTCAATCTGAGCCCGGGACTTCTTCTCAATATGCAAAAATCCCACCACCACGTCGGCAACCTGCACTCCGGTGTTGTCGATGTAATTCTGGACATCCACTTCCCTACCGGCAAAACGCAGCAGCCGCACAAATGTATCGCCGAGAATGGCATTACGCAGATGCCCGATATGAGCCGCCTTGTTGGGATTAATGCTGGAATGCTCAACCAACACTTTACCTGCGGGAACATCCGCGATTGGTGCTCGGTCCGCAGCAAGTTCCGCAGCCAATTCGGCCCGGTTTACGCGGACATTGATGTACCCAGCACCGGCCACCTCGAATTTTTCAAAGCCCGGAATCGCACCAACACCGGCAACGATCTCATCGGCAATCTTGCGCGGAGCCTTGCGAAGTTTCCGCGCAAGTTCAAAAGCAATCGGCAGCGCATATTCGCCGAATTCAATTTTCGGTGGCTGCTCGACAACAATATTCGCGATTTCCAGATCGTAAGTACGACGCAGAAAATCTCGCAGATGCTCGATCAATCGAAGCTCTAGATATCGATACAAGGATGCCCTCTGAATAATTGCTAACCCATTGAATGAACAGTGATTCTAACAAACCCGCAAGAAGCAACAGGTTTGACGGAGGCAGCGCAGTTCCCTATGATAAAAGTTCGGTCTTCAATCGATAGCCTTTGGTAGTCAGTCGTTAGCCCGCAAACCTGTCAATAGTGCAATCTGCTAGCTCCCAGACTGGCACTCTTACTGCTCACTAACGACCAACGATCGTCGACCAGCGACGATTTCTCTATGCGCATAGCTTATCTCGACTGTTTTTCCGGTATCAGCGGTGACATGTTCCTGGGTGCGCTGCTGGATGCGGGAGTGTCTCCAAAGCTGCTGGAAGACACAGTAGCGGCCCTCAATATAGGTGCGCGTTTGGAGATTTCCCGAGTATTGCGGAGCGGAATTTTGGCAATCAAAGTCTATGTATACGTCAATGGCGAAAAAGACCTGCCGCGCGAAGTTTTCTCGGAGAAGCGTGAACACGATCATCATCCGGATCATGCTCACGAGCACGATAGCGGTTACAAACATTCTCATAATTCTCATACTCACCCGCATGACACCCATAGCCATCCCCACGCGCACGGCCGCAGTCTGACAGCGATTCGCGAGATCATCGAAAAGGCCGCCGTCAGCCCCACGGCTAAGGCAACCGCGATTCGCATCTTCGAGAATCTAGCCGAAGCTGAGGCCGAAATTCACGACACATCCATCGATCAAGTCCACTTTCACGAAGTGGGAGCCGTCGATGCCATGGTCGACATTGTCTGCGCCGCGGTCGGGGCCGAATCTCTGGCAGTCGAAGAATGGGTATGCTCGCCGCTCAACGTAGGCGGCGGGACCGTCAAGTGCGCCCACGGAACGCTTCCCATACCCGCACCGGCAACGCTGAAGTTGCTTCGCGATGCGCCCGTCTATTCGTCAGGCCCACAGGTCGAACTGGTGACGCCCACCGGCGCAGCGATCGTAAAAACGCTAAGCACGAGGTTCGCACCCTTTCCGGCGATGACGATTGAAAAGACAGGATACGGTGCCGGCACGCGAGAATTCCCAGACCATCCGAACCTGCTGCGCATAACGATTGGCGAAGCCGAGTCGGCAGCTCACCTAAGTACATCCAACGACAGAATCACAGTCCTCGAAGCCAACCTCGACGATCTCAGCCCCCAGGTTCTTGCTTACGCGATGGAGCGGTTGCTAGCGGAGGGAGCGCTCGATGTATTCAGCGTGCCCGTGCAAATGAAAAAGAGCCGTCCCGGCGCATTGCTCACCGTCCTCGCGAAAATAGAAGATGCGAATCGCCTGACCAAGACGATCTTTGCCGAGACCACAACACTAGGCGTACGCCGCCGCGAAGAACAGCGACAGACGCTGGCGCGTCGCTGGGAAAACGTAAACACTACCTGGGGCCCGGTGCGAATCAAGATTGCCAGCATGAACGGCACGATCTCGAACTACGCGCCGGAATATGAGGATTGCCGGGCGCTGGCCGAAGCTCATCACGTGCCGCTTAAAGAAGTCATCCACGAAGCCGTGCAAGCCTATACCAGTGGCCACAGCAGTTGTTAGTCCCACGTCCAGAGTTAAATTTCATACTCAGTTCGCTATCATAAGTCAGGAGGATCTATGCAGACGCTAACTTCATTGCGCGATCTTTTGCAGCGGGTACCAGGCAGACTCGAGCAGCTTTCCAAGGATAACGATAGAGTCGAAAGCAAACCAACGCCGTCAGCCTGGTCTCCAAAAGAAGAGTTAGGGCACCTGCTCGATTCAGCTGCCAACAATCATCAACGAATCGTTCGCACGCAACTGCAAGACAACCCAGCTATGCCTGGTTACGAGCAAAATCGCTGGGTTGCCATGCACGCCTACCAGCGCCGCGAGTGGAAGGAACTGATCGAGGCATGGGAAGCGCTAAACCGCCAATTGCTGGCGGCCGCCGAAGCTGTACCTGACTCCGCCTGGTCCCGGACTCTGACCGTCGCCGGTTCTGAACCGCTGACGCTCCAGTTCGTGTTCGAGGATTATGTCGTGCACATGCTGCATCACTTAAAGCACATCGGAATCGAAACCAACGATCTTGCATCGAATGCAACCAACGCGGCGTAAGCGCGCAGACTCAGACAAAGATTCGTCTCGCAAGCCAAGAGGCAAACAGGCAAAAGCAAGTAAGGCAAAAAATGAGCAAGAAGTTCTACATCACGACCCCGATCTACTACGTCAATGCCCATCCGCATATTGGGCACGCCTACACCACCATTGCCTGCGACACGATCGCGCGCCGTCACCGCATGCTAGGCGATGACACCTGGTTCCTGACCGGCACCGATGAACACGGCCAAAAAATCGAACGCGCCGCCCAGGCAGCGGGCAAAACGCCGCAGCAGTTCACTGATGATGTGTCCTTGGAATTCCGCGCCCTCTGGGACCGCATGGGCCTCACCTACGACGATTTCATCCGCACCACCTCCGACCGCCATAAGCAGGGCGTGCAGGCGCTATGGCGCAAAATTCGAGATAACGGATACATCTACAAAGGCACCTACACCGGCCAATACTGCGTATCCGACGAGGCCTATGTGGACGGCGCCAAACCCGGCGATCCCTGCCCCGACTGCGGCCGCATAACCGAAACTGTCCATGAAGAGAATTACTATTTCAAGCTCTCTGCATTTCAGGATCAATTGATCCGCCTCTACACCGAGCACCCGGATTTCATCCGTCCCGATACACGACGCAATGAAGTGCTGTCATTCGTGCGCAGCGGACTGCGCGATCTCTCCATCAGCCGATCGACTTTCACCTGGGGCATTCCCGTGCCAGACGATCCCAAACATGTGATCTACGTCTGGCTAGACGCGTTGGCGAACTACATCACCGCGCTCGGCTATGGCTCAGGCGATACAACTAAGTTCGACAAATACTGGCCTGCCGACGTACACATGATCGGTAAAGAAATCGTCCGCTTCCACTGTGTCTACTGGCCTGCATTCCTGCTCGCTGCCGGATTGCCTCTGCCCAAAAGCATCACAGCGCACGGCTGGCTGCTATTTGAAGAAACCAAAATGTCGAAGTCGCGCGGCAACATCGTGCGCTCAGAAACCATTGTGGATGTGCTCGGCACCGACGCTCTGCGATATTTCCTCCTGCGCGAGGTTGTTTTCGGGCAAGACGGATCGTTTAGTTTCGACGCCTTGGTTCAGCGCTATAACTCCGATCTTGCAAATGGCCTTGGCAATCTGGCTAGCCGCACCCTCACCATGATTACGCGCTATTTCAAAGGTGAAGTGCCGTATCCCTCGAACACGTCGCACACCCCGGCGGACGCCATAATTGCCGATGCGGCCAAAAAGGCAATCGCGGATTATGGCACATTATTCGATCAGTTCCAGTTCTCGCGAGCGCTAGAAACCGCTTGGGGGTTGGTCAGCGCCGTCGACAAATACATTGTCGAAAACGAGCCCTGGTCGCTGGGCGATAAGCAGGATGAAGAAAGCCGTTCGCGCCTCGCAACTGTGCTCTACACCAGCGCCGAAGCACTGCGCATCGTGACTGCGCTCGCGCACCCAGTAATTCCCGACGCCACCGCAAAAATCTGGTCACAGATAGGACTCGGGGATATCAAGAAATTCGATCTAACAAAATTGCAGTGGGGACAATTGCAACTAGGAACAAAGTTGGGCGAGGTCCAAGCCGTATTTCCCCGAGCAGACAAATCGGCAGTCGAGAGGATGCAGAAAATGGAAGAACAAACTGGAGTGACAGCCGTCCCTGTGTCTGGTGGAGAGACGGGCGTCTCGCCCGTCCACCCGAGCGTAACGAAACCGGCGGCCGCCAATCCAAACGCCGCGCCGAAGCTGGGCGCCACCATTCCCGATGGCAAAATCACCATCGATGACTTCGCAAAAGTGGAATTGCGTGTAGCCCAGGTAAAGACCGCCGAGCGCGTGAAAGGCGCCGACAAACTCCTCCGTCTCGAAGTCGATCTAGGAACAGAGGTCCGCCAACTAGTAGCGGGAATCGCCGAGGCCTACGAACCGGAATCACTCATCGGACGCAAAGTAGTAATCGTAGCCAACCTGGCTCCCCGCAAACTCCGAGGACTCGAATCAAATGGCATGATCGTAGCGGCCTCACCGGAAGGCGGCAAGCCGGTTCTAGCCAGCTTTCTTGAAGATGTGCCGCTAGGTACCCGGCTGAAATAGAAGGTTTGAGAACTGGCCACCTGACCACCGGCAGTTGACCACCAATGTTCATCGACTCTCACGCCCATCTCGAAGGCAAACGCTACGACGCCGACCGCGACGAAGTATTAGCGCGAGCGAAAAATGATGGCATCGGAGCCTATCTCGCGATCGGAAACGGCGAAGGCCCCGACACCGCTGATTGCGGCATAAAGTTAGCGGAAAAGTATAACGGGCAAACGCAATACCCTGCGATCTGGGCAAGCGTGGGAATCCATCCTCACGAAGCTAGCTTGGCCAACGAAGAAGCCTATGCGCGCCTGGCAACCTGGGCGCGGCATCCGCGAGTAATTGCCTGGGGAGAGATCGGTCTCGACTATTTCTACGACCACTCGCCCCGAGAAATACAGAAAACAGTTTTCCTGAACCAGATGCATTTGGCCCAGGCAGCCAAGCTGCCCATCATCATTCACTGCCGTCCTTCCGACAACAGCGAAGACGCATGGGATGACTGCTTGAAGTTGGTCTCTGAACACTGGGCTCCTACAGGATTAGGCGGCATCCTTCATTGCTTCACCGGAAGCATCGAACACGCCAGACTTGGACTCGATCTAGGTTTCATGATTTCCTTTGCCGGCAATATCACCTTCCCCAAAGCACAGCCCATCCGCGACGCCGCGCAAATCGTTCCACTCGACCGCATTCTGATCGAAACCGATTCACCCTACCTCGCGCCCATTCCACATCGTGGCCAGCGCAACGAGCTGGCGTTCGTAAAAGAGGTGGCCCGCCAGATCGGCGAACTGCGCAACATGTCTGCGGAAGAAATCGGCTCACAAACCGCGCAGAACTTCTACAAATTCTTCGGACTCTCATCGGATTCCACAACCCGAGAAACACGCGAATAGCAAAATGACGGCCCAGACCAGCGCAGAGAATGCCTCTTCTGTTACCCTCATCTGTACACAATTGGGGTGAGCGATCCGCAGATCTCTGAACATCGAGCCAGCATCGCTCAACGTAACAATCTGGAAATCGAAGAGGCCATCGAATTTAAGAGGCCGCCATAATTCTGAAAGTGACATTCCATGCCCGATAACAGTTTTGATATCGTCAGTAAAATCGATCTAGCGGAAGTCGGCAACGCCATTCAACAGGCAATGAAAGAAGTCACCACGCGCTTCGATCTGAAAGACTCGAAGTCTCAGATCGCGATGGAAGGAACCGATGCCATCATCCTGCACTCCGCCGATGAATACAAATTAAAGGCTGTGAATGACATTCTCCAGGCCAAACTTGTGAAGCGCGGCGTGTCCCTGAAAGGCTTGACCTACGGCCCCCTGGATTCAGCCGCTGGCAGCACTGTGAAGCAAAAGATCACCCTGCAGCAGGGCATCCCCATCGAAAAAGCGAAGGAGATTGTGCTGCTGGTCAAGAATTCGAAAAAGAAAGCACAGGCCTCCATCCAAGCGGATGTGGTCCGCATCAGCGGCAAAGATCGCGATACCCTGCAGGAAGTGATCGCCATGGTCAAACAGCGCGACTTTGGCATCGATCTGCAGTTCACGAATTACCGAAGCAACTGATCGTCGAAGTAACGGATTGTCGGAGCAACCAAGGGCAGTGGGTACAACGACCTCCATCAACGGGAAAGAAATCTTTGATCTGCTACGTGACGACATTGTCGCGATCGAAGAAGAATTCGGACGCGACACAGTTTCGAATGTCGCCGCCATCACGGAGATTGGCGAGTATCTGCGCGCCGGAGGCGGCAAACGCCTCCGTCCGGCCCTATTGCTACTCTCTGCGAAACTTTTTGACTACAAAGGCAACGGCGCGGTAAAACTCGCCACCGTCGTCGAGATCATCCACACAGCGACGCTGGTCCACGACGACATCATCGATGAAGCCCAACTCCGCCGTGGCCGTCCCGCCGCCAACACGCAGTGGGGAAACTCAATGTGCGTGCTTGCGGGTGATTGGCTCTACATGCAGGCGTTCAAAATCGCGGTGCAGGAGCGCAATTTCCGCATCCTCGACGTGCTAATCGAATTGACGCAGCAGATGGTCGAAGGCGAACTGCTCCAGATGGAAAAACTCGGCAAGCTGATTTCTCTGCAAGAGCACCTCGATCTGATCTATCGCAAAACGGCGTGCCTGTTCTCTGTGTGCATGCGAGTCGGTGGCATCCTCGGCGGCGCCACCGAGCAACAAGAAGAACGCCTGGGCCGCTACGGACGCGATCTCGGCTTAGCCTTCCAAATCGTGGACGATGTACTCGACCTCACTGCATCCGAGAGCGTCCTCGGCAAGCCTGTAGCCAGCGACTTGCGTGAAGGCAAAGCCACTATGGCCGTTATTCACGCCCTCGAACATTGCACCGCCTCCGAGCGACAACAGATCGAAACCGTTCTCCACAATCGCGCCTTCAACGGAGTCACTCACGCCGAGATACTTACCATCCTCAACCGTTACGGTTCTCTTGAATTTGCCTCCAAAGAGGCAGCCCGCTACGCCGAATCAGCTCGCCAAGCCATCTGCACATTCCCCGACTCCGAAATCAAACGAGCATTGCTCTGGGCTCCAGAGTTCGTGGTAGCAAGAGAGAAATAGCGTCTTATTTTGATTGTCATCCTGAGCGCGAAGGACCTCATTCTCCCCAGAATTATCATCCCAGACGCCTCAAATCGCTGACCCAACGCTACCGCTTCACCGCAACCCCCAGCATCTCAAATCGTCCATTCAGCAATAGCGTACCCGATCCCAAGAACGCGCGCGCTGGAAACTCCTGCGCGAACAACTTCACATACACGGCATTGAACTTTTGCCACAAAGAAATATCCGGAGAATAGACCTGTACCCACACCAGATCATCCATAGCCATTCCAGCTTCATGAAGCACCGCCTGAAAGCCTTCAAATAAAAGCTCAAGCTCAGCATCAACACTTTCAGGAGCCACACCGGTCGCGGGATCGAGGCCAATGCGTCCGGAAATATAAAGCGTATCGCCGACCAGCACGGCATCACTAAAAGGCAGGCCCGCTGGGCGATTTGGAAGGTTAATATAGCGTCGATTCTCGGCTGACAAATTTTCCTCCTGAAGTTTTTATTACTCTAGCACTCCGCCGCTAAGGTCGACCGCAGTGCCGTCGTCCAGGATTGTTATACTGAGGAGGGTCCCTACCCCCACAACATTGATGACCGATTTACTCTCCATCATTTCGCGCCATGGCTACCTTTTCCTGGCAGTAGTGTGCTTGGCGGAATCTCTCGGTCTCCCACTGCCCGCGGCGCTTGCCATTCTCACTGCCGGCGCCGTTGCAGCCTTCGGACATCTTCATTTCTATCTCGTGTTCGGTATCGCCCTGATAGCAATGATCATTGGAGACGTCATTCTCTATTTCATGGGCCGCGTCAGCGGATGGGCCCTATTAGGCTTCCTGTGCCGGCTTTCAGCAAATCCAGAAACGTGCATTCTGCGTTCAGCAGAATATTTTTACCGCCGCGGCAAGCAGACACTGCTCTTCGCCAAATTTATCCCCGGCATCAACACCATGTCTCCGCCGCTAGCCGGAAGCATGAAAATGCGCCTCGGCGATTTTTTGCAATATGACGCCACCGGCGCAGCCTTCTACGTAGGCGCATATGCGATCGCCGGATACCTTTTCAGCGACTTCCTGCGCGCCATCACCCGCGGACTCCGCTCCGCCGGATTTGCCGCCGAAGTCATCTTCGGCATCGGACTCGCCGTCTATATCGGCTATCGTATCTGGGTTTATCACAAGTACCGACTGCTCGACGTGATCCCCCGCGTACCCGCCGAGGAACTGGCAAAAAGACTCGCGTCCGAGGCGGCTCACAACATGCTGATTGCCGACGTGCGCAGCCACGGCTACTACGATCCCGACTCCGAGCGCATTGCCGGATCAATCCGCATCGAGCCCAACAACCTCATCGAAGAAATCAAGAACCTTCCTAAGGAACAGGAGATTTATCTCTACTGTACTTGACAGCGCGAAGCCACCAGCGCCCGTGTGGCGCGTCAATTACAGGACCTCGGATTCAAAGTGTACGTAATCGCTGGCGGTCTCCGCGCCTGGCGCAAGGCCGGACAACCCGTGGAACGAGTTCCCCACGACGACCTGGTCAAACTGCCCACCTTCAATTAGCTTTCCCCGTTCTTGCAGCGTGCAGCCAAACACTCAGCCCGGTAGAGACGAGGCTTGCCTCGTCTCCCGCGCAAATGCGCTCACAGAATATCCCACTAAAGCGATAAGGCTTGTTTGTATCGTGCATAGCTTTGGGGATGATGCCGCGTATCAGGGTATCGCTTTAGCGATGCCGTAACTGCTCAGAAGTCAGATGTCCCTTTAGGGGCCGATCATGTCCTTGTCTCCTTGGCAGAGCCGCAGCAGTTTGTTATCGTGCCCACATGGGCCAAATCGCAGGCATGTGCGGAGTAATTCTTGCAGCCGGCGAGTCCTCGCGCATGGGACGCGACAAAGCCCTACTTCCCTGGCCCTCCGACTCCGCACAGGGCGACACTTTTCTCTCCGCCGCGATAAAGCTATTCTTTCCCTACGTCGATGTAGTGCTGGTGGTTGTCGGCAAGAATCAAGCCGCGTTATCGCCCGTCGTCTACGCCAACGGAGCATCGCTGGTCATCAATCCCGATCCCGATCGCGGCCAATTCAGCTCATTACACGCCGGTCTGCAGGAGGTTCGAAATCGCGGCCGCGACACTGCAATGTTCACTCTCGTCGACCGTCCTCCAGTTCGCGCTGCCACCATCGAAACGCTGCAACAGGCATTTGAACGGGCCACCGCCAAAAGAAAGTCGGCGGTAATTCCGGAATACGAAGGCAAACACGGACATCCAATTCTGATAGCAAACGAAATGCTCGAAGCTTTCCTCGAAGCTCCCGAAACCTCGAATGCACGCGATGTCGAGAGCGCACATCAGAGTCAGATCGAATACGTTCCCGTCGATGATCCGCTAATCGCCGTCAACGTAAATACGCCGGAGCAGTATGCATCTCTAAATCTGCCCACGCTGCTACCCTCAAGTTAGCCCCATCCAAGGCCGAATATTTCATGACGCACCTCACATCTCTCCAAGCCGAATTCGTCGAAAGTGTACTCACCCTAAAACCGCGCGTGGCAGCCTTCGACTGCGACGGCACCCTCTGGTCCGGAGACGCCGGCGAAGGCTTTTTCTCCTGGGAATTAAAAGAAAAATTCGTCTCCGAAGAAATCGCAAGCTGGATGCGCGCCCGCTACGCCGATTACCGAGCAGGCAAGGTAGCCGAAGATATCATGTGTGGAGAAATGGTCACCATGCATCGCGGACTGCAAGAAAAAGTAGTCCAGCAAGCCTGCGACAAATACTTTGCCCAAGCCATCGCTCCCAACATTTTTCCTGAGATGCAAGAATTAGTGCAGCGCCTGCGCACCTCCGGATGCGACGTCTGGGCCGTTTCCTCCTCCAATCAATGGATAATCCGCTCCGGTATGACCCACTTCGGCATCCCAAACAATCGCATCCTCGCCGCCGAAGTAGCAGTAGAAAATGGCATCGTCACCGACCGCCTCATTAGAGTTCCCAGCGGACCCGGCAAGTCCGAAGCGCTTCGCTCGGTTCTCAAGTCATCTCCCGATCCCAGGCCCGATTGTGCTTTCGGCAACGCAATCTGGGACCGCGAGATGCTAGCCATGTCCAAACATCCATTCGCCATCAACCCCAATCCAAACCTAAAAGAGATCGCGATCGCCAACGGCTGGACTATCTATCAGCCATAAGTGGCCCCGCGCGGGCCGCGAACGCTTCTCGCAAACTTGGTAGTAGGGCTTGACACGTCGTGATAAGCTTCCGCGCGGGGACCATCGACTATCCCCTATCTCTAAGTCGAGGGTACGCAAATGTTTAAAACAGGAAAGACGAAGTCTGAAACGGAAAATACTCTTCCAGTCAGTCACTCCATGTTTTCCCCAGCTCTCGCGCTAACCTTTGCGCTGACCTTCACACTAACCATCGCTGCCTCTGCGTCCAGCCATTACGACGGACCCGCGGAACTTCCGAGAGCCACCGTTCCCAGTGCTATGGCCGACACGCCCGCACCCGGATCGATTATCAGCGTCAACGGCGGCGGCAATCTTCAGACTGCCTTGAACAACGCACAGTGCGGCGACGTGATCCAACTTCAGGCAGGTGCAACCTTCACCGGCAGGTTCATTCTGCAAGCGAAGAATTGCGACATCAACCATTGGATCATCATCCGCACCAGCGCTCCCGATAGCGCTCTGCCGGCCGAAGGCCAACGCGCCACTCCCTGCTATGCCGGAGTCGCATCGCTTTCCGGTCGCCCGCAATATGCCTGTTCCAATCCACAGAACGTGATGGCGAAAGTACAGATTCAGACCAGCGGCGACGGTCCGTTCCGCTTCGCCCCCGGCGCGAACTATTACCGCTTCATCGGTCTCGAAGTAACTCGTCCCGCAGGAACGCCGGGCAAAGCCCGTTTACTCTCCGGCAAAGGCACTGCCGATCACATCGTGGTCGATCGCTCCTGGCTCCATGGAGCGCTTCAGGATGAAACTCACAACGGCGTCGACATGAGTGGCATGACCAACGTGGCCGTCGTCGATTCCTATTTCACCGATTTCCATTGCATTGCGATGACCGGCTCTTGTGTCGATTCCCACGCGATGTCGGGAGGCAACAGCAACACGCAAGACGGTCCTTTCAAAATCGAAGACAACTTCATCGAAGCCTCCGGTCAGGGCATCTTGTTCGGAGGCGGACCTGCCACGATGACGCCCACCGACATCGAAATCCGCAACAATCACTTCTGGAAGCCCTGGCAGTGGATGAAAGGCAACCCTAACTTCATCGGCGGACCCGATGGCAATCCCTTCATTGTCAAGAATCACCTCGAACTAAAAAATGCGGCGCGCGTGCTGGTCGAGGCGAACCTCATGGAAAACAACTGGGGGGGATTCGCTGAAACCGGCGACGGAATTGTGATTGCTCCCAAGAATCAGCACACTCCGGCCGGCAACGTTTGTCCGTTGTGCCAGGTGACCGACATCACCGTCCGCTATGTCCACGTCGCTCATGCCGGATCAGGGATGCAGTTGGCAACCGACATCTCCGGCAATGGCAAAAATGGAGGCGCGGCCCAAGCCGGCGCTCGCTGGAGCATCCACGACGTGGTTCTCGACGACCTCAGTAAAAAATATGTCGGCGGAGGCTCCGCGTTCGAGATCATGAACAGTTGGCCCCAGAGCCCGCTCAACAACGTCACCATCAATCACATCACCGCGTTCCCAGATTCCCAGAGTCACATGATCGTCACGGGAAACGTTTACGCCAACGCGGAGATGTACGGCGTAGTCTTCACCAACAACATAGTGATTACCGGCCGGTATCCTGTCTGGAACACGGGAGGCGGCCAAGCCAGTTGCGCCTTCAGCAACGTGCCCGTCACCAGCCTCGCCAATTGCTTCACCAGTTCGACCTTCGGCAACAATGCCCTGGTAGCGCCTCCACCAGCATATCCTCCATCGGCGTGGCCAGCCGATAACATGTTCCCGCAAACAATGAGCGACGTGCAGTTCATGAACTGCGAAGACGGCAATGGTGGAAACTACCAGCTCCAGGCAACCAGTCCGTATAAATACATGGGCACCGACGGCAAAGACCTAGGAGCCGATATAGTCGGACTCAACCAAGCTTTAGCAAACGTGGAGTAACGAGTTATCAAACCCGAACGCCCGCCCCTTGCGACATGTTGCGAGGGGCGGATGTTTACGCTGAAGCTATTGGCCCGTGTTTACCATCACCCCCTACCCCCGTATCCCTGGAATCATGGAGTTAGCAAGATCCGAGCCGCCAAAATCTAGACCTCTAATGACTTATTTTCAAAATCTTCCAAAATAAGGACTTAGCTCGATTCGTTGCATAATTCTCTCGAAATCCTTAGTTTTAGCAGCTTATGGCTCTGGTTCATCTCCTCAAATTATGTTTATCAAAGAGTTAATGGCGATTGGCCTGACTCAGTCTCGATAGCCTCGCTTAGAGTTCGACACACCTCGGCTGCGACAGATCAAAGAATATTGTCGCGCTCTTCGGTAGTGAAGGTATGTGATGTGCGGCCTGGACGTTTGTGATGAAAAAAAGCCCGCATCGGTGTTTGGTTCTTGATCTTCGAAGAGGAACAACCGATGAATTCGGCCCGGCTCAGAGCCCCCGCAAAAGCGCGGCGAGCGTGTCCATTGCAAGATGGCTGGCGTGGGCGGAGGCCTGCGGCAGGCCACCGATTTTTTGAACCAGTTCCTCCCTGCTCAACTTGCGCGCTTCGTCTATGCTCTTGCCTTTCGCCAACTCGGTAATTGCCGATCCGCAAGCCATCGTCGGAACGCAGCCTTTGGCACGAAAACGAATGTCAGCGATGCGCGTGCTTTCTGATTTCAGATTTTCCAATTTACGCTCTTCCAACTCAGGCTTGCCTAATTTAAGGCTCAACTCCAGAACATCTCCGCAGACCGGGTTTTCCAATTGGACGATGGAATCAGGGTCTTCAATCGCACCTGCGTTTCGCGGGTTCTGAAAATGATCAAGCAGCTCGAGGGAATACACAGGGCGATTGTAAATGCGCGGGACGCTCCATATCGCATTCCCTGCAAATGCTCCCCTACAATAGAGTCTGGTCCAACAGAACTATGCCCGAATCGCATCATTCTCGACACCATCCTCAGCGAATTGCCTGCCTGCAACCGAGCGCGACGGTAATTCTGGCCAGCGTTGGTGAATTGGATCGGGTCGTGGCTTGCACGAAGTACTGTGTTGATGTGGTTCCAGAGTTGCGGACTGAGATCCGAACGAAGTCGCAAAATGGCAATCGGCTGATCATCGCCGACTCCTGGACCTCGAAGGCAAACGAGATTCTCGCCGCGAAACCTGACCTCGTGATCGCTTCCGTTCCCTATCAGGAAGCAGCGGTCATAGAGATTCTTAAGGTAGGCATTGCATTTCTTGGTCTGGCCCCGCGAACGCTCGACGACATTTACATGGACATCGCCGTGATTTCCGGTTCGGTTGGCGCCGGAGAACGCGGGGAAAAGGTGATCGCCGATATGCAAGCATCTATCGAGGCGGTCCGACGCCAGACCGCGAGCTTGCCGAGAAAGCGCGTGTTCTGCGAAGAATGGGGAAAACCCATCATCGCGTCACAATCGTGGGTAGCAGAACTGGTGGAAGCAGCAGGAGGTGAATTCATCGGCAAGCCAGGAGCACGATGCTCCGCCGATGAGATCGCTCAGCAAGATCCAGAGGTCATCATCGCCTCCTGGTGCGGAGCTGGAGATCGCGTGCCACTGGCAAAGATCGCTGATAGAAAGATTGCTGATCCAAAGACCGCTGGCGAAAGAAGCTGGTCGGAAACCAGCGCGGTACGGAATTCACAGGTCTATTGCATCTCCGATGAACTCTTGAATACTCCCGCGCCTACCCTGGTTGCGGGATTGCACGCGCTGGCAGCCGCGATTCATCCTGCAGTATTTGGTCGGCAGCGAGGCCTCCGAAGCATTACAGAGCCTGTTACCCAAACTTAGTTACCCCAGTACCACGGACGCAAGTACCGCCGGCAACGCGAAACTTGGTGGTCTGGTTTAGGATTATTTAACAATGGCCATTGCATCCAATCCCAAGAAGATCGATGAGGTCCGAAAAGAAGCCGATCGTCTGAATTCCGCAGCGCGCACGGCCGATCAACTGATGGAGAGCATTACACTCCTCCTGAACAAGGAAATGCTGAAGTACAACTGGGTGGGTTTCTACATGCTGGAACCTGGGACGGAGCCTCCCGTGCTGGTGCTGGGACATTATCAGGGAGCGATGACTCCGCACACGCGCATCCCGTTAAATCAGGGCATCTGTGGCGCGGCGGCATCGTCGGGGAAGACGGTGGTGGTGGACGACGTAAATAATGATCCACGCTATCTTGCTTGCTCCCTCGAAACCAAGTCCGAGATCGTCGTGCCAGTCTTTATGCGCGGCAAGGTGGTAGGCGAGCTCGATATCGACAGTCACTTTCCGGCGGCCTTCGGTACGGATGATCGCGAACTGGTTGAATATTGCGCTCAACTCGTCGGCAAGCGGTTGGAGAAGGACAGCTCCGTCGCCAAGTAAATCATTAATTTCCAAATTGTCTCTGAACGTGTTCCTCAACAACATGAAAAGAGTCGTCGCCGCGCTAATTTTGAAAGAAGACCTGATCCTCGCCTGCCAGAGGACGCGGCACCAGCCTATGCCACTCAAATGGGAATTTCCCGGAGGCAAGATCGAAGAGGGCGAACAGCCTCGCGATGCCATGCGCCGAGAACTTGAAGAAGAATTGGGGATCGCGGCCGAAGTGGGCGAGGAAGTGAAGCGCATCGTCCACGAATACCCAGGGGGCGGATCGGTGGAATTACGATTCTTCGAAGTGCGCAGTTACCAGGGTGAAATTGAGAACCGAATTTTTCGCGAGATACGCTGGGTCACGCGGCAGGAACTGCTGGGGTTGGATTTCCTCGAGGCCGACCTGGGCCTGGTGAACGAACTGGCGGCTGGAAAACTTATTTGAAATTCTCGATTCTCGATTTTCTATCCTGCGCCACCGTGCAACTGTCCGTAGAGATACAGGATCGTTAATCCAATCATAATGACGGTGGTGGCCCAGGCAATGATGTTGAAGGTGCGCTTGTTCACGAATTCGCCCATGAGTTCCTTCTTGTTGATCAGCAATAACATGAAAATCAACACGAAGGGCAATACCGCGCCGTTGACGACTTGTGAAAATATAGCGATCTTGATCAGCGGAAGCCCGGGTATCAGGACCACAGCTCCTCCGGCAACGATGAGTGCTGTATAGAGCCAGTAAAATGTCGGAGCTTCGGAAAATTTGCGTTCCACGCCTGACTCGAGACCTAATCCCTCGCAAACCGTATAAGCCGTCGAGAGCGGCAAGATCGAAGCCGCAAACAGTGATGCATTGAACAGTCCCAGAGCGAATAGGATGTACGCCCAGTCGCCCGCCAGTGGACGCAACGACTGGGCGGCATCGGCGGCATCGCGAATATCACGATTTCCATGCAGGTAGAGCGTGGCTGCGCAGGCCACAATGATGAACCAAGCAACTACGTCAGTAAAGATGCAGCCGACGATTACATCAAGTTTCGAGGTATTGTACTGGCGGCGCGTAACACCTTTTTCGACGATCGAGGACTGCAGATAGAACTGCATCCAGGGCGCGATCGTGGTACCGACAACGCCGATCACCATGTAGAGGTAAGAACTCTGCCGGAAGGCGGACATATCCGGAGGTTTGACCGTGGCCTTGATGGCCTCAATCCATGCGGGCTTGGCCAGTACTCCCGCAAATATGTAAGTGATGTAGAAAAACGATGCGACCAGGAACACCTTCTCCACGCTTTTGTACTGGCCTTTGACTGCGATCAGCCAGACAATAACTCCGCAGATTGGCACCGAAATGTACTTTGAGACTCCGAACAGCCCCATACTTCCCGCAATGCCAACAAATTCGGTGATGACGTTTCCGAAATTTGTGATCAGAATGCCGAGCATCATGAGGAATGTAATCCGCAGACCGAATTCTTCCCGGATCAGATCGCTCAGACCCTTGCCGGTGACCGCTCCCATGCGGGCGCACATCTCCTGCACCACGATTAGGGCGATCGTGATCGGGATCATCGTCCACAGGAGTGTATAGCCGAACTGCGCGCCTGCCTGCGAATACGTCAGGATGCCACCGGCATCGTTGTCGACATTCGCGGTGATGAAGCCCGGTCCTACGACAGCAAAAAATAGCAGTAACCGGAACTTCCAACTTCTAAAGAATTTCATGTGCAGGCACAGGGATGTTCAAATTGGCATTACAGCCGGATCAGAATAAATGCTGAAAGTGGAGTCTGGATAGGTGAATCTGCAAAAGTGAGAAACTTTTTGAGTGAAAGGTACTACACCCTGCGGAGCTTCACTCGGCTGCACGGGAAAGGTGCCCGTCCCCGCACGAACTTCTACAGAAAACGATCAGAGTTTGGCACGAAGCATCGCAATCACGTCATCCGGCGTGATTACACCCGTCAGATGATTGTGATCGTCGATCACTGGCAGTGTGAGTAAGTTGTACTTATCGAAAAGTTCAGCAAATTCTTTCTCTTTCGCGTCCTCGTGGCAGGATATGAGCGGCTCCTGGGCCAAAGCCAGCATCGGAGTTGAGGCGGGCGCGAGAACGATCTTCACCAGTGGTACCGCACCCACCAAGGTACCGTGAGAATCCGTCAAGTAAATGGTGCTCATGTTTTCCATGCGGCCTTCGAAAACGCGCATGGCTTCGATTGCGTCATTGGCTGTGGTCGCTACCGGCAGTGCGATGTACTCGGTGGTCATGCGGCCGGCAGCGGAGTTTTCTTTGAACTCCAGCAGGTCGGTGACTTCCTGGCGCTCTTCGGGCTGCATCTGCACCAGGATTTCTTCGGTCCGTTCATCGGACAGGTCCGCCAGGAGGTCGGCGGCGGCGTCGGGCTCCATCTCCTCAACGATGTCGGCGGCTCGATCGGAATCGAGCGATTCCAGAACCGCCTTCTGCACCTTTGGTTCCAGTTCTTCTAAAGCCCCAGCAGCGACGCCCTCATCCAGCGTCTCAAAGACTGCTTCACGTTCATCGGGGGCCAGATCTTCCACGATGTCGGCAATGTCGGCGGGATGGAGCCGAGCCAACCGCTCATGCGAAATCTTCAATTTGACGCGCCGGGCAGGATCGGTCTCGATGATGTCAACAAAGTCCCAAGGGATTTCGCGTGGCGGGACACGCAGAAGCAGAGCTCGGAGCGCGCCCGCCGGGACCATCCCTTTGAGCAGGCGGCGAACCGCGCCACGCGCTCCTACGTCCACTCCGCCAACTTTTAGGATGGAACGATTTTGCGCGTTGTCATGGTGAAAATCGACGTCATTTACTCGCACAACTTTGCGGCCGAATACGTCGATGACCTGCTGGTCGAGCAGATCGCGACTGAGCAGCAATAATCCTTCGGAGCCATCGGCCGAGTGCCATTCCGCGGCTGCTGTGGAGGCGCGGATGCCGCCATTGATTGCGGAAACAGCGGTCAAGGGCAATACGCGGTTTCCACCAGGCGTCTTGATGATGAACGAAGTAACGCGTGAGCGATCTTCTTGCGGGGTGAGGGCAACCTCGCGTACACGGCCACTGGCTGCGCCAGAGGCGTCATATACGACCGAGCCCAACAATTCGCTCAATGAGAGGGTTGCCATCCCTGAAGAGAATACTCAAGAGCGTGTGCGGATGCCAGATGAATGAGGGGGCGTGGCCAAAAAAAGGCGATAACCACAGGGATCACGGGGGTACACAGAGAAAGGACAGGGAAATCGTATGGTAGCCCCACCTGTGTTTCGCTGCGTCTCTTCAGTTCGCTGTCTTTCCTGCACGCTGCGCGGGTTGACAGGCAACGATCAGCTGACTACACTCTGCCTTCCTAACTTCAAGCATCCGCTTGCGGTTTGAAGCATCATTTGTGACGATAAAATTATGGCTAGACGTCCTCGCATCGCGGTTGTGGGTAGTGCAAACGTTGATTTGACCACATTCTCCGACCGGTTTCCCAAGCCTGGGGAGACCATTTTTGGCCAGAAATTCTCTCTTGGATTCGGGGGGAAAGGCGCAAACCAAGCTGTGGCGGCACGGCTATGCGGAGCCGATGTGTTCATGGTAGCGCGAGTCGGAGACGATCTATTTGGCCCGTCATCGATCAAGAACTTTGAGACACTGGCTATCGACGCAACGCATGTGCGGCAAGTGGCAGGAGTCTCCAGCGGAGTGGCTCCGATCTTCGTCGACCCTTCGGGCCAAAATCGTATCCTTGTGATCAAAGGCGCGAATGATACGTTGAAACCGGCCGACGTAGATGCGGCTGCGGATACTCTCAAGAGCGTGGATTGCATCGTGCTTCAGTTCGAAATCCCGCTGGAGACCGTTTATTACACCATTAAGTTTGCGCGACAAAACGGAATTCGCTGCATTTTGAACCCGGCTCCTGCGCAGGCTGTCGACCTTAAGGCAGTCGCGGATCTCGATTATTTTGTTCCCAACGAAAGCGAGGCGGAGGCCATCTCTGGCGCTCCCGTGCGCAATCTCGACGATGCCAAGGCCTGTGCGAGGAAGCTTCTCGCCAGCGGCATTCGACGGGTGATTATCACTCTCGGCGCAAACGGGTCGCTGCTGGCAGGAAGTGATGGCATGCAGCATGTTCCGGCATTCAGCGTGAAGAGTATTGATAGCACGGGAGCCGGTGATGCTTTTATCGGCAGCTTTGCGACCTTTCTTGGCGAAGGGCTCGATGAACAGGAGGCCGTTAAGCGCGCCAATCTTTACGCTGGTCTTTCTACGACTGGAGAAGGGACGCAGAAATCTTTTTATGATCGGGCACGGTTTGACGAGGAATGGAGTAGTAGAACTAAGGCCTAAGCCGAGCTGCGCCCGGCTGGACGGGCGGGACGCCCGTCCCCACACGAACAAAATCCCAAACCTCATCTTTCCATGAGCAGGACTTTCTCCGCTTCGTCGATCTCGGACAATTTCACTTCGATCACTTCATTGTCGGTTGTCTGGACGGTTCGACCGATGAACGTAGCCTCGACGGGCAGTTCACGATGTCCGCGGTCGATCAGTACCAACAATTGGACCAGGCTCGGGCGTCCGTGCGAAAAGAGGGCATCGAGGGCGGCACGCGTGGTGCGGCCAGTGTAGAGCACGTCGTCAATCAACACGATTTTCTTACCTTCGATGGAAAATCCAATCTCGGTGTCCTGGACCACTGGCTTAGGTCCTAGTGTAGAAAGGTCATCGCGATAGAACGTGATGTCGAGCGTGCCTACGGGAACTTTCTTCTTTTCGACTTGCTGAATCATTTTGCCAATCCGCTCGGCGATGGGTACTCCGCGGCGGCGGATTCCGACGAGTCCCAAGCCTTCGACGCCACCATTTTTTTCAAGAATTTCATGAGCGAGGCGCACCAGCGTGCGCTCGATTTCCGAACCCGACATCAATTGCGCTTTTAGCCGAAGCGCCGTTTTGCGAACCGCGTTCTTTTTGATAGTCATGCCACCAGTACCTTATCAAACTCAGCTTGAATTCGGGAAATATCTTGGTGGAAGACCCTCCGCACCGGACCGGTCATCGATCGTAGAATGGCACGTTGTAGTTCTGGCGGTGTCCGCCGTCCCAGTTAGGCTACAATTCATTTGTCGCTTCGTCTCAATCCGGCAACAGCGGATTCTAAATCCGAATCTAAGTTCCGAGGTGTGTCATGAGACAAGCTTTCCCCCCACGAGTTGTCCTATTCTCCGCTGCCATTTTGTTTCTCTCCCTTCTTGCCGTGCTGTTTTTCCGTCGTGACATGTTGGTTGGAGCGGCACCTGAGTTCAAAGGTGTCCTTACATATCACAACGACAACATGCGGACAGGCCGGAATACGAGCGAGAGCACACTCACCCTCAAGAACGTTAACTCTAAAACATTTGGGAAATTGTTCGTGATCTCAACTGACGGACGCGTGGATGCTCAGCCTCTGTACGTTCCCAATGTGAGCATTCCGGGGAATGGCACACACAACGTGTTATTTGTGGCGACGGAGAATGACACCGTATACGGATTTGACGCGGACACTGGATCCACACTTTGGCAGGTAACTACGCTAGGGTCGGGCGAGGTTCCATCGGACGACCGTGGTTGTGGGCAGGTTTCGCCGGAGATCGGAGTTACGTCTACTCCAGTGATCGATCTTACCGCCGGGCCGGACGGCACCATTTATCTGGTCGCGATGAGTAAAGACTCAAGCTCGAACTATCACCAACGACTGCACGCGCTTGATATCACCACCGGCGCCGAACAGTTTGGTGGGCCCGAGGAGATTGCGGCACAGTATCCTGGGACTGGCGACAATAGTCAGAACGGATATGTGATTTTTGATCCCAAACAATATAAAGAACGGGCGGGATTATTGTTGTTGAATCACATTATTTACACTTCGTGGGCTTCTCATTGCGACGACCGGCCGTATACCGGATGGATCATCAGTTATAACGAAAAGACCCTGGCCCAGCAATCAGTGCTGAACGTCACGCCAAACGGAAGTGAAGGTGCAATCTGGGCGGCTGGAGACGGGCTGTCGGCCGACTCGAACGGGAATGTTTATTTTCTGGATGCGAATGGAACCTTCGACACGACATTAAATGCCAACGGCTTTCCTGAAAATGGGGATTATGGAAATGCCATCATGAAGCTTTCAGCCAAGAAAGGCCAGCTCGCTATCGCCGACTACTTCAACATGTACAACACGGTGAGCGAGTCCAACAAGGACGAAGATCTAGGTTCGGGTGGCGCATTGATAGTGCCGAATTTCAAAGACTCCAGTGGAGTGCTGCACGAATTGGTTGTCGGCGCCGGCAAAGATATGAATATCTATATTGCGAACCGAACCAATATGGGAAAGTTTAATCCGAATAACAACAATCAGCTTTATCAGGAAGTAACCGGCGCGCTGGCAGGATCTGTGTATTCATCACCAGCATTTGCCGACAACAGAGTTTTCTACGGAGCGGTCAGCGACTCGATCAAAGCATTCTCATTCAACGCTAACGGACACCTGAACTCTACTCCTGCGTCGGCGACCAGCACACAGTTTGCTTATCCGGGAGCTTCGCCCAGTATCTCGGGCAGTATAGCGAGCGATTTGATTTTGTGGGCCACAGAGAATACGTCGCCAGCAGTGCTTCATGCCTATAGTGCGACGAACCTTGCCAAGGAGTTGTATAACTCGAATCAGGCGGCTGGCGGACGCGATAACTTCGGCAATGGTAACAAGTACATCACACCGACAATCGCAAATGGTAAGGTGTACGTGGGCACTACGAACGGCGTCGGGGTATTAGGACTTCTGCCGTAGTTTACGGACATCCAACCAATGAACGACGGCGCGCGATTGCCAGTCTCCGTGAATTTGGATTAACTCGTCTTCAAGAATTTTCCGCTCTCCAGTTCATCGAATGCCTGGCGGAGTTCTGCCTGCGTATTCATCACTATTGGGCCATACCACGCTACCGGCTCCTCAAGAGGCTTGCCTGAAACTAGTAAGAAACGGATTCCGTCATCCCCCGCTTGTACCGTGACTTCGTCCCCTCGGTCAAAAAGCACCAGCGAGCGATTGTCAGCCTCGGAGGGAGGATGTGTGTCCGCCCACTCGACCGCTTCGGTCGGCACTGCCAGCGGCCCCGATGCATTGCAGAATTTCCCGCCTCCGGCGAAAACGTAGGCGAACGCGTGTCGAGTCGTCTCTACTGGAAGCGTCTTCCTTCTCCCTGGGGCTACCGAAACGTCGATATAAATTGGATCGGCGGCGATTCCGTCTACCGGACCGGTCTTGCCCCAAAACTTGCCGCAGACGACGCGCACGTGCGTACCGTCGTCGTCTTTAATTTCGGGGATATCGAGCGATTTCACTTCCTGGTAACGCGGGGACGTCATCTTGAGCGACGATGGAAGGTTCGCCCACAATTGGAAGCCGTGCATGCGGCCGGACGGGTCGCCTTTCGGCATCTCCTGGTGGATGATCCCGCTTCCGGCGGTCATCCATTGCACATCGCCCGCAGCGATAGCACCGCTGTTTCCCATACTGTCGCCGTGTTCCACAGTTCCGGCAAGCACATACGTGATGGTCTCGATCCCGCGGTGGGGATGCCAGGGAAAGCCTGCCAGATAATCCTCGGGGACATCGTTGCGGAAGTCGTCGAGCAAGAGGAATGGATCGAACTCGGAGGTGCTTCCGAAGCCGAACGCGCGGCGCAAATGTACGCCTGCGCCTTCGAGCGTCGGTTTGGATTTTATTAGCCGCTTAACAGGTCGAATCGACATGAAATACCTCCCATACGAGCACTTGCCGTTCTTGCTGTCGCCATAGACCGGAATGGCTGCTCCATGAATTCAGGCGACGGTTGTTCTAGACCGCGGCTTCCGATAGCGGAAGGAGCACATGAAAACGCGTATCACCGGGTTTCGATATGACCTGAATACTGCCTCTGTGCTTCCTGACAATGCGTTGCACGGTATCGAGCCCCAGTCCGGTTCCCTCCCCGACTCCTTTAGTCGTGAAGAAAGGTTCGAAAATGTGCGCCTTGACCTCATCTGAAATTCCTGGGCCGTTATCGCCGATTTCAACTACCACGCAGCCATCGTCGCGATAAGTTCGAACTCGAAGTTCTCCCTTTCCGTTCATCGCGTCAATTGCATTGTCGATGATGTTGGTCCACACCTGATTGAGTTCGCTGCCAAACGAATTCACCAGAAGCGGAATTTTCTGGTAGTCGCGCTGCACAACCACGCCTCGTTTTAGTTTGTGGTTCATGATGGTAAGGGTGGTTTCGAGACTCTTTACGATGTCGACGTTTTGGACCGGCGACTGGTCCATGTGCGTGTATTCCTTAATTGCGCATACCAGATCGGAAATTCGTGAAGTGCTGCTCTCGATTTCATTCAACAGGCTATAGATCTCGAGGGAAGCGCCGATCCGGACAAGAGCGGCTCGGGCAGTGTCGGCGTCGAAGGCTTCGAATAATGATTCCACTACTTGCGGCTTGGCGTTTTTCCGAGCCAAATCGGCAGCCAACTGCCACAAGTCGTTTTGACCGTGACTGCGCAATAAGGAGTCAATTCGCTCTTCCAAATCGTTTATCGTGAGGAGATCGGGAGGGGGTTCATCGATTTGGGTGAGCGCACCTTCAAGATCGACGATTTGTGATTTCTGTGAGGGAGTGAGATCGCGGCGGCCTAGTTCGAGGCTAGCCTCCTTAATCTTCATCAGCATGGCACGCAACTGACTGGTGGCCCGTTTGGCGGCAGACGCAGGGTTGTTCAGTTCATGCGCCAGCCCTGCGGACAATTTTCCCAATGAGGCTAGTCGGTCTCTTTGCTGTTCAATCCGAGTGGTTTCACGGATTCTGTCCGCCATCAGACCAACCAAACGCTTGGCCAACTCCGGCATCTTCTGCACAAGATCAGGAAACAGCGCGGCGGGAAATCGCAACAGTCGGCTGTCGGTGATGGTTCGCCCTGTCACTGTGAACTGCTTCATTCGCGAAAACGGAAGCGCTCCTGTGACATCCCCACTCTTCAGCGAAATGAAGATGGTTTCGCCGCCTATTTCGCCCCGCATTTCAATCTGACCTTCGAGAATTACAAACATTGCATTGGCAGGATCGCCTTGCCTGGTGTAGGTGTCACCGGCCTTGAAGTGGATCTCCTCTGACTGGCTTAGGAACCACGCGATCTGATCATCCGGCAAATCTGCAAACACCGGGACACGAAGTAACTCTGAATTTTCGACCATTTATACCTTGCTCAAATACTGATGGATAAACTGCACTGCTACCGATCCTTCGCCCACACCGGACGCAACTCGCTTCACGGACCCATGCCGCACATCGCCCACCGCAAAAATACCGGGGATATTTGTTTCGAGCAGGAATGGATCTCGCTCAAGCGTCCAACCCTTGGGATGCTGCCCGTCGCGTATAAGATCCGGGCCCGTTAGCAGGAATCCCCGGTCATCTCGTTCAACCAGGTCTCCCAGCCAGTCCGTGCGCGGTAGCGCCCCAATAAAAATAAACATTGCGGTTGCTGGCACTCTCTCCAGTTTGCCGGTGTCCGTGCACAGCACTGAAATCTCTTCCAGATGAGTGTCGCCATGTGCTTCGGCCATGCTCGCGTGGGCCCACACCTGAATATTAGGCGTCTCTTTAATCTGATCGATCAGATACTGTGACATCGTGCTGGCAAGAGAGGGACCTCGCACCACCATGACGACGCGGTCTGCATACTTGGCAAAATTCATGGCGGCCTGACCTGCTGAATTCGCACCGCCTATCACATAGACGATCTCGCCCTTGCAGGAAAGTGCTTCCGTGGCTCCGCCGCCGTAGTAGACCCCCGCGCCCTGCAACCTATCTATTCCCGGAACGTCAAGCCGTCGCCACTGCACTCCGCTTGCAATCATCAACGTATGACAAGAAATTTCGCTTCCGTCAGCCAATTTGATAAAGCGATACGATCCTTCGGTACGCACGCCAACCGCTTCTTGCGGAGCAAGAATTTCCACGCCAAAACGCTGCGCCTGGACCACGGCGCGCCGAGCAAGATCGCTTCCGCTGAGTCCTGCCGGAAATCCCAGATAGTTCTCAATCCGCGAACTCATGCCTGCCTGGCCGCCCGGGGCTTCGCGCTCGATCATTACCGTATGCAGACCCTCTGACGCTCCATAGACTGCCGCAGCGAGGCCTGCCGGGCCTCCACCGACAATTGCTAGATCATAAAAACTGGTTTGCGCACGTGTCTGCAAGCCAACTTTTTGGGCAACATCCGCCGGTAGACTCTCCAAAAGTTTTGTTCCATCGGGAAACAGAACGACGGGGAGGCTTGCTGCTTCCGGACCCAAAGCCTCCAGAAGACGCTTGGTTTCAGGGTCGTTGGCGGAAGATTCGACGTCGATCCACTGATAAGGAACACGGTTACGCGCCAGGAAGTCGCGGAGTTCATAAGATCGGGGCGACCACCTTGTGCCCAGAACCCGAATCCCTTCGAACACCGGCCGATAGGAAGCTTGCCAGTCGTCAAGCAGGTCGTTCAGTTGCGGATACAAGTGTTCAGCGGGAGGATCCCATGGTTTTAAAAAAAAGTAATTAATATTAGCTTGATTGATGGCGCTGATCGCGGCACTCGTGTCGGCGTATGCGGTGAGCAATGCGCGTTTTGCATCCGGATAGATGTGCATTGCTTCCTGTAGGAACGCAACCCCATCCATCCGAGGCATGCGCTGATCCGCCAGCAACAGGGCCACGCTGTCACTGCGAACCTTTAATTGCTTCAACACTTCGAGAGCCCCCTCAGGGGAATCGCTCCCAATAACGCGATACTCCGCACCGTACTGGAAGCGCAAGTCGCGTTCGATAGCCCGTAAAACATCAGTGTCGTCATCGACACTGAGCAAGATCGGTTTCGCCATGTTGATTCTTAGCCTTGATTATCTAATTGATAGTTTAGAAGATAAATTCAGACAGCACGCTGAAAAAGCAATTCGATATAGAAGATTAGATAACGCAGCAGGTACTCTGGTCGCGCATTTTATCGTGCTGACTCGGAGCTAGGGTCCAAACCCTAAGTCCGAGACGCGCAGAAATCGCGCCAGTTCGTTCAAGCGGCCAATTCGCCTGCTTCGATCTCATCGACGTAACACCAGATCCAAGACTCTCCGGGCTCAATGGAGCGCATAAGAGGATGCTTCGTTTTATGAAAATGCTTAGTGGCATGCTTGTTCTTGGACGAGTCGCAGCACGCAGCGTGCCCGCAGATTAGACACATACGTAAATGAACCCAAGTGTCGCCAATCTTTTCACAGTCCTCGCAGACATGTTTGTCGGTTCGCCTCATTTTGATCTGGTCGAGATGAGTACATTCTTGCGACATTAATTCCTCCGTTTAGGTTGGGCGGACGTGCTGGCGAAGAAACAAACAGCCTTACTCCGCGACCCAGAGATTTTCCGCGAATGGCCACTCTTCGTCAATCCATTGCGCCTGGCAGCAGAAGCCGGCGTCGCTCGCCATCTCGAAAACTTCGGCTGCCGAGTACTTGTGGCTGCTCTCCGTCCAGATCGTTTCGCCCTCCAGAAATTCGACCCGAAGATCCGCCGCCGGGATACGTACAGTTTGCCGTCGCTTCGATTGCAAGTGCATTTCGACACTGCGGGCTTCGTGATTGATTCTGGCTAGGTGGGTGAATTGCCTCAAGTCAAAATCGGCATCGAGTTCGCGATTGATTCGAGCCAACAAGTTGAGATTGAAAGCTGCGGTCACTCCGATTTCATCATCGTAAGCATTGAGCAATTGTGCTGCGGGCTTCTCCAGATCGGTCCCCAGAAGAAGTGAATCTCCGGGCAGAAGGATGTGCCGAACCTCCGCCAGAAATTTCACTCCGGCGGGGCGATCGAAATTCCCGATGGTGCTGCCCAAAAACAATACAAAGAGCCGCTGGTTACGCTGCCGGTGCGCGGCAACCTCGAGCAGGCCATCAAGATACTCACGCTCAAATCCCACAATGCTGATGGAATCAATATCGCTGAGTTCACGCTCGCACATGGCTAAAGCCGAGCGAGAAATTTCGACCGGATAATAGAACGTCCGCTGCCACCGACTGAGCGCCTCCAGTATCCACCGCGTCTTCTTACCGCTTCCACTGCCCAGTTCGGCGACCGCAACTGGAGCATCCAGACGTTCTACGATCTCGTTCGCATGCCTTTGCAACAGGCGCTCATCAGCACGGGTGAGCCCGTATTCAGGCAGATGGCTGATTACTTCAAAGAGGGCTGAGCCCACGTCGTCATACAGGTACTTGGAGAGTAGTTCCTTTTGTCTCGGCCGCGTCAGCCCGGCACGCACGTCCGAAGCGAACTCATAAGCAGCATTGTTAATCGCATGAACTAGCATTCTCGAATCCCCTTTTGATCGTCAGCTCGGCCAGTAGCTTGTACGATCAGCGGTTTATGCAGCGGAACCCGGCATAAACATATTGATAGTGCGACTGGAACCAGTTTCGAAATGTGGATCGAAGCATACAAGCGGCGGTTCGCGACGAGCCGCCCTTCATGACGAAGTGTTTGCCATCAAAGAAATTCGCCGAGTATCCGGCGTAGAACGGGAAGGGCTCGAATCCTGGGAACGGACCGAAGGCGGTAGAGGTCCACTCCCATCCGTTGCCTAACAGATCGTGTACGCCGAATGCGCTTTGGCCTTCCGGAAATCCATTAACCGGAGTCGGGTCCCAGCGTTGCAAATCAAAGTTGCCAAACCTGGCATTGGGAAGTTCATTCTCCCACGGATATGCTCTCTCGTACCCGTCGCGAGTTCCGTAGGCCGCTCGTTGCCATTCCGCTTCCGTGGGCAGCGACTTCCCTGCCCAGCGCGCATAAGCCGCAGCCTCAGCCTGGCTCACATAAACCGGCCAGTCGAAAGGCGCTTTGTCGAGCGGTCTTTCGTCAAACATGGTGCGGTAAGCCCAGGCGTGGCCGGACGACCTGTGGTCTTTCTTTCTCCAGAACAAAGGGTGAGAAATTTCATGCGCAGTTTTCCAGTTCCAGTCATCATCATTCCAGAAGGCACGCGTCTCATAACCACCAGCGGCCATAAACTCGAGATATTGGCGGTTAGTCACCTTGTAGCGATCGATCTCAAACGCAGGAACATCGACGACGTGAGCCTCGTATTCGTTGTCCCAACCAAAATTGTCAGTATTCCGTGGGAGGCCGAGGGTTACAGCGCCGGCAGGAACGGCCACCATTCGATGTTCAACCGGCAGACCACCGAGATTAGGTAAATCTTCTCGCCGCGCCTCCTGCCGGATCTTCATGTCGAGGGGCAACTGATGCAGCATGTAAGCAAGGGTTTCAATATGCATCAGACGATGTTCGACGGCCACGTTGAGCAAGGTGCTTAGCGGAAATCCGTCGCGTGTCTGCGAGTGTAGTTCAGGAGTGGCCGCTGCAAGCTGTTGGTCGAGGGTGTTTCGAATATTGCTCACGTAATCGTGGACGGCATCCAGGCGGGGCCAGTCGGATGGGACATCGGTAGGCAGCCCGCCGTCTACGGGGTCGATGCCGAAGGCGAATAGCCGGTCTAACTGCGGATGAACGCTCTTTAGCCCAAAAACGCTTTCATTCAGCAAATTCCAATCAAAAGCTTCGAGGTGCCCAATATAGAAGACGATGCGATGACGCTCCGAAATCGGCCGTTCATACAGAGCAGCGGCCCGCACCAAACTGAAAAGCGCATCGCTTTGGCTGCGAGCGACCGACAACCGCTCCAAGAGCTGATGGGGGATTGCGACACTCTTTTCGGCAGCAAGCATTCCGCGCTCCTGACCTCATTGGGAGGGTTAATGGCAGCCAGTCGAGGATATCCCACGGTCCGCGATTCTGCCCTCTCCCACGTGATTTTTTTAGATGACGCTCGTCTGGATACCGTCGCAACGGAAGCTACCTTTATTTCATCCAGACTATTTAGCCTGCCAATCATCTATGACGGAATATGAATAATAGTGGGTGGGCATTTAGAATGACAGCGAAATGAGGTCGAGATGAAATTGCTTCTGGCTGTTTGGACGTTGTTCGTAATGCCGTGCGTTATGTCTTCTTTTGCCCATTCTGCGGCTGCGCCGCAGACGTTTCCAACTTCGGCAGGGGTCGTCAAAATCACGCCGCTGTATCACGCCAGCACCTTGATCGAGGCGGGAGGGAAGGTCATCTATCTGGATCCGGCCAACCCTGCGAAGTTCACCGGCGCTCCGAAAGCGGATCTCATTCTGATTACTGATATTCACGGCGATCACATGGATCCGGCATCGATCGCTGAAATCAGCAAGGCGGGAACCGATATCCTGGCGCCGCCCGCCGTGGTGGCAACGGTCACGACAGCCAAACCAATTGCGAATGGCGAAACAAAGACATGGCAGGGTTGGACCATCGAGGCAATTCCCGCCTATAACCTGACGCGTGGCCCATCTCCGGGAAAGTTCTTCCATGACAGGGGACGCGGCAACGGATATGTGCTCAGCTATGGTGGCGTGCGCTTCTATTTCTCCGGTGACACCGAAGGCGTACCTGAAATGCGCGGGCTGAAGAATATCGACGTCGCATTTGTGTGCATGAATCTACCCTATACCATGCCTCCTGAAGAAGCGGCAGATGCGGTTAAAGCATTCCACCCGAAGATCGTAATTCCCTATCACTATCGCGGATCCGATCTTGCCATATTTAAGAAGCAATTGGACGGCACCGGAATTGAGGTCAGATTGCTCGACTGGTATCCGCAATAAACTGCGGGAGCATCGCTGACCAGGGTTCCCTTCGAGGCGACGTCTCCTACTCGTCTTTCTCCAGGTACTCCTCGGGCACGTCATCTTCAGGTACTTCGTGGGTATGCACTTCCTCCTCTTCATGATCCCCGGCATCTTCGACGCCTTCGACTGCTTCGGCCTCAAACGCGTTTCCTTCTTCCACCAACTCATCGACGCTCTCAGAGTCTGCCTCTTCCCGTCGTGACAAGCCCTGCAAATCACCCGATTCCACGCTTGAACGCGATCCTCGAGACTGGCCTAAGAAGGCCGCCGTATCTTCTCGCCGGTCTTCGGTTCGAGTCTGTTTCTTAGCAGTTTGTTTCTTGGGGGTTGGCTTCCTGGGAGCGAGAGTTTTCTTCTCGACGGTTCTGCGGGCAGCCGTTAGTTTTTTCGTCGTTTTTTTCGGAGAAGCCTTTTTCTTTCCTGACTTTTTAGGAGCCTTGGCCTTCTTCGCCGGCTGCCTCTTCGGAGTTCGTTTTTTCTCGGTCGTTTTCTTCGACTTCTTCTGCTTCTTTTGGGTTTTCTTTTTGGTAGCCATCCGCGCAGTCTAGCACCGTCGCACGCGTCTCACAAAACGTTAAAGAGAGGCACACGGGACTACCGGGCGCAACTCATTTAGGCGTAACTTATCGGAGTCATTCTCCAGCCAGGGTCGCCAGCGTTCCCACCACCGCTATATTTTGCACCAACTCCGGCGGGACAGTATGCCGTTCCTGCAAGTATGCCGGGCTATTGTAAGAAAGCCAGACTTTACCCCCGCTATCTTCCCAAACCAAAATCTTAAGCGGAAGATCGATGGCAATGCTCGGAGCAGCCAACATCACCGGCGTGCCGCCCTTGGGGTTACCAAAAATCAGCAGCTTGGTCGGACGCATTTTCATTCCCACTTTTTCTGCTTCTCCGCTATGGTCGACCAGCGCGAACAAAGTGATTCCCTTCGCTTGCAGAATCGTCTTAAGCTTTTCTACGGTTTCATCCACGGAATGCTTGCTGGGCGTGTCGATGATGCCGTTGGCCTTACTTGGCGTCATAGATATCTCCTCACTATTTCCAGAATTTATATGCGCAGAACTTCGAATCGAAAGAAGATAGATCGCCATGGCCAATCCGACAATCGCCAGGAAAAAAGCCACGGAAATACCAAGGGCGGAAGAATGAGAGTGTTCCGCTTCGCCCCGATCCAACTCCCGGACTAAACGGGCATGTTGCCATCCGGAGAAAACATTCACCATCACTCCAACTGCAATCATCGCCGTGCCAAACCAGAGGGACACTCCATAAGTCTGCGCCGACGCGGAGCGCTGCATAACCTGGAGTTGTTGCAGGAAGAGTCCGAAACGCGCCACCACAAAACCGAACCCCATCAAGGCCAGACCCGTGCGAATCCATGCCAAGAGAGTCCTTTCGGCCGCCAGGTAATCACTGAGAGCGGCTTTCTGCCCGGTTTTTAGTGGCCCATTCATTCCGTGCCTCCACAGCGCACCGCTCAGACTCGCTCGTAAATGTAGAGTAAATAATGCGAATGCATCAAGTGGTTCGCTTGAAACACCGTTCTTTGTACCCAGGGGAACGGACGAGAAAATTCAAGCTGGTCGAGACCCGACTTCAGGTGTCAGTCAACGGCTACACTACTCTTCGAAGCATGTTTCGTACCTTGTCTAGCGGGCTAACGCTAGGCTCACGGAAGACGATATCTCCAGGAACAACCACTGTAATCTCAGTTCCCGAAACCCAACGATCTGGCAATCATCAGCTTGCCTCCAATTCGCGCCACTCGCTCGCGCATTCCTTGCAGACCGAAGTGTCCTTCCCTACCGGACCAACGGCAAGGAGCAAACGCCATTAGTTGTTGGTCTGGTCAGTGATTTCCCCACCGAGGATAAAGCGAATGTCGAGGTTGACCGCCTCGGGCTTCGGGTAAAGATCAACTGCACCAACCCAAGGACCGAGCGGGTCAGGTTCAACCAGCTTGCGGAGTATTACCTCAAGGTCGAGTTCGATCCTGAGGTAACCGCCAGCCCAAAGTCGGAGAACACGAAGCCCATCCTTGACCATTACGTCCGCGACTTCCTGATTGCCGAGTGGGGCGACCAGATCGCGGAGGACATAGAGCCGCTTGAAATCCAGAAGTGGTTTAATGCCCTGCACAACAAGAAAGAGTACGCGTGGACCACAGTCTCGAAGATTCGGGGCATCATGAACCGAATTTTCAAGATCGGGATCATCCACAAGAAGGTCACGAAGAATCCGGTGGAGGGCCTGAGGACCAGCGTCAAGACCACGTACAAGGCGATCAAGATCACCCCGGCTCAGACGCTCTTGATCCTGCGTTCTGTGATGGGCAATTTGCTGCACTTCACTCTGGTGTTCGTAGTAGCAGCGACAGCACTTCGAAGCTCAGAAGTGCTCTCACTCCGCTGGTCCGACATCCTTTGGGAAGAGTGGAAGATCAGGATCGTCAAGTCGTGGAAGAAGACGGGCGTTGACGGAAGCACCAAGACTCCTTCTTCGGAACGCGACGTACCGATGGGCAGGGTGTTAGCCCATTACTTGCACGAATGGCAGAAGCAAACGCCATACGCCAAGCTCACGGACTTCGTTTTTCCGTCGATGAATAGAAGCGGCAGGGTGCCGATTTGTTCGTCGGTATTTTGCTCCGACTACTTACGCCCTG